>WNGN01000321.1_pt1 | contig 31069 bp, 23 predicted proteins | sample 5400561 | NCBI WGS metagenome assembly WNGN01 (sample SAMN13153379, study PRJNA577476) | soil metagenome | isolation source: 115 cm soil or saprolite under Garry oak tree replicate 2 | place: USA:California | collected 2016-06-15 | reverse complement strand
GCCACGGTTTTGCCATTGCGCCGGCCGTTGGTCGCAGCGTGGCCGACCAGATCGACGGCCAGCCGACCCCAGAGCTTGATGGCTTGAGTCCTCACCGCAGCGCAGGTTTTCATCCTGGCCAGGTCGAGGATTTTATGCGTCGGATGTTATAAACCCCACGCATATCGGAGGCCTGACTACTCAAGAGTCGATGATGCCACACGCCGCGCCGTCCAGGCGTCAGTCCGATCAGCACTCTGTGTGCGGTACCCTGGCACCCACTACAGCAACACCCCGGCCTAGGGCTTGAGCAGCTTTGTAGAGCCGACAATCACTACGGGGCGCGATAATACTTGTCCTGTGCCGCCAGACCCAGTTTTTTGAGGAGTTGGATGGCCAGTATCTGCTCTTCAGGCGAGAGGCTGCTCACCGCTGCTCGGATTACCTCGGCATGCTGAGGAAAGAGAGTAGCCAGCAATTCCTGGCCCTGGGGTGTCAGTTCTGCAAAAATAACACGCCGGTCATGGGCAGAGGGTTTGCGTACAAGCAACTGCTTTTGCTCGAGCTTGTCAACGGCATAGGTGATATTGCCGCTGGAGATTAAGACTTTCTCCCCGATCTGCTGGAGCGGGAGAGGCCCTTTATGATACAACGCCTCGAGGATACCAAATTCCGTCGGATTGAGGCCATGACAACGGATATCGTGTACAGCATGAGCATTGACCCAGTTATACGCACGGGATAACACAACGAACAGGTCCAATGCAGGGTCTCTTTGAGGAGTGTCTGACATAACGCTGCATGCTCCAGTGTCCCACTAATTATCTTAAATTTAAGATAATTGTACCGAAGAAAAGACTCCTTGTCAAATGTAAGACTCAGGAGGCCTGGGAGCACGCTTTTCATGGTTCTTATCAAGCAGACTTTCTAATTTCTCACCACGCATCTAGTGCTTTTACAGGGAACATCTGCTTCAAAAACAATGTTTTTCAATGAGTATCCTACCTTTTTCTCAACCAGATCTTAACCGAATCATAACGAACTTCACACATGACCTCCACTACACTTGAAGCGCAATATGATATGAGATGAAAAATCTCAGACGCTAAGAAGAGAGGCTCTCGAGCCCCGCGACTAAAACATGCAGGAGAACCATAGGATGCGAGAGCAGAAGAAGGCAAGACGCCTGGCATGGATGAAGTGGCAGCCATCCTTCTTTGTCTCCATAAACCCATTCATGATCCCTCTGGTGATGATTGGGCCTTCTGGGCAATATCGAAGGCATGGCCCGTCCCCCACCATAAACCCATTCATGATCCTTCTGGTGATGCTTGGGAGCACCGTGCTCTTGTACTCTAGCTTCGCCATTACCAGGAGGCTGCATACCTTGTCGGCTACACCGGCAGAGAGTAGGACAGTGGCAACGAATGGGACTACTCTTTGGCTCGGTGATAGGACAGCTACAGCGCCGAGCTTTAACTTCCCAGCGTCAAGCTCCCCGGCGATAAGCGTTTCCCCACTTTTTGAGCGTTACTATACCAGTCACAGTGGTGCTACAAGTCTAGGAATTCCCGTGACCGATGCGTTCCCTACCGACCAGGGGTGGATTCAGTTTTTTGAATGGGGCGCTTTACTCTCCCCACTAGCTCAGCAGAAGCATAGTCATGCTTCTGCTAATCCTCTAGCTAATTTGATCGATACTGGTATAAGAGACCCCAGCAGTGGGATCAAGCGCCTTCCATTGCTCCAGGCGCTGCTTACTGTCGGCAGTCAGGTGCCGATTGGCGGTGTTGGGAGTCCCTTCACCTATGTCGATCTGCGCCAGGCCACCAATCCCGCTCTGATGCTGCCTGCTCCGTCCGCTCCCGGTAGGCAGGACGTCTTCATCAAAGGGGGAACCCGCGCCGGGAAGAATGTCGGCCACCTGATCTCTCAGGTGGTATGGAGATTTATCAACCGACCTACTATCTCGCCCGATGGCTGGAAGATGGATTTTGGAGATCCTCTCACCGAGGCCCTTTCCTTTACCGTTAGAAAGGAGGGCAGCATCCATCACCTGCTGGTGCAAATCTTCTGGCGCGATGGCGTGCTCCTCGACCAAGACAGCCGGGATGCCTCCGGCCAACCTCAGATTCAACGGCTTGACAGCGGGATAGCTTACTTGCGCACAGCTGGTCCTCCCACAGTGGTGGTGAGCCCACAGCAGCCCACCTGGGCGCTGGGCAAGACGACCCTGCTCAGTGCGCCGGGGACGGGTCAGGCGGTGGCCCATGTTGAGCAGCATTTCCCGCTGATACTGCTGGATAACCCATCCTGGAACGCAGGCAGGCTGTGGTATCACGTCCAATGGACTGCCGCAAAACACACGGAAGCCGGATGGGTGGAAGCCTCCGCCATTACCTTCATCTCGCCTAGCAAAGTGGCTGGCTGGGCGTCTTTTGATACGCTCTCGCCAACGTTGGCAGCCTATCTTGCCAGTATCGGCAGCGATGTGGATGCCGTGGTCTACGATGTGACTCGCCAGCGTTATTATACCTATCATGCCACCGCCCAGTTCATTATGGGGAGTTCGATGAAAGTGCCGATTATGTTTACCTTTCTCGATATGACCGAGCGAGAGGGCCGCGAGCCGAATGATAAAGAGATGAACCTGCTGACGACCATGATTGAGAACTCCAATAACGATTCAGCCTCAGCACTCTACTATGGTGAAATTGGCGGCGCAGCAGGAGTCGCTAGCTACCTGCGCAGGATCGGGACCACCGGCCTGGACCCGAATCCCAATGCCTGGGGCTACAGTCTGGTTACGCCCCTGGCGATGGTGAATTTACTGACACTGCTCCATGGCGGCCGCATCCTGACGGCTCACGACCGCCGCCTGGCGCTCTATCTGATGGGGCATATTGAGTCCGATCAGCAGGTAGGGGTAGGAGATACCGCACCTGCAGGTGCTTCAGTGGCGATGAAAGATGGGTGGTTACCTGGTCCTGACGGTTTGTGGGCTATGAATTCTTCTGGTATAGTGACGCTGGGACAGGAAACGTACATCATCGCCGTCTATACACACGAACAGCCTTCTTTAGTAGATGGACAGGCCATCGTCCGGCATATCTGCGGCACTGTTGCGTCGCTGCTCACCTAGTTCAACTGGCTCTGGATCGTTATCTATACCGTCTTTCCGCCGCTGGGCGTTGGGGTTGTCGCCTGGCAGTTGCGAACACGCGGTGGGTCGCCGCGTGACATGCCTCTTCCATTATGGATGAGCATCGTCCTGGGTCCTAAGGTATTACCCATATGGCCCCGGCCCAATGCGCTTTTTATCCTGCAAACCCACTCGTACCTGCTATACCGCTTCCTTTGGAGTCGCTGCCAACCGCAGCAGGCTGAGGTCGACAGCGCTCACTACCAGGTGTTCACGAACGGACTCGATGAGCGGTGGCCAGCACTCGCCGAGCAGGACAAGTGGTAGAGGACGTTCTTCGGTCTGGCTTGCCGCCCAGACCATTGCCATTTCTGAGAGTGTTCCCACGCCGCCCGGCAGGGCAATCACTGCGTCGCAGTGCAGGATATGGTTGATGCGAGTTCCATAGTCGTCAGACCAGCGCAAGTTGGCATTCCATGAATTCGGCTCTATGCCTTTCCAATGTTGCATAGGGAGGCCAACTACTTGACCGCCTTTTTCGTGGGCTCCACGGCTGACCGCTGCCATAAGACCGCCATATCCACCGGTCACGACGACAAAGCCTTCTCCTGCAAGCAGCATACCCAGTTTGCGAGCATGCGCCCACCAGGCATCTTTTTCAGTGAGCCGCGCGGACCCCAAAACTCCAACCTCATACCCGGCCCCTGAGGATAACTTGCCCTCGTCTACTTGCGCATTATTACTCATGCTGGTTCCCCCTGTGTGACCCGGTGGATTGTCCCGTAGTGCTCCTGCGCCACTTCTGGACTGGCAAACTCGAAACGCTCCTGGCCAGCGGCGCGGCTCAGGTAGAAGGCAAACAGGCTGAGCGGCAGCGCCGCCAGCAGTGGTGAGAACTCCTCCGGCAAGCCCACGGCTATAGGAATAAACGTGCCATGTGAAATCGGCGGTCTCGTATCACTGATGAACACCGGTTGGGCGTCGATGAAGTTCAATTCAGAGAGGATTTCGCAAGCACGGTCGAAAGAGGCGCCAGATGGAGCGATGAGAAAGACGGGCATTCCTGCTCCGCTCACAAAGTACTCCCCGTGCGCCCACTCTTCGATATTCGTAGCTACACCCAGCTTCTGCGGCCCTTCAAACAGTTTGGCCGCCCCGAAGTGTGCCGTTGCCAGGTTAGGTCCGGCTCCGAGAAAAGTGATCCAATCGTGCTTTGCGATCTGCTCCGCCAGGCTTCGTACAGGTTCTTGCACTTCTTCGAGCGTACGGTGTGCCAGGCTGGGTACACTCCGTAAGAGCACTCGCGCTCCAGTAGGATCGCTGCCACGAGCCTCGCCCCACTCAACTGCCAGGTCAAACAGCGCGGCCAGTATGGCAAGATATGTACTTGTTCCCGGCGAGTAGCCCAGAGTCGGGACTGATAGCGTGATGATGTCGGTCGCCTCTTTCGCTAATGGCGATTCCGAATTGCCTGTGAGAACAAGCACACGGTGGCCAAATTTCCTTGCCTGTATGGCCGCTTCGATGGTCCTACCAACCCTGCCGGAAAAGGAAATGCACATAACTACACTGCGTTCGGGCAGGTAGCGTACACGGTAACGAGCAAGATCAAGCGCATGTATGCCCTCGGCGTCAATGCCAGCATGTTTCTGGAAGGCGAGAGACGCTGCTGCACCTGCGAAGGCCGAATCGCCGCACCCAACAAGGTAGAGGTGTTCTATGCCCCCGGTGTTCAATTGCCCGGCGGTGATGCGAAGCTGCCCGGCCAGTATCTCGAGCTGTTGCGCCAGTATCTGCGGGATCATAGCGATCTCTGAGCGCATAATGTCCACGGAACTGGTGATACCTCGATCCGCCCCCGGCACATCAACTTGCGAGAGCAGAGTGGGCGCGTATAGGCGATGCACTGCAGGGGGACCAGTAAGGAGGTAAGCTTGCGCTTCGGCCGGATCAACACGAATCAGTTGCAAGGAACCGAAGCCCGCCACCGCGTAGGAGGCAGAAATGGCGCCGCGTTGAGCGGATTCTAGCGAGCTACAGCCAAGCGAGAGCGCAACAACAAAGCCTCCACAGAAGGCATCTCCAGCTCCGGTGACATCGACCACCGGCCCCTGTGCCACATCTACCTTGTGCAATACTCCCTGCGCTTTGTCCCAGACCAGTACACCCTCTGCTCCCATCTTGATCACGATCACCGGCGTAGGAAGGTTCGCGAGCACTGCAAGAGCACGAAGAGGATCATCGTAACCCACCAGGTCGGCCAGTTCCGAGCGGCTTGGCAGGAAGGCATCCACCTTCGCTGCCAGGGCTCGCAATCGTTGGCGGTAGTCAGCAACGTAGTCCTCGTGAGTATCTAACGTGATGATGGCTCGGGAGGAGATACGTCGCACCGCGTCCACGATAGATTCTGCCGCGCCCAGCGGCATGGCTGCAATATGCACCACTGCTGGAGGCTCTCCTGCCAGCCACTCGATAGGCAGATCACCTGCCTGCACAGCCACCTCGCGTGACCGCTCCCGTGGAGTGCGGTAGATCCAGTGCCGCTCACCGCTGGACTCATAGACTACCCAGTTACGGACAGTGGGGCCTGGAATATCGACCACCCCGTCAGTTGCAACTCCGAGGGAGTGCAGCATGGCTGTGAGATCACGGGGAAAATCTTCACCCCGGCGCGTCACCAGGCCGATACCAGGCTGCCAGAGGCGGGCGCCGAGGGCAGTGTACAGGCTATTACCTCCTACACTGGACATCTGCGTCGTACCATCAGGCAGTACCACATCGTCGATGGTCAGATTGCCTACCACAATCAAGCGCGGGCGAGCGGCAGGTAGCACGAGTGTCTCGCCTTGCTCGTTCGTTCCCATCTGCATATATGCCTACTCCGGCGGTATCTCGCGGTATGCCAAACTGAGATCAACGCCCTGGCTGCGATTCAAGATGTAGGCGCCTACATACCAGAGGATACCCACTACAACGACACCGATCATGAAGCTAAGTGATAACCTTGCCGTCACACCGAATGCCGAATTGATGGTGCTATTGAGGATAAACATCAGCATGAGACTACCGAGGACAATTACCCCGCCTATACCGGCCAGTGTCACAGAAGGGATCCCCAGCAGCCTGTGACCACCTCCGGCTTCCCACACGTGTCGCAGTCGATAGGGAAAGACGATGCCCGCGACTGATACCAGGATAAAGGCGGCAACCTGCGCCAGCAAAGCACCGAGCAAACTGGCCTGTGGAATAGTCACCAGCGCGATGAGTGCGAGCGTCCCGGTCACGGTACAGAAGATGATGGCCTTGACCGGAGAGTGAAAGCGTTCGCTCACGTCACCCAACGGAGCCGGGAACCATGCGGTCAACAGCCCAGGCAAGCATGTAGCGTGTAGCCTGCAGTTCGGAGAGGGGCGTCCCCAGAAGCGCCCAGAATACAAAGCCGATGCCAATGAAGAGTGGAACAAGCACGTTACCCGTGAGCAGGCTTACGATGAAGTTGAAGCTCGGTGACAGGTTGCCCGGCAGGTTGAGAAGACTGGCATTAGTATTGGCAAGGTAACCGACGCTTCCAATCCAGTTCAAGCCAACGGCTTGCGAGAAGACAATAACGAGATACCGTAGCGTTCTTCCAGTGTCTTGTAGAGCGAGCGGCCATTGAAATCCAGTGTCTCGAGTCCTGGCACAAGTCGCGCCGGCAGGTAGGATGTAAGTAGCGCTATCGCCTTGCTTTCGATCAAAGCGACACGTTGGAGAAATATACACTGCTGGTCTTCTGCTGCGAGGGCTGCCCTGATATTGGGAGGGATCTTGCTAATGCGCAGTTCAGCCACGTTCAGGACTGCACTGAGGCCTTTGGCTCGCATACTCTCCGAGAAACTGGAGAGTATGCTGATCTTCTCTTCGACCTTCTGCTCGCGCACGAACGTTCCACGACCGGGAACGCGATAGAGGTATCCTTCTTTGACAAGATCGAGGATGGCTTGACGAACAGGCGCGAGGCTAAGCCCGAAGCGAGCCGCGTATTCGCGCTCCTGCAATAGCTTTTGACCCGGCAGCAATTCTCCGCGCTCAATGCAGTCAAGCAGGTAGTTCCGCACTTGATGATGCAGGGGAACCGGCGAGTCCCTGTTTATTGGTATCGCCTCTTGATGACGCGTAGTTTCATTGAGAGAGGTCTCCACATTCGTGTTCAAGTCTGCGTTCATAAAGAAGCTCTCCTGCAGATCAATGTACATAATATTATAATATAATATTCTTATTAAATCAATGCTCCTGTTCTGAGATCCACTCATCATTCTTATGGCGGGCCGCAGGCCCGCTTTGATTTGAAAGGTGGGTGAGAGCGAGGACACCTCGCGCTCCAGCAAGGGGTGGCTGCCCCTTGCAACCCTGCTGTGCGTCAACTTTTAAATCGCCCTGTCTGACTTCATTCTTTGGAGGTGTTCACCGGCAACTGTGAGTGCTACAGCATCTTGTAAGCCTACCCCTTTTAGGGGATTGGATGCTTGACTATACGTATCTTCGTTATCATAATTAGAAAGGAAATCACAGCATTGATCGGTGACCCCTGAATGAACTACTCAACAATGTAGGAAACGCCTTGATACTGAAAGGCAGGTTCGGTCATGGCCGACAGTGTAGGACAACGCCTGGGGAACTATCGCCTTGTTCGCCTGTTGGGGCAAGGAGGGTTCGCCCAGGTCTATCTCGGTGAGCACCAGCGACTGGGAACGCAGGCTGCCATCAAACTGCTCTCTACGCACCTGTCGGACGACGAAGTAGAGAAATTCCTGGCAGAGGCGCGCATCATCGCGCGCTTAGAGCATCCCCATATTATCCGCATTCTGGATTTTGATGTTGAGCAGGATGTCCCTTTTCTCGTCATGAGTTATGCGCCAAATGGAACGATGCGCCGACGTTTTCCGAAAGGGACGCGCCTGCCGTTGGATATCATCCTCACATACCTCAAGCAGGCAGCAGACGCGCTCCAGTATGCACATGTAACAAAATTGATCCACCGGGACATCAAGCCGGAGAACCTGCTGCTGGGACGACAGAACGAAATGCTGCTCAGCGACTTTGGCATCGCTATAGTAGCACACAGTTCGCGCTCGCAGAGTATGCAAGAGATCATCGGCACTATCTCCTATATGGCGCCGGAACAAATCCAGGGCAAGCCACGCCCGGCCAGCGACCAGTATGCACTAGGTGTGATCGTCTATGAATGGTTATGCGGCTCTCATCCTTTCCACGGCACAACTGCCGAGATAGCTACTCAACACCTGCATGCCAACCCGCCTCCCTTGCGTGAGCTAATCCCCGGCATGCCGCCTGCAATTGAAGCGGTTGTACACAAAGCACTGGAGAAGGACCCGCACCGGCGCTTTGCGAGCGTGCAGGAGTTCGCGACTGCTTTTGAGCAGGCTTGCCAGAGCTTCCTGCCAGCGACAACGGCCATGCCAGCAGGACCTGCTGGCCGGTTACTTTCCGCAACGCAGGCGCCCGGGCAAGCTTCCTTCTATGCTTCTCCTACCCTAGCAGGAAGCGAGCTTGAGCTGCCAAAGGCGGGTAGACGTGGTGTCTCGCGGCGAGCGCTGCTGTTTGGCACAATAGGCATAGTTGGATTCGCTGGAACATGTGGCTGTCTAGCGTTGTTGGCACTTTCGCATAAACCAGCTCTGGGGAACACCCTCGTTACCTATACAGGGCACTTGAGTCCAGTGGCAACGGTAGCCTGGTCTCCTGATGGCAACCGTATCGCCTCAGGCTCCGGGGATCAGACGGTGCAGGTATGGGACGCTAGCAGTGGCGCTCATCCGTTCATCTATCGTGGCCATACCACGAATATCAACGCGGTAGCGTGGTCACCTGCACGTACAAACCAGCGGATCGCCTCGGCAAGTGGCAATAGTTTTTTTGGAGGCGAGCACGTGGTGCAGATATGGAACGCGGCCACAGGGGTGCATATTCTCACTTATGAAGGCCACACGCAACCAGTGCATACCGTGGCATGGTCGCCAAATGGCACGCGCATTGCCTCCGGGAGCGAAGACAAGACAGTACAGATCTGGGATGCCCGCAGTGGAAGCCAGATGCTGTCCTTCACCGGGCATAAAGCGCAGGTATCTGCGGTGGCCTGGTCTCCTGATGGCACGCGCATCGCCTCGGCAAGCAATGATGAAACCGTGCAAATTTGGGATGCTCACTCTGCTCTGCCCATCTTTCGCTTCAATCATACGAGTACAGTGAACGCCGTGGCCTGGTCGCCCGATGGCACGCGTATCGCCTCGGCAAGCGGCAATTTCTTTTTGGGGGGAGAGCACAGCGTACAGGTGTGGGATGCCGTCACGGGGGTGCACATCCTTACTTATATAGGCCATCCTTCTCCGGTAAGTACCGTGGCGTGGTCGCCCGATGGCAAAAGCATCGCCTCAGCTTCGGCAGGCGTTGACAAGACAGTGCAAATCTGGGATGCGACGAGCGGTGCCCCCATCTTCACTTATCGCGGCCATACACTTGGGGTGAATGCTGTGGCATGGTCGCCGGATGGCAAGCTCATCACCTCTGCTAGCAACGATGGAACAGTACGGGTATGGCAAGCCTCTCTATAACTGCCTTGTCGCCTTGGGAGTGATTATCCTCGCGTTGATGATAATGATCGGCATTTTTCTGAAACGGAAAGATGTCAGGGTCTGAAGCATTGCATCCCCATAAACACGTGTTATACTATGGTTGTGTTATTAGCAACTTGAGCTAGATGCACTCATTCATTAACCCCTTGAAAATGAGGCGAAAGATGGCATTAGAAGAACTCCAGGACGGTCGTTATCGCTTAGTGCGCTTGCTGGGCAGCGGCGGGATGGGTGAAGTATACCTCATGCAAGACATGCGCGTTAACCGGCAGGTAGCAATCAAGGTCATTCGTTCTGAAAGCACCCCGTACCCCGACAGCACTGCGGCAAAAGATGCAGCCCGCCTTTTTCAACGCGAGGCAAGAGCCATTGCCGCGCTTGAGCATCCTAATATCTTACCCCTCTACGACTTTGGAGAGGAAACCCGCGATGGCAAGACGATTACCTACATGGTCATGCCATATTGTACAGAAGGGACACTGGCCAGCTGGCTGCAGCAGCGCGGCAGCAATTTGCTTTCACCTCAAGACATCGTCTACCTGGTTGAGCAAGCCACCGATGCCCTTCAGTACGCACATGATCATGAAGTTATTCATCTGGATGTCAAACCTTCTAACTTTTTGTTGCGCAGCAACAGGAAGAATCCGAACCGCCCTACTTTGCTACTCGCCGACTTCGGCATTGCGCGCAGTTTCACTACGGTTGCCAGTGCTAGCCTCACCATCCGTGGCACTCCTACCGCCATGGCCCCCGAACAATGGAGCAGTACGCCTGTTCCTGCCACAGATCAATATGCGCTGGCGGTCATGATTTATGAGTTACTGACGGGTCGCCCTCCCTTTGTAGGGAGCATGGAACAATTGATGTTCCATCACTTCACGACTCAACCCCCGCTACCCAGCACCTTCAATCCGCACCTACCCGCCACCCTTGATGCGGTGCTCATTCGTGCCTTGGCGAAGAAGCCCGAAGAGCGCTTTCCTTCTATTGCCGCCTTTGCCAGCGCATTTGAGCAAGCCGCACAAACACCGCCCGCTGAGCTTGTCAGTGATCAGCAGCCATCCGACACCAGCGACATGTATGCTACCCTGGCTATAAGCCAGGCAGAGGCGGATTCTGGCATCAGCCAGATGATCACCCTGCCAGGTGGCCGGAAGCTCAATGTGCCCATACCAGCAGGAGCCCGTGATGGCCAGGTCATTTGCTTGCAGGATATTGATGGGCCAAGCAGCAAAGCGAGCGAGCTAATCTTGACAGTCGCCATCAAACAGCCCGAAAAAGTTCAATTATTATCAAGTGCTGCAGTTGCTGAACAGATACCTAACACGCGATATCCTGACCTGCGACAACCCTCTGATTCTATATCGAGCCACGATCTCCCGACGGTATCCACCTCTGAGCCCAGGGTTCAAGCGCCAGAGAAACGGCCACTGTCCACTTCACAAAGATTACCTGTCCTTCGCTTCGGGGCTATTGGCATTATCTCGGTGATTATACTGCTAGTCCTTGCCAGCACGCTGTACCTTTATACCAGTCGCCAGCTTAGCGGCCAACAGGCCAGTGCGGGTCTCATAGCTCACTCACAGACGGCAACAGCCGTTGCAAAGCTCACACCAACGCCACGGGCGACAGCCGCCCCACACCCTGGCCTTTATATTGCGGGCACATATAACGGGTCGATGTACAATCAGACGACGAACCAGACCACATCTATCATTGTGCATATAGTGCAGAGCAAGGGAGAGGGAGCCTTAAGTGGGTCGGTTATGTTCAGATCTTCTCCCCAGGGGGTCTACCCGCTGAGTGGAACTGACGATACACAGGGCAACTTCTCTTTTACGGTGCATCTACCCGCTGGCACAACGCCGCTCCTCTTTATTGGGACAGTGCAACAGGGTGCCTACCTGCACGGGAACTATTGTAGTAGCAGTAGCGATGGTTGCCCTGCGAATACGGGCTATTTCACTGTCGGGCCGAGGTTTTAGTCAGGAGGACATTGAGAGGGCCTGTCAGCGCACTGATGGTTCCCTCTCAAGAGTGTTAGCCGTGAAGTAAATTCACCTCAGCCTTTGACCGAGCCAGCCAGGATGCCGCGCACGAAGTAGCGCTGCATGGAGAAGAATATTACCAGCGGTAGGGCCATGGTGAGGAAAGAAGCCGCGGTCAGTACCTGGTAGTTTTCGCCATAGGCGCCGACCAGGTTAGCCACTACCAATGTCATGGGTGCGACCTGGGGGCTGCCACCCAGGAAGATCAGGGCGTTCAGCAGGTCGTTCCACACCCACATAAACTGGAAGATAGTCAGTGACGCCAGGGCCGGTACCGACAGGGGCAGAATGATGGTCCAGAACACGCGGAAATTGGAGGCGCCGTCGACATAGGCCGATTCCATCAGATCGCGGGGGAGCGCGGCGAAAAAGTTGCGCAGCAGGAAGACCGCGAAGGGCAGGCCAAAGCCAGTGTGAGCAAGCCAGATTGCGATGTACGTGCCTGTCAAGCCGAGCTGCGTGAGCAGGGCGTAAATAGGCGCCAGCGCAATTTGTCCCGGGACCACCAGCAGCGCCACGATGGCGAAAAAGAGGGTATTGCGCAAAGGGAACTTCATCCAGGAGAAGGCGAAAGCCGCGAACGCGCCAAACAGCACAGGCAGGATCGTCCCCGGTATAGAGATGATCAGGCTGTTGAGAAAAGCCTGGCCCATGCCCTGTGCATTGATGACCTGCTCATAGTTCTGAATGGTAAATCGCCAGGGCGGGAAAAGCCCCGTCCACCAGCCGGTGGTAGCGAGCAGTTGCGGTGGGCGAAACGAGCTAATAAAGAGGCCAAAGGTCGGCACCGACCAGAGAAGAGCGATCGCTACCACCAGGGCAGTGATCAGACCGTTATTGAACGAGCGCAGAAAGTAGCTGCTCGTCCCCTGCTGTCTCTCAGCAGTGCGTTTCACCTGGGCCGCCTGTACTGCACTTTGTTGTGTGGTACTCATCGTCCCATCTCCTCTCTACGCATTCTGCGAATATTGATAATCATCACCGGCAAAACCAATATGGTCAGGAGTATGGCCAGCGCGCTGCCCAGGCCATAGTTACTGTTATTGAACAACTGGTTGTAAAACTCCATAGCAATCACGCTTGTATGATAATTACCACCCGTCTCGACATAGACGACATCAAATATTTTGAGAATGTTGATGAGCATGGTGATGGTGACGACGCCAAGGGTCGGGCTGATCAGCGGAATGGTGACCTGCCAGAACATGTTCCAGCGGCTCGCGCCATCGATTCTAGCCGCCTCGATGACTTCGTCGGGAATGCCTTTGAGAGCCGCCGAGAGAATCACCATGCTAAAGCCTGTCCACATCCAGACATAGATCGCGATCAACGCGAAGTTATCAAAGGCTGGATTCGTAAGCCATGACTGGGGCGGCACTCCGAAAAGCCCCAGGATCGCGTTGAGCAGGCCGATCTGGGTCTGGCCGGCCGGTGCAAAGTCGTAGACGAAGCGCCAGATGATGCTAGCGCCGACAAATGAGATCGCCATGGGGATAAAGAGGGTGGACTTGATGACACTCTCGATCTTCACCCTGTCAACCAGTACGGCAACAATCAGGCCCAGGCCTACTGTCAGCACCGTCGCCAGGACCAACCAGAGCGCATTATTCCTCAGCACCTCGAGCAAGCCCGGCTGCGTGAAGACCTGCACATAATTTCTCAGCCCTACGAGCCGCGTCGAATCGGCATTTTGAAAGCTCCACCAAATAGTCTGGCCCAGAGAGTAGATGAAAAAGATTAACAATAGGATCACGGCGGGCGCGATCCACGCCAGGGCCCACCAGGAGATGCCTTGCTCCCCTTTTTTGGGAGGGGCAGGAGCAACAACGCGTTCACTAACTGCCGTTGCCATAGATTACCTCCTTGTCAAAATAAGCAGTATCACAGCGTACTCAGGACACTGAGGAAACAACTCCCCCGTCATCAAGAAGGAGCCACACATATTTCATATCAATTATATCATTACGGAACCGTTTTCCATGGCTCCCTGATGAATGTTCTAGTGTAAAAAGGGCGATATTTTCGGGGGACCGTGTGCCCCCAGGCACACTTGCCACCCGCGCCCCTCTCCCTGACACTTTTTGTCCTGTTAGATGAAGGTGTAGCCGTGCCATTCATGGCGCTCGCTGCTGGAGACGGACCTTGCGCCTGATACCTCCCTCCACCCCGGCGCGATAAATCGCGCGGCTACGCCCTTGTGCAAATGTGTCAAGGAGAGAGCCCCCACGCCTCGGCAGGAGGGTGCGCCTCTTGCACCTCCCTTTCCCGAATCGGTCCCTTGACCAGATATGGGGAGACCAGGTCCTCAAAGGCGCAGTCTCCCCATATTTAAGATTCCCCTGGATGGCTCAGGACGTGTATACCTGCATAGCAGTGCTCTCAAGGGTACTGAGGATGCTATCAAGTTTCGTCGGGTCTGAGATGAAGTCCAGCGAAGCCTTCCAGTAGGCACTTTCCATGGCGGTGGGCATCAGGTCATCTTGACTCAATGAAAAGAAGGTCGCCTGGGTCAACTGCATGGCGGAATTGCGCGCCACATCGTCGGGATAGACGCTCAGAGGCACCGCTTTGTTCACAGAGGTCTTGCCACCACGTTTCACCCAGATCTCCTGCGCTTCAGCCGTTGACAGAAATTGCATGTACTGGCGGGTACCATCGTTATCCTTAAACGCCATTAACATATCCGCGCCGCCGGTGACCGCGCCGGCGAACTGCGGGTTGATGGAGGGGAAGTTGAAGAAGTTGAAATCCGTGCCCGGCGCGATCGATGGGAACTGGGTCTTGATGAAGCCCGCCGTGAAGTCACCCAGGTAGTACATGTAGGCCTTTGGTGGAGTTTCATATGGCAGGAAGGAGGCAGGCTGGAAGTTGGTGGCCAGGATGGACTGCGGCGCGCCATTGATGTAGTGCTTGCCGGTGACGACCTGGCCGAACATCTGGAAGGCATTTTTGATGCTGGGGTCCGTCCAGGGGATCTGGTGGGCGACCCACTTGGCAGACATGTCGGGGCCATTGGTGGCGAGATAGATCTGGTCTATCCAGTCGCAAGAGGGCCAGCCGCTGGCGGCTCCACTATTCACGCCCATCGACCAGGGGAATTTGCCACTGCTGGCAATCTTATCCGACAGTGCAATCAAGTCATTCCAGGTCTTGGGAACGGTATAGCCATTGGTCGTGAACTGCTTCGGGCTATACCAGATGGTGCCCTTGGTGTTGGCCGTCGGGGTCACGGCGTACAGGTGGCCGTTGACCGAGGCCAGATTGATCCAGGCCTGGGCGTAGTTCTGCTGGATAGAGCTCATGTCGAAGAACTTGTCCAGCTGCAGCAGTTTCCCTTGAGAAGCCAGTGTGTGGAACGTAGCTATGCTGGGCACACCGCTGACGTCGGGCGGGTTGTTCCCCCTGACACGCGTATTCAGGATGGTAGGCAGGTCGCGCGATGTCTCGACGTTGACCTTGATGTTGGTCTTCTGGGTGAATGCGGTGTTGATGGCGTTGAAGTTATCCAGTTCTGCACCGCTCCACACGCCCAGCGCGTCAATGGATGTGACTTTGGTGGGCCCGCCGCTGGGGGTAGGGCTGCCGCCACAGGCTGCCAGCAAGGCTGATGCCCCGCTGATGCTCAGGCCAGCGGCCGTGGCCCGCTGCAAGAACTGGCGCCTGTTGATGTTGTTGGTGGTGATGTACTCTTCGACGAGTTGATCCAGATCCCGGCGGTTACGACGATCGAATGTTGGCATAATGACTCTCCTTGCGCTTCATGCGCACAACAGCAAATAGTAACTAACAGTGCTGGTTAAGGAAACCACAGTTGCTATTCACTACTCCGACGAACTTAAAGCCGAAAGTGTTTTACGTCCTCCCAGATGCTTGGCTCCGTGGGCGAACTATCCACTTTCCCGGTGTTCTACGAAAAGCTGCCGCAATTATTGTACCACACTGGTAAGAAAGAGGATCAACCCTCTCAAGAGAATGAAGTGACTGAAGATGAACGGTGGATGTGTGCAAATACTTCTCAAAAGAGGTCTGATCATAACCTATAGTATAGCAGAAATGCAGCCCCTGGTGGAACGTCTTTTGGGGGGCTAGTGCGGGGCTTTGCACTCGCATTGATATGATTATCAGATTCCATGCTAAAGTTGTGTAATGCAGCGGCCCCATCCCGCTTTTTGACACAGCTCGGAGAACATGCTATAGTCGAACAGAAAGAGTTTCGGCACGGTACAACGGGACTTGCAAAGGACGGAGCGCCATGAAACCTGTCGAGTTACTGATCATAGGCGCGGGGGACCGCGGACAGACCTATGACCACTACGCCCTGGCACACCCGGAGCGGGCACGCGTCGTCGGTCTGGCGGAACCACGCGCACATTACCGCGAAAAGCTGGCCCAGCACCATCAGATTGCACCAGAAAACGCCTTTGCCGATTGGCGTGAGGCCGTCGAACGTCCTAAATTTGCCAACGCCGTCATTATCGCCACCCAGGATACCCAGCATAGGCAACCTGCCATCGCCTTCGCTCACAAAGGGTACGATATCCTGCTCGAGAAGCCGATGGCACCCGACGTGGAGAGCTGCCACAGCATTGTGGCAGCCGCCCAGGCCAGCCAGGTGATCTTTGCGGTCTGCCACGTCTTGCGCTATACGCCCTACACAAAAAAGCTGAAAGCGCTGCTGGACTCCGGCCTGATCGGTGATATCGTCAGCATTCAGCATCTGGAGCCCGTCGGCTACTGGCACTATGCCCACTCCTTTACACGCGGCAACTGGCGCAACGAGGCCGAATCTTCGTTTATGCTGCTGACGAAATCGTGTCATGATATCGACTGGCTGCGCTATCTCGTTGGGCAACGCTGCCTTCAGGTCTCTTCTTTCGGCTCATTAACACAATTCCGCAAGGAAGCCAAACCTGCTGAGGCAAGCGAGGCCACGCGCTGTCTCGACTGCGCCTACGAGGAGCGATGCGCTTTTTTGGCCAGGCGCTTCTACCTGAAGTACTTCCAGGAACAGCAGTTTCACTGGCCGCTGGATATCATCACGACCAACTTCACCCAGGAGGGGATCTTAGAAGCACTGCGCCATGGCCCCTATGGCCGCTGCGTCTATGAATGCGATAACGATGTGGTAGATCACTAGGTGGTGAATCTGCTCTACGAAAATGGTGTCACCGCCGTCTTCACGATGGTTGCCCAGAGCGAGCAGCGCGAACGCGAGACCATCATTTTCGGCATGGGCGGTGAACTGCGCGGCAATGGCTATGAGATTGTTCATTACGATTTTCGCAGCGAGCAGAAGACGACCTACGAGCCCTACAAAACGCCGGAGGTGGAGGCGGAGATGCAGCATGAGTGGAATGGGCATAGCGGCGGCGACTTTAGCATCATGGACCATTTCACGGCGGCAGTGGCTCATCGCGATCCTGGCCGTATCCTCTCCGGTCCACAAGAGACGCTGGAAAGCCATCTGACGGTCTTCGCCGCCGAGCGGGCGCGCCGTGAGAATCGCCTGGTTGCGCTAGCAGAACTGCTGGCGCAACCGCTTAGGGATATCCATGCAGCATAGCACTATGCATGAACGGCCACTGACAATAGGCGTTGATGTCGGCGGTACGAAGGTCGTGGCGGGCATTGTCGATGCTCGCGGCGGAGTGCTCAGCCGCATGCAACTGCCTACTGATACCAGCCGGCCAGAGATGACGCTGCGGACGATCGCGGCCACGATTGAGCAGGCGATACAGGCGGCAGGAGTCAGTGCGACGGCACTGAGAGGCATCGGGCTGGGTATTCCCGGCCAGGTTGATCCGCGCGAGGGCCGCTGTGTGCTCTCGGTGAATCTGAACTGGCATGATGTGGCGGTCTGTGAGTGGTTGGAGCAGCGTTTCGGCCTGCCCTGTGCGCTGGAAAACGATGTGAGCGCTGGCGCGCTGGGTGAATATCGCTACGGGGCCAGAAGCCCCAATATGGTCTATGTGAGCCTGGGAACGGGGATCGCGGCCAGAGTGATCCATGATGGTCAGCTCTATCGCGGTGCGCATGGCCTGGCTGGCGAGATTGGGCACACCATCTTTGTGCCTGGTGGACCACGCTGCTCCTGTGGTGGCCTTGGCTGCCTGGAAGCGCTCGCTGCGGGCCCGGCGCTGGCGCGCAACGCGCAAGAGCAGTTGCGCACTGGACAGGCATCGCTGTTGCAAGAGGCATTCACCCAGCGGGGCAGCCTGGGCGCTGAGCAGGTCTTTGAGGCTGTCCGGCAGGGCGACTCGCTGGCACTGCACGTCCTGGCAGAAGCGGGGGCGCACCTGGCCTATGCCATTACCCTGCTGGCCATGGCCTTCGATCCACAGATAGTGGTGCTGGGAGGTGGGTTGGTCCTGGAGGAGGGGCCATTGCTAGAGGCTATCCATCGTGGAGTAAAGCACTGGCTGGAGCAAACGCCCATCCTGCGCGAAATGCTGACACCGGAGAGCCTGCACATCTCACGTCTCCAACGCGACGCGGCTATACTTGGCGCTGCTGCCTTGATAGAAGAGGGTTAACAATCAAAGGAACAGCTTCCAGATGCAAAAAGAGACTATACCACCAGGCAGCCACACGCTGCGCGAAATCCTGACCCAGCCCACAGCCTGGCAGGCTGCTTTGCGCGAAGTAGCAGAGAAACAGGCCGAACTAAAACAGCTCTGGAACAGCAGTCAGTTCTCAGAGATCCTGGTCACCGGCTGTGGCTCAACCTACTACCTCTCGCAGGCGGCAGCACCCATGCTGCAAAAGCAACTGGGAACACGCGCCCGCCCGCTGCCCGCCTCCGAACTGCTGCTCTTCCCCGACACCATCATCGTGCCTGGCACTCGCTCGCTGCTGCTCACCATCTCGCGCTCGGGCCGAACCAGCGAAACGATTCAAGCGACTCGCGCCTACAAGCGCAGCCAGCAGGGTCCGGTACTGACCATCAGCTGCTATGGTGACACCGAACTGGCGGCGCTGAGTGACCTGGCGCTGATCATTCCAGAGGGACAGGAGCAAAGCGTGGTCCAGACGCGCTCTTTTAGCGCTATGACCGTCGCAGCCCAGGCTGCCGGAGCCATACTGGCCGATGAGCGCCAGTTCCAGGCGATGCAGGCCCTGCCGGCCCTGGGCGAACAACTCATCGCCACTCATCACGAGCTGGCGAGCCAGCTCGGGCAGGATGAGCGCTTCGAGCGCTTCTATTTCCTGGGCTCCGGCCTGCAATATGGGCTGGCCAGCGAAGCCAACCTGAAAATGAAAGAGATGTCGCTCTCCTACTCTGAAGCCTTTCACTTTCTGGAGTTTCGCCATGGCCCGATGTCAATGGTCAATGAGCGCACGCTCGTCGTTGGCCTGCTTTCGGATGCGGCCAGGGCGCAAGAACTGGCGGTCCTGCGCGAAATGCGCGCGCTGGGCGGGCAGACGCTGGTACTTTCCGATCAGCCGGTCCCGGTTGAGGCGGCAGACTACCAGGTCAACTTCCATGCGCAGTTGCCCTGCACCAACCGGGGTGTCCTCTACCTGCCAGTCTTGCAACTGCTCGGCTACTATCGCGCTTTGAAAAACGGCCAGAATCCTGATCAGCCACATCATCTGACGGCGGTGATTATCCTCGAACCGGGCAGTTAGTAGCATGATCCTGATACTCGTTCCCAACCCGGCCCTTGATAAAACGGTTGTCATTCCGGGCTTCAAGATCGGCCAGACCTATCGGGCGCGCGTCCTGACCCAGGCAGGCGGCAAAGGCTTCAATGTCGCCCGCGCACTGCATACCCTGGGACATGATAGCCTGGTGGTGGCGCCACTAGGGGGACATGCCGGGCAGCACCTGCGTGACCTGGCACACCACGAAGGGCTGCGGTGCGATGGGTTGGCGCTTGAACCAGAGCTGCGCACCTGCCTGACTATCGTCGATCCACAGGCTGATTATCGCCTGACGGAAGTCTACGAGCAGGGTGCTCCCCTGGCGCCTGGCACCTGGGAACACCTGGCTGAACTGGTCGCGTGTCACTTTGCGCAGGCCAGCTTCCTGGCAGTCTGCGGCGGCTATCCGAGTGGTGTCCCGGATGACGGTCTCTACCATCTCGTGCAGCAGGCGCAAGCAGCCAGTCTCCCAGCACTGCTTGACACCTATGGGCCGCAGCTGAAGCAGGCCCTGGAACTGCGCCCGGCGCTGGTCAAAATCAACCAGTACGAAGCCGGTTCACTACTTCAACGCGAGATATCCAGTGTGCAGCAGGCGTTGGAGGCTGCGCGAGAGCTGCAACAATACGGCGCGCACGACGTGGTGATCACGCTAGGCAAACTGGGCGCGGTGGGCCTCACCAGGCAGGGCGATGGCTTTGGCTGGGCTGCCCCACACGTAACGGCGGTGAGCGCTATCGGCAGCGGCGATTGCTTGCTCGCCGGCATCGCGGCCGGCCTGGAAAGCGGCCAGGGGTTGCTAGAGGCCACCCGTCTCGGCGTTGCGGCGGGCGCGGCTAATGCCCTGCAGATCGGAGCCGGCCGGCTAGAACTGCGACAGGTGGAGGAACTGCTCCCCCAGGTGCAGGCGCTGCCGCTGGACTCTTAGCCAGGAGAGGTAGTATGAGCAGGATCACCATCAGCATAGGCAAGTTTAATCGCCTCCAGGCTTGCGCGAACGAACGGGGCGTAATCTCCGCCCTCGCCGTAGACCAGCGCGGCTCCCTGAGGAAAAGCTTTACCCAATTTCGCCCTGAAATTGACCCAGAGGTATTTTCTAATTGTCTGTGCCTACGCTTTCTCCGGTCGAGAGAGCCACCATCGACTTGATACCTAGATCGAGACCAACCATCCTATTCTCAACGGAAGAGGCTTGATATCGTCCTCTACCAGGATGGAAACGAAGTAGCTGTTCACACAATCTTTGGAGATCGTGACCGAACTAGGCTTGCTCCCTTTGGGCAATGGTCTGTGCAAAAATCTGACGCCCACCCATTCCTAGTTGAAGAGCCTTCTGCTAGCCCCCCAAAAGACGTTCTTTAAGCCTCATCCATTCCAATATACTGATATTAATGTCGAGCCGCACATGCCTGGCTCTCTTTTTATAGCACTATGGGGACGAACACATTAATAACGTACGTACCTATCTGCCAATAAACTCTTACGGAATGATAGGAGATTGTCATTCGGCCGTACTTATCGCGCCTGATGGTGCGATTGATTGGGGCTGCCTGCCTGATTTCGATAGTCCCGCCATCTTTTGCCGTTTACTGGATGCGAAGCGGGGTGGATACTTCCAGATCGCGCCCGCGGATACCACTATTGCTGGATCACAACATTATCTACGCAGTAGCAATGTGCTGCAAACCACTTTCGCCAGCAGTACAGGTAAAATTGTGCTGACCGATTTTATGCCGGTCGAGACCCTGAACGCCTGGTCATACCGGGAAATGAACAATAATACCTGGACGCATGACGATGGCTCCTGTCATTGCCTGGTACGCAGCGTGGAATGCATAGATGGTGAATTGCCGATCACCTTGACGCTCAAAGTCACTCCCAACTATGCGGCTTCGCCCAGCGAGGTGTTTATTGCTCCAGATGATAGAGGCGCCGTGATCTCAGGTGATAATCAATACGTTGGCCTGGCAATCGTGGGCGCATACCGGGTCTCGTCGTTTTCCTTGAGTGTCTCCCAGGATGAAATGGACCTGCATCCTTCTGTTATAGCACAGATCACCCTGCGTGAAGGTGAGCGTATCCTGTTTGCCCTGGGGGTAGGGCGCAATGCACGAGCTGCTCGCAGGCTGGTAGAGGTTGAACTGCCGCAGCGGAACTTTGATTGGGAGCTGGCCCACACCCTGCACTGCTGGCGCAAATGGGTGGCAGGCTGCAACTATCACGGTCCATACATTGATTGGGTACAGCGCAGCGCACTTACACTGAAAATGTTGACGTACGCTCCCACTGGAGCTATCGTTGCTGCCCCCACCACTTCGCTGCCGGAAGCACTGGGCGGCGTCCGCAACTGGGATTATCGCTTCACCTGGCTGCGCGATGCAGCTTTTACGGTATACGCACTCAACATACTTGGTTTCACCGAAGAGACTCGCGCTTTCTTCCGCTGGATGCTGCGTCTATCTTATGCAAATGGCGAGGATCTCCAGATTATGTATGGGATTCGCGGCGAGCGCAATCTGACTGAGCACGAACTGACGCACCTCAGAGGTTATTGCGATTCATTCCCCGTACGTATTGGTAATGAGGCAGCACGGCAGAAGCAACTCGACGTTTTTGGCGAAGTGCTCGACTGCATCCACCTGCACTGGCGCCAGAGGTGCGCTGAAACCTATGGTGAAACGCCTGATGGTCCCCTCTGGACCTTGATCTGCACACTGGTAGAGTACGTATGCAGTCATTGGGAGGAAACGGACAATGGCATCTGGGAAGTACGCGGCGGGGCATACCACTTTACATACTCCAAAGTCATGTGCTGGGTCGCGCTTGATCGTGCTATCCGGGCGGCTGAAGAATTTCATCTAGAGGCCGACATGCCGCGCTGGTATCTCGTACGCGACCAGATTCGTGCCGACATCCTGTCACATGGATACAATGCTACGCTTCAGACCTTTACACAGATCTATGATGACACGGCGCTGGATGCATCAAATTTGTTATTACCGCTTATGGGCTTTATTTCTCCAGAGGATGCTCGTATGCACTCGACTGTTGAACGCATCATCGAGCATTTGACGGACGAACAGGGTTTTGTTTATCGCTATCGCTCTGATGATGGATTAAGCGGGCTGGAAGGAACTTTTACGGCAAGTACGTTCTGGCTTATCGAGAACCTGGCGCTGCAAGGGCGTTTGGCTGAGGCAAAGCCCTTGTTCGAGCGCGTGCTAACCTGTGCCGGGCCTCTTGGGCTGTTCTCCGAGGAAACCAAAGCGGGCAGTAACGTTTCATTAGGAAACTATCCGCAAGCTCTTACACATATCGCATTGATCAATAGTGCTATAAACCTGCAGAGGGCCGAAGCATACCTCGACAATAGCAGGTCGGCTTGATGAAGCAAGGTAACACATTCATGATTAGCCGTAGGTGGCCTGCCAGACCTGCACGGTGTGATCCCAACTGCCCGAGGCAATGAGGCGACCATCTGGAGACCAGGCGAGGGCATCCACGTTATCGCTATGTCCCCGGTAGGTGACGAGAATAGAGCCTGTCTTTGCCTGCCAGACCTGCACGGTGTGATCCCAACTACCAGAGGCGATGTAGCGACCATCTGGAGACCAGGCCAGCGCCCAGACTTCATTGGTATGCCCTTTGTAGGTGAAGAGGAGCCTTCCAGTCTTCGCATTCCATACCTGCACGATATGATCTCTATCCCCGGAGGCGATGTAGCGGCTATCGGGCGACCAGGCCAGTGTATTCACGACATTGTCGTGCCCATAGTATGTGAGGACGAGGTTTCCTTTTTTCGCATTCAGTACGTCTATCCACCTGTTACTGCCACCAACGGCAATGTAGCGGCCATCGGGCGACCAGGCCAGTGTATTCACAATCTCGTCATACGAGTAAGTGAAGGAGAGGACTCCTGTGTCGACATTCCAGACCTGCACGGTGTGATCCCAACTGCCCGAGGCGATGTAGCGGCTATCGGGCGACCAAGCCAGCGCAGAGACGAAATCGCTGTGCCTTGTATAGGTGCGGTAGTTGGTTCCGTTGTTCACGTCCCACACCTGTACGGTATTGTCCCAGCCGCCGGAGGCGATGTAGCGGCCATTGGGCGACCAGGCCAGCGCATAGACGATATCGTTATGCTCGTAGGAAAAGAGGAGAGCTCTGGTGTTGACATCCCACACTTGCACGGTGTGATCCCAGCTTGCCGAGGCGATGTAGCGGCCATTGGGCGACCAGGCCACGGCACTCACGAAATCGCTATGTCCACCATACACAAAGAACGTTGTTCCCAGCGGGCGGGCCAACGTCGTGTCGATGGTGCGCGTTCCGAACAACAGCAGCAGGGCCAGCACCAGGCAGGCCACCAGGACACCTGAGAACGCTTTCATGAGCAAGGAAGGGAACGGGCCAGTCCGCGCTGCCGGTGTGCTGTACGTAGGGCGACGAGCCGGCTCCAGGCGACGACCCGCGTCCACCTCGTTATTCGCTGCGTCATTGCGCCAGGCAAACGCAGGGGAAAGACGAGGCAGCGGCTTCAGCGCCGGAGGTGGCAGAGCGCGCAGGCGTGCATCCAGAAAATGATAGTCGGCCTGAGCTGCCTGACACGCGGGGCAGGTTTGTACATGCGCAGCGAGTGTTGCTTGATCAGCAGGTGAGAGGTCTTCCTGCCTGAGAGCAAGTTTCTCTGCCCAGGCTACACAGGGAGGTGGGTTGCTGCTCATTGATTACGCCTCCCTTCCAGGATAGATGTATTCTGTTCTCTCGCGAGTCGATGATAGATCTGGCGAAGTTCTTCTTTTCCACGGCTTACGTACTTGCTCACGCACGATTCCTTTATTTTTAGCAGGTCAGCAATCTTTCGCTGTGGTAGTTCTTCTACCACGTATAAAATAAGGCATGGACGGTACGTCGGAGAGACACGAGCAAGGGCAAGCCTCAGCAGTTCTGTTTCCTCTACCTGCTCCTCTGGCCCTGCAACGCTCAGCTTCTCCATCCCGCCTGTATAGACATCCCAGGGTACCGTATGAAAATTCCTGGCATGGTGTTGGTAGTTATATGCGCAGTTCGTGGCAATCCGATAAAGCCAGCCGACAAAGCGTGCTGGAGCACGAAGACCTGACAAGGCCTCCCATGCTTTCAAAAAGGTTTCTTGCGTCAGCTCACATCCAACTCCATCATTGCCAACCATGCGGATTAAGTAGCGACATATCCGGTCGTTATAGCGCTCGTAGAGTACTTCGAAGGCCACCTGGTCTCCACCCTGTGCTCGCACGACAAGGTTACACTCTTCAGAACAGTCTTCGGATCCGGATGAAGAGATATCCCGTGTCCAGGAAGACATCGGCTTACTCCCTAATAACAGGTGCTTTCAAATCTATGACAATTAGAAAGATAAAAATCTGACAGTTTGCAGAAATTGCGTTTATACTATTTCCTCCAAATAATACAACATTCTTGCCAGGTTTGCGGTGTCTCCCAGGGAGCGAGCAATCTGTTCGGCACGCTTCAGGTGGATTTCTGCCAACTCATACAATCCCCGAGCGCGGAGGAAAGGTGAGAAGGTAATGGCCCCTCGGATCAGGGCAATATGTATGCTTTGCTCGTATGCTACCTGGAGAGCTGCCAGAACGTTGCCGGTTTCCTGTTCGAGCGCCTCGTAGTCGGTCTGGTGGGTCCCTACGTAGTTGATAAAATACTCGACCATGCGCTCATCAGCGTCAGCATGGCTCCGTTGAACGCTCGCATAGTCGGCAATGGCACGGTGAAGCGTGTAGCGTCCTGGTCCTGTACTCTCCAGTAAACCGGCATTTACCAAAGTGTCAAGCACTTCCAGAGGCACAGCGCTCACTGCCAATGCCGCCTCCTCCGAAAAACTGTGTGGTTTCGCGGGAAGAGCTGATAACATGGCGAGGGCATATTGTGCCACTTCGTCTAATTGCCAATTGCTTATCCCTATCGCAGCTTCTAACGACAGGGGCGTACCCGCTGGCAAGCCCCTATGGCGCTCCAATGGTGACTGCAGGATCGTTAGTTTTAATCGTTCCCCGGTATGGCGCAAGTGTTCCAGCGCTGCTCGTAGATGGCGGGGTTGACCATCGTAGGTCTGTGATTGCAGGTACTTGCCTATCAAGGTTAGCGCCAATGGAAGTTCACCGACTGACTGGACCAATGCTCGTGCTGCACCAGGTTCGCCGGTAACGATAGCCGGTGCGAAGCACGCTAAGAGTCTTAAGCCATCTTCTTCACTGAGTTCCCGCACGGTAAAGGCTCCACCGTTGGCAAAGTGAAGGGCAACAGAAGGGATACGTGTCGTGAGTATATACGCACAGTTAGGCCCCCCCACCTTGAAAGCGAGAGCCTCTTCACTCTTCCAGGCGTCATCGATTACCAGGAGCATCCGGCGCATACCGATTGCAGTGCGAATAGCCCTTGCCCAGGCCTCTTCATTCGTCAAGTTCGCCATTTCAGTAGTGGTAAAACCCAGCAATGTCCCCCATCTCCTCAACAGGCCAGACACATCTGGCCCTGGTCCCAGACCCACCCAGAGCACTCCATCGCTGAAATGCCGCTGGACATCGCAGTCATAGGTCAGTTCGATGACGAGAGCAGTCTTACCAACCCCAGGCAGACCATTGAGGGCCGTTAAAGGGGGACGTTTGCCGGTACACAGGCGCTGCTTGAGCAGGTCCAACAACTCGTCCCGACCTACAAGGCCGCCGATCTCCGTGAGCGGCAGAGGAATAGCGGGATCATACAGAGGAGGTGCAGGAAGGGAGAAATCGTTGTTGTGACTGATCAGCAGTTGCCCGGAGACAAGAAAATTGTTACCCTCTTCCTGGTACAAACCCAGGTCCTGAGCTAGCATGCCGAAGAGAGCGCAAAGTTTCTGTAGAAAGTAGGAACTGGGAAAGGCAGCACCGCGTTCCCAGCGTCCAATAGTCTTGGCATCGGCAAGGCCAATCTGCTCAGCCACATATTCCCGAGACCATCCCCTGCGTTGACGCTCCCGTCTTAATTGCTCATTAGGGAGCATGCTGGCGGCGTTTCTCACCTTTTGCTCCTTTCTTCTACGTGTATCACAATAATCGCCTGCAAACGTTCCATCGCACTCGTAAGCGAAGAAGGGCATTACCAAAGCTCTGAATGATTTTCTGCGCATTTGTCTTGCCACTGCAAGACAGCTTCACGGGAATTATCTGTATTACTAAAGACAACATTAGCGCCCGAAAAATGACAATGAGTTTGACAGGGCTTTTTGGTGTTCCCGTTGCTCCTGTCATACGCGCAGGGCTGCGCCCTGCGTGAAAGGAGGGTATGCTGGCGTGGCCGCGCAGCGGCCACGCCAGCATACCCTCCTCTATGCGAGCGACCCGCTTGTGGGCAATGCCATTCAAATAAAGAGAAGGTCTCGATGTGAGATACTGAAGCAAAAGTCGAACTGTTCAGTAGGAGCAAGGAGACCTCCTTTCATGCCCTTCAAGTTACAGCACCTGGCTGCAGAAAGCAAGTTTTGCTACCACCTGCGGATGCCGCTTCTGGAAACGTCTTATCCCCGTGAACTGGTCAGCGAGCTGTTAACCAAGTGTCACGCCTGGGAACAGCGAGAACGCAAGCTCAGCCAGCTGGTGATGGTGTAGTATGTGATAGCACTGTCCTTGTTCCGGCAGTTCAACGTGACGGAAGTCTTTGCCCATCTGAGCCGGAGCCTGCGCTGGATCTGGCCGGACCCCTGCATCACCTTGCCTACCGGGGGCGCCTTGAGCGCACGGCGAGAGAACCTGGGCATCACGGTGATGCGCCAGCTCTTCCGGCAGTGTTGTCGTCCGCTCGCCAGCCACCGGACCAAAGGAGCGTTCGCCTTCGGCCTGCGGCTGATGGCCGTTGATAGCACCGTGGATGAGGTGCCCGATACGCCAGCCAATGCGCTGCACTTTGGCCGGCTGACGAGCGGCAAGAGCCAGAGTCCTTTTCCCCAGGTGCGCTGCCTCTCTCTGGCTGAAGTGGGAACTCATGCCATCGTCGATGCGGTCCTGGCCCGCTGTAAAGCCAGCGAACATGTCCTGGCACAGGTCATCCTGCGCTCCATCCAGTCGGGGATGCTGGTGATGACCGACCGCAATTTCATCTCGATCCAGTGGTTAGCCGCGGTGCAGCACCGAGGAGCGCAGGTCCTCTGTCGGCTGGCGGCGGGCTGTTTTACCCAGCGCAGTCGCACCCTCTGTGATGGCAGCTATCTCGTTACACTGCGCCCCAAAGGGCACCCGCCCTTGGTCTTGCGCGTCATTGAGTATCGCTTGCACCCGGTGGTGGCTCAAGACCTGGCGCTCTTGCCATCCTCGCGCACCTGTAACCGGGCCAATCCCTTAGCGGTGCATCGGCTGGTCACCACCCTGCTTGATCCCAAGCTCGCTCCTGCTCTCGACCTGATCACCTTGTATCATGAGCGCTGGGAGATCGAACTGGTCATCGATGAAGTCAAAACCCATCAACGACTCAGCTCGCAGCCCTTGCGCAGCAAATCGCCAGAGGTGCTCTATCAGGAACTCTCTGGGCTGCTGCTCGCACATTATGCCGTGCGGGCCTGGATGCATCAATCGGCCCTGCAAGCCGACCTGGATCCTGATCGTCTCAGCTTTACTCATGCTCTGCACGTGCTGGACACCGCCTGCTATGAGTTGACCATCGTGGCCCCTCTCGACCTGCCCCGCCTGCGCGAGCCCAAGACACTGCTGCCTCCCCGTCGTTTGCGCTTCTGTCCGCGCGTCGTCAAATGTGCGTTTCCCTCCTTCTATCGCAAGCAAAGCTGCCATCAGTCCCTCCATCTGAAAGGCTCGTCTTTTCGCGATATTCTTCTTATTTAAATGGCATTGCCCGCTTGCGGGACGCTCGCCGATCAGGCATCCCATGCCAGGTGGGAACACCAAAAAGCCCTGATGAGTTTGATTTCAGTGCTATCAATCTACTAATGCACGTGATATACTGCTGAGGAAAGTCCATGCCTCTTCTCTGTTGTTGTGGAGTGAGTCGCCTGAGAGCAACGCGCGCCACTCGTTGCGCTCAAGCCTTTACCACATCCGCCAGGCGCTGCACGCCAAAGGAGCAAATGAGACGCTGGTTGGCGACGGGGATCTGGTTTACCTCCGGCTAGACCATGACGCCTGTGATATTGCCCTCTTTCGCCGACTGCTGGCAGAAAGCAGTGAAAAGGCAATGGCCGAAGCAGCTTCGCTCTACCGGGGTCCTTTGCTGCAAGACTTCACTCTCACCGATGCGCCATTATTCGAGGAATGGGCGCGATTCGAGGCGAGTGCGCTGCGCCAGGCCTATCTCGGTGCTCTGCAACGCCTGGCAACCTGGGCCGAACAGCGACAGGCATACTCAGAGGCGATTACCTACGTACAGCGTATGATCCAGCTCGACTCGCTCACTGAGGATTCGCAGCAGCGGTTGATCAGATTATATATGTATACTGGAGCGGTTGGGCAGGCATTACGCCAGTACCAGCAGTTTGAGACGGAATTGCGGCAAGAACTTGGCCTGACACCTTCAAGCGAAACACAGGCTCTCGTTTCTACGGCCCTGGAGTCACGACGCAACGCAGCACCTCAATCTAGAGGGCAAGTGCAAATGCCTATAAGCACTTCCCAGGCACGGCCTTTCGTTAGACGCGACGACCTGCTGCAGCGCTTAAGCAACCTCTCGTCTCATGCACACTACCTGCTCGACGTAATGGCTGTTGCCAACCAGCCGCTACCTTTCGCACTGCTACGCGAGTTTCCTGGTGTACAAGGCGATCAACTCTCAGCAACAATTGAAGACCTGGTGGCGAGAGGATTGTTACGAGAGACTACCAGGGATACCTTTGCTTTAGTCCACCACTTGCTGCGTGAGGCGCTGCTACATCACCTCAGCCACCTGCGCCGCCAGACGATTCACCGCCAACTGGCCATCACCCTTGAATCTTGTCCTGCACTACAACAGTATTTCCCACTGCGCCAGATTGTACTGCATGCCGTCATCGGTGAAGATATCGAGCGGGCGCGACGTTACGGCCTGCAAATGCTCGGCGAGCTGGCGCGAGAGAAAGCGAGCGCAGAGACAGCCGACTTGCTCCATCACCTGCATGATCTCCTGGCGCAGACAGCCTCAACGCACGAAATGCTCCGCCTTACCTCAGCCCTGGGACAGGTGTACCAGTCGCTCGGTCAACTTGAACAGGCCGCTTTCTGGCATCGCCGGCACTTCGAACTGGCCCACAAGAGCGCCGACCTACCGGCACAGAGCGCAGCGCACTTTGAACTGGGTGAACTGGCGCTCGTCGCCAACGATTACCAGGCAGCAGCATCAGCTGCCAGGGCTGGTTTAGCAATCGACATACCTGCTGAAGATTCGCAGCGCATGGCGCTGGTTGCGCGCGGGCACCGGCTCCTGGGTGCAGCATTGGCGATGGAAGGGGACGACCTCGCCGCTGCCCAGAGTCATTTACAACAAGCTGTCGCCGCCCACCGGCTTACCGACAACATGAGCGACCTTTGCGCAACCCTGTTTGAACTCGGCAACGTGGCCGCGCAGCGCGGAGAGTTGAAGCGTGCGCTTGAATTCTATGCAGAAGCAGCGCGCACCGCCAAGGCAGCTCATGTCCATTACTTCCTTGCCCTCGCCTATAACAACTTCGCCTACCATAGTTTACTACTCGGGCAACTCGAAGCGGCCCAGCGCGCCCTGACAAAAGGCAAGCAATTAGCCGAAACGTACGAGATGTCCGGCGCTCTGCTGCACCTCTACAGCACGCAAGGCGAAATTCACCTGTACCTGGGTGAGTGGGCAGCAGCTTCCGAGGCTTTTCAGCATGGTCTCACCCTGGCAGAAGAATTGGGCAATCTCGAACGGCAGGCAGGCTACCGGGCCGGACTGGCACTGGTTGCGCGTGGGCAGAACAATCTTGATGCTGCGACCACTCTCCTCGAAGAGGCTCTCACACTCATCACCGAACGAGGCTATCGCCACTTATGGACGCGCCTCCAGCTCTGGCTGGCAGAAACATTGCTGTTATGTGGGCATGACAATAAGGCGGAGTTCCACCTCAATGCAGCCCTCGAGATGGCCCAGGCGCCCGGTCGCATACTCTTACTCCTCCAAGGCGAACGCCTGCATGCACGCATCCTAGCGACCCGCAACGACTGGCCTGCAGCAGATGCTCTCTTCACCCGAGCCCTGGATCGCGCATCCAGTCTCGGCCATTCTCTTGAAATCGGCCGCACCAAAGCCGCCTGGGGCGAAATGGCACTCCTGCACGCGCAGACCCTCCACGATGGCCATGCTCTTCTCGCCGAGGCCCGCAAGATACTCGCAGCTCATGATGCTCGCGCCGAACTCGATGCTCTTATGGTTGCGCTGAAGCGTTGACACTGCCGATGATGAGTGAGACCTGGTCACGGGACAAGGGTGACGCGGGCGGCCATAAAGGCCCCCACACCACCCAGCACCATCCCCGCCCCTACGGGGCAAAGCTACAGCAGACAAGCATAGAAAATGATAGGTGCTACCAACGATGATGCACCTGAGGCCAGATGTAGGCATTGTAGATTGCCTCTACTTGACGCATGGTTGCAGGGCTGAGT
>WNGN01000260.1_pt1 | contig 31083 bp, 29 predicted proteins | sample 5400561 | NCBI WGS metagenome assembly WNGN01 (sample SAMN13153379, study PRJNA577476) | soil metagenome | isolation source: 115 cm soil or saprolite under Garry oak tree replicate 2 | place: USA:California | collected 2016-06-15 | reverse complement strand
AGATCAGCCTGACGCTGCCGAGGCTGGCGGGGCTGATCAAATAAGGCGCCACGCGGAGGCGGCCGCAACCCATGACAGTCCTCGCCCGCCGAAAAAACGGGCGAAGCGAAAAGCGCGCCTTGGCACAAAGCTTATTATCCTTCCATCCGACCGCACCGGCGCAATCGCACCTCTCGCGCCTTACCCAGCAAGGCATTGCCGCCTGACGAAAACGGGGATCGAGATCACTTCATCTGCCCAAGCAACTTGGCCGCGCCGCTCCCGGTCTTCGACATCAGCCGCAACGCCTCGCGTCCACCGGCGGCATAGGCCGCCGCGGCGCGCAACAGCTCGCGCAATTGCGCCGCGGCGCCGGGATCGAACCGGCACCACGCGCCGCCGGTCAGACGCGCGATCTCGCGGAACGCCTGCTCGGCGACGTCGTCATGGCCCTCCTGAAACATGAAAACCGGCACCTTGAGCAGGCCGAGTTCCCCCGCCTTGGCGCAGAGCTCGTCGACTGCCTCCTCCATGGCGTCGCCGACGAACACTACCGCGCGAACCGCGGAGGCCACCGCCTCGCGCCGCGCCTCCGACAACACCTTGCCAATCTGGGTATTGCCTCCCCGGCAATCGATCTTGCCCATCAATCTTGCCAGTTGCGCGCTGTCGGAAATCCACCCCGTGGCGCGGCACTCATTGAGGCCGCGATAATAGACGAGGCGGATATCGAGGCTGCCGAGGGCCGCAGCCTCGCGAAACATGTCGGCCTGCAGCGCGCAGGCCATATCCCATGTCGGCTGCCGGCTCATGGTGGCGTCGAGCGCAAAAACCAGCCGGCCCCTGGCGCCGGCGGCATGAGGCGACATCGCGCGGGCTTTGGCGACAAAAGCAGCAATGTCTTCCGAAGCGGACGGCGTCGCCTCGGGCAATCGGCCGGCTTTGCCGGACTCAGCCTTTTGGCCTGCGGCCACTTCACCTGCGGATTTGGGTTTGGTCGGTTCGCCTGGCATGAGCACTCGCGGATTGCGGCGAGTCTTATGTGGGCCGGGATTAGGGAGCGGTCAATGCGGGACGACTACGCTCGTTCCGGTCACGCCCGACATTGATGCGGCCTTTGGATCGGGGCGCGTGCCGGCCGTCAGTTCTTGGTCGGCGCGTACAGCGCAACCGGCCCCGGCTCGGTGATTTTCGGTGTGTTGGTGTCGACCGGCTTGAGCGGGCTGTCGTCTTCGAGGAACCTGTCGAGCATGCCCTGAATTGTGGTCTTGACGTTATCGGGACCGCGGTCGCTCATGTCGGTGTGCTGGTAGCCGGTCTGCACAACCGTAATGCCGGACTTCTCGCAGACTTCCTCATTGGGGACGACACCGGGATCTGCCTTGAACACCGTGTCCTTCGAACGGAACGACAGGATCTTGAATTTGCCCTCCGTCATAAACGGCACGCGCAGATTGTCGAGCGTCACGACCTTCTTGATTTGATCGGGGTACATCTTGGCGAAATACATCGAGATGTCGCCGCCCATGGAGTGTCCCACCATGGTCAGACGATCATAGTCCGCGTTCGGCTCGACCTTTTTCATTTCATCGACCGCAAAGCGGATGTTGGCAATGCCGCGTTGGTACTGCGGCAAGCGCCCGACATAGAGTTCGCCGACGTTCGTCACCATCGGCGGATCGGTCGGCAGATCATGCTGGATGCTGATCGCCAGATAGCCGCGGGCGGCAAAAATGTTAGCCAGAAAAGAGTACTCGGTGAATTTGACGGTGTTGCCGTGGTTGAGGATCGCCACCGGCAGCGTAATCATGCCGGCATTCGCCTGCATTTCCTTGTCGCGCCGTACGGCGATATCGACGGCGACCGGACGGTTGCCGCGCACTGGATCGTTGAACGTAAGCGTCTCGTGGCGGATCGCCCATTTGCTCGCGGTGAAATACGCGACGGTCATTAGCGCGGAAAGCGAAACCAGTATGGCAATTCCACGTTTCATGTTGTTGTCCTCGGCGCCGCGACCCTAAGGCCTTATGTCCCAATGCTCGGGACTCTGCGGTCCCGTGTGCATGATATATGTCACGCAGGCGTGACAGGAAGAGTAAATTTTGTGAAGTCACCGCCTGATCGTTGTGCGACGCACCTTTAATTGTGCAGGTGCACAAATGAAGGTCCGCCACCCGGTCTACTTTGGGACGGCTTAAATAAAGGTTTTGTTCAAGACTTGGGTAAACGAATGGTGAAAACGTGGCGCGCGGCAGATCGTTCCATGGCGCGCAGTACCCGCTTACCGCAAAAACCTCAGACGCCCAGGATATCGTGGACCTCGAGCGGCTTGTCGACCTGCATGAACCATTCGGCCCGGTTCGCGGCGCGGCGGCGACCACGCTCGTCGAGCGGCAGTTTCAACTGCCGCAAGAGACTGGTGACCTCCTCGCGCGCCGTCACGTGGCCCATGCTCGGGCGGGTGCCGAGCGTGGTCTCGTCGAGGTCGTCGAGCGCGGTCAGCCCGCGCGGAAAGAACTCGCGGTAAACCACCCGTTCGGCAAAGCCATCGATCGCGCGGAAGCCAAGCCGGAACGACAAATCCTTGAGACCATCGGCAACGAGCTGCTTGTTGCGCGACCCCAGCATCGACAGCCGGTTGCGGACCACGATCCAGTCGGTGCTGACGCCGTCGAGCTGGCGGCGCTTGCGCCTGGTATCGCGGACCATCTCCGCATAGTGGCTCTCGCCGGTCACGGCATAGGTCGCGGGGTCAACGGTTCCCAGGACGTCGAAGTCGAGGAAGCTGTCGTTGATCGGCGTCACCAGGGTATCGGCCATCGAGTGCGCCAGACGCATCAGATAGCTGTCGGATCCGGGGGTATCGATGACGATGAAATCGAAAGTCCGCTCGACCGCACTCACCGCGTCCATGAATTGCTGGAACTCGGATGATTCGTTGTCGGCGATCTGCATGGTCTCGCCAAGCTTGATGCAGCAATGCACTGGAAGTTGCAGATCGAGGCCGGTGCGACGCGCCCAGACGCGACGATTGTTGATGTAACGGGTGAAACTTTGCTGGCGACAATCGAGATCGATGGTGGCGACACGCTGGCCTGCCTTCAACAAGGCCACAGCAATGTGCAGGGCGGTGGTGGATTTACCCGAACCGCCCTTCTCGTTGCCCAACACAACGACATGTGCGGAGCCCGATTGCCCCTGACTCGTTTGCATCAACATGATTTGACCCCTGCGAATACTTTCAACTACGCGCGAGCGCGGTCAAGTGAAATGCGCAGCTATTCATTCGAAACATTCAACGTGTGCCTTAACGATGAATCGCAGCCGCGACTCGGCAGCACTTTACGTCTGACGCAGACACAACCGACAGCTCGCCGCGGCCGGCCCGAACCCGAACGTCGACTGACTGCTTGGCGACGACGCGCCGGCTTTGATAAGGTGGCGCTTCCCGCCGCAAGGTCAGAAGCCGCCGCCTTCCTGATCGCACCAGAACGAGTCCAGATGCCGCGCAGCCCCATGATCGTCCGCACGGTCCCTGCATTGCGGCGCGCGCTCGATAGCCTGCGCCTGAAAAGGGCGACCGTCGCGCTGGTGCCAACCATGGGAGCACTCCATGACGGCCACGTGTCGCTGGTTCGGCTGGCAAAACGTCGCGCCACAAAGGTTATCGTCTCGATCTTCGTCAATCCCACCCAGTTCGCGCCATCCGAAGATTTCGGTTCCTACCCGCGAACCTGGAAAGCCGATGTCGCCAAGCTCGCCGCCGAGAAGGTCGACCTGATCTGGAATCCGGACGTCAAGACCATGTACCCCGACGGCTTTGCCACCAGGATATCGACCGAAGGGCCGGCTACGGCAGGTCTGGAGGATCGCTTTCGGCCGCATTTTTTCGGCGGAGTCGCCACCGTGGTCGGCAAGCTGTTCACGCAGTGCCGGCCGGACTTCGCAATTTTTGGGGAAAAGGATTTCCAGCAACTGCGGGTCGTGACGCGGATGGCCCTCGACCTCGACCTCGGCGTCAAGGTGATTGGCTCGCGAACCGTGCGGGAGCGCGATGGCCTCGCGATGTCTTCGCGGAACGTCTATTTGTCGCCGGAGGAACGGCTGATGGCGCCGACGCTCTATCGCGCCATGAAGGAAAGCGCCAGGCATTTGCGGGCGGGCCAGGACATCGAGGCTGCGATGGCCGGCGGCGCTGAACTCATCACGAACGCCGGTTTCGTCCTCGACTATTTCGAGGCGCGGCACGCCGACAGCCTTGCGCCGGTGGCCTCGGTGAAGGACGGGCCGGTGCGAATTCTGGTTGCGGCAAAGCTTGGAAAGACGCGTCTGATCGACAATATCGGGGCCTAGATGTGGGCTTCGACGCGCTATGGGCGGTGCACCGCAGGCCCGGACACAAAATCGCGAAAACAACCCCATGCAAAGTAGCCCCGACGCGTTTTCTTGACGCGAACCGGTCTCCACCCCGGATCAAGTCCGGGGCGGGCTTCGCTTGAAAACGCGCTGAAACAGCCCGCGGCTTACAGCAGCCCGAGATCGCGCAATTCGCGGCGCAACGGCTCGGGCATCGCCGCAACGCCGGCGCCCATGGAACCCAGGTCCGGCGGAACGTCGCTGTGGGCGAAATAGCGCCAACCCTGGAACGCGCGCATCGGCCGCGGCAGCACCGCGATCACTTTGGGCTGCATCACCAGCCGGCATCGCCCGATCCCGTCGCGGTCGCGGAACGGCTCGATCGCGAGGATTTTTTCGCGGGCCGCGATTTCCCCCCGGATTACCCAATAAAGCGAGCCGCCCGCCACCAATTCTTCGCCGCGTTTCGGCGTCATCCGGGTGATATGTATATGATGACGCGGCAAGCCTTTTTGCTTCGCGGTTTGCATGCGCTGGGCGACCCAGCTCTTGAGTTCCTTGACGGATTCGCAGCCGACGGCAAGCTTGATGAGATGAAGCGGCATGGCTTTCGAAGTTAGCGGTCAGCGACGGCTTTTGAAAGTGTCATTCATTCGCCGCCCCGGTGGCTGACGCCGGCGGCGCAAGCTGAACCGGTGCGGCCGCGGCACGCGAGGGCTTCGGCGCCGCCGGCGGCTTTTTAGCTGCCGCCAGCGCGGCGGGAGATGCGCTTGACGTCGGGCGCGGTGAAAGCAATGCCGCGTTCGCCGCCGATGCCGGTGCCGTAGTCGAGGCTGGCGCCGATGCTGACGCCCGCGGCGGGGATGGCGCGGTTGCCGGGCCCGGCTCAGGTGTCATGATGTTGACGGCGGGAGTCGAGGCTGCCGTGGGAAATTCGGCATTGGTGGGCTTGCCGGTGGGCACCGATGACAAAAGCGCCGCGACCGGCGCTGCCGCGGGCGCGTTCCACGACGGCGCGTAACGTGAGATCAGGGCGTCATAAGTCCGCTCGGCCATATTGACCACGATCTGGTGGGAATCCGTCAGGGCCCGGAAAGCCGCGCATTGCGCGGGCGTACATTGGTCCCGCGCCATCAGCACTTGCGCCATCAGCCCATACCGGTCGCGCTCGATCGCACGGCGCAACGTCAATAGCTCGTACGTCAGGTTCTTGTTGGCTACGGCGGCATCGCCGAATGCGGTCAGCCGGGTGATCTGAGAGCCCGCGTAAGATACCCCCGCGGCGACGGATTCGGCGGAACCGAACAATGCCTTTTCGCAGGCCGCCAAAACGGTCTCTCCCGCCAGATCGTCGATACACGACAGTGCCGGCAGCACAGCACTGGTCTGCTGGGGGGATCTGGTTTCACCCGACGCGCCGCGATCGCCCGAACCGAACGAGCGCATGGTGGCGGCGACTGCGATGCCGATGGCCAGCAACGTAATTACCGTCAATGCTGCGTTGGCGACCGATTTCTCGGCGCGCAACAGCGTGATCAAAAGGATGATCCCGAAGAACCCGGCCGCGGCCAAAATCAGCCACATCGGAAAGGTCGGTGAACGCCAGAGTTGATCAAATGATGTAGTCCAGGCCCAGTTCATGCGCGGTTTCCTTTAATGCGGCATAGAAACGCACGCGGCGGAAGTGAGTGCCGATTCTCCCGCACTCAGCTTACCGCATAATGTTTCTGCGATCCGGGCCTTTTGACGACAAGTGAAATCTGAACCGTCACCAGGCCATGCGCGCAGCTCTCAGGAAATGTCGAGCTGACTTTCCTTGGCCACCCGTTCAAAAGCCTCGGTCGAGTTTTTGATCCGATACTGGCAGTCATCGCCGTCGGTCGGAAGCAGCCGCATCACCTCATAGGTGCCGCTGGCGGCCGGACGCGCGACATTGCTCGCAGTGAAATAGACGGTCTCTCCAACGGTATATTTATGCTTCAACGCCCTCTCCCATCACGCAAAAACGTCGGCCATGCCCACGGTCCCGCTGCAATGGCCGACTAAAACCCCGGTGGCAGCGTATACCACAGGGCCAGTCACGTTGGCCAGTTACATCCGGACATGGCAAGTAGAAGAATTTTGCAGGTTTTTCAGTACGATAAGCACGCTTCCGCCCGGTCGCGGATGAATCTATCCTGCGGTCGTCAGGACCCCTCCCCCCGACGGCTCCGGGCGCAACGCCATCCCAAATTCAGACAGCCCTCCAACTCCCTTTCAGGCAGCGATGACGGCCAACGTCGCGCAACGGGGGGACTACACCATCTCCAACTTCTCGATGACGATGGTTTCGGCGAGGCCCGCGGTGGTCCACTCCTGAAAGGCCGGCAGCGACATCATCGCATTCATGTAGTCCCGTGCCTCGGGTGCCACCTCGATCGCGTAAGTGCGAAAGCGATGCACCACCGGCGCAAACATGGCGTCCGCGCCGCCAAAGGCTCCGAACAGGAACGGCCCAAATTGCCTGTAGCGCTCGCGGCAATCGATCCAGATCTGCTGAATGCGCGCGACGTTGTCGCGCGCATCAGCCGACAACGCGATGGCGCCGACCGGCCGATGCAGGTTCATGCCGCATTCGTTGCGCAGCGCCATGAAGCCTGAATGCATCTCCGCTGAAATCGAGCGCGCATGGGCGCGGCGAGCGCGGTCCTCGGGCCACAGCAGCGCTTCCGGAAACCGTTCAGCGAGGTATTCGATAATGGCCAGCGAATCCCAGATCGTGACGTCGCCGTCGATCAGCGCGGGAACCTTGCCCGAATGTGTGAAACTCAAAATCCGCTTCTTGTCGGCATCACCGGCATAGAGCGGGATAAAAACTTCATCGAAGGCGATATTGTTGGCTCGCAGCGCCAGCCACGGCCGCATCGACCACGACGAATAGTTCTTGTTGCCGATGACGAGCTTCAAAGCCATGCGAGCCCCCCTTTCGCCTGGCATCCTGCCATAGCGGCTGGGAAACCTCCAACCCGCCGATGGGCCGCCGTCGCGGTTGCCGCGATCGGTCATGCATGCCATGCATTCACAACCGCCCGGGGGATGCAACATGGGTGCATATTCGGTCGATATTCTAGCGGTCGGCTTCTTCTTGCTCGAATGGACGGTGTACGCCGTCACGCTCGAGCATACCGCGTATGGGCGCAACAGCCTGTCTGCCCGCATGCATGCCTATCGCGAGATCTGGATCCGACGCCTGCTCGACCGCGAGGCCCGCATGGTCGACATGCAGATCATGGGGTCGCTGCAAAACGGCACGGCCTTTTTTGCCTCCACCAGCCTGCTCGCGGTCGGCGGCGCGCTGGCTCTGCTGCGATCGACCAACGAAGCGCTGGGCATCCTGGGCGCATTGCCGATCAATCTTGGTCCCTCGCCCGCGCTTTGGGAGATTAAATGCGTCGGCTTGATCCTGATCTTCGTCTACGCGTTCTTCAAATTTGCCTGGGCCTACCGGTTGTTCAATTACGTCGCCATCTTGCTCGGGGCGATGCCGCCGGCCGCGCAACGCGACACGCCGGAGGCCGAAGCACATGTCATCAGGACGACAGGATTGTTCGAGGCCGCGGGCCGGCATTTCAATCGCGGCCAGCGTGCGTTCTTCTTCGCGCTCGGCTATCTCGGCTGGTTCGTCAGTCCCTGGGTTTTGTTCGTCACGACGGCGTTGGTCGTGATCGTCACCTGGCGCCGGCAGTTCGCCTCCGATGCCTGGAGCGCGATGGGGGGCTAACCCTCATCCTCGCGCTAAGACGAGCCCGAAAAATCCAGCGGCGTGAAGCTGAGATCGAGCACTTTCCACTCACCGTATCTGTCCGCCGGCAACATCGCGTAGGGCTGGCAGGCCTGCAGGGCGCCGATCGCGCTTTGCATCAGCGCGGGCCCTTTGGCCGATGCGCTGGCCTCGATCAAAATCGGCTCCGCCGCGAGCTTCCCTTCAAGCGTCATGAACACCCGCAGCTTGATGCTGATCTTGTCGGAGGGAGCGACCGATGCCGGCAGCTTCGCGCATGTCTTGAGACGACGTCGAAACTCCGTCACCAGGCTGGATGCTACGTCGGCGGCCTTGGACGCCGGAGCGTCGAACGGATCGCCGGCCCTGGCCTGCGGCAGGCTCGGGGGCAGATCCAGCGGTAGCCCAAGCATCACCTGATACTTGATGGAAAGATCGGGCTCCGGAGGGGTGTAGCCGGCCGATGGAGATGTCGATGGCGGCTGCGGCTGGGCGTTCGCCTGTTGGCTGTTCGGACGAGGCGTCGACAATGCCGCCTGCTGTTGCGGCGGCGCCGCAGCCTCGGGGAAGGCGGCGGCAGGTGGCGGGGAACTTGAAGCCGCAGATTTCGAAGAAAGATCAAAGGAGTCCGAGGGCTGCGCTGTGGGCGCCGGCTCTTCGTCCTTGGGCGGCGGCGCGACCTCGGCGGGCGAAACGATATCGACCGCGATCGGCTCGGCCGTGAGCGAACCGAACGGATGCACCTCGGCAAACAGCACGACCATCGCCAGAGCCGACAGATGGCCGATCGCCGATGCTGCGATGCCTGAGCCTATGAATCGCCGTGGTTCCACCGTGCTTGATCGACGTTTGGAAGTCATCCCCGGCGGCCAGCATAGCCGGGCAACGGCGCCGCGTGGATCTTTTTTTTGACCACCGGCGCCAATTTCGAGCAGCGCCGGCTCGCCGGCCTCAATCCCATTTCGGCGCGAAACCGAAATCGGTGAGCCGGCCTTTGGTGCTGGCCATCTGGGATATCAGGTGCATCTCGTCAGGCGACAGCGCGAAGTCGAAAATGTCGATATTTTCCGACAGCCGTTCGATCCGCGACGTCCGCGGTATCGCGGAAACATTCTGCTGCACGAGCCAGCGCAGGCAGACCTGCGCAGCGGTCTTGCCGTGGGTTTGCCCGACCTGCGCCAGCGTCTCGTCGTTCTTGATACGCCCCTTCGCCAACGGACTATAGGCGACGACGGCCATGCCGTGACGCGCGCAGGCGTTTCGCACCTTGGTCTGGTCGAGATAGGGATGGTATTCGACCTGATCGCACACCAGTGGCTCGGAACAGGCGGCAACCGCCTCGTCGATCAGGGCCACGGTGAAGTTCGAGACGCCGATGTGCCTGCTCATGCCGAGCTTCTTGACATGCGCCAGCGCACCTAACGTCTCCGCCAGCGGCACGTGCGGATTTGGCCAGTGCAGCAGCAACAGATCGACCTCGGAAAGACGCAGCTTTGCCAGGCTCTCTTTGGTGGATCGCTCAAGATCGTTTGGCGCGAAATGGGTGGTCCAGATCTTGGTCGTCACGAACACCTCATCGCGCCTCGTACCCGAAGCACGCAGGCCCTCGCCGACCTCACGTTCGTTCTCATAGACCTGAGCGGTGTCGATGTGGCGATAACCGAGCCTCAGCGCCTGCTCGACCAGGCGTGCGCAGGTTCGCCCGCGCAGTTCCCAGGTCCCCAGCCCGATCGCGGGGATTTTTGCGCCGTTGGCCTCAACGAATAGCATCGCGGGTACTCAGACAGATTAGACCCATTATGTCCTCCGGCGACCGCGCTGCCAACATTGCAAGGGCGTCACCCTTAAGAAGGGCTATACGCTGGTCGCGAGTGCGGCAAACACCGTCTCGGGGGCATGGGCAATCACGGCGAGCAGCGCCCGCGCCGGTCCGCGCGGCATCCGTTTGCCCTGCTCCCAGTTCCTGATGGTCTCGACCGGGACGCCGAGCCGGCTTGCGAATTCCAGCTGCGTCAGACGCGCGCGCCGGCGAAGCTCGCGAACCGCCGGAAGCGCTTCCATTCCGGCCGACGCCACCGAAGCCGTCGCCGGCGCGGCGGCAGCCATCGCCGGTGCGAGCGGGAACTCCTGCCCGTCCCGCAGTTCGACGATCCGTCCGTCCGCTTTCAGCCGCAAGCGCTGCATGCTCGACTCCACCAGAGCAATAGTCGGCGATGCGCGTTAAGGTCTGATTAACGATGCGCGGTCCGCGGCGTATCGTTAAGTGTCTGTTTGACGCGTTTTCTACGTGCAAACCGGTACCCCACGGTGGATCACGTCCGGGGCAGGCTTCGCTCGAAAACGCTATTTCAGCCCGAACCACAGTGTCGCGATGCCCAGAAACGAAAAGAAGCCGACCACATCGGTAATGGTCGTGACAAACGTTCCCGACGCCACTGCCGGGTCGGCGCGCACCCGTTCCAGCACCATCGGAATCAGAATGCCGCCGAGCGCGCCGGCAACCAGATTGCACAGCATCGCAAGGCCTATCACGACGCCAAGCGCTGGAATCTTGAACCAGGCGACCGCGGCAATGCCGGTGATGATGGCGAACGCGAGACCGTTGACGAGGCCGACCAGACCCTCGCGCATCACCACGCGAAATGCATTATTCGATCCGAGTTCGCGGGTGGCCAAGGCACGCACCGCAACCGTCATGGTCTGGGTCGCGGCATTGCCGCCCTGGCTGGCGACGATCGGCGCCAGTACCGCCAGCGCCACCATTTTTTCCAGCTGGCCCTCGAACAGGCCCAGCACCGAGGACGCCAGAAAGGCGGTGGCGAGGTTGACCAGCAGCCAGTTGAAGCGGCCCTTGGCGATGGTCCAGACATTGTCGGATAATTCTTCGTCGCTGGTGACGCCGCCGAGCGCCTTCAGGTCCTCATCGGCCTCTTCCTCGATCACGTCGACCACATCGTCGATGGTGATGACCCCGACCAGCCGGTCCGTGGTATCGACGACGGGGGCTGCGACCAGATTGTATTTGCCGAACAGCCGCGCCACCTCTTCCTGGTCATCCATGACGGAGACGCGGCGGCGGTCTTCGTCGACCAGGTCGGCGAGCGGAACCGGCCTGCGCGAGCGCAGCAGCGCGTCCAGCGACACCGCGCCCTGCCAGTGCTGCGCCTTGTCGACGGCGTAGATTTCGTAGAACCGGTCCGGCAAGTCCGGCGTGTCGCGCATGTAGTCGATCGCCTGCCCCACGGTCCAGTCCGGCGGCACGGCGATGAACTCGGTCTGCATCCGGCGGCCGGCGGAATTTTCCGGATAAAGCAGGCTGCGCTCGAGCGCGTCGCGCTCCGAAGGCGGCAGCTTTTCGAGGATCTCGACCTTGTCTTCTTCGTCGAGGCCTTCAAGCAATTTGACGGCATCGTCGGATTCCAGTTCGCGAACACCCTCCGCGACCGTCTCCGGTTCGAGTTCCTCGAGGATTTCGTCACGAACGGAGTCGTCGACTTCGTTCAGCGCCGAGAAATCGAAATCCGCGCCCGTAAGTTCCACAAGGCTGACACGGTCGTCCGGTTTGAGCGCCGCGATCAGGTCGCCAAGATCGGCCTCATGGAGTTCCGCGACGATTGCGCGCAGAAAAGCCGTGTCGGCGGTATCTATCGCGCCCGAGATTTCTTCGACAAACTCCGGCCGAACGTGGCCGTCTTCGTCGCGCATCGGAAGCCGGTCGAGAACCGACGCATCGGCGGAATTGGCAACGTCCACATCATCGGCCATGCCGCGCCTCGCCGGTTTGACAGAATTGCTGAACTCGTCTGAGTTATCGCCTCAGGCATTACCCAATGGGCAACACCAAGCGCAATGATAAATATGCAACGGCCAAAACAGCCTCGGAAGTTCGTGAAGGGGTCGGGAGCTGCCCTTGTTGCCCTGGTCGCATGGACGGTGGCGGCGCAGGCGGCGGACTGTCCACGCAAGGAAGCGCTCGGTACCTCGCGGGTTCTTGGCGTCGATGCCGCCACCACGCCGCGGGTCGGGCTGAAGAGCTTTCCGCAGACGCTGCCGCTCAGGGATCACGAGGTGGTGCTGACATTCGATGACGGCCCGTGGCCTCCGACCACGCAGCGGGTGCTGACGGCGCTGGCCCATGAATGCGTGCGCGCGACGTTCTTCCTGGTCGGCAAGCCGGCTTCCGAGCATCCAGGCCTGGTGCGAAGGATCGCGGCCGAGGGCCACACCGTCGGTCACCATACCTGGCGGCACCCCAGCCTGGTGCGAATCCCGCCGGACGAGGCGACAGAGGAAATCGACCACGGCATTGCCGCGGTTGAAATGGCGCTCCACGGTGTCGCGAGCGGCACGCCGACCACGCCGTTCTTCCGGTTTCCCAACTTCGAATCCACACCGGCCACGCTTGAGCTGCTGCAATCGCGCGGCATCGCCGTGTTCGGTGCCGATTTGTGGGCGGGCGATTGGAAGCCCATGACACCGAAGCAGGAATTGAAGATACTGATCGATCGGCTTAACCGGGCCCGAAAGGGGATTATCCTGTTGCACGACCCCAAAGCGCAAACCGCGGCCATGCTGCCGCAATTCTTGCGCTATCTGCACGACAATGACTATCGCGTGGTCCATGTGGTGCCGGCTGCGTCCGGTCCCGACACCGACCGCCTCCCCTGAGTCCGTGTAACGACAGACGCCCTTGGAAACACGGCTCACTGGGTGAGAAAGCGCTCGAGGTCAGTGCGGAGCGCGAGAGCCGCATCTTCGTCGATTGTCAGCTCGATATGCCCGCCATCGGTTCGCAATTCGATAATTCCGGTCAACGGCTCCTTTGATTTGGTCAGGATGGAGTTCGCCCGCATTTTTCCCACCGTGTTTGTTCCCGGGTGCACCGCAGCCGTTGAATCCCCAGACATTCAATGCCCGCTTTCTGCGTGTCGGCGTTTGGATAGTGAAGAGCTTGCCTTCTTGCGCGACGGCCGGAGAAAGCGCGCGCCAATCTGTTCGCCGTCTATTCGCGCCAATTCGCAACGCCGATAAGCAAGACCAGTCGACGACAACAGAAGGAAAAACTCCTTTAAGTCCAATCCGGCGATCGACCCTTTGATAAGGAGCTGGACGCCGGAGGCAGAGACATCGAGCATCGTGCAATCGCGACGCCAGGCAAGCACCGGCAATATCCTCCTTTCTGGAGGGACAAATCTAAGGTCCAGTACAATCTCGGCGTCGTGGAAATACGACCAGGATTCTGGCTAATCCTGCCGGTCCGGGCGAAATACATTCGACCTGGCCGGTCCGGCGATCTTGATCTTGAGAAGGCGCGATTTCGTTAAGATCCCAACAAAACAATATCGGAATCTTGCAAATCGCTGATGGCGCGCCGCATGCGCGCTTTCCAATGGCTTTTGGCATCTGGGCGAGTTTGCGGCCCTGTATGCCGCCCAATTTGGCGAAGCACCGTCGATAACTCTGGCTCGCTCGCGGCGGCCTTTGAAAAATGGCGCAGCGCACCGTATTCCAGCCTTGGATTGGGCCCAAAGCCATGGTTTGCCAAGCGATACTGTAAAGATTACGCGGAATTGAGGTCGCATTCATGGCGCCGCGTGTAATGATCAGATCAAATAGGATGCATGACGGTGTTTCATGGTCGGTAATGTGTTGTTGGGCGTCCGGATGCGGTTATGGACCGCCTTATGCCTGGGGCTACTGACCTGCATCGCCGCACCGATTGCGTCGGCGGCCGATTGCCCCGGCCATCCCGATGCGCTCGGCACCTCGCGAACGCTGGTGATTGATCCGAAAGCGCATCCCCGCATCGGAGCGATGAATTATACCGAGACGCTGCCGCTGAGAGATCACGAGGTGGTGCTGACGTTCGATGACGGCCCGCTGCCGCACAACAGCGATCAGATCCTGGAAATTCTCGCCTCGCAATGCGTGAAGGCGACCTTCTTCACCGTCGGCCGCATGGCCCAAAGCTTTCCCGAAGGCGTCCGCAAGGTCCGCGACGCCGGGCATAGCGTCGGCACCCACACCCAGAATCATCCGACCGGCTTCGACAAATTCTCCATCGAGCGAGCCCGGCAGGAAATCGACGACGGAATCGCGTCGGTGACTGCAGCGCTCGGAGATGGTGGCGGGCTCACCCCGTTCTTCCGGCCGCCTGGCTTGCGGCGCTCCCCGGCGGTTGAGGACTATTTGGCATCGAAGGGCATCCAGCTCTGGAGCGCCGATTTTCCGGCTGACGACTGGCGGCATGTTTCCCCGTCGCGGGTCTATGAACTCGCGATAAAACGGCTCGAAGCCAAGCGAAAAGGCATTTTGCTGCTGCACGACATCCAGGCGCGAACGGTCGTCGCGTTGCCGAGGATTCTGCATGAGATGAAGGCCCGGGGCTATCGCATCGTCCACGTCGTGCCTGCAACGTCGCAGCAACCGAACACCCCGACCGAACCGCCGCAATGGCAGTTGCATCCGCCATCGGAGACGGTGGCGATTTCACACTGGCCAAGAATCCCCAAATTCGTTTTTGCCGATGCCGGCACGCTCCCCGCTCCCTCGTTGCAGGATTCGGGGTGGCATGACGGACAGCTGCTACGGCTTGCGGAGCCGTTCGATCGCACCAGACGGCGTGCGCGCGGAATTCCGCTGCCGCCGCAAGCGCCATGGCCCCGGCTGTCGCCGAACAAGCTGGGGGGTGCTGCGATTGTCCTGCCAGTACCGGCGCAGAGCATTTTCGAATTCCAGGAAAAGCCGCGCGCGGCTCTGCCAGCCGTCGCTTCATCCTCACATCATGCGGAACAAACGGTCCCAGCCGGACCTGAAGCCAACGGCCTCGAACGGCTGATTTCTGCCGACGCCGATGATTCCCGGCGCGCGATTCCCGGAAGCCTGCCGGTCGTGAAGCCCGGCCTGCTGCGCGCGCCGATCGGGACCCGCTGAGCTATTGCATCCACGCCAGAAAGCTCGCGACGGATCAATCCGTCACGATCTTTGAAACGCATAGCACCACGACCAAAGCGAGAAACAACAGATCGATATACGATTTGACTTCGCCGTCCCGGCGGAGAACCCCAACATCATTGACGATGTGCTTGCGCGAGGCTGCCGCCGCAGGGCCCTCCCCTGTCAGGCCCGAGAGGCGGCGCGCCTCAAGCTCGAGCCGCTCAATGCGCTGGAAGAAATAGAATGAACGCAGCGCGGTCGCCGCGCGCATCAAGGCATAGACCAGCACGAGAATCGCGACCACCGCCCGTTGCTGATATCTCTCCATGAAGTTCAGACTGTAATAAACCAGCGCCAGAAAGACGAAATTGGAGAGAAACCGGTAGGCGTAACCGAGGAATTTCATGCATCTGCTCCGATCGATGATCAGCCGGCTAGTTCAGGTCGGACGCGATCCGAGGGACGCCTGCGGCAGGTCAGTATCCCGCCACCGCCTTTGTCGATGTATGCCTACGTTGTTGCAGCAAGGCAACGGATGAGCGGCGTTGACCGGTTCGACCTGCCGGGATTCGCCTCGCCACCAGCACGACTGACATCCCGGCCCTCGGTCGGCAAGGTACTCTGCAAGATTTTCCTGGTGTGCTCGGAGCGCCGTCAGCTTCCCGCCATAGGCTTGATTTCATTTATTTTTTGACTTCACAGAATCGATGCATCCCGGTTTGTGTGTCAGATTGTATCCCAGATCTTCGAAGATCGTTTCAACGAATTGGAGGGCAAGCGAAGACTGCGCACGTGAACCCCTTCCCCGGACTGATCTGCCATCTGATCGTCTGCTCTCCGGCTGGAGCAATCCTTTGGAAATGCTGCGCGAGCGATTTTTCTCGCTGCGCTGCAGCAAACAAAATGAGACTAGCGGTCAAGTCCCCATGCATCCTCGCGGCCGCGCGATGCGCACTATCCGGTTTCCGCGGAAGGGCGGAACAGGATCGATCACGTTCAATGCGCCGCAATCTGCACGCAAAAGAACATCGACGAAACGCGAATGGGAGGAGTTCATGTTGAAGGGCAGTTTGTGTCTTGCCGCGCTGGCGAGCCTGTTTATGTCGGGCACAGCTTTCGCGCAGGAGAAAATCAAGGTTGGCGTTACGGCAACCCTGGAAGGCACATACACGGTGCTGGGCGAGGACGGCATCCGCGGCTTTCAGACCGCGTTGAAAAAATTCGGCACAAAGATAGGCGACAAGCAACTCGATTTCGTCATCGCCTCCACCGACGCGACTCCAGACTCCGCGGTGCGCGCGGTTCGCAAACTAATCGAGCAGGACAAGGTACAGATTTTGCTTTCGCCGCTGTCGGGCGATGAAGGCATTGCGGTCAAGAACTTCGCCAAGACCCACCCGGAATTGACGTTCGTCAACGCCGCGTCAGGCGCGCAGGAAACCACCTATGTCGATCCGGCGCCAAACTTCTTCCGTTACAATATGGACGGCGCGCAATGGCAGGTCGGCCTGGGCAAATATGCCTATGAAACCAAAGGCTATCGGAAGATCGCGACGGTCGGCGAGGACTACTCCTTTATCTACACACAGGTTTTCGGACTGGTGCTCGAATTCTGCGGCGCCGGCGGCAAGATCACCAATCGGCAATGGGTCCCGCTCGGAACCAAGGATTTCGCCTCGGTCATCGCCGCGCTGCCCGACGACGTCGACGCGATCTATCTCGGGCTCGGCGGTGCCGACGCCGTCAACTTCCTCAATCAATACCAGCAGGCGGGCGGCAAGGCGCATCTGCTCGGCGGCTCGATCATGGTCGACCAGACCATCCTTTCGGCCAAGGGCAACGCCAAGAACGCGCTGATCGGCACGGTCGCCGCCAGCGGCCAGGCCGACACCTGGGAAGATCCGGGCTGGCAGGCCTTCGTGAAAGATTATCAGGCCGCTTTCCCGCCGGAGAAGCGCTTCCCGAGCCCGTCCCTGCTTGCAACCAATTACTATGGCTCGACCATGGCGTTGATTATGGCACTCACGAAAGTGAACGGCGATCTCAGCGACAATCAATCCAAGCTAAAGGCCGCGCTGGCTTCACTTGAAATCGATGCGCCCAACGGGAAAATCAAGCTCGACGCCAACCGGCAGGCGATCGGCACCAATTTCGTCACCGAAGTCGTCGACGATGGCAAGGGCGCCTTGTTCAGCAAGGTGGTGAAGGTCATACCGAACGTGAACCAGACGCTCGGCTACGACCCGGCGGTATTCGCCAAGATAGGCCTGCCGGGCCGCACGGTTCCCGAGTGCAAGAAGTACTGAAACAGACCGGGCGGCCGGTGCCCTCCGCGTTGGCCGTCCATTCTCAAAATCCCGACGTTCGAGCCGCTCTCGAACGCGCCCTTGCATTCTCCTCGCGAATGATCGACGTTATAAAAAACAATAAAACACCATTCGCGGGAGGAATGCATGAGCCGGGCTCTTGCCGTCTTTCACGGCCATTTCGGCCGGGCGACGGTCTATCAGCTCAATCGTCCCTTCAATGTCCACGCGCATCGCGAAGGGCACCTGATTTTCCATATTGGCGGCACGCCGGGCTGCGTGGAAGTGCTCGAGCAGCCCAACCTGCTCTGCGAAGATACCGTCGTCGCGATCAATCCCTGGGAACCGCACAATTTCCTGCCGAACGATTTGGCAAACGGGGCGCTTTTCCTCGTCCTCTATGTAAACGCCGAGTGGTTCGCGGACGTACGTGGCCTGCGTTTCGGCTGCACGAAATTCAAACGCACCTCGACCCTGGACCGGAATGTCCGGCAGGCGGCGGCGATGATTTGCGGCGCTCCCTCGCTCAACGGTCTCGACGGCGAACTGCGCAGCCTGATCGACGCTTGCCACGAAGAAAGCTGGCGTCAGTCGGAGGCCTCGCCGGAAGGTCGTGCTTGCGCCGCGATAACCGACTTTCGCGTACGCAAGTCGATCAAGCTGCTGGCAGAAGGCGTGGGCGCCGAGATCGAGCTCGATGCGATTGCGCGCGAGGCAGGCCTTTCGCGCCCGCATTTCTACAAGCTTTTCCGCACCCAGACCGGTGTCACGCCGCACCTCTATGTCAACACACTACTGATGGAGAAAGCGCTGGACTCGCTGGTGACTACCGAAGCGTCCATCGCCGACATTGGTTTCGATCTCGGCTTCTCGTCCCAGAGCGGATTTGCCCACTTCTTCGCCGCCAATGTCGGCATGGCGCCCACGGACTACCGGCGCGCCGCCAAGGTTCTGAGGGCCTGACCGGCGAAGCAGGCGCGCGAAAGCATACTGGCGATCAAGTGCGGGCCGCGCGAGCCGATAGGATGGCGACGGATGCGGACGGAGAACGACCGTCGCGCTTGGGGAGGACCAGGGCCGACATGGCGTCGAACGTTGCAGCCCTTCGTCGCGCATCGGCTGGCGTAGGCCGGGCGCCTACCCGCGCCGGCGCCCTCACAGAGCATGGGCGGCGCTCATGACAAAGTTCATCGAACGCAATCCGCTATGGGCGTTCGTCATCCTGATCGCAGTCGCGGCGGCGCTGTGGTTGATTTTCGCGACCTGGCCGGAAGGTCTGGAGGACGCCTTCGGCCGGAAGAAGGTGTTCCTCAGTGCCGTTTTTAACGGCATCACGCTCGGCGGCCTGTATTTCCTCGTAGCGAGCGGCTTCACCCTGATCTTCGGCCTGATGCGCAACGTCAATCTCGCGCATGGCTCGCTTTATCTGTTCGGCGGCTACGTCGGTTACGCGATCAGCATCGCGACCGGGTCCTGGATGCTGAGTTTCGTCGTCGCGTTCATCGTCGTCGCGCTGGTCGGCGCCGCCATGCAAATCCTGGTCTTCCGCCGCATCGAGGGGCAGGACCTGCGCCAGACCATGGTGACGATCGGACTGTCGATCGTGTTTGCCGATCTGATGCTCTGGGCGTTCGGCGGCGACTTCTATCAGATCCAGACGCCGGGCGCGCTGGTTGGCCCGATCGCATTGCCGTTCGTCACAGCGGTAAAGTCTTCAGGCGAGGCGGTCTACCTGCAATACCCGATGGTGCGCCTCGTCATCTTCGTAGCGTCCGTCGTCATCGGCGTCGCCATGTGGCTCGGGCTCAATCGCACGCGCATCGGCATGATCGTGCGCGCCGGTGTCGATGATCGCGACATTCTGGCGGCGATGGGCGTCCGCATTCAGCTTGTGTTCGTCCTCGTCTTCGCCCTCGGCGCCGGTCTCGCCGGCATGGCCGGCGTCGTCGGCGCCACGTTTCAGTCGATCTCGCCCGGCGAAGACATCCGGTTCCTGCTCGCCTCGCTCGTCGTCGTCATCATCGGTGGCATGGGATCGATCCCCGGCGCGGCGCTGGGCGCTCTTATTGTCGGCCTCGCCGAGCAGCTCGGCTCGGTCTACATTCCGACCTATGCGATCGTAGTGACGTTTCTGATCATGGTGCTCGTGCTGGCCGTTCGGCCGCAGGGCCTGCTGGCGGGCCGCTAGCCATGTCGATCACGCAAGACGCGCGACTGCAGCCGGAACCCGCCGCGGCGAAGTCCTTGACCGGTCTGGCTGGCACGGATTTCGGTCATCCCGCCGCCTGGGTTGTCGCCTTCTTCCTGATCGCCATGCCGCTCATCGCCAACGGCTTTTTCCTCATCGAGATTTTCGGAACGACCCTGATTCTCGGCATCGTTGCGCTGAGCCTGATGTTCCTGGCCGGCTATGCCGGCATGGTCAGCCTGATGCAGCTGACGATCGCGGGCCTTGCCGGCTACATGACGGCGGTCCTCGGCGCCAGCGGGAATGCGAACATCAGCCTCGGATGGCCCTGGTGGCTTGCGACGCCGATGGCGCTCGCCCTGGCGACGCTGTTCGGCACCGTCGGCGGCGCGCTCGCGGTGCGCACCGAGGGCATCTACACGATCATGATCACGTTGGCGATTGCATCGGCCTTTTACTACTTCACCAACCAGAATTGGGTCATTTTCAACGGCCACACCGGCATCAACAGCATCGTCACGCCGCATTTCTGGGGCGTCGACTGGCGCGCGGATGTCCCGTTCTATTATGTGATACTCGTGGTCGCGGCGCTCTGCTTCGGCGCGGTAAGCTATCTCGCGCGCGCGCCGTTCGGGCTGGCTTTGCAAGGTGTGCGCGACAATCCGCGCCGCATGGCGGCGCTTGGGTTCAACGTCAACGCGCACCGCATCGCCGCCTATGCCTTCGCCTCCTTCGTGGCTGCGCTCGGCGGCGTTTTACAGGTCTGGAACTACCGGCAGATCTCGCCCGGTTCGATCGGCGTCGAGCGGGCGATCGACATTCTCATCATCGCCGTCGTCGGCGGCGTCACCCGTCCGATCGGTCCATTCATCGGCGCCCTGGTTTTTGTCCTGCTGCGCACGTTCACGCTGGATTTTCTGGTCGCGATCGGGCTCGACGGCAATCGCTTCCGGCTGCTCATTGGTCTCGGCTTCCTCGTCATCGTGCTGTTCTCCCCGGACGGCATTGTCGGGCTTTGGGAGCGCTGGCGCAGTCGAGCCGGGTCACGACAGTCGCAGCCGGGCGGAGACCACGGCCATGGATAGCGTCGCCCATCGCCTCTCAACAGTCGGCGCCGGAGCCGCGCTCGAATTGCGCGGCGTGACGCGGCTCTTCGGTGCGCTCGCGGCGCTGACGGACGTCACGCTGACGGTGCGCCCCGGCGAGCGGCGCGCGGTACTCGGCTCCAACGGTGCCGGGAAAACCACGCTGTTCAACTGCATTACCGGCGATTTTCCACCGACCTCCGGTACGATCCGTTTTTTCGGCGAGGACGTGACCAACTTTCCGCCCTTCGAGCGCATCCGCCGCGGCCTTCGCCGTACCTATCAGATTTCCGCGCTGTTCCCGGGGCTCAGCGTTCACGACAACGTCTACCTTGCCTGCTGTGGCGTTTCGCGCAGCCGCTTCTCGCCGATCCGGCCGCGCATCAACGACGCGCTGATGCAATCGGCGGACGATCTCGTCCAGGCGGTGCATCTGACGGCGGTGAAGGAGCGGCGCGTTGCCGAACTCGCCTACGGTCAGCAGCGCCAGCTCGAAATCGCGCTCGCACTCGCCGGGGCGCCGCGCCTCGTCCTGTTCGACGAACCGGCCGCCGGTCTGTCGCCGACCGAGCGCGGTGAACTCGTGGAAATCCTGGCGGCCCTGCCCGGCCATATCGGCTATATCATCATCGAGCACGACATGGACGTCGCGCTGCGCGTCGTCGAGAGCGTGACGATGATGCACAATGGCCGCATCTTCAAGGAGGGGCCGCCGCAGGAAATCGAATCCGATCCCGAGGTTCAGCAGCTTTATCTCGGAGGCGGCCATGATCTTGGAGCAAGATATGGCTGACCCCCGCCGCACCGCACCGATCCTCGAGGTCAGGGGCCTCGACGTCTATTACGGCCGCTCCCACGCGCTGCAGGGCGTCGACCTGACGCTCGACTCCGGTGTGCTTGCCGTCGTCGGCCGTAATGGCATGGGCAAGACGACGCTCTGCAAGACCATCATGGGGCTCGTGCGCGCGACCGGCGGTTCCGTGCGCATGCGCGGCGAGGAGTTGTTGTCGTTGCAACCGGCGCAGGTCGCCCGGCTTGGCCTTGGTTACGTGCCGCAAGGGCGGCGCCTGTGGCGCTCGCTCACCGTCGACGAGCACTTGCGCATGACCGCGGGCATGCGGCGCGGCGCCTGGACCGTCGAGCGCATCTACGACACATTCCCGCGGTTAGCCGAACGCAAGAACAACGGCGGCGCCCAGCTCTCCGGCGGCGAGCAGCAGATGCTGGCGATCGCGCGCGCGCTGGTGACCAATCCGCGGCTCCTGATCATGGACGAGCCGACCGAAGGGCTCGCGCCCGTCATCGTTGCTCAGGTCGAGGAAATGCTGGTGGGCCTGGGCGACGAGGGCGACATTTCGGTGCTCGTCATCGAGCAGAATATCGGGGTGGCGACGGCGGTCTCGAAGACCGTCGCAATCATGGTCAATGGCCGCGTCAATCGCCTCATCGAATCCTCGCGCCTTGCCGCCGACCGCGACCTGCAACAGCGTCTGCTTGGTGTCGGACGTCATTCGCAAGCCGAGCTCGAGATCGATGCCGAGGCGAAAGACGACGTCGCGGCAGGCTCGGCCTCCCCGCGCTCGCCGAGCTTGGCGCCGAGGCGCGTCTATATTTCCAATCCGACGCTGCCGACCAGGTGGTCGCAGCCCGCGCCAATCGCGCGCATCGAGTCCAGCGCGCGGACGCTCTCGAGCGGCGTGTTGCGGCTTCAGGAGACCGCGCGGCCGCGGCGCGACACGGAAGCGGCGCGAAGCTCCGGACCGCCGACCGTGCTCGTCGTCGGCACGCTGGATACCAAGGGCGACGAACTCAGATTCATCCGCGACATCGTCGGCGGCAGCGGGTTACGTGCGCGCCTCGTCGACGTCTCGACCAGTGGCAAGCCCTCGTCCTGCGACGTCTCCGCCCAGGAAATAGCTCTCAACCACCCGCGCGGGGGCGGCGCCGTGTTCGGCCCGGATCGCGGCACCTCGGTAACTGCGATGGCCGAGGCCTTCGCCAACTGGCTGCGTCGCCAGGCCGACATCGTCGGCATGATCTCCGCCGGCGGGTCGGGCGGCGCTTCTCTGGTGGCGCCGGGCATGCGCGCGCTGCCGATCGGCGTGCCCAAGCTCATCATCTCCTCGGTCGCCTCGGGCGACGTCGCGCCCTATGTCGGACACGCCGACATCACCATGATGCACTCGGTCACCGATGTGCAGGGGCTGAACTCGATCTCGCGCCAGGTGCTTGCCAACGGCGCCAACGCACTCGTCGGCATGGTGAAGGCACGGCTCGACGCGCGCGCGGCGAATGCGCGCGAGTTGAGCCCCCATCTGCCGGCGGTCGGCCTGACGATGTTCGGCGTCACAACGCCCGCCGTGCAGCATATCGCGGCAGCACTGCGCGGCGATTACGAATGCCTCGTCTTCCATGCCACCGGCGTCGGCGGCCGCTCGATGGAAAAGTTGGTCGATTCCGGCCTCCTGGCGGGGGTGATCGACATCACGACTACGGAAGTCTGCGATCTGCTGATGGGCGGCGTGTTCCCGGCGACCGAGGATCGTTTCGGCGCCATCATTCGCACCCGCGTCCCCTACGTCGGCGCGGCCGGCGCCCTCGATATGGTCAATTTCGGATCGCCCGATACGATCCCCGAGCGCCACCGCGGCCGCAAGCAGCACGTTCACAATCCGCAGGTCACGCTGATGCGCACGACCGCGGAAGAGAACGACCGCATCGGCCGCTGGATCGGCGAACGCCTCAACGCGATGGACGGGCCGGTGCGATTCTTTCTGCCTGAAGGCGGCGTCTCCGCGCTCGACGCGCCGGGGCAACCATTCTGGGATCCCGAAGCCGACGCCGCGCTGTTCCGTGCGCTCGATCGGACGGTACGCCAGACCAGCAATCGGCAGCTCATACGACTGAGGTACAACATCAACGAACCCGAATTCGCGGCGGCGACCGTCGCCGCGTTCCGCTCGTTGATCGGACGCACGAGCACGCGCCGGCGGGTGGTGAGGTGATCGATGCCCCGATTTGAACGCGCCGACCTCCTGAGGAAATTCCGCGCCATGGTCGCGCGCGGCGAGCCGATCGTCGGCGGCGGCGCCGGCACCGGTCTCTCCGCCAAATGCGAGGAAGCCGGCGGCATCGATCTGATCGTGATCTATAATTCGGGCCGTTACCGGATGGCCGGGCGCGGCTCGCTGGCAGGACTGATGCCGTATGGCGATGCCAATGCCATCGTTGTCGAAATGGCGGGCGAAGTGCTGCCCGTCGTCAAGAACACGCCGGTGCTTGCGGGCGTCAACGGCACCGACCCCTTCCGCGATATGGACGTTTTCCTCGATCAGCTGAAGGCGCTCGGTTTTGCCGGGGTGCAGAATTTTCCGACCGTAGGGCTGATCGACGGTGTCTTCCGCGCAAATCTCGAAGAGACCGGCATGTCCTACGCGCTGGAGGTCGAGATGATCGCCAAGGCGCGCGCCAAGGATATGCTGACCACACCCTACGTGTTCAATGCAGCCGACGCCAAGGCGATGGCCGCGGCGGGCGCAGACATCGTCGTCTGCCATCTCGGACTGACGACCGGCGGCGCGATCGGCGCGCAGACCGCGCTGAAACTGGAGGATTGTCCCGCCCGCATCGACGCCTGGGCGGCGGCGGCCTCAGGCGTCAATCCCGAGATTCTGGTGCTGGCGCATGGCGGGCCGGTGGCCGAGCCGGCGGACGCCGCGTTCATCATGAAACACACGCGCAAATGTCACGGCTTCTACGGAGCTTCGTCGATGGAGCGGCTTCCGGTGGAGCGGGCGCTGACGGAGCAGGTTCGAAAGTTCAAGGCGATCGGCGGGCGTTGAGCGCCGGTTACGGGAGGTTGGCACCATGTCAGGCATTGCTGTTGGCGAATTGATCCTATGGCTGATCGTCGCGTTGATCGTGATCGTCGTCGCGGTCTACATCGTGAACTGGCTCTATCACCGGTCCTCCAAGGAAGTGTCGTTTGTACGCACGGGCTTCCTCGGCGAACAGGTGGTGATCAACGGCGGCGCCTTCGTGCTGCCTTTCATCCATGACTTCACGCCGGTCAACATGAATGTGCTGTCGATGCCGATCACACGGTCGAAGCAGGACGCCGTCATCACCCGGGATCGCATGCGCATCGACATCGAAGCCGATTTTTACGTCCGCGTGCAGCCGACGCGCGAAGCGGTCTCGATCGCCGCAGCGACTCTCGGTCGGCGAACGCTGGAACCCGAACGGCTGCATGCGCTGCTCTCCGGCAAGTTCGTTTCCGCGATGCGCGCCGTCGCCTCCGAAATGACCATGGAGCAGATGCACGAGAAGCGCGGCGAATACGTCGCGCGCGTCAAGGCCGCCGCCGCCGAGGCCCTCGCCCAGAACGGCCTCGAGCTGGAATCCGTCGCGATCACCGACCTCGATCAGACCGACCTCGAATTCTTCAACCCGTCGAACCGCTTCGACGCGGAGGGCCTGACCCAGTTGATGGAGAACATCGAGGCCAAGCGCAAACTGCGCAACGACATCGAACAGGATTCGATGATCAGGATCCGCACCCGTAATCTCGAAGCCGAACGGCAGGCGCTCGATATCGAGCGTGAGAGCGAGACCGCGCGGCTTGACCAGGAACGCGACATCGAGGTTCGCCGGGCCTTGCAGCGGACCGAGGTAGCGCGCGAACGGGCGTTGCGCGAGACCGAAGCCGAACAGGCGCAGATCTCCGCGCGTGAGACCATCGAGAAGGCGCGTATTGCCAACGAGCAGGCCATCGCGGAAGCGCGCATCGCCTCGGAGCGCGAAACCCGGCAGAAGGAAATCGAGCGCACACAGGCAGTCGAGGAAAAGGAGATCCTGGCGCGCGAGGAAATCGAGAAGGCGCGTATCGCCAACCAGCGCTCCGTCGACACCGCCCGCATCGCCTCCGAACGCGAGGTGCGGCAGAAGGAGATCGAGCGCGGCCGCACGGTCGAGGAAGCCGAGATCCAGGCCCGCGAATACATCGAGAAGGCCCGCATCCAGCAGGACCGCGTCGTCACTGACGCCCGCATCGCCAACGAGGAGGAGACCCGCCGGCGCGAGATCGAACGCACCCGGGCGATCGACGAAGCCGAGATTACCGCCAAGGAAGCGACCGAGAAGGCGCGGATCGCCCAGACCAGCGTCGTCAACGCCGAGCGGATCGCCTCCGACGAACACACCCGTTCCCTCGAGATCCAGCAGGTGCGCGCGATTCAGGAAGCCGAGATCGCCGCGCAACAGGCGGTGGAAGCCGCTCGGATCGCGCGCGAACGCGCCCTCGCCTCAAGCCGCATCGCCGCCGAGCAGAGCACCCGCAAATTGGAAATCGACCGCAATCAGGCCCTCGAAGTTGCAGGTATCGCGGCGCGCGAAGCGACAGAAGCCACGCGCATCGCGCAGGAGGAACGCATCCGTTCGCTCGAAATCGCGCGCCATCGCGCGGTCGAGGAAGCCGACATTGCCTCGCGCGAGGCCATCGAGGCGGCGAGGATCGCCCAGGAAAAGAACATCGCCCTCGCCCGCATTTCGAGCGAACAAGCGACAAAGGAGCAGGACATCGAGCGCTCGGAGTCGATCGAGGCAGCCGAGCTGAAGCGGCGCGACGCCATCGAGCGCCAACGCATTGGCGTAGAGCTTGCGCTTGAGGCTGAGCGCATTGCCTCCAGCAAGACCCGCGAAGTACTCAGCATCGACCAGAAGAGAACGGTCGAACTCGCCGACGAGGACCGGGTCATCGCGCTGTCGGCGAAGCGCTCCGAGCGCATCGACGCCGATCGGCAGGTCAAGCAGGCCGAGATCGTCGCCCGTCGCGACGTCGAGACCAGTGAAGTGTCCAGGGAGCAGGCGCTCGAAGCGGCTCGGTTGGAGCGTAGGCGCGTGATCGAGCAGCTCGAAGTCGGTCGCGTCCAGGCCTTGCAGGAAGCCGAGATTGCCGCGAACGAGGAGGTCCAGCGCGCGCGCATCGCCTCGGACCGTGGTCTCGACGAGGCCCGCATCGGTCGCGAGCGGGAGTTGCGCAAGTTGGAGGTCCAGCGCGAGAAGGAGGTCGAGACGGCGCTGATGGAGAAGGCAATTGCTCTCTATCAGAAGTCACTCGAACATTCCGCCGCGCAGGCGGAAGCCGAGAATGCCAAGGCGCGCGCGACCGAGGCGGCCGAACGCGTCGTCACCGTGCGCGACAGCGAGATCGCCAAGCGGCGCAAGACGGTCGAAGTGCTGATCGCGGAAAAGGAAGCCGAGGAGAAGCGCATCGGCGCCGAGGCCGAACGGGTGCGCGCGGCGGTCGAAGCCGAGGGGCAGAAGCTGCTCAACGAAGCCGAGAACGTGCTCACCGACCAGGCGCGCTACTCGCTGTTCCGCCGCAAGCTGCTCGACCGCATCGAGGGCATCGTGCGCGAGAGCGTCAAGCCGATGGAGAAGATCGAGGGCATCCGTATCCTGCACGTCGACGGCCTAGCCGGCGGTGCCGCCAACGGCGGCGGCGGACGCAGTGCAACGGACGAAGTGATCGATTCGGCGTTGCGTTACCGCGTCCAGGCGCCGCTGATCGACTCGATCCTCGCCGACATCGGCGTCGAGGGTGGTAGTCTCTCGAAGATGCCCGGCCTTATTCGCGAAGCACGCGATATGCAGGGTATCCGCAAGGAGGCCGCGCCAAGGAATGAGAGTGAGGCCAGGCCGGCGGCGCCGCCCGCCGGTCCGGCCGAGGGCGAGGCTAAACCTTCGCGCCCGGGCAAGAAGAGCTGAGGGCGCGCCATGGCTCGTGTCTATGTTTCGACCGTCGTCAATGTCCGCAACGATCGGGTCTGGGCACGGGTACGCGACTTCAATGGCCTGCCCAACTGGCATCCGGCGATCGCCGAGAGCCGCATCGAGGGCGGAGAACCCGCGGACAAAATCGGTTGCGTGCGCGATTTCACGTTGCGCAACGGCGACCGCATTCGCGAAAAGCTGCTCGGCCTCTCGGACTACGACATGTTCTGCACCTATTCGATTCTCGAATCGCCGATGGGCGTCGAGAACTACGTCGCGACATTGCGTCTGACGCCGGTGACCGACGGTGAAAAGACCTTCCTGGAATGGTCGGCCGAATTCGACTGTGCGCCGGAGCGCGAGACCGAACTGATCAACGCGATCGGAGCCGGCGTGTTTCAGGGCGGCTTCGATGCGCTCAAGCGCGTGTTCGGAGGCTGAATCCGTGCCGCACATTGTCAAGAGCACGGTCCTCGACGCGCCGACCGGCGTGGTCTGGAATGTGCTGCGCGATTTCAACGGCCATGACCGCTGGCACCCCGCGGTCGCGACCAGCACGATCGAGCGCGCGCAGGCCGCGGACCGCATCGGCTGCGTGCGCCGCTTCAAACTGAAGGACGGCTCGGAATTGCGGGAGCAATTATTGGCGCTCTCCGATCTCGAACAGACCTTCAGCTATTGCCTGCTCGATACGCCTGTTCCGATGTTCAACTACGTCGCGCATGTCCGGTTGCTGCCGGTCACCGACGGTGACCGCACGTTTTGGCATTGGGAGTCGCGCTTCACCGCGCGGCCCGCTGAAGCGGCGGAGCTCACTGCGATGGTCGGCGAACAGATCTACCAGGCCGGCTTCGAGGCGATTCGCCGGCATCTGCAGGAGATCGTATGAGAGCGGAGGCGACATCATGCCCGTAACCGTGAAGACCTTCACGACGTCTGGCGAAGCAGCAGCGGCGCTGTCGTCGGAGCGCGACGCACGCTACCTCGGCGGCGGTACGCTGGTCATGCGCGCCCTCAACGAAGGCGATATCTCGATTTCGACGGTGGTGCGGGCGACAGACCGCGCCCTGACGCACCTCGACGTCGCCAGCTCCCGCATCACGATTGGCGCCGGCGTCACTTTCGCGCGCGTTCTCGCCGAGCGCGAACTCGCGTTTCTCCATCCCGTCGCGGGTTCGATCGGCGGGCCGGCCGTGCGCAACATGGGCACGATCGGCGGCAACCTGTTCGCGCCAACGCCATTCGGCGATTTCGCAGTCGCCCTGCTTGCGCTCGACGCGACCGTTTCGGTGCAGGGCGGTTATGGCGCGCGCGACGCGCCGATCGAGGAGTTTCTTGCCGGGCGTGATCGCCTCCCGCGCGCGCTCGTCCTCTCCGTCTCCTGCCAGCGTCCGGCCAACGCCGACGCGTTCCGTTATCGAAAACTCTCGCGCATCAAGCCGAAAGGCGGCTCCGTAGTGACGCTCGCCGCGCATCTTCCGACCAGTGGCGGCCGCGTAGTCGGCGCGCGCATCGCGCTCGGCGCGATGGCGGCTGCACCGGTTCGCGCCAAGGCGGCCGAGCGCGCGCTCGAAGGACGCGTGCTGGACGCGGCGAGCGTCTCAGCCGCTGTCGCCGCCGCGACGGAAGGGACTTCACCGGCCAACGATTCGCTCGCCAGCGCCTGGTATCGGCGCGAGGTGGTCGGCGTCCATCTGCGCCGCCTGCTCACCGGCCAAGTGTAAGGAGAGCCCATGGCCAAGACCGCCCTGCAATTTCGTCACAATGGCCGCGATGTCGCCGTGTTCGTCGATGGCGGCGCCAATCTGCTGGCCACCCTGCGCGATGCCGTCGGCGACATGACTCCCAAGTTCGGTTGCGGCCAGGGCGGATGCGGCGCCTGCACGGTGCTGATCGACGGCGATGCGCACCTCGCATGCCTGACGCTGGCGCAGGCCGTGGAAGGCCGCTCCGTCGAAACGCTCGATGGCCTGAAGGATGGACCGAATTTGCATCCGCTACAGCGCGCCTTCATGGAGCATTTCGCGGCGCAGTGCGGCTATTGCACTCCGGGGATGCTGATGGCGGCAAAGGCCCTGCTCGACCACAACCCCTCGCCCACCCGCGACGAGGTCGTCAACGCCATCGCCGGCAACATCTGCCGCTGCACCGGATACGAACCCATCATCAACGCCGTGCTCGCCGCCGCTTCGGGCGGCCGCGCGCGCGCCTAGAGGATCACGCCATGCTGGAACTGCGCAAAGACATTTTCGCCGACGAGCGTGACGACAATCTCAAGGAGATCGGCAAAGGCACACAGCGCCAGGACATGCTCGGTCATGTCACCGGCGCGTCCACCTATTTCAACGACCACAAATTGCAGGGCATGCTGCATCTGAAGGTGCTGCGCAGCCCGCACGCGCACGCCCGCATCAGGCATATCGACACCGCGGAAGCCGAGCGCAGCTCCGGCGTGCGCCGGCTCATTCGCGGCGCCGACGTACCGCGCAACCTCAACACTCTGCTCAGCCTCATCAATTTCGGCAAGGACGACGAACCGACACTTGCGGTCGACAAAGTGCGCTACAAGGGAGAGCCAGTCGTGGCTGTTGTCGCCGACAGCCACCGCGAGGCCTTCGAGGCCATCGCCAAGGTCCGCGTCGACTATGAGCCGCTGCCCGCGGTTTTCGACGTCGAGGAAGCGCTGAAGGCCGGCGCGCCGGTGGTCAACGAAACCTATCCGAAAAACACCTTCACCTATTACGACATCTATGATCATCAGAAATTGCGGTTCGGCGACGTCGAGCGCGGCTTCGCAAGCGCGGACCATGTGCTCGAGCAGCGCTATCAGATGTCGCCAATCGAACATGCGCCGACCGAGACCAACGGTTCGATCGCGGCACCCGACACCAACGGACGATATGTCGTCTACACCTCCACCCAGGCGCTGTTCTTCTCGCTCGACACCTGCGCAAAGATTCTCGATGTGCCCTCGAACACCTTTCATTTCGTCGGAGGCACCGTGGGCGGCGGCTTCGGCGGCAAGGTCGATACCCTGACCGAGCCGCTTGCCATCCTCGGAGCGATGCTGACCGGCCGTCCCGTGCGCTACATCTTCGGCCGCGAGGAGGAGATGCAATATGGTCCGCCGCGCGGCGCCGAACGCATCTACCTGAAGGACGGCGTCATGCGTGACGGCCGCATCGTCGCGCGCAAGGTGCGCGCCTATTTCGACAGCGGCGCCTATACAAGGCTGTCGAGCTACGCCGCGGTCAAATGTGCGGCGCATTTGCCCGGGCCCTATACGATCCCGAACGTTTACGGCGACATCTATTGCGTCTTCACCAACCGCACACCGGCCACCGCGATGCGTGGCTTCGGCGTCACCGCGATGGATTTCGCGATCGAATGCCAGATGGACAAGCTCGCCCATCTCGTTGGCATGGACCCGATGGAGTTCCGGATCCTCAACGCCTATCGCGACGGCGACATGAAGGCGCATCGGCGCGAAGCCAAGAACACCGCGTTGATCGAATGCGTGCAGGTCGCCGCCGAAAAGGCGAAATGGCCGCTGCGCGAGGAATTCAAGCGGATGTCCTCGCGCAAGGACGGTGGCGGCCCGCGCGCGGCGGTTCCCGCGGCAACGGTGGACCCGCTCGCGCCGGCGCGCCCGACCGCACAGCAACGTACGCCCTATGATCGCGCGCCACAGCCCGCCGC
>WNGN01000911.1_pt1 | contig 31118 bp, 22 predicted proteins | sample 5400561 | NCBI WGS metagenome assembly WNGN01 (sample SAMN13153379, study PRJNA577476) | soil metagenome | isolation source: 115 cm soil or saprolite under Garry oak tree replicate 2 | place: USA:California | collected 2016-06-15 | reverse complement strand
AGGGGAAGTTGTGGCTTCCGCCCGGAGTGCCATCAAAACAAACGGCCCCAGCGTTGGGGGACGCTGAGGCCGCCTGGTCGGGGCTGATATGCCGGGGCGGCCGGCACAGTTTCGAAACGTCCAACCGTGAAATCGGTTCCACCCGAGTGGCCTGGTTTAATAGAACCCGCATCTCATTGAAATCGTTGGCGATCCCAGCAGGATTCGAACCTGCAACCCACGGAGTAGAAATCAACCCTTTTGGCGATCCGGCGACAAAGCTTAAGCGGTGGACCGCCCGCCCGTCGCGCAATGCTCCGCAGCTGTTGGCTGCCGGCGCAGCAAGCTGGTCGGCCAAGCTCTTTGGCCAAGTTCTTTAGCAATGTCGCATACAACTTTTTCGTTACTCCGTTTCCGTTCCGACGCCACGAGTCCGTCACCTTTTCGCGCATTTCTGTTTGAGACGCGGGCGCTTGTCCGCAGGGAGCTCCATCATGATCGGTTTGGTTCGTGCCGCAACGCTTTGCGCAACGCTGGCGCTTGGCCTTGTCACGGCGCAGGCGGCGGATAAGGCCTTCAAGCGCGACGATCTGGCCGATTCGGCAATCAAGCTGGAAGCCCAGATCAAGAGCGAAGCCGGAGCGGTCGCCAAGTCGGGGGCTAGCTTGCGAACCGATGCCGATGCCGCCTTCAAGCGCAGCGATTTCCGCAACGGCCTGCAAGTCCTGGGGCAGATCGCCGCCACGGCACCCGACGACAGCGCCAACTGGCTGCGGCTGGCCCGCACCATTTTCCAGATTCGGCCCTCCAACAGCAGCGAGCAAACCTTTCTGCTCGAACGCGCCTCGACCGCCGCCTACATCGCCTATCAGCGCGCCGGCAACGCCGGCGAGGAGGCCGACGCGCTTGCCGTGCTCGGCCGCGCAATGTCCGAGCGCAAGCTGTGGCGTCCGGCGCTCGATGCGTTTCGGCTCTCGCTCGACCTGCGCGAAGTCGCCGATGTGCGCGGGCAATATGAAAAGATGCGCGACCAGTATGGCTTCCGGCTGCTGGATTATACCGTCGATTCCGACGCCGCATCGCCGCGCGCCTGTTTCCAGTTCTCCGAGGACCTTGCCAAGCGCACCGACTTCGCGCCGTTCCTGGCGCTGGCGGGCAACGACAAGCCGGCACTGTCGTCGGAAGGAAAGCAGCTGTGCGTCGATGGTCTCAAGCACGGCGAGCGCTACAACATCAATCTGCGCGCCGGGTTGCCGTCCACCATCAAGGAAAGCCTGCCGAAATCGGCTGAATTCAATATCTATGTGCGCGACCGCAAGCCGTTCGTGCGCTTCACCGGGCGGGCCTATGTGCTGCCGCGCACCGGCCAGCGCGGCATTCCGCTGGTCAGCGTCAATACCCCGGCGGTGTCGGTCAATGTGTTTCGGATCGGCGACCGTAATCTCGTCAATACGGTAATCGACAGCGATTTTCAGCGGGCGCTGAGCAAGTATGAGCTTTCCAGCCTCGGCGGCGAGCGCGGCGTGAAGGTCTGGTCGGGCGAACTGGCGACGGCGACCACGCTCAACCAGGACGTCACCACGGCGTTTCCGGTCGACCAGGCACTCGGCGATCTGCAGCCGGGCGTCTACGTCATGACCGCCGCGGCCAAGGGCCCCGGCAGCGACGACGACGGCTCGCTGGCGACGCAGTGGTTCATCGTTTCCGATCTCGGCCTGACGGCTTTCTCCGGCAATGACGGCATCCACGTCTTCGTCAATTCGCTGGCATCTACCGATGCGGTAGCGAAAGCCGAAGTGCGGCTGGTGGCCCGCAACAACGAGATTCTGGCCACCCGCAAGACAGACGACGCCGGTCACGTGCTGTTCGAGGCCGGCCTTGCGCGCGGCGAGGGCGGTTTGTCTCCGGCGATGTTGACGGTGACCGGCGATAAAGCCGACTACGCTTTCCTCAGCCTGAAAGCCGACGCGTTCGACCTTTCTGACCGCGGCGTTTCCGGTCGGGCCGTTCCCGCCGGCGCGGATGCGTTCGTCTATGCCGAACGCGGCGTCTATCGCTCCAACGAGACCGTGTACCTCACCGCACTTCTGCGCGACGGCCAGGGCAATGCGGTGACCGGCGGGCCGCTGACGCTGGTGATCGAGCGCCCCGATGGCGTCGAATTCCGTCGCGCCGCGCTGGCGGATCAGGGCGCGGGCGGACGAAGCATGGCGGTAGCGCTCAACTCCGCCGTTCCGACCGGGACATGGCGCGCGCGGGCGTTCACCGATCCCAAGGCCTCATCGGTGGGGGAAACCACCTTCATGGTCGAGGACTACGTCCCCGAGCGTATCGAGTTCGACGTATCCACCAAGGACAAACAGATCAAAGCTGACGCTCCTGTAGAACTTAAGGTCGATGGCCATTTCCTGTATGGCGCGCCGGCCTCGGGCCTGCAGCTCGAAGGCGAGATGCTGGTGGCGCCGGCTTCGGCACGTCCGGGCTTTGCCGGCTACCAGTTCGGCGTCGCCGACGAGGAGACCGCCAGCAACGAACGCACGCCGATCGAAAACCTGCCCGAGGCCGACGCCAACGGTGTCGCGACATTCCCGGTCAGTCTGGCAAAACCGCCGTCATCGACGCGTCCGCAGGAAGCCCAGATCTTCATTCGCATGGCGGAAGCCGGCGGCCGCGCGGTCGAGCGCAAACTGGTGCTGCCGGTCCAGCCTGCCGCGGCGATGATCGGCGTCAAGCCGTTGTTCGGCGACAGAAGCGTCGCGGATGGCGACAAGGCCGCTTTCGACGTCGTGTTCGTCGCACCCGACGGCAAGCAGTTGGCGCGCGATGGCCTGCGCTATGAGTTGCTGAAGATCGAATCCCGCTATCAATGGTACCGCCAGAGTTCGTCCTGGGAGTATGAGCCGGTCAAAACGACCGCGCGGGTCGCCGATGGCGATCTGACCGTCGCCCCCGACAAGCCGTCACGGGTGACGTTGTCGCCGCAGCCCGGCCGCTATCGTCTCGACGTCAAATCGACCGACGCCGACGGGCCGCTGACATCGGTGCAGTTCGATGTCGGCTGGTATTCCGACGGCAGCGCCGACACGCCCGATCTGCTGGAAACCTCGATCGACAAACCGGAATATCAATCCGGCGACACTCAACGCGCGCTCGGCGGGCAAGCTCACCATCAATGTGCTGGGCGACCGGCTGCTGACGACCCAGACCACTGACGTCAAGGAAGGTACCGCGCAGGTCAAGATTCCCGTCGGCAAGGATTGGGGCACCGGCGCCTATGTGGTGGCGACGCTGCGCCGTCCGCTCGATGCCGCGGCGTTGCGGATGCCGGGTCGCGCCATCGGTCTGAAATGGTTCGGCATCGACAAGAGGACCCGCACCCTCGCTGTCAATCTCTCGCCGCCGGCCCTGATGCGCCCTGGCACCACGATGAAGTTGCCGGTCAAGCTCGGCGGATTGAGTCCCGGCGAGGACGCAAAAATCGTCGTCGCCGCGGTCGATGTCGGCATTCTCAACCTCACCAACTACAAGCCGCCGGCGCCGGACGATTACTATCTCGGCCAGCGCCGCATGACGTCGGAAATCCGCGACCTCTATGGGCAATTGATCGACGGCATGCAGGGTACGCGCGGCCAGCTCAAGACCGGCGGCGATTCCGCGGGCGCCGAGTTGCAGGGAAGTCCTCCGACGCAGAAGCCGCTGGCGCTCTATTCCGGGATTGTCACCGTCGCAGCCGACGGCTCGGCTGAAATCAATTTCGAAATTCCGGAATTCGCCGGAACCGCGCGGGTGATGGCGGTGGCGTGGACCGCGACCAAGCTTGGCCGTGCCACGACCGATGTCACGGTCCGCGATCCCGTGGTGCTGACGGCGACGCTGCCGCGCTTCCTGCTCAATGGCGATAAGGGCACCATGAGTTTTGACCTTGACAACGTCGAAGGTCAGCCTGGCGACTACGCCATCAGCGTCAAGACATCCGGCCCTATAAAGGTGACGGGCAATCCCGACACCACTGTAAAACTCGCAGCCAGGCAACGAACCTCGATGTCGCTGGCGCTCGACGCCGGCGGTGCCGGAACCGCGCAGCTCGATGTCGATATCAAGGGACCGAACGGACTGACGATGGCGCGGCATTATGCACTCGACGTCAAGGCGGCAACGCAGATCCTCGCGCGCCGCTCGATCCGCACGCTGGCCACGGGTGAGAGCCTGACCCTGACATCCGATATGTTTTCGGATCTGGTGCAGGGCACCGGCGGCGTCTCGCTGTCGGTCAGTCTCTCCACGGCGCTGGATGCCGCGACCATCCTGAAGGCGCTGGACCGTTACCCGCATGGATGTTCGGCGCAGATCACCAGCCGGGCGATGCCGCTGCTTTACGTCAATGATCTGGCGGCCGGCGCGCATCTCGCCATGGACACGGAAGTCGATCAGCGCATCAAGGATGCCATCGATCGTCTGCTGGCGCGGCAAGGCTCCAACGGTTCGTTCGGGCTGTGGTCGGCCGGCGGCGATGACGCCTGGCTCGACGCCTACGTCACGGACTTCCTGACCCGCGCCCGCGAAAAGGGATTTGCGGTGCCGGATGTGTTGTTCAAGAGCGCGCTCGATCGCATCCGCAACTCGGTCGTGAACGCCAACGAACCTGAAAAGGACGGCGGGCGTGACCTCGCTTACGGTCTCTACGTGCTCGCCCGTAACGGCACCGCACCCATTGGCGATCTGCGCTACCTTGCCGATACCAGGCTGAACAATCTGGCCACCCCGATTGCAAAATCGCAACTCGCGGCGGCGCTGGCGCTGGTCGGCGACAAGGGCAGGGCGGAGCGGGTCTATGCCGCCGCACTCGAAAGCCTCGCGCCGAAACCTGTACTGGAGTTCGGCCGGACCGACTACGGCAGCGCCTTGCGCGATGCCGCCGCACTGGTTTCGCTTGCGAGCGAAGGCAACGCACCGCGGGCGACGCTGACGCAGGCCGTCGCGCGTGTCGAAGTGGCGCGCGGATTGACGCCTTACACATCGACCCAGGAAAATGCCTGGCTGGTGCTGGCGTCGCGGGCGCTGGCAAAGGAAACGCTGACCCTCGATGTCGATGGCGCGCCGGTCAAAACCGCGCTGTATCGCAGCTACAAGGCAGCCGTGCTGGAAGGCAAGCCGATCAAGATTACCAACACCGGCGATGCGGTGGTGCAGGCGGTGGTTTCGGTGAGCGGCGCGCCGGTGACGCCGGAGCCCGCGGCATCGAACGGCTTCAAGATCGAGCGCAGTTATTTCTCGCTCGACGGCAAGCCGGCCGATGTGTCGAAGGCCAGGCAGAACGATCGCTTTGCGGTGGTGTTGAAGATCACCGAGGCCAAACCGGAATACGGTCACATCATGGTGTCGGATTATCTCCCCGCCGGCCTCGAGATCGACAACCCGCATCTGGTCTCGTCCGGCGACGCCGGCACGCTGGACTGGATCGAGGATGGCGAAGAGCCGGAAAATACCGAGTTCCGCGACGACCGCTTCACCGCCGCCATCGACCGCGCCGCCGACGACAAGGCGGTGTTCACGGTGGCCTATGTGGTGCGGGCGGTATCGCCGGGCAAATACGTGCTGCCGCAGGCCTATGTCGAGGACATGTACAACCCCTCGCGCTATGGCCGCACCGGCACGGGCTCAGTCGAGGTGCGTCCGGCGAAATGAGCGCATCAAGCAGCCAGACCTCTCCGTCATGGCCGGGCAAAAGGCGCCAACGGGTCTGGATCGCGGGCATAGCGTTCGCAATCCTCTTCTTTGCCATCGCTACTTTCGGTTCGTGGGTCGTCTCGCTCGGTCCATTGCCGCTCGCGCAGGCCCGGCAAATCTCCACCACCATCGTCGACCGCAACGGCAAACTGCTGCGCGCCTACGCCATGGCCGACGGCCGCTGGCGGCTGCCGGTCGATGCCAGAACCGGCGTCGATCCCGGTTATCTCAAGCTGCTGCTGGCGTATGAAGACCGGCGTTTCTATTCCCACGCCGGCGTCGATCCCTTGGCATTAGGCCGCGCCGCGTTTCAACTTGTCACACGTGGTCAAATCGTGTCGGGCGGCTCCACCATCACAATGCAACTGGCACGGCTGATGGAGCCGCGGCGGGAGCGCTCGGTCTATGCCAAGCTGCGCCAGATGGTTCGCGCGCTGCAAATCGAGCGGCAACTCGACAAGAACCAGATTCTCGATCTGTATCTGGCGCTGGCGCCGTTCGGCGGTAACCTCGAGGGCGTTCGCGCCGCTTCGATTGCCTATTTCGGCAAGGAGCCGAAGCGGTTGTCGCTGGCGGAATCGGCGCTGCTGGTGGCGCTGCCGCAGTCGCCGGAAAATCGCCGCCTCGATCGACACCCCAATGTCGCACATGCCGCGCGCGATCGCGTTCTCGATCGCATGGTTGAGGATGGACAGGTGACGGCTGAGGATGCGGCACAGGCGAAATCAGTAACGGTGTCACGGCTGCGCAAGCCGATGCCCATTCTGGCGCCGCATTCGGCCGATCAGGCGATGGCCACCGTGAAAGATGCCGACGTCATCACGCTGACACTGGATTCCAGTCTGCAGAAGGTTCTCGAGGCGCTGGCGCGCGATCGCGCGGCCGCGTTGGGTCCGAGTATTTCCATTGCCATCATCGCGGTGGACAATGAAAGCGGCGACGTGCTGGCGCGGATTGGCTCGCCCGATTATTTCGATGAGCGGCGCGCGGGGCAGGTCGATATGACCCGCGCGGTACGCTCGCCGGGTTCGACGCTGAAGCCATTTATCTACGGCCTCGCATTCGAGGATGGCTTTGTTCATCCGGAAAGCCTGATCGACGACCGGCCGATCCGCTTCGGCTCCTACGCGCCGGAAAATTTCGACATGACGTTTCAGGGAACGGTGCCTGTGCGCAAGGCGCTGCAATTATCGCTGAACGTGCCGGCGATCGCCTTGCTGGACCGGGTCGGCGCCAGCCGCCTGTCGTCGCGAATAAAGCAGGCGGGCGCCAGTCTGGTGCTGCCGAAAGACGAAGCGCCGGGCCTTGCGATGGGTCTCGGCGGCGTCGGCGTCACGCTGCAGGATCTGGCGCAACTCTATTCAGGATTGGCACGGCTCGGCAGCACGCGGCCGCTGCGCGAGATCATGAAAGCAGAGGACGATCAGCGCGATCCATTGCGGCTGATGGATCAGGTCGCGGCCTGGCAGGTCGGCAACGTGCTGATCGGTACGCCGCCACCGGAAAACGGCGTGCACAACCGGATCGCGTTCAAGACCGGCACCAGTTACGGCTATCGCGACGCCTGGTCGGTTGGCTTCGACGGCCGCATCACGATCGGGGTCTGGGTGGGGCGTCCCGACGGCGCGCCGGTTCCAGGTCTTGTCGGACGTACCGCCGCGGCGCCCATTCTGTTCGACGCCTTCGCTCGAACCGGAAAACTCCCAGCGGCCCTGCCGAAACCGCCCAAGGGGGCGCTGCTGGCGAGCAACGCGAAACTTCCGCTGCCGTTGCGCCGGTTCCGGCCGGTGGGGGAACTGGTCCGGACGGGCGGCGAGCAGGCGCCGCACATCCAGTTTCCATTGAATGGCTCGCGGATCGATGTCGATCGCTCGGGCGGAGCGGAACTCGCCGCGATGCCGGTAAAAATCGCCGGCGGCGTGCTTCCGCTGACAATGCTCGTTAATGGTGTGGCGGTGGGAGAAATCGACAGCCGGCGGCAGCGTCTGGTCGATCCGCCCGGCCCGGGCTTTGCCCGATTGACCGTGATCGACGCCATGGGCGCCGCGGACACAGTTGTCATCAGAATTCAATAGAGTTTTGCTAACCGGTTGTCCGGATAGCGGTTTCGTCGTATGCGGAGCCGATGTCCGAGACCTATGCCCGCCCCAGATTTGGAGAGCCACGCCAGCCTAAGAACCGGGTGAATCCCGGCAGCAGGCTCGCGGGCATGATCGATTTTGTGACGGTCAGTCATGTCCGCGCGATCGCGTTTCTCGCCCTGTGCGGGCTGCTGCTGTTTCTGCCGGGATTTTTCAACATTCCGCCGATCGACCGCGACGAGGCGCGGTTCGCGCAGGCGACCAAGCAAATGGTCGAGAGCGGGGATTTCGTCGACATCCGTTTCCAGGACGATGTGCGCTACAAGAAGCCGGTTGGCGTTTACTGGCTGCAGGCAGCCGTGGTCGAAACCGCCTTGGCGCTGGGCTTGCCGCGGGCTCAGGTGCGCGTTTGGCTCTACCGCGTTCCGTCCCTGATCGGTGCGATCGGCGCGGTGCTGCTGACCTACTGGACCGCACTCGCATTCGTGACACGGCGCGGGGCCATACTGGCCGCCCTCATCCTGTGCAGTTCGGTGCTGCTCGGCGCCGAAGCGCGGCTCGCCAAAACCGATGCGATGCTGCTGCTGTCCGTCGTCGCCGCGATGGGGGCGATGGCGCGGGTGTATTTGTCGTGGCAACGGGGCGAGGATCCCGCGCACCCGCCATGGTCATGGCCCGCGATTTTCTGGACCGCGCTGGCCGGCGGCATCCTGCTCAAGGGACCGCTGATCCTGATGTTCGTGGGGCTGACGATCGTCACGCTGGCGATCCTCGACCGGTCTGCAGCATGGCTGTGGCGTCTGCGCCCGGTATGGGGCCTGATGTGGGTCCTGGTTCTGGTGCTGCCTTGGTTCGTCGCGATCTTCTGGCGCGCCGGCGATGCATTTTTCGCAGATTCGATCGGCGGCGACATGTTGAGCAAGCTGTCCGCGCAGGAATCGCATGGCGCACCGCCAGGAGTCTATCTGCTGCTGTTCTGGGTGACGTTCTGGCCGGGAGCGGCGCTCGCCGGGATGGCGGCGCCCGCGGTGTGGCGGGCGAGGCAGGAGCCCGGCGCGCAATACCTGCTGGCGTGGCTGGTTCCGTCCTGGATCGTGTTCGAACTGGTGCTGACCAAACTGCCGCATTACGTGCTGCCGCTTTATCCGGCGATCGCCATCCTGACGGCTGGCGCGTTGGAGCGCCGCGTGCTGTCGCGATCATGGTTGATGCGCGGCGCAGCCTGGTGGTTTGTCATTCCTGCCGCGGCTTCGGTCATTGCCGTTATCGGCGCGATCACGCTGACGCGTCAGCCGGTGTTTCTGGCGTGGCCGTTCGTGGCCGCGGCGCTCATCTTCGGGCTGTTCGCGTGGTGGCTTTACGACGACAACCGCGCCGAACGCTCGCTGCTGAACGCCGTGGTGTCGGCGATGTTTTTGGCCGTGGCGATCTATGGCGTCGTGGTGCCGGCGCTGACGCCGCTGTTTCCCAGCGCCGAGGTCGCGCGCGCGCTGCGCAACGTCGTCTGTGTCGGACCGAAAGCCGCCGCGGCGGGTTTCCACGAACCTAGCCTGGTCTTCATGACCGGCACCTCGACTGTGCTGACGGACGGATCGGGCGCTGCGGATTTCCTGGGCCAGGGCAGTTGCAGGTTCGCGCTGGTGGAAGCGCGCTCGGAACGCGGTTTTGCCCAGCGCGCCGAAGCCATCGGGCTGCGCTATGACGTCGCCACCCGCATCGACGGCTATAATATTTCGCAAGGCAGGGCGATTTCGATCGCCATCTTCCGCTCCGAGGGCACCGAGTAGATGTCAGCTCAGGCCGGCATCGGCGCACAGTCGAATTATTTTTCGCAAGTCTTCATCCTGGCGAGGACGTCGGCGACACAACTGGTGCGCCGGCCATCGCATTCGCGGCGCGCCGAGGCGGCACGGCGATCGGCGCGTCACGTGTTGCTGCTCGCCGCCATTCTCGGCGCCGCCATCATCGCGCTGATGTATGCGCTCGACGTCACCGAAATTGGCCTGATGCCCCCGCGCGGCACCGCCAACCTCTGGCCTGTTCGCATCCTGACCGATTTTGGAAAATCGACCTATGTGCTGTGGTTACTGGCGGGGATACTGGTCGGCCTTGCGCTGATGACCCCGCGATGGCGGGGAAGCTCACGGTCGCCGTTGCTCAGCCTGGGGACGCATCTGCAGTTTGTGTTTTTCGCGGTGCTGGTGCCGGTCCTCGCCGGTGAGGTCATCAAATGGATTGTCGGGCGCGGCCGGCCGTTCGTCGGAGGCGAAGCCAACGCCTTCAACTTCGCTCACTTCGCCGGAACCGAAGCCTATGCCAGCTTCCCATCGGGCCACTCCATTACCAGCTTTGCATTGGCTTTTGCGGTTTCCGCGGTTTGGCCGCAGGCGCGGCCCGCGATGATTGTGTATGCCATTCTGATCGCCATCAGCCGCCTCGTGCTGTTGGCCCATCATCCGAGCGACGTGGTCGCAGGCGCGCTGATCGGTGTGGTCGGTGCGATGTTGGTGCGGTACTGGTTCGCCGCACGCCGCCTGGGGTTCGCGATTCGTCGCGATGGCGCAATTGTGCCGCTCGCGGGACCCTCATTGGGGCACCTTAAAAGGGTTGCCCGCGAGCCGTCAGGCCCATAAGAAGCGAACGCCTGATACGTGCCGCCGGCTGCGGGCCACCTCGAACAATGAGTGTTGATTTGCCATCTTCTGACGCCGCCGCCGTCGATGTTTCCATCGTTGTGCCCGTGCGCAACGAAGCCGAAAACGTGAGCCCGCTGATCGTCGAGATCGCCGCTGCGCTCGATGGTCGATGGAAGTACGAAATCATCTACGTCAATGACGGCTCAACCGATCCGACCGCCGATCGGCTTGCAGCCATCGTGAGACAGCGCGAAAATCTGCGGCAGATCCGTCACGCCACTTCATCAGGTCAGTCGGCGGCGGTGCGCAGCGGGGTCCGCGCCGCGCGCGGCGCCATCGTGGCGACGCTCGACGGCGACGGCCAAAACAATCCGGCGTTCCTGCCGGATTTGATTTTGGCGATCGAGAATGGCGGCGAACGCGTCGGTCTCGTCGCCGGCCAGCGTGTCGGACGCAAGGATACCGGCTTCAAGAAAATCCAGTCACGCGTCGCCAATGGCGTGCGCAACGCGATCTTGCGCGATGGCACCCGCGACACCGGCTGCGGTCTGAAGGCGTTCCGGCGCGAGGTGTTCCTGATGATGCCTTATTTCGACGGGCTGCATCGCTTTTTGCCGGCGCTGATGCGCCGCGAAGGATATGAGATCGCCTATGTCGATGTGATCGACCGCCCGCGCCATTCGGGCGTGTCAAATTACGGTTTCTTCGATCGGCTATGGATTGGGATCATGGATCTTGCCGGGGTGTGGTGGCTGATCCGCCGCAAGAAGCCGACGCCGGTCGCGACCGAGGTAATCTCCAATGACTGACCTGTTCAATACGTTCGCTACCTACCTGCACGATGTCTTTGTCATCAAGTTCGACGGCTGGGTCATTCTGGGGTTCGTGGCGCAGGGATTCTTCACCATGCGCTTCGTGGTGCAATGGATTGCCTCGGAACGCGCGCGCAAGAGCGTGATTCCGGTGGCGTTCTGGTTCTTCTCGATTGGCGGCGGCGTGTTGCTGCTGGTCTACGCGCTGTATCGCAGAGACCCGGTATTCATCGCAGGCCAGGCCCTCGGGCTCCTGGTCTACATCCGTAATCTGTACTTCATCATCGTCAACGGTCGGCAGTCATCCGCCAGCGATTGAGATTCGTCAGCGCGTCACGGATTTGCGGGCAGCGCGGCCAGATCGTTTTCAGCGCTGTTGTGGGCGGGCAGTTCGCCAGCGGCGTCGAGCACGGGATAGGCCACCGAACAGATATGCGAGTGAATTCGCCGCAAGTCGCGCAGCACGTCGAGATGAAGCGAGGTGGTCTCGATGCTCTCAGGCCGGCCTTCGCGCAGCCGGTCGAGATGCCGCTCGGTGGCGGCCAGCTCGGTATTGCGCAGAAGCGCCTTCTCCGCGAGAAGCTTGCGGGCTTCATTGACGTCGCCCGACATGAAGACGCCGAACGCGATCCGCAGGGAGTCCATGGTTCGCTTGTGGAATGCCGATAATTCGTCGGCGCCTTCCGGCGAAAACTGGAACCGGCGCTTGATCTTCTTGGTGGCGAGTTCGCTCAAATTCTTGTCGATGATATCGCCCATATGCTCAAGATTGATGGCAAAGGAGATGATCTCCATCGCCCGCTGTCCCTCGCGCTCGTCGAGGCTGCCGCGCGTCAGTTTGGTCACATAGAGCTTGATCGCCTCGTCGAGGTTGTCGACGCTGTTGTCCATTCGGGACACCTCATCCACCCGCGGCGTCTGCCAGCGCGAGCGAAGGCGTTTCAAGCGCGCTCTCGTCGAGATAGCGTGGCCGCGATGGGTCGGTTTCCTGGACCCGGTTTGGCAGAAGCTTCTTCAACAGCCGGGCCATACCGTCGAGCAGGCCGATGAAAATGATCGCCGTCGCCACGTTGAACGCGATATGAAATCCGGCGGTCATCTTGGCAAGGTCGGGCTGCCATGCCTGCAAAAGCTCGGCAATCGGACGCAGGAATGGCGCGACCAGCAGCACGCCGATCAGCCGATTGATGAGATTTCCGAGCGGAAGACGATAGCTCGCGGGGTTGTCGCGGCGCGCGCCTTCGAAGACCGGATTGATAGCGCTGCCGAGATTGGCGCCGAGCACAAGCGCCAGCGACGCATAGGGCGAAATGAACTGCGCGTAGGCCAGCGACATGACCAGCAGAACGCTGGCCACGCTTGAATGCACCGCCCAGGTGACGGCAGCGCCGATGATAATGCAGAGCACGGGATCGCCGGTGATGGCGCTCATGAAGACCCGCATGCCGGGCGCATTCTCCGCAGGCGCCAGCGTATCGAGCAGAATATGCAGCGCCAGCAGCATCAGGCCGAGGCCGATCGCGACGCGGCCGACGTCCTTGATGCGCGAACGGGCGCCGCTGCGGAAGGCGACCAGCCCGATGATGAACAGAACGGGAGCGACGGCGGCGATGTTGAACGACAGGATTTGAACGATCAGCGTGGTTCCGACATTGGCGCCGAGCATGATCGCCAGCGCCGGGACCAGGCTGACCAGGCCCTCGGCGGTGAAGGAACTCGTGATCAGGGCGGTTGCGGTGCTGCTTTGTAACAGGGCTGTCAGCCCGATCCCCGCCGCAAAGGCGGTGAAGCGGTTCTTCAGAGCTCCCGCCAAAAGCTGACGCAGATCGGGGCCGAAAGCGCGCAGAATTCCGCTGTGAACCATGTGCAGGCCCCACAGCAGCAATGCCACGCCACCCATCAGGTCGAGAAGAACGACGCTTCCCATGATCCATCGCTTCCGGTTTTGAGTCGAAAGCTCAGGCTATCGGCAAATGACAGGGGATCAATCATTTTGTTCGCGGCAACGCGCGGAAATGCGATGGCAGATCGTGCGCGCGCGGCGTCGCGACGGGCGCGGCAGGCATTTGGATCAAGTGACAGCCGTTGGCGCCCGCCCTCAGGGGGCTGTTCGAACACCGTTCCGGCGTGTCGGGTGCCTCACTTGCGTGGATTGGCAATAGAGCAGGCACCAAGGTGCAGCGGCGGCTGCCGAATTCTTACGCAGGTACTAATAACCACTCACGGTATTCGAGACATTCCTGAAGAACTCGGTAAAAAGAATTCAAACAGAACACATACATTGCGAACGGTCCCGATAGCCAGATTCCAACGTTTCACCTGTAAACTGCTGAAATGCCGGATGAGGCATTATCGAGCAGGACGAAGGATCGACATGTTAGCGAATCGACGCAAAGCCGAACGTCGTCTGTGCAGGAGGGTCGCGAAGATCCAATTCGGGAACAGCTCGTTGCCGCGTGACTGCACCATCACGGACGTATCGGACGGCGGCGTGAAGCTGATCGCCGAATATCTCGACATTCCCACTGAATTCACCATCATATTATCAACAGGCAATCCGCGCCAATGTCGGCTGGCGTGGCGGATCGGTTGCGAATTGGGCGCTGAATTCATCGATTAGATCGAGAAGCCCTTTCAAGAGTCGGGCGCGATCCGTTGCGACTGGCGCGACGTCGCGGCGCTCCACGCGAGGACTTATTTGGCTCGCAACTTCCGGAGGATGGGCGAGAAGAACGAACCCCGCGGCTTTTTGGTCTCGCCGCGGCCCGTCAGCCGTTGCGCGATCTGCAGAAACATCTTGGCGGTGCGATGATTGGCGGAGATTTCCGCGATCATCTGGCCGTTGTTGGCAGCCATGCCGAACAATCGTGAATCGAATGGAATAGCCGCAATCGGCGGGCTCTCGATGGTCTTGACGAACCCGCGCGCGTTGATTTCCGGCCGTCTCGGCATGCCGACCTGATTGAGACAGTACAGCGGCGGCCGGTCGTTGGGCCGCGACGCTTTCAGCATGTTCAACATGTTCTTGGTATTGCGGAGATTGGCGAGGTCCGGCTCGGCAACAATCAGAATATCATCCGCGCCAACCAAAGCGCGCTTGGTCCATCCCGACCATTGATGCGGAACGTCCAGTACAATGCACGACGTGGTCATGCGCAACGTATCGAAGATTGAATCGAAAGCATTGGCGCCGAAATCATAGACCTGCTCGAGCGTCGCCGGCGCCGCCAGCAGGCTGAGGCGGTCGCTGCATTTCGACAGCAAGCGCTCCATGAATGAAGTGTCGAGCCGATCGGGCGAGAACACGGCATTGGCGATACCCTGCAATGGGTCCTGGTTGTAGTCGAGACCGGCAGTACCGAACGCGAGGTCGAGGTCGATGACGACGGAGTCCAGCGCGATATCGCGCGCGATTGCCCAGGCGATGTTGTGCGCGATAGTGGATGAGCCGACGCCGCCTTTTGCGCCGACGACTGCGATGACCCGGGCGGAGGCTACCGCCTCCGACGCCGCGAACAGGCTGCAAATCGAGCGCACCACATCAATGGTTTCGACCGGCCCGACGACGTAGTCGTTGACGCCGCGGCGCACCAGTTCGCGATAAGGCGCGACATCGTTGATACTGCCGATTACGACGACGCGGGTTCCGGCGTCGCACACGGTCGCTAGTTCATCGAGGCCGGCCAGGATATCGCTGCGGCCTTCGGTTTCCAGAATGATCACGTTCGGAGTAGGTACGGTGTGATAGGCCTCGATGGCAGCTGCCACGCCGCCCATTTGAACCGAGAGATGGACCTTGCCGAGGCGGCGGTCTTCGCCCGCCGATCGCACCGCGGCTGCGGTTTCCTCGGTCTCGCAAAAGGCCTGCACCGACACGCGAGGTGCCGGAGCGATGTAATCGTCTGCGTGCGGCGGTGTGACGTCCGGCTGCTCTTCGGGATTTCGACGGGCGTGGCTGATCATTTGCTGGTATCGCTCAGTTTGGCTTTATCGGCGTCGGGGTAGACTGTCGTGGTCGGCTCGCCCTTGCGATATTTCTCGAACGCAGCCGTGCGCCGCGCCGTATAGACGGCCGTCTCGGATCGCGGCTGCTCGAGGTCCGACGGATTGTCGATCATCGCCGCGAGGTTGCGCTGGGAAGCGCAACCAAAATTGTAGTACGGCTTGTTGTCAGCGTAGCCGTGGTTCGCGATCGAGGGTCCAAGATCGTCTGGCCACAGACCGCACGGTCCGGCAACGGCGGCAATCCTTGGATAACTTAGCCCGATGGTCGCGAACGTTCTGGGGTCGTGCGGATGGTAGCGACGCAACGTAATTCCGCGTGGAGGCACGCCGGCCGCCGCAAGCAGCGCCTGAACTTCCCGGAATGAGTCCGCCGCAGCCCGTGCGTTCGGCGTGTCGACCGGCACATCGGCCACAATCGCCCCGGTTCCTTCGCGGAGCCATGTCTGTGCCAGTCCGATGACGTCGGCGCGCTGTGAAGCGGACAGGCCGCCACGGGCATGACCGACGAAAATGACGGCCGAGCGGTCGGCTTCCTGAATCGCGATCGGATGACGCAGGCGGTAATCGTTGGGAACACTCGCCGTCACGACTTCGCCGGTATTCGTGCATGCACCCAGCGCGACCGAGACGCCAGCGAGTGCGCCGAGCAGGCGCAGGGTTCGATGGCGATCGGCCGGTGTTCTGTTTGTCATCGTTCTGTCCTCGTCCCGCATTGGTCGGGCGGCTCCGTCTCAGTCAGTGATGAAGCCAAAGTTGCCCTGGTAGCGGCCAACAGGTTCGACGCTCCCGGGAACGCCATAAATCTGGTTGATATGGGCCAACAGCGTCGATTGGGAATCTGACGCAGAGGCAAACCCGTCATCGGGTCGCGACAACTCTTTTTGGGCAACCGCCCGAACGATAAAGGGCGTCACCAGAACCATCAGTTCGGTCTGGTTGCTGACAAAATCCTGGCTCCTGAAAAGCGCTCCAAGAACCGGTACCTGGTCCAGACCAGGCAATCCGTTGATCGCCTGCTTGGTCTGCTCCTGGATCAGGCCGGCCATCGCCATGGAGCCGCCCGATGGTATTTCCAGCGTCGTTTCCGCGCGGCGGGTCTTGATCGAAGGAATCGTGGTTCCACCGACACCACCCGTCAAAGCGTTTTCGGTCGAGACTTCCGACACTTCGGTCATGACCCGCAGGCTGATCCGCCCTTCGGTCAGCACCACCGGCGTGAAGTTAAGCGAGATGCCGAATTTCTTGTAGCTGACCGTCTGGACGCATTGTCCGATGACGCCCGTCGTCGTCGTTTGACAGGACACGCCGGCCGGAATGGGAAATTCGCCGCCTGAGACAAATGTCGCGGACTCGCCGGAGATCGCCGTCAGATTGGGTTCAGCGAGCGTCCGCACGACACCGGCGCTTTCCATCGCACGCAGCGTCGCCTGGACCGACGGCATCGAGCCGAACGACGTGAAAAGGTTGTTGGTGGGCACGAGCGGCGCATTATTTGCGGTGAACGGGTTGGTATTGTTGAATTTCACGATCGTGGTGCCAACGTTCATGCTGGCGCTGAGATCGATGCCCATCTGCTTGACGATGTCGCGCCGCACTTCCGCGACCGTGACCTTCAACATCACCTGATCGCGGCCCCGGACGGCGATGCTGTTGACGACCTTGTCGGCACCGCCCACCAGCCGCGCCGCGAGATCGCCTGCTTGCTGTGCCTCGATCGGACTCGATACCGAGCCGGTCAGCATCACGCCGTCGCCGACGCCTTCGATCTGGATTCCCGCGTTCGGCAGCGTCTGCTTCAGTGCCGCGCGTACGCCGTTGAGATCGCGTTTGACGGCGATGTCGTAAGACGCGATCTGCTGGCCCGCCGAGTCGAAGAACACGACGTTGGTCTGGCCGACCGCGGAGCCGATGATGTAGGCGCGTTGCGCCGAACGGACGACCGCGTTTGCAATCTTGGGATCGCCGACCAGCACGTCCTTGACGTCGTGCGGGAAATCGATGACCACGGATTTGCCGATGCCGAGCGCAAGAAAGCGTGCCTTCATTTGTCCGATGGAGGCCACCGGCGCCTCGGCGTCGCTCGCCGCCACCGGCGTCAAGGCGGGATTAATGGTCAGCGCGGCGACCGCCGAAAACGACAGGGCGCGGACCAGAAAAGTCCGCATCGCCAGCTGATTTCCCCTGTACTTCATATTTGGACGTCCTCTCGATCACTTCTGTATTGTCGTCGGGTTTGAGACGCCGTAGCGAACCACGTTGACGCTGTCGCTGCGTCTCGAAGATCGATCGTCGGCCTGGGTTGCGACCGCGTTGAGATCGGCAATGCTGCGCAGCGCCAGCGACAGCGTGCCGGTCTGGCGCGCGCGGGCGAGCGCCTCCGACTGCTCAGGCTTCAACTCGAGCGTTACGGTCTTGCCGACCACGTTGTTCTGGCCGTCTTTTTCCTTTGGGGCCTGATCGATCGCGAGAACGCGAACGTTTGCCAGGATGATTTCCGAGTTGACGACGTCAGCGCTGCCGGAGCGGTCTGGATTCTTCTCGCGCTTCGAAAGAATGACGTCGACCCGGTCATTCGGCAGAATAAAGCCGCCGGCGCCGGTCTCCGGCGAGATTTCAGTCGAGACGGCGCGCATGCCGGCGGGCAGGATGGCCGCCATGAAGCCCGAACCGTTGGCCTTGACCAGCTTCTGCTCCCGGATCGGCTCGCCGGCAAGGAACGGCGAACGTGCAATCGAGCCCGCGACTTCCTTGGCGGCTTCGGGCCGCTCGCCGCGGCGGATAAAGCTGTTGCTTGCAGTTGCGGCCGGCCATGTTTGCCACTGGAGGTTATCCGGGGTAACCGACTGGCCAAGACCTATGTCGGCCTTCGCAACCAGAACGTCCACGGTCTGCAATTGTACAACTGGTTCGACCGGAAGAGCTGGTTTGGTATCGGTTCCACGCGCGAGATATGCGGCAACGCCGCCGGCGCTGAGAGCGATGGTAAGGACGACAATACGTGCGGTATACATACGCTTTTACGATCTACTCTTACGCCGGGCTGCTTGAACTGCATGGTGGTGACAGCCTTCCCCCTGAGCATCACTAGGCGGTAAAAGTATAAGCCAACTTGAGGTAGCGCCCCGGAATCCGGGGATTTGCTCTCATGGTGAACGGAGTATTTATCGTTCGAACAATGAACCCGTAAAATGCTGCTGATTTGCGCTGGTACGACGTCTGCCGCGCTGACGTTGTACGTAAACTCGCCCGCGGTGGAAGTGTCCGCCGCCTAGGCAATCGCGGACACCGAGCGGAAAGTCCCTTAAGAGTTCAGGTCCTAAGCAGCGTTGAAGGCCGCGAACCCTCGTTCCAGATCGGACTTGAGATCCTCGACATTCTCCAACCCGATGTGGAACCGCAATGTCGGACCGCCCGGCGCCCACTTGGTGGCCGAGCGGTAGGGCGTGCAGTCAAATGGAATGACGAGGCTTTCGAAGCCGCCCCATGAGAAACCCATGCCAAACAACGTTACCGCATCGAGCAGCGCATCGACCGCCTTCTGCGGCGCGGGTTTAAGGACAATACTGAACAGCCCGGACGCGCCGGTAAAATCCCGTTTCCAGATCGCATGCCCCGGATCGCTTTCGAGAGCCGGGTGTAACACCCTGACAACTTCGGGTCGCGTCGCAAGCCATCGCGCCATCTCGAGGGCAGATCGATGATGCTGTGCAAGCCGGACGGCGAGCGTGCGTAAACCACGCAGCGCGAGAAACACGTCGTCCGGCCCAGCGCAGACGCCGAGCAGCCCGATCGTCTCGGCAATCGGCGGCCAGGCTTTCGCATTCGCTGAAATGGTCCCGAACATGATGTCGGAATGCCCGCCGATATATTTGGTCGCCGCCTGCATGCTGATATCGACGCCTTGATCCAGCGAGCGGTGAAACAAGGGTGTCGCCCATGTATTGTCGTCGATCACCAGCGCGCCGCGCCCATGCGCTACAGTTGCGATGGCGGGAATGTCGGGCATTTCGAAGGATTGCGAGCCAGGCGCCTCGAGCAGGATCGCCTTGGTGTTCGGCTTGAACAATTCGGCGACGCCGGCGCCGATCAAGGGATCGAAATAGGTCGTCTCGACACCATAGCCGGCGAGCAACCCTTCGCAGAAATTTCGCGTCGGGCGGTAGGCGTTGTCGCAGACCAGGAGATGATCGCCGGCCTTCAGCACCGCCAGCAGGGTGGTGGTAATGGCCGACAGGCCCGAGGGCGCAATCCCAACGCCCGCGCATTGCGGGCCTTCGAGAGCCATCAGCGCTTCCTGCAGCGCCTTGGTGGTCGGCGTTCCGCGCCGGCCATACTGATACTCGCCGCGGTGGGCATGCAGATCTTCCGCCGTCGGATAAAGCACGGTGGAGCCGTGGACCACGGGGGGATTGACGAACCCCTTCTGCGCCTTGGTGTCGCGTCCCGCGGTCACCAGCGTGGTTTCTGCCTTCTGCGGATTCGACCGTCCGTCGTCTCTTGAAAAGCTCATGTGTCCGCCGCCACCAAAAAGACTTTTTGCCGCAGCCGCGATGACCCCTTAAAAGCCCGCCGGGCGGCGGGTTCGGGCTGGGTTGGTTAATAACAGGACACAGAAGACGGCCGTCAACCCCTTGACCCGGATCGCCAGTCGTTCTGTGATGCACGGGAGGTATTCAGCCGCAGCACGTTGAGGGGCCTGCCGCGATCTTTGATCCATTGTTTGACCGGACCGCGCGCCAAACTGCCTGTCGGGCGGCATCTGCGGCAGTGGATCGGGTTGGCCTATCGGCGGGTGCGATGATAAGCAGACGTTCCCGGAAAGACCCTTGAAAGGCTTTGTCATGAAACGAGTATCTCTGGTTTTTACCCTTGCCCTGGCCGCCGGTCTCTCGACCCAGGCCGCTACCGCGCAAACGCTGAAGACCATCAAGGACCGCGGCATGTTATCCTGCGGCGTCAGCCAGGGCTTGCCGGGCTTTTCGTCACCCGACGACAAGGGCAACTGGACAGGCCTTGACGTCGATATCTGCCGCGCGGTCGCGGCCGCCATCTTCAACGACCCGAGCAAGATCAAGTTCGTGCCGCTGTCGGCCAAGGATCGCTTCACGGCGCTGCAGTCCGGCGAAATTGATGTACTTTCGCGCAATACAACCTGGACGCTTTCTCGCGACACCACGCTCGGCGCCAATTTTACCGGCGTGACCTATTATGACGGTCAGGGCTTCCTGGTAAAAAAATCCCTCAAGGTGAATTCCGCGCTGGAATTGAACAGCGCATCGGTTTGCGTGCAAACCGGCACGACGACGGAGCAGAATCTCGCCGACTACTTCAAGAGCAACAACATGAAGTACGAGGTGATCGCGTTCAACACCGCGGACGAAGCAGTCAAGGCCTACGAGTCCGGACGTTGCGATGTCTTCACCACGGACGTGTCAGGGCTCTACGCCGAGCGTCTGAAGCTCGCGAATCCAGCCGATCACGCCGTGCTTCCGGAGGTGATCTCGAAAGAGCCGCTCGGCCCGATGGTGCGTCATGGCGACGATCAATGGTTCGATCTCGTCAAGTGGACGTTGTTTGCGATGGTTGACGCCGAGGAACTCGGCGTGACCCAAAAGAACGTCGATGACATGGCGAAATCGGACAAGCCGGAGCTGAAGCGCTTATTCGGCACCGACGGCAATTTCGGCGAACAACTCGGCGTCACCAAGGATTGGGTATCGCGGATCGTCAAGGCGGTCGGCAATTACGGCGAATCGTTCGATCGTAATGTCGGCGCCGGCTCGAAACTCGGAATTGCCCGTGGGCTCAATCAGATCTGGAGCAAGGGCGGAATTCAGTACGCGCCGCCGATCCGCTGATCGCTGGCCAGGCAGCTAGCGGCGATGAGCATCGAGCCCCGAGCACCACCGCCGCAGTTCGTCGCCCGGCTGCGGCACGCGCTTAGCGGTCGCGCCGGCTGGGGAGGGTTCGCCCTCCAGATCCTGTTCGTCGCCATTCTGGTCTGGATTGGCTACGAGATCGTGGCCAACGCGCGGGCCAACCTGCAGTCACAGCGGATCACGTCCGGCTTTGGATTTCTCGAGAGAACCGCGGGATTTGACGTCAGCCAAAACCTGATTCCGTATTCCGGATCCGACACCTACACCCGCGTATTTCTGGTCGGCTTGCTCAATACGCTGGTGGTTTCGATCATCGGCATCTTCTTTGCCACCGTGATCGGATTTCTGGTTGCGCTGGGCCGGTTGTCGCCGAACTGGTTGCTTGCGCGCATCTCGGGCGGCTATGTCGAACTGATACGCAACCTGCCGCTCTTGTTCCAGATCTTGTTCTGGTATCTCGCGGTGCTCGGCGCGCTGCCGAATCCAAGGCAAAGCATCTCGCTGTTCGGCGTTTTTTTTCTCAGCAATCGCGGCCTGGTCATTCCAAAGCCGATCGCCGATCCCGGTCTGGGGCCTTTCGCGATCGCCATTCTGGTCGCGATCATCGTCTCATTGCTGTTGCGGCGATTTGCGCGCCGGCAATTGTTCGACAGCGGCAGGCTGATCACGATCTGGCCCTACGTGCTCGGCCTGTTGATCGGTCTGCCGCTCGTGACCTCGCTGGTCTTCGGTGCGCCCGTCACATTTGAAATTCCGGAGCTCAAAGGCTTCAATTTTGCCGGCGGCTCGCGCGTCATTCCGGAGTTCGTCGCGCTGACACTGGCGCTGTCGATCTATACCGCGGCCTTCATTGCCGAAATCGTGCGCGCCGGCATTCTGTCGGTGCACAAGGGGCAGATGGAAGCCGGTTCATCGCTCGGGCTGCAGCGGGGTTCGGTGCTGCGGCTGATCGTGATCCCGCAGGCGCTACGTGTGATCCTGCCGCCGCTTACCAATCAGTATCTTAACCTGACCAAGAACTCGACGTTGGCGGTGGGGATCGGCTATCCCGACCTGGTCTCGGTATTCGCGGGAACTGCGCTGAGCCAGACCGGGCAGGCGATCGAGATCCTCGGCATCACCATGGGCGTCTATCTCCTGATTTCGCTGGTGACCAGTGCGATCATGAGTTTTTACGGCTGGCGACTCGGCCGGGGCATGGGCTGATGAGTGACATTGTGGCATCCGCTTTCGTTCGCCAGGACCTCGTTCCCGAACGTCCCGCGCCGATCAAGACCACCGGTTTCGTCGGCTTCCTGCGCACGCGCCTGTTCAACTCGTCGACCAATATCCTGCTCACGATCGCGAGTGCGCTGTTGCTGTGGTTCATTGTGGTCCCCGTAGTAAAATTCCTGCTGGTCGATGCGGTCTGGAGCGGCAGCGATCGCGACGCATGTCTTGCCGAGAATGTCGGACATACGGTCGGCGCCTGCTGGCCGTTCGTGCGGGCGAAATTCAGCCAGCTCATCTACGGATTTTATCCGGAGCCGGAGCGCTGGCGCGTCAACCTGACCTTCATGCTTGCGGCGTTGTTGCTGCTGCCGCTTTTGATTCCCCGCCTGCCGGCCAAGGGCCTCAATGCCGGCCTGTTCTTCGTCGCCTTTCCGATCGTCGCGTTTTTCCTGCTGCACGGCGGCGGCTTGAGCGGCTTCGGCATCAGCTGGACGGTCGGGCTTCTCTCCGGCTTCGCGGACAGCATCGGCAATGCGGGCCGGGCGCTGACAAATGCCGGCGAGGCGACCGCAATCGTTGGCCCGCTGCTAAAATTGCTTGGGATGCTTGTCGTCCTGGTTGGGACCTTCGTCTCGTATCTGATCTGGCCGCTGACCTGGCTTCGTGATCAAATTCAGGTCTCTTCGCGCCCGGTATGGGTCGACTTCGCCGCTACCGCCGCCATCGTCTCGATCCTGCTGTTCGTCCTGAACGGCGGCATCCGCACCGGGTGGCGCTCGCTCATCGTCAGCCTTGCGGCGTTTGCCGCGGTTGGCGTCGTTATCGCGGCGATGGGCCTCGACCACGGTGGATTCGCGATCGTCGATACGCGGCTGTGGGGCGGCCTGCTGGTGACACTGGTACTATCGGTCACGGGTATCGTCGTATCGATGCCGGTGGGCATCGCACTGGCGCTCGGCCGGCGCGCGACGATCCCCCTGATTCGGGTTTTTTCCATTACCTTCATCGAATTCTGGCGCGGCGTTCCGTTGATTACCGTATTGTTTTTTGCCACCTACATGTTGCCGCTGTTCATGCCGGCGGGCTTCACCGTCGACGGACTGGTGCGTGCCTTGATCGGCATCGCGCTGTTCGCCGGCGCCTACCTGGCTGAGGTCATCCGAGGCGGCCTGCAGGCAATCCCGCGCGGGCAGGGCGAGGCCGCTAGCGCGCTCGGCCTGTCCTGGTCGAAGACGACGGCGCTGATCGTGATGCCGCAGGCGTTGCGTCACGTCATTCCCGGCCTCGTCAACAGCTTCATCGCGCTGTTCAAGGACACCTCGCTGGTATTGATCGTCGCGCTGTTCGATCTGCTCGGCCAGTTGCGTGCCGCGTTCTCAGATCCGGTCTGGGCGACGCCGACGACGCTGTTTACCGGCTTCGCCTTCACCGGAATGATCTACTTCGCCTTCTGTTTTGGCATGTCGCGCTATTCGCTGTTCGTCGAGAACAGGCTGAACGCACACCGTCGCAACTGAGCAAATCACCATGACCGAAAATTCGATTGTCAGTATCAAGGGCCTCAACAAGTGGTTCGGCGATTTTCATGTGCTGCGCGACATCAACCTCGACGTCGCCAAGGGCGAGCGCATCGTGATCTGCGGTCCTTCGGGCTCCGGCAAATCCACGCTGATCCGCTGCATCAACGCGCTCGAGGAGTTTCAGGAGGGCCAGATCGTCGTCGACGGCATCGAACTCGGTCCGAATTTGCGGCGGGTGGATGAAGTCAGGCGCGAAGTCGGCATGGTGTTCCAGAGCTTCAATCTGTTTCCGCATTTGACCGTGCTGGAGAACTGCACGCTGGCGCCGATCTGGGTGCGCAATATTCCGAAGAAGGACGCCGAAGCGGCGGCGATGAAATACCTGGAACGGGTGAAAATTCCGCATCAGGCCAACAAGTTTCCGGGCCAGATGTCCGGCGGTCAGCAACAGCGCGTCGCGATCGCGCGTGCCCTGACCATGAACCCGAAAGTCATGCTGTTCGATGAGCCGACCTCGGCGCTGGATCCCGAAATGGTCAAGGAAGTGCTCGACACCATGGTTGATCTTGCGAACGAAGGCATGACCATGCTCGTCGTCACCCACGAAATGGGATTTGCCAGGGAAGTGGCGAACCGCATCGTCTTCATGGACGCCGGACAAATTATCGAGGCCAACACGCCGGCGAACTTCTTCGCCAATCCGCAGCACGCGCGGACCAAGCTGTTTCTCAGCCAAATCCTGCGGTGAGAGTCATTCCTGTAAAAGCGAATGACCGGACAGCTTGAGCCTGCGTTCAAGCTCGTTTTTAAACCTTCTCGAACGGCACGCTGATCGCGGTCTTACGCTCGAGCCACGCCGGCACCGGCAGGTTCTTGGAGCGCATGAACTCCGGATTGAACAGCTTTGATTGATAACGGTTTCCGGAGTCGCAAAGGATCGTCACGATGGTATGGCCCGGCCCTAACTGGCGGGCGAGCCGGATCGCGCCGGCGACATTGATGCCGGTGGAGCCGCCGAGGCAAAGGCCCTCGTGCTCGAGCAGTTCGTAAATGATCGGCACGGCTTCCTCGTCTGGAATGAGGTAGGCATCATCGACTTTGGCGGTCTCGATCACCGCTGTGACACGCCCGAGTCCGATGCCTTCGGTGATCGATCCGCCCGGCGTCGATTTGGCCTGGCCGTGCTTGAACAATTCATACATCGCAGCCCCGTGCGGATCGGCGCAGGCGATGACGATGCCTTTGTTCTTTTCCTTCAAGTATCGGCTGATGCCCGCCAGCGTACCGCCGGTGCCGACCGAGCAGATGAACCCGTCGAGCTTGCCACCGGTCTGCTGCCAGATTTCCGGGCCGGTCGAATCGTAATGCGCCTTCGCGTTATCCAGATTGTTCCACTGATCGGCGAACAACACGCCGTGCGGCTCGCTCTCGCGCAACTGATCGGCCAGCCTCCTTCCGACATGCTGGTAATTGTTCGGATTGGAGTAGGGAAGCGCCGGCACCTCGACCAGTTCGGCGCCGCACAGCCGCAGCATGTCCTTCTTTTCCTGGCTCTGGGTGTCCGGAATGACAATCAGCGTTCGATAACCGCGCGCGCCCGCGACCACGGCGAGACCGATTCCGGTATTGCCCGCGGTCGCCTCCACCACCAGCCCGCCGGGCTTCAAATCCCCGCGTTTTTCGGCCTCGAGGATCATCCATTTTCCCGCACGATCCTTCACCGATTGTCCGGGGTTCATGAACTCGGCCTTGCCGAGAATGGTGCAGCCGGTCACCTCGGAGGCCCGTTTCAGTTTGATGAGGGGCGTATTGCCGATCGCTTCGACGACGTCGTTGTGAATGGTCATGAAGGAATCTTTGCCGGTCGGTTGTAAATTGAAACCGACTCTAAAGCGCGCTTGGTAAAAGTGGAAGCGTTTTGCGCGCGGTTGGTGCGGCGCAAAATATTTCGCCTTCGCGATGGCATCAGGCGCGGCCAGGGCGCGCGGAAATTGCTTCGCCAGATTGCGAGTGCCTTGGCATAATCTTGCGCGAAAATGCGCTCGCGAATGACGGGAACACCAAACCGCCGAAACTAATCTGATGTCGCGATGCAGGTAAATTGTGTTGGTGGCATAGCCGATGGCGCCGAGGATGGCACGTTCCCGATCGTCGGCGTCAGATAGCATCGCCAGCGGCTGATCGCTGTGCGAAGCGATCACGACATGATCGTAAGTAACGCTTTCCGCCGTGACTGTCGTTGACGACGACACCGCGCGGCGTCCGTTCGATCGATGTCACGGCGCTGCCCAATCGAAGCTGATCCCTGCGATGCGCATCTCTGGCCCTTCACCGTTCTCGCTCGCTATGCCGAAGTTTCGACCCGTTAGGCACGTCGATGGGATCGAACCCTGGGGTGACCGTTTCGCAAGATGAAATCTTGGTAAGATTGCCCCGTGCCCGAATCACGGCAATCTGCAAGAAACCCCGGTGGAATAAGGCAAACTTTGCAGGTCCTGTCGCCCGCCGGCGTCATCAATTCAAAGGCATGGCCGGGCGTGGAACAGGCAACAGGGCTGTCCGCGCCATGATCCCACGGGTAGTATGGCAATCAGGTACCAGAGGAAGCATCACACCGGTGAACGTCTCACAGGCCGTCCCCACAAGCGCATTCCGCGAATCGGTCTGGCGGTTCTCGCAAGGTCGGATGCCGGGCGTCACGCCCGGCGGAGGGTGGATGTGACACGCGGACACCCGGCTATTGCCGTCGATGGCGCGCTGGCGGGCATCCCTCGCCTGGATCGCGCGGCGAGGTGGCTTGCGGCACTTTGCGTGGTCGCCAGTTCTGCCGGCTGCATTCTGACCAAGGATCTGCCCGATCCGGCGCTCGACGTTCCCACGGGCTACAAGGCCGCGCGGTTGACCTCGGCCTCGGACGCGCCGCCAACACTGGACTGGTGGCGCGGGTTTCGTTCGCGCGAATTGACTGTCCTGATGGAGGAAGCCCAGACGGTCAATCTGGACATCGCGGCGGCCACCGCGCGCTTCATTCAGGCCGACGCGCAGGCGCGTGTCGCCGGCGCGGCGCTGCTGCCGAGCCTCAGCGGCACCGGCCAGGAGACTTACTCCCGGACGTCAGGCTCGAGCGCCAGCGGATTGACCAATGGCGGACGCGAGGTCGTCAACTATTCGGCTTCGCTCAGCGCCAGCTATGAACTCGATTTCTGGGGCAAGAACCGCGAGGCCACGCAGGCGGCGGAGGAGACGGCCGTCGCGAACCGTTTCGATCGCGACGTGGTGGCGTTGACCACGCTGACCACCGTCGCCAACGCCTATTTTCAGGTGCTCGCCGCGCAGGACCGAATACGCACCGCCGAAAGCAATATCGCCAGCGCATCGCGCATCCTCGAGGCTATCAAGCAGCGCTTCAAAGCCGGCACAGGCACCGACCTCGACGTCGCGCAACAGGAAAGCGTGCTCGCCAATCAAAGGGCGCTGGTGCCGCCGCTGCGGCAGACGCTGGCGCAAAACGTCAACGCGCTGGCGACGCTGGTATCGCGGCCGCCTGAAAGCGTGCACGTCACCGGCGGTTCGCTCAATCAGATTTCGTCGCCGCGGGTGACGCCGGGCTTGCCGTCGGAGCTGTTGACGCAGCGTCCTGATATCAGGCGGCAGGAAGCGCAGCTTGCGTCCGCCACGGCCAATGTCGGCAACGCCCGCGCGCAGTTCTTCCCGAGCATCCAATTGACCGGGCAGGGCGGCTACCAAAGCTCGGCGCTGGTGTCGCTGTTTCAGCCTCACGCCGCGTTCTTCAGCGTGGTCGGCAGCCTGACGCAGCCGATTTTCGACGGCGGAAGGATTCTCGGCAATTTCGAATTCACCAAGGCCAGGCAGGATGAACTGCTGCAGACCTACCGCAAGACCGTGGTCTCGGCATTCGCCGATGTCGACAACGCGCTGGTGTCGATCCGCCAGACCACGGAAAAGCTGCGGCTGCAGCGCGAGGTGGTGGCGGCTTCGAGTCGGGCCTTTCAACTATCCGAACAGCAGCTTCGGGCTGGAACGGCCGACATCGTGACTGTGCTAAATACACAATTGACGTTATTTCAGGCGGAAGACGCGCTGTGGCAGGCCCAGCTTGCCCGGCTGCTTGCGATCGTCAGCCTGTACCAGGCGCTGGGGGGCGGTTGGGAGCCGAGGATGGAAAGGCCGGTCGATGCTCTTTAAGCCGGAATTGAACGAAACCGCCAAAGCCGCCGGCGAACGCGTCGCCCGCGTGGCCTCGCGGGCGCGCCGCCGTACCGTTTCGATCACGATCACGCTCCTGATCCTGGGCGGGCTCGGCTATATCGCCTGGACCGCGATGCAGCAGAAGCAGGCCGCCAACCGCAACGCGCGTCCAGATCTGCCGGTGCCGGTGCTGGCGGCGATGCCGCGCGTCCAGGACATGCCGGTCTATCTCGACGGCGTCGGCTCGGTTCGCGCGCTGAACAATGTGATCGTGCGTGCCCAGGTCGATGGCAAGTTGATCGCGGTCAATTTCACCGAGGGACAGGACGTCAAGAAGGGCGATGTGCTCGGCGAGATCGATCCGGTGATCTACAAGGCGCAGTATGATCAGGCCGTCGCCAAGAAGGCGCAGGATGAAGCGCTGCTCGCCAATCAACGTATCGATCTGGCGCGCTATCAGCAGCTCGCCGCCTCCAACGCCGGCTCCAAGCAGCAGGCCGATACCCAACGCGCCAGCGTCGCCCAGACGGAGGCGCTGGTGAATTCCGATCAGGCGGCCATCGACAACGCGCGGGCGATGCTCGGCTATACCAAGATCATCGCGCCACTGTCGGGCCGCGCCGGCCTGCGTCAGGTCGATCAGGGCAACATCATCCATGCCGCCGACGTCACCGGGCTGGTCATCATCACCCAATTGCAGCCGATCGCGGTGCAGTTCAGCCTGCCGCAGCAGCAGATCGTCCGCGTCAATGCGGCCTCCGCCAAGGGCGCGCTGACCGTCGATGTGTTCGGCAATGACGGGATCGCGGTGGTCGATAGCGGCAAGCTGACCGGCATCGACAACCAGGTCGATCCGACCACCGGGACGCTCAAGCTCAAGGCCGAATTTCCCAATGCCAATTTCCAGCTTTGGCCGGGCCAATTCGTCAATGTGCGGCTCAAGGTCGAAACCATCTCAAAGGCGGTGGTTGTACCGAGCTCCGCCGTGCAGCGCGGTCCTGCCGGGACGTTCAGCTACGTCATCGGCGACGGCGATGTTGTAACGGCAAAGCCGGTTTTGGTGACGCAGCAGAACGAAACGGATGCCGTCATCGCGAGCGGCCTGTCGGCCTCCGATCGCGTGGTGACGACCGGTTTTGCCAACCTGTCCGATGGCGCCAAGGTCATCGTTGGCAGGGATGAGCAGACGCCGACGGCCGATCTCGCGCCGCGCAAGAAACGCGGCCGGGACGGTCAAGCCAAGGACGGTCAAGCCAAGGACGGACAAAGCGAGCGCCGCGGCAAGAAAGGCGAGCGCGATCAGGGCGAGGGCGATCAAAAGGGTCAGACCGGACCCGCGCAGGGGGGCGAGCCGTCGGGCAGCGGAGCGAAGTCGCAGCCATGACTCCCATATTTGCATATTTGAATGCCTGACTTCGCAAGCGTGAGCGCGCATCCATGAGCGTCTCGGAACCGTTCATTCGCCGGCCGATCGCGACCTCGCTGCTGGGGATCGCGCTGTTGATCGGTGGCGCGCTCGGCTATTGGGCGCTGCCGGTGTCGGCGCTGCCGCAAGTCGATTTCCCGACGGTGCAGGTGACGACGCAATTGCCGGGCGCCAGTCCCGACGTGATCGCGTCGCTGATCACCGCGCCGCTGGAGCGTCAGCTCGGGCAAATTCCGTCGCTGTCGTCGATAACGTCGACCAGTTCGTTCGGCGTCAGCCAGATTTCCCTGCAGTTCGATCTCAACCGCGACATCGACGGCGCCACCCAGGACGTACAGGCCGCGATCAACGCCGCTGCCGGGATCCTGCCGAGAACGCTGCCGTATCCGCCGACCTACGCCAAGGTGAACCCCGCCGACGCGCCCGTGATGACGCTGGCGCTGACGTCGGAGACGATTTCGCTGCGCGCCATGAGCGATCTCGCCGATACCATTCTCGCCCAGCGCCTCAGCCAGATTTCCGGCGTGGGAAGGGTTGCGGTGCTGGGCGGTCTCAAGCCGGCGGTGCGGGTGCAGGCCGATCTGGCGCGTCTCGCAGCCTATGGCATCGCGATGGAGGATCTGCGCAACGCGATCGCCGGCGCCAACGTCTCCGGCCCCAAGGGATCGCTCGACGGCGCGCAACAGGCCTACACCATCGCCGCCAACGATCAGATCGCGGCCGCCGAGGCCTACAAGCCGATCATCATCGCCTACCGCAACGGCGCGCCCGTCACCATCGGCGACGTCGCCGTCATCGTCGACGGGCTGGAGAACGATCGTACCGGCGGCTGGTACCAGGGCACGCCGGCCGTCATCATCGACATCCAGCGGCAGCCCGGCGCCAACGTGATCGAAGTGGTTCGCCAGATCCGCGCTGAAATTCCAAAGGTGCAGCGCGCGATCCCGGCCGGCGTCAACCTGGCCGTGGTCAGCGACCGCACCATCACCATTCGCGCCTCCGTGCATGACGTGCAGTTCACGCTGATATTGAGCGTGGTGCTGGTGACGCTGGTGGTGCTGCTGTTCCTGCGCTCCTTGCGCGCGACGCTGATCGCCGGCGTGGCGCTGCCGCTGTCGCTGATCACCAGCTTCGGCATCATGTATTTTTCAGGCTTCAGCCTCGACAATCTGTCGCTGATGGCATTGACGATCGGGACTGGCTTCGTGGTCGACGACGCCATCGTGATGATCGAGAACATCGTCCGCCACATGGAAAACGGCGAATCCGCGATGGAAGCCTCGCTCAGGGGCGCCAGTGAAATCGGCTTTACCGTGATTTCGCTGACGGTGTCATTGATCGCCGTGTTCATCCCGCTGCTGTTCATGTCCGGACTGGTCGGGCGCATGTTCCGCGAATTCGCGCTGACCTTGACGATCGCGGTCGTGACCTCGGCGATCGTATCGCTGACCTTGACGCCGATGATGTGCTCGCGGCTGTTGAAACATACCGGCGAGGAGTTCGTCGTTCCCGGCCTTGCCACGATCAGCCGCGGCATCGACCGCATGGTCGAGTTCTATCACCGCACGCTGCTATGGGTGCTGGAGCGCCAGCGCGCGACCATGATGGTCACCTTCGCGACCATCGCCGCAA
>WNGN01000257.1_pt1 | contig 31244 bp, 26 predicted proteins | sample 5400561 | NCBI WGS metagenome assembly WNGN01 (sample SAMN13153379, study PRJNA577476) | soil metagenome | isolation source: 115 cm soil or saprolite under Garry oak tree replicate 2 | place: USA:California | collected 2016-06-15 | reverse complement strand
TGGCAATGCTCCGGCGAATAATCCTTCCGCGGCCTCGCCAACGCGTAACGATCGCCCCGGTTCAGAGCGACCCGGGAATCGCCCGGCAGTGAGCGAAGCCCCCAATGCACAGCCGAACTTTCGGCCGGGACAGCAAAATCGGCCAGAACAGCCCGTGAGCACGCCGAGCCCAGCGCCAGGCGTGCCGTCCAACGAGCGGCCCTCGAACGCGCAGCCCGGCTATCGGCAGCCATCTCCGGGTGACCGGCCGAACCCTGGCTCGCCGTCCAACGAGCGGCCTGCGATAAGCAACGAGTCTCCAAACAGACCCACAACCGCCCCATCGAACGAGCGGCCGTCAATCAATAGCCAGCCGCAGAGCGCGCCGGCTCCGCAGCCGTCTAACGAGCGGCCCTCGAACGCGCAGCCGAGCTACCGGCAGCCATCTCCGGGCGAACGGCCGAACCCGGGCCCGTCGTCCAACGAGCCGCCTACGAGAAATAACGAGCCTCCAAACAGACCTACAACCGCCCCATCGAACGAGCGACCGTCAATCAATAGCCAGCCGCAGAGCGCGCCCAGCGCTCAGCCAAACGATCGGCGAGTCGAGCAGCCATCGAACGCGCCTGTCAGCCGTCCCGCAAACGTGCCGGTTCCGCAAAACCGGAATGTGGCGCCTCCTGCACAACCATCAGGCAACGTCCGTGCGGCTCCCGAGAATAAGGGGCGTGCGCCAAATCCTGCTCCGGCCAAGTCCGACAAAAATTCATCCAGTAATAAGAAGGACGAGAAAAAGAACTAGTTACCAGGGCCAACGACAGCTGGAAAAAAATCGGTCTCTCAGGATTCCATTCCTGAGAGGCCGATCTCATTTCTGGATTAGGAAGGTGTCGTCTTCGTAGAACTGAACGATGTGTGCCTGTTGATCGTTATCGCGCCAGGCGGCGAGGGTATCATTCACTTCGGCTAGTTCTGCGGGACCGGTTTGCAGCCGCTCAAAGTCGCTCATGAGTTTTCCCCCAAGATCACATCCATCGCGCAGTAATCAACGCAGGCAGCGTAACTCTATCAGCGGACTTTTCGAAAACCCCTGCAGGGAATCCTTGAGATCTGCGCCCTTTCTTATCTTACTGGAGCCCGGGCGCAATTCTAGTGACCGCCGTTTTACGTTGCCACCGCTCACGGCGAAATCCTGCCGGTCAAATGACCGGGACATACGACCATCAATCCTACGGCCTCGAGAAGTAATGAAGTAAGATCACTCTGCGGAACTTGCTCTTTTCGAGGGGCGGCGTGCCGCTGGAGATGCTGGCGGCATTTTGATACCCTCGAAGGGCGGTTACCGCGCGCTAGGGCGGTTGTACGTTGTAACCGCACCGGGAAGATTCTGTTCGTCGGGCACAATTCCGGTGCCGGGCGGGATAGCAGTCGGGAGGTGTGAGAACGGCATCTCAGTTTGCGAATGGACCTTTCAGCGCGCGAGCACTACTTTAGGCGTAAGGGCCGACGTGCGGAGGCATGGCAGCGCGAATTCTCCGCTTTAGCGCTTCCTCCCAACGAGGATATCGGCGAGAAATATGTGGCCTATGTAGCGATAGCCAGACTGGCAGCGACATTCAGATAGATTTACCGACCGACAATTTGATTGGGCGCCGGTGATATGTTCGAATTCTTGTTCAAGTATCCCGCTTCGGCGTTTTCCAGAGGCGAATTAGTTCTGCTGGCCAACTGGCCGAGGTGGATACTGGGTATTCTGCTTCTGGCGACGAGCGCGGGTTTCGCCGTATTGCTCCGAGCCAAACTTCCCAAAACCATTCCTGCTCTCCGAAGTTGGCGCATGGCTGTCCTGTGGTTTCTGCAAACCGCCCTCGCTGCTCTCTTGCTCACGCTTCTGTGGCAGCCGGCTCTGATGGTTGCCGAGCTGAAGCCGCAGCAAAACATCATCGCCGTAGTTGTCGATGACTCCAGAAGCATGGGAATTACGGAAAACGGCACCACCCGGCAGGCGGAAGCCGTCAAAGCGCTCCAGGGCGGCGTGCTCTCCAGTTTGCAGAAGCGGTTCCAGACGCGGCTCTATCGTATGGACAGCAAGTTGAACCGCATCGACGGCCCGGATGAACTCCACGCAGCGGCGCCGGTAACGCGTATAGGCGATAGTCTCAAACAGCTGGCGGATGAAACCACAGACCTGCCCATTGGAGCTGTGGTACTGCTGAGCGACGGCTCCGATAATTCCGGCGGAATTGATCTGGATACCATCTCCGCGCTGCGCGGCCGGCACATTCCCGTGCACACAGTTGGATTCGGCCGCGAGCAATACCAAGACGTGGAGATCAATGATGTCAGCCTGCCCACTCGCGCCCTGGCGGACTCACGGCTGGCTGCAAGCGTCAGTTTCCACCAGCGGGGATATGCCGGACGCAAAGCCATGCTCGCTGTGCGCGACGGCGCGAAGGTGCTAACAACCCGCGAGATCACCTTCGGTCCCGACGGCAATATCCAAACGGAGAGCCTGCTGTTCAATGCCGGCGCGGCGGGAGCCAAGCCTCTTTCCTTTTCCATCGACCCTCTTCCCGGCGAGGAAAACCGCGCCAACAACGCGCTCACCCGGCTCGTGGACGTCAGGTCGGAAAAGCGGCGCATCCTTTATATAGAGGGTGAACCGCGCTGGGAGTACAAGTTCATACGCCGCGCGGAAGACAACGATCGCATCGTGCAAATCTCTTCCATGATGCGCACCAGCGAAAATAAAATCTATCGGCAAGGAATCGCGGATCCCAAGGAGCTCGCGGAGGGATTTCCGAACAAGGTCGAGGACCTCTTTCCCTATCAAGGCATTATCATCGGCTCGGTCGAGGCGAATTACTTCACGCCGGAACAGCAGGAGTTGATCAAGGAGTTCGTCGACCGTCGCGGCGGCGGGCTGCTGCTGCTCGGGGGACGTTACGCGCTGGCAGACGGAGCTTGGGGCGTATCGTCAATGGCGGACCTGCTGCCGGTCGTGCTTCCAAATCGCAAGGGCACCTTCCATCGTGATCAACCCACCGTGGAGCTTACGCCGGCAGGAGCGGAAAGCATTATTTGCCGCCTGCTGGAAGATCCGGCGAAAAACATTGATCGCTGGAAGAAGCTGCCTCCCCTGATGGACTACGAGGAAATCGGGACACCAAAGCCTGGCGCCGCAGTGCTGGTCGAAACAAAAGTTGGCAGCCGCAACCTGCCGCTTTTGGCCACGGAAAATTATGGGCGCGGGCGCACGGCAATCATGGCCACTTCTTCCACGTGGCACTGGCGCATGCTGCTGCCGGTCGAAGACAAATCGCAGGAAGAACTCTGGCAGCAACTGCTGCGCTGGCTGGTCTCGGATTCGCCGGGGCGCGTGTACTCCTCGCTTCCCAATCCCATGCTGTTTGATGATGGCCACGTGCGCGTATCCGCCGACGTTCGCGACAAGAAATACATGCCGCTGGGCGATGCGCGCGTGGAGGCCCATTTCCTCGGTCCGCAAAACACGGCCTCGCTCGTGGAGATGACCCCTGATCCAAACTCCCCGGGCATTTTCAACGCCGAATGGGCCGCGGAGAAACCGGGCACTTACACCGTCGAGATATCGGCGAAGCGCGGCGATGAAGACGTGGGCCGCGATACCCTGATGTTCCAGCGCATCGATGGCGTGGCGGAGAACTTCCATACCGAGCAGAATCGGGAACTGCTCGAAAAGCTCTCTTCGCAAACCGGAGGACGCTATTGGCAGCCGCAGGAGCTCGCCAAGCTCGCCAACGAAATTCCCTATTCCGAGGCCGGCATCACGATTCGCGAGGCCAAGGACCTTTGGAATATGCCGGTGATCTTTATTTTGATTCTGCTGCTGCCGTCATCGGAATGGCTTCTGCGCCGGAAGTGGGGGCTCGTGTGAAAACGCGCTTGCGGGTCGGCTTGGGCTTGCTTTGCATGTTCCTGCCGGGCCTGAGCGCTCGTGCGGCCACGTACTACGTCACCATCGCCGGACTGGGCGGCGAGCGCGATTACGAGCAGCGCTTCGAGGGTTTGGCCAGCGATCTGGATAAGCTGCTCAAGGATTCCGGCGGCACCCTTCGCGTCTATACCCTCTCAGGAAAGGATGCCACACGCGCCCACATCAACGAAATTTTTGCCACGCTGGCGCGCGAGGCTCAAGCCGAAGACGATCTGGTGGTCGTTCTCATCGGCCACGGCTCTTTCGATGGCGCCGAGTATAAATTCAATCTGCCCGGTCCGGACATTTCTGGAACCGAGCTGGCGAGTCTGTGTGACAAGATCGCCGCTAAGCGGCAGCTGATCGTCAACACGACCAGCGCCAGTGGAGGTTCCGTGCCGGCCCTCAAGAAATCAGGCCGGGCGATCATCACGGCAACGAAGAGCGGCACGGAAAAGAATGCCACGGTCTTCGCACGGTATTGGATCGAGGCGCTCCGCGATCCAGCGACCGATGTGGATAAAAATGAAGCCATCAGCGCGCTCGAAGCGTTTCAATACGCGGAACGCAAAACAGCGGAGTTCTACGAGTCCCAGAAGCGGCTGGCCACCGAGCATCCTCAATTCGAGGACACCGGCAAAGCCGATCCGGTTCGGGCGCCCGCATCGGAGAGCAACGAAGGGCTGCTCCTCTCGACCTTCACCCTGGTGCGCATCGGCGAAGCTCAGAGAGCAGCGGCCGATCCCGCCAAGCGCGACTTGCTGGCCAAGAGAGAAGCGCTCGAACAAAAGATCGACAAACTAAAATACGAAAAAGCGGCCATGCCCGAAGACGAATACAAAAACCAGCTTACGGCCGCTCTGGTGGAACTGGCCCGCGTACAGCAGGAGCTCGAGAAGTGAACAGAAAGACCCGAGCCTCGGTTTTGGCTGCGGCGCTGGCGGCTGCCCTCAGCGGCGCGAGCTTCGCCCGCGCGGCCACGCCCGAAGAATGCCAGGCCCTGCGCAAGCATGGGCATAATGATCAGGCGAACGCATGCTTTGAGTCGCTGACCCAGGCCCGCGAACCTGCCATTCGCGCCGAAGCTTTCTGGGGCCTGGATATGTATCAGGAGGCGAACAACGAATTTCGCACTGCGGTCGCGCAGTCGCCGGCAAACGCGAACTACCGGGTCCGCTGGGGACGACTGCTGCACGAGCGCTTTAATAATAAGGACGCCGCCGATCTCTTCCAGGAGGCCATCCAGCGCGATCCCAAAAACGCCCAGGCCTATCTTGGACTGGCTCTGGTGAGCGCCGACGGCTTCGACAACAAAGCCGTCGAAGAGGCGAAAAAAGCGATCGAACTCGATCCCAAGCTCGTCGAAGCGCACGAGTTGATGGCCAACCTGACGCTGGAGGATTCCGATACCAAAGCCGCCGCGGCGGAAGCTGACGAGGCACTGAAGATTTCGGCCGAAGCCCTGGACGCCATGGCCATTCATGCCGCCATCGAAGTGCTCGCGGACCGCTCTCCGGATAGCTGGCTGGCGAAAGTGCGGCAGGTGAATCCGACGTACGGCGAAGCCTACGCCCTCGTGGCACACCATCTGGTACTCAACATGCGGTTCAACGATAGCGTGGCCTACTACCGTAAGGCGATCGAAGCCAATCCCCGGTTGTGGTCGGCGCGCTCGGAATTGGGCATCCAGCTGATGCGCTTCGGGCAGGAGGACGAACCTCTTCGACAATTGGAGTTGTGCTACGACAACGGTTATAGGGACGCGGCCACGGTAAACAGTCTCCGCCTGCTGGACAGTTACAAGAACTTTCTTACCTTCAAAGATGACACCACTATCATCAAGCTGCACAAAAAAGAAGCGGAGCTGCTGCTGCCGTACGTCCGCGCCGAGGTGAAGCGCTCCATTGCCACGTACGAAAAGAAATATAAGATGAAGCTTCCCGGGCCGGTGCAAGTGGAGCTCTATCCGGATCATGAAGACTTCGCTGTGCGCACGCTGGGAATGCCGGGCCTGGGCGCGTTGGGTGTCACCTTCGGCGAAGTGGTGGCGCTGGATAGCCCCTCCGGCCGCCCGCCCGGCACCTATCACTGGGGCCAAACCTTATGGCATGAAATGAGTCACGTCTTCATTCTCACCGCTACGAATTCTCGTGTGCCCCGTTGGTTTACCGAGGGGCTCGCGGTACACGAGGAAACGAACGTCTCGCCCGAATGGGGCGACCGCGTCTCGCCCGAAATTCTGATTGCCATTCGCGATAAGAAATTGCTGCCGGTCGCCGACCTCGATCGCGGTTTTATCCGGCCCGAATATCCGAGCCAGGTGATCGTCTCCTATTTCCAGGCCGGGCGCATTCTGGATTACATCAAAGACCGCTGGGGCGACGACAAGATTCTGGACATGGTGCACTCCTATGCCCAGCTCAAGACCACGCCCGAGGCCATACAGCAGAATCTCGGAATGTCTCCGGAAGAGTTCGACAAGCAGTTTCTGGAGTGGCTGTACAAGGACCTCGGCAAGACCGCCGCTTCCTTCGACGAATGGCGCAATCGTCTCAAAGAGCTGGCCGAAGCCGCCAAGAATAAAAACTGGGACGAAGTGCTGCAGAAAGGCGACGCCGTGCGCCAGATGTATCCCGATTACGTAGAAGGCGCCAATCCCTACGAGTTTCTCGCCGAAGCGCATTTGGCCAAAGGAGACAAGAAAGCGGCTGCCCAAGTGCTCACCGAATATGAAAAGATTGGCGGGCGCAGCCCGGAGGTGCTAAAAGAACTCGCTTCGCTGGAGCAGGAAATCGGGGATCCCAAAGAGGGTGCCGCGGCCCTGGAGCGCATCAACTATATTTATCCCATGGACGAAGAGCTGCACCGCAAGCTTTGCGACTTGTGGTTTGATCAGAACAATCCGGCTGCCGACGTACGCGAGTGCAATGCCGTTCTGGCCATGCACCCCTTGGATCAGGCCTCGGCGCAATTCGACGTAGCTCGCGCTTACTTCGCTGCGGGCGAACAGGATCAAGCGCGCAATCATCTGCTTTCGTCGCTGGAGGCCGCGCCCGGTTATCGCCCGGCTCAGAAATTGCTCTTACAGCTCGAGGACTCCCAGAAAGGAAAATGAACAGTGGCCACGCTCGCTGAACTGAATCTGGACTCGGTAGAACTGAAAAGGCGCGTCGAACGTTTTCAATCCGTGCGTGACAATATTCTCGCTCAGGTTCGGCAAGTCATCGTCGGCCAGGAAGAAGTGCTGGATCAGATTCTCACCGCCTTGTTCGTCGGCGGCCATTGTCTCATCACTGGGCTTCCCGGCACGGCCAAGACCCTCATGGTTCGCACCATCGCCCAGACGCTCGGTCTGGTCTTCCGTCGCATCCAATTTACGCCGGACTTGATGCCCTCCGATATCACCGGGACGGACATCATTGAAGAGGACCCCACTACGGGTCATCGGCGATGGACCTTCGTTCCCGGTCCGATCTTTGGAAATATCGTGCTGGCCGACGAGATCAACCGCACGCCGCCCAAGACTCAGGCCGCCCTGCTGGAAGCCATGCAGGAGCTTTCCTGCACGGTTCGAGGGAATCACTACCAGCTGCCTTCTCCCTTTTTCGTGCTGGCCACGCAGAACCCCATCGAGCTCGAAGGCACCTATCCGCTGCCGGAAGCGCAGCTCGACCGCTTCCTGTTTAATACCGTGCTGGATTATCTCAGCGCCGAACACGAAATTAAGGTGGTGGACCTCACCACGGCCACACGCGTGGCGCACGTGGAGGCGGTCACCAATGCGGAAGAGATTCTGGATTTCCAGCAACTGGTGCGCATGGTGCCCATCGCCGATACGCTGGCGCGCTACGTGGTGGACTTGGTTCGCGCGACACGGCACCACAGCGGTCAGGCGCCCGATTTTGTCGTGAAATACGTCAACTACGGAGCCAGCGTGCGCGCCGCGCAATTCATCGTGCTGGCGGCAAAGGCGCGTGCCCTGGCGCGCCGCCGCTATCACGTGACCTACGATGACATCACGTCGCTGGCCATCCCTGTTCTGCGCCATCGTATCTTGCTGAACTTCCACGCGGAATCCGATCGCGTCGATTCGGACCAGATCCTGCATCGATTGCTCGAGTCGTTCCCGCCGCCATCGGGAGCCTGACGTGCAGCGATATCTCGATCCAGCAGTTCTAGCGGGAATTTCGGGCCTGGATTTGGTGGCCAAAACGGTCGTCGACGGATTCGTCGCCGGCCTGCATCGCTCGCCCGATTTCGGTTTCAGCCAGGAGTTCGCCGAATATCGCGCTTACAGCCCCGGCGACGACCTGCGTCACGTCGATTGGAACGTCTTTGCGCGAACTGAACGCGCCTACCTGAAACGCTACCGCGGCGAAACGAACACGCTGCTGACCGTTCTCCTCGATGCCAGCAGCTCCATGAACTATTCGTCGCACAAGATTACCAAAATGGATTACGCGCGCTTCGTTGCGGCCTCGCTCTTTTACCTCACGACGCAGACTCAACGCGACGCCGCCGGACTGATCGTTTTTGACGATGAAGTGCGCACCTATATCCGCGCTTCCACCCGCCAGGGTCAGCTTTACCGCTTGCTGAGCGGCCTGGAAAATGCCGAGCCCCGCGCGCGCACCAATTACGCGAAACCCCTGCTCCACTTCCAGAATTTCTTGCGCAAGCGCGGCATGGTGGTGGTGATCTCGGATTTCTTCGAGTCCCCGGAGACCATCGTCCGCACCATCGAGCCGCTGCGCTACCACGGAAACGAAGTTGTACTCTTCCACGTGCTCGACCCCCAGGAACTGAAGCCTGAGCTCGACGAGCCGGTCTTGCTGATTGATATGGAGACTCAGGAGAGCCTGGAAGTGACGCCCGAGTACGGTCGCGAAGAATATCGCACCAAGGTGCAGTCTCACATCACGCAATTGAAGGACCGCACGCGCGCCGCGGGCATGGATTATCACCTGCTCGTTACGGACCGTCCACTCGACGGAGCGTTGCGGGAGTACCTGACGCTTCGTCAAAGGAGACGTTGATGGGTTTTCTGGCGCCGTGGTTTCTTGCCGGTGCGGCGGCTGTGGGATTGCCAATCTATCTTCATCTCCTGCGGCGCCACAGAACCACCCCTCTTCCCTTCAGCTCGTTGATGTTCTTTGAGCGGCGCACACAAAGCTCCATCAAGCACCGCCGCTTGCGCTATCTGCTTCTGCTCGCATTCCGGCTGACGGTGATTCTGCTGCTGGCGCTGGCCTTTGCGAATCCCTTCATCGAGCGCTCCGCTGCGAGCATGAGCGGTGAGAAGCTGGACTTGCTCGTCATTGATGACTCTTTCAGCATGCGCGCGGGAACGCACTTGGCGGACGCCAAGCGTGACGCTCTGGCCTTCCTCGAAACGCGCAAGCCTTCCGAGCGCGCACAGATAATGGCGCTGGGCTCTCAAGTCCACGTGCTGACCGAGTCGACGCAGGATTCCGGCGTGCTTCGCTCCGCCGTGAACAGCATTCAGCCCGGAGATACGCGAGCGAGCTTTGGCGAACTCGCGGGCACCCTGCGTTCCATGGCCGAGACGGTGCATACGCCCATCGAGTTGCACCTGTTCAGCGACATGCAGCGAAGCGCCATGCCCGCGAGTTTCGCGGAAATGGCGCTCCCCGCAAATGTCTCCCTGGTGCCGCACCCGCAAGCCAGAGGCCCCGAACCGAATTGGACGGTGGAAAGCGTCAGCGCTCCGGGCGAAGTGTTCGATCCCAAGAAATCGCGCGTGCAGGCGGTGATCTCCGGCTATCACACGCCGGCGGCGAAAAGGACCGTTTCGCTGGTGGTAAACGGAAAGACCATCGCCACGCAAACGGCGGACGTTCCGGCCGAGGGGCGGGCCAGCGTGGAGTTTTCTTCTCTCGACGTTCCCTACGGCCTTACGCGTTGCGAGGTGCGCATTGACTCCGCGGATTCCCTGCCCGCCGATGATGCCAGCCTCTTTGCGGTGAAGCGCTCCGACCCTCGCAAAGTGCTTTTTGTCTACGAATCGAACGACACGCGCTCGCCGCTTTACTTTCGCGCCGCGCTGACCTCCGCCGCTGAATCTGCCTTCAATCTGGAGACGGTAACCGTGGACCGCGTGGCAAGCGTGCAGCCCGCCGGCCACGACTTCGTTGTCCTCTCCGACGTGGCGTCGCTGCCCGCCTCATTTGAGAATGCGCTCACGAACTACGTCAAAGCCGGCGGCAGCGTGTTCATAGCGGCGGGCACTTCCGCGGCGCGCCATCCGCGCATCCCCATCTTCGGCGATACGATCACCGATTCCCGCTACTACTCCCGTGAAGGCGCGCGCTTCCTAACCGTGGGAGAGATGGACCCCTCATATCCGTCCGTCCAGAAAGCCAACCGCTGGACCGGCGTGAAATTCTATTTCGCCGTGCGCGTAGCCGGAACGGATGCGCGCGTGGCCGCCCGCTTGACCGACCAGACGCCCTTGCTGCTGGAAAAAAAGATAGGGGAAGGCCGGGCGCTGTTGTTCGCTTCGGGCCTGGACAACTTCACCAACGATTTCCCCCTGCACCCGGTTTTTATCCCTTTTGTCGATCAGACGGCCCGCTACCTTTCGGGAATGGAAACGCGCGCCGGGTCGCGAATCGTGGATTCTTTCCTTGAACTCCGCACGGCCAAGGAGCAGTCTGTAGGAGTGGAAGTCATCGATCCGGATGGCAAGCGGCCGCTTTCTCTTAAAGAGGCCACCGCCGCGCAATCGTTCCAGCTCACCCGGGCGGGTTTTTATCGACTCCGCCTGGCCAGCGGGCGGGAGGATCTGGTCGGGGTGAATGCGGACCGGCGCGAATCCGACCTCGACGTGATCCCCAAGGACGTCCTGGCACTTTGGATGGGAACCGCGGGCAATGCGGCTCAGGAGGCCTCCAGCGGCACTGTGGCGCAAGACCAGAAAAAGCCCTACAGCCTCTGGTGGTATGCCGTGCTCCTATTGTTACTGGCGGCCATTGCGGAATCCCTGCTTTCGAGTCAATATTTGACGATGTCGCGGGAGCAGCCATGAATACTCGGGACTACCTGGACTCCTATATCAAGCTATTGCAGAGGCGCTTGCGCATTGGCGCCGTGCTGAGGGGAACCGCGATCTTTACGTCGGCTGCCCTCGCCTTGACGGTCGTTCTCGTCCTGGTTGCCAATCACTTCGCCTTCGCCTCATGGACTTTGACGGGCTCGCGCGTCGTGCTGCTGCTCTCGCTCGCTTTGGCGATTGGGTTTGGCTTGGCCCTTCCATTATATGGACTCAATCCGCGCCGCGCCGCCGGTAAGGCTGAAAGCGTCTTTCCGCAGTTCGAGCAACGGCTGGTGACTTATGCCGAGCGGGATGCGGCGAAGAAAGAGCCATTCATCGACCTGCTGGCCGCCGACACTCTGGGCATTTCGCACAGCGCTGAGGCAAAGCAACTCGTTCCAGACACGACGCTGCTGGCATCGCTGGCGATTGGTTTGGCTTCCCTGGGAGTGCTGGTGTGGCTGGTGCTTGCCGGGCCTGGCTACCTCGGCCATGGTGCCGCACTGATATGGACCGGCGCCGGGCACGTCGCCGGCCCTCTCTATGAATTGCGGGTGTCGCCGGGGGACGCCGCAGTTCGACGCAATTCCGACCAGCTGATTACCGCCCAATTGGCCGGCCTGCAGACGAATAATGCGCGTCTCTACGCGCGCTTCCAGAGCACCTCAAAATGGGAGCAGGTAGCCATGCAGCCGCAGCCGGGAGGCTCGGGATTCCAATTCCTGTTCGCGGGTTTGCCCGAGGGCGTCGAATATTACGTCGAGGCAGGCCCGCTGCTATCGCGACATTTCAATCTGAAGGTGGTTGATCTGCCCACGGTAAAGCAAATTCGCGTGACCTACCGCTTTCCCTCCTGGACGGGGCTGAAGAACCAGGTCGAAGAACACGGTGGCGATCTGCGCGCCGTGGAAGGCACCGACGCCGACCTGGAAATCCTCATGGATCGACCGATGCGCAGCGGCAGCCTCATCCTTGACGATAAGCAAGTCAAGTTGGGGGGCGGCGACGGCAATGTGTACAAGGGCACAGTGCACATCGATAAGGATGGGCAGTATCACGTGGCCGCCAACGAACAGGGCGAGACTCTGCGCGTCTCCGACGACTTCTTTATCGAGGCCCGCAAGGCAAATCCGCCGGAAGTTCGCCTCCTCAAGCCCGGCGGCGATTACCGCGCCAGCCCCATCGAGGAAGTTACCGTCACGGTGAATGCCGACGGCGAGTTTGGTCTCCACGATGTCGCCGTGCATTATTCCGTCAATGGCGGCGACGAAAAAACCGTCAGCATGCTGAAGGAAAGTGGCGCCAAACAGGTGGACAACTCTACGGTCCTGTCGCTCGAGGATTTCAAGCTCGTGCCCGGCGATGTGGTCAGCGTCTACGCGACCGCCAAGGATGCCCGCTCCGAATCACGCACCGATATGTACTTCATCCAGGCTGATCCCTTCGAGCGCCAATTCTCGCAATCGCAACAGGCAGGCGGCGGAATGGGCGGTGGAGGAAGCTTCGGCCAAGGCGATCAGACCGACATTTCGCAGCGCGAAAAGGAGATCATCGCCGCAACCTTCAAGCAGAAGGGTGATAACGACAAGAAACCCTCGAAACAGGAATCCGCGGAAAATGGCAAATTCCTCTCCGGGGTGCAGGCCAAGCTCCGCGATCAAGCCCTCTCGCTGGCCGGCCGCCTGCAACGGCGGGAGCTGAGCGACGCGAATCAGGAGTTCAGCGATTTTGAGAAGGACATGACCGCGGCCGCAGCAGCCATGGCTCCCGCCGCGGAAAAGTTGCAGCAGCAGAAGTGGAGCGACGCGCTGCCCGAGGAACAGAAGGCGCTGCAGCACCTGCTTCGCGCCGAAGCCACCTTCCGGGAGATTCAGGTGGCATTCGGAGCGAGAGGAGGCGGGGGCGGGGCTGGCGCAGCGGGCCGCGATCTCTCCAGCCTCTTCGACCTCGAACTGGATACGGAGAAGAACCAGTACGAGACCGGCCAAACAGCCAATTCCGCAAACCAGCGCGCGCAGGAAATTGATGAAGCGCTGCAAAAGCTGGAACAGTTGGCTCGTCGTCAGGAAGAACTGGCGCAGCAGCAACGCAACAATCAGAGCTTTCAGCAGCGCTGGCAGGAAGAGATGCTGCGGCGCGAGGTCGAAGAACTGCAGCGACAGTTGGAACAACTCCGCAACCGGCAACAGCAGCAGGGCAATCAGCAGGCCAATCAGCAGGGCGGGCAGCAGCAAAGCGGCCAGCAAGGCGGACAATCGCAGAGTGGCCGCGCCGGCGCAAATGGCCAGCAGGGAGCGAATGGCGCGCCGAACGGCCAGGCATCCGCTGATAACCGCATGCAGGAAGCTCTCGATCGATTGCGCCAGGCTCAGGAGGATATGGCCCGCGCGGCTTCGCAGGGTCAGCAAAATGATGCCGCGGCGCGCCGTGCCGCCGAGCGCTTGCAGGAAGCTTCCAACCTGCTGAGCGGGCTCCAGCAGCGAGAAGCGTCCCAGCAGATGGACGCGATGGCCCGCGAAGCGGACCGGCTTCAAAAAGAGGAGCAGGATCAGGAAGCGCGCATGCGGCAGATGTTTGCCCACGGCAATACGGCGGATGGCCTAAATCAGAGCGGCGAGCAATCCAAGCTCGCTGACGATCGTCAACAGACCGCCGACGCGCTCGGCCGGCTCGAAAAGCAGATGCAGGAGGCCGCTCGGGGCCTCGGCGGCACGCAGCCGAATTCCGCCGGCAAATTGCGCGAAGCCCTCGGCGGCATGGAGCAGGATGATCTGCAGAACCGCATGAAGAAGAGTGCGGACTGGATTCGCCGCGGAATCGATCCCACCCAAAATGGCAGGGATACAACCATCCCCAATGGCATGCAGCGCCTGGATGATCAATTGCATCAGGCGCAACAAGCCTTCAACCGCCAGCAGCAAAATCCGCAGGAAGCCCTCAATCAAATCGAGCGGCTTCGCAACCAAATGGAAGCCCTGGCGCGCGGCATGAGCAATGCCGCCGGCCGCAACGGGCAGCCGGGCCAGCAGGGGCAACCGGGGCAGCGGCAAGCAGATCAGCTTGGCAGAAATCCGAACGGCCAACCCGGTCAGGTTGGTCAGCCCGGTCAGCCGGGACAAGGCAACAGCCAGACAGCCGGAGGCAACAGTTCGCCAGGCTCACCGAATGGCGGCCCGAACGGAGGGCCAATTGGCGGCCCGCGCGGAGGTACCTGGGCCGGCGGCTACGGTCCAATCAATCGCCAGTGGTACGGCGGCGATACCGGAGGTTATTGGCCGCAGGGACGCGAAACGCAGCCCGTGCCGTCTACGCCGGAGGAAATTCAACGCGCTTACCAGGAAGCCATGCGCGAGTTGAACGCGCTGCGCCAGAACTTCCAGGGACAGCCGGCTCCGTTGGCTGACCTGCAGGAATTGATTCGCGAGATGCAACGCCTCGATCCCAGCCGCTTCCCGGGAAATCCGGCCATGCTCGAGGAGCTGCACGACCAGGTGCTCACCAGCGTGGATAAGCTCGAACTGCGGCTGCGCCGGCAAGAGGACGACAGCGAGGCCGGGCAGATTCGCAGCGGCGATTCGCAGCCGGTTCCGGCGGGATATCAAGACTCAGTGGCGGATTACTTCCGTCGCCTGAGCAAGAATCCCAGCAACAATCCCTAGCCGCGCAGCGATCTCGCGGCGATATTCGTACGCAGCCCACGCATCCCGCGTGCCCGTGGGATGCGCCGGGACTCGGAGCGTAAGATTCCCTTCTGAGCCGCCCCTCTAAGCTTTTACTTCCGATGCGATAGCCTCGCCCACTTCCTTCGTCCGCGCTTTGCCGCCGATATCAGCGGTGCGCGGACCGGCCCCCGCTAGAACTTTGTCGATGGCGCGCTCGATCGCGCTGGAAGCAGAAGATTCGCCCAGATGCTGCAACATCATGGCGCCGGACCAGATTTGGCCGATGGGATTGGCCACGCCCTTTCCCGCGATGTCCGGCGCGGAGCCATGCACGGGCTCGAACATGGAGGGAAATTTTCGTTCGGGATTGAGGTTCCCCGAGGGCGCGATTCCAATCGAACCGACCACGGCAGGACCCAAATCGGAAAGGATATCGCCAAAAAGATTGGAACCCACCACCACGTCAAACCAGTCCGGATGCCGCACAAAATGGGCGCTCAGAATATCAATATGAAACTGGTCGGTACGGATGTCCGGATATTCTTTCGCAACGGCGGCGAACCGTTCATCCCAAAAAGGCATGGTGTAGATGATGCCGTTTGACTTCGTCGCTGAAGTGACGTGGCGCCGCCGTGTCTTGGCCATCTCGAATGCATAACGAATAATGCGGTCACAACCGCGGCGCGTGAAGATGGACTGCTGGACGGCAAATTCGTCTTCCGTGCCGGAATAGAGCCGCCCGCCGATATTGGAGTACTCGCCTTCATTATTTTCGCGCACCACGCAGAAATCGATCTGGCCGGGAGCAAAATTCTTTACCGCGGGCTCGATGCCCGGAAGCAGGCGCACCGGCCGGACGTTTGCGTACTGCTGGAACTGGCGGCGAATCGGAATCAGCAGGCCCCACAACGAGACGTGATCGGCCACGCTCGGGTGGCCTACCGCGCCCAGAAAAATCGCATCGAAGGGCCGGAGTTGTTCGAGTCCGTCTTCCGGCATCATGCGGCCGGTTTTCAGATAGCGCTCGCAACTCCAGTCGAACTCTTTCCAGGAGAGCGAAAAACCGAAGCGGCGCGCCGCGGCCTCGGCCACGCGAATGCCTTCCGGCACTACTTCCTTGCCAATGCCATCGCCGGGAATGGCGGCGATTTTGTAGCTTCGCGAAGTGGGAGCGGTCATCCGGCGGCCGTTAGGCAGTCAGCAAACCGGTCAGCTTGCTCATATCGGGCGCGGTCTCTAGCGCTTTGACGAAATTGATCACGCCTTCGGCCTTTTCCTTCGGCCATTTCGCGAATTCCGCGCAGCCCCTGAATTTATCGGCTACTTCCTCGAAGCTCATGGGATTCGCCGGGCTGCCTTTGGCAAAATCGGCGCGCCCGGGAATGACTCTGCCGTCTTTCAGGTGCACTTTCAGGATGCTGGTCATTTTATCGTAGCCCGCCGCCTCCGCTTCCGGATCGACATAGAAGTTCACGCGCTTGATCATCTCCTGAACATCGGGCCGCTGAACCACGGCGTCCGTATATTCATTCAAGCCGGCTTTGCGGTCGAGAAGCAGGATGCTCAAGCCAAATTCCATGCTGAACTTGGCCTGCAGCCCGGTCATCGGTTGGTGGTGATACAGCGTGGTGGTGAGGTTGTGGCTCGTGCCGATATCGATTTTCTCCACGTCTGCGGCCTTGAGGTCGTATTTGCGGATCAACCCCAGCATTTCGCCCATCGCCGGATGCGTCAAGGAGCCGGAAGGAAATGGCTTGATGGAAACTCCGGGAGAGGCAAAGGTCCACGGGTTGCCGAGCCGGTTCACGATGGAACCCGGATCGAATCCGCCGCCGGCAGCCTGAAAGAAACCGAGCGCTCCTTCCAGGATGTCGGGAGCAGCGGTCCAACCCAGCGCCGCAAGATCCACGGCCACGGTGCCATTTTCGGCGGCGTGCCCGGCGTGGAAGGGTTTGGTCATGGAGCCGAAATTGTCGCGCAAGCCTCCGCCCTCTGCCGCCGCCACGCCCAGGGCATAGGCGGTCTTCTGCGCATCAAGGCCGCGCAACTTGGCGCAGGCCGCCGCGCTGCCAAACGAGCCGCAGGTGCCCGTGGAATGAAATCCGTCGTTGTAGTGGCGGGGATCGATTGCTTCCGCGATTTTGGATTCGACTTCCACGCCAAGGTGATACGCCAGCATGAATTCCTTGCCGGAGCGCTGGCTGAGCTCGCAGATGGCGAAGGCGGGAGTGAGTGTAGTGACGCTCGGATGGGTCAGCAAGCCGTAGACGCGATCCTTGGCCACGGCAAGCTGCGTATCGTCGAAATCGTCGGCGTGAATGGAAACGCCATTCGCAAAGGCAGCAAACCGTGCCGGCGCCTTCATGCCCGATCCGATAATGGCGGCCTTGCCGCTTACTCCAAGCCCCTGCAGGTATTGGTGGACGAGGGGCGCCATCACCGACGCCGAGCCCGCCAACGCCAGTCCAAAGCCGTCCAGAATGGACTTGCGGCCCAATTCCAGAACGCCGGCGGGAATATCGCCATATTTCGTATTGACGATGAATTCGGAGACATATTTCGTGAGCCCTGGAGCTTGGGGGAAAGGCGTGCTCTCGGCAGGGCGAGGCGATGCGGCCAATCCTTCGCTACTGGCGCTACCTGCCGCGAATGCGGCCATGGCCAGCGAACTCTTGACGAAATCTCGGCGGATCATTGCGGTGCTCCTTCCAGTTTGCGTCCGGTTAGAACTTTAACACTGTAGATGCCCCGCTTTCTAGCACCCTACCCCCCTCCCCTTTTTCTGCAAGTGTTCATTCTGTTCGGCTTAAGCCCGGCAATCTGCAAGTGCGGATTTTACGCGACTTGCAGGCGCCTCGTTTCCTAAACGAAAAAGCCATGCCCCTTTTGCCGTCCGACGACCCGGGGCATGGCTTGCTGAATTCCCTCCCCCTCCCCCGGATTTTTTTGCAAGTGTTCATTCCACGTGCCTTAACTCCGATGAATCTGTAAGTGTTCATATTAGGCAAGTTACGTTCGCTTTGAGGTAAATATACATTCCGCGCTTCTTAGCAAGATCCGGGCCGTGCATTGGTGGCGGGGCCGCGATGCAGCCCGGCGGCGGAAGATGCCCGCGAATAGCACCCAAACGATGGAACGCAAGCGAGAGAACGGAACTGCATTGCTGAAACACATGCACGGCCTTTATTCGGCAGCGGAAGCCCATCCTCTGATTCATTTGGGCGGCAGTATAGCATATTATAACCTGGTAAGCAATAAGTTTATCGTTAACTTTCTAGTATTCGAACAATCCGTTTGAGTGGAAGAGATTCATTCGAACGAAATCCATTCGAATGGTCTGGGTGCGCAAAACTACTCGGCCGACGCGCTCGGCGCCGAAAGCCCGGCACAGGAGCATCCTGCATATCGGTTTACTTCTGCTGGCCATTTTGGGCCTGAACAAAAGGCGATAAAATAAGGCGCTGGCGAATGGGGGGTCTGCCACATGGAAAAACAGATCGAAAAACAAACGGAAAAAATGCAGAAGACAGACGCGGAATGGCGTAAACAGCTTACCGACGACGAGTATCAGGTGACTCGCAAGAAGGGCACCGAGCCGGCCTTCACGGGCAAATACTGGAACACCGAGAAACATGGCGTGTTCCACTGCGTCTGCTGCGGCGAGCCGCTGTTCGATTCGGATACGAAGTTTGATTCCGGCACCGGCTGGCCAAGCTTCTACGCGCCCATGGACGAATCGAAGGTGGCGCTAGAAAATGATGAATCCTACGGGATGATGCGCACGGAAGTGATGTGCCGCCGTTGTGAAGCGCATCTGGGGCACGTCTTTCCGGATGGCCCGAAGCCCACGGGCTTGCGGTTTTGCATCAATTCGGCCGCGTTGAAGCTGGAAGAGAACGAAAAGAAATAGCCGAAAAAAATAGCTAACCCGTCTGATCTCGATCGCGCGCGGTACGGCCTTGACGCCGCTGCCCGTTTTCGTTACAGTTTCTTGGTCATGAATCTGCGCGGGCATCATCATCATCACCACCATCATCATCACGGTAGCGAGCCGTGCCCGCGGAGGTTTGAGTAGCCGAAGCCTAAAAGCTCTCATTGACCCGCTGGCGCGGCAAACGCCCAGCGGGTTTTTTTTTGGATTCTTTGTGTGCGGCGAAGGCGCGGCGGTTGGGGCTCCGCCCAGGGAGGCCGGATGAATCTCGATTTTGCGAAGCTCGGCGGGCTCATTCCCGCCATCGTCCAGGATGCGCGGACGGGCGAGGTGCTGATGCTCGGTTTCATGAACAAGGAAGCGTATGAGGCGACGCGCGCGAGTGGCGCGGTGACGTTTTTCAGCCGTTCGCGGCGCAAACTCTGGCGCAAAGGGGAACTGAGCGGCCACACGCTGCAGGTGCGCGAAGTGCGCGTGGACTGCGACGCCGATACGATATTGGTCCGCGTCGACCCGGCCGGGCCAGGCGTCTGCCATAAAGGCTACCGAAGCTGTTTTTTCCGGCGTCTCGACGAGGACGGCAGGGATACCGTCATAGAGAAACGCGCCTTCGATCCCCATGTTGTTTATGGCGGGGAGTCGCGCCGATGAAGCCATTGAAGCTGGGCCTGCCCAAGGGCAGCCTTCAGGATGCCACCCTGCAACTGCTGGCTCGCGCCGGCTGGCGCGTCAACTTGAGTTCCCGCAGCTACTTCCCTGCCATCGACGATCCTGAAATCACCTGCATGCTCGTGCGCGCGCAAGAAATGGCCCGCTACGTGGAAACGGGCGCGCTCGACGCGGGCATCACCGGCCGCGATTGGGTGCTGGAGACAGGCGCGGAAGTGAAAGAGGTCGCCGAGCTGCTCTACGCCAAGCAAAGCCTGGCGCCGGTTCGCTGGGTGCTGGCAGTTCCGGAGAATGCTGCGGCGCAAACGGCGCGCGACCTCGAAGGCAAAGTGATTGCCACGGAAGTCGTCAACCTCACGAAGAAATATCTGGCTCGGCATGGCGTGCAGGCGCGCGTGGAGTTTTCCTGGGGCGCGACCGAGGTGAAGGTTCCGCAGCTTGCTGACGCGATCGTTGAAATCACCGAGACGGGCTCCTCGCTGCGAGCCAACCGGCTGCGCATCATTGACACCGTGCTCGAGTCACGCACCGTGTTCATCGCCAACACCGCCGCGGCGAAAGATCCCTGGAAATGCGAGAAAATTTCGAATATCGTGCTGCTCCTCCAGGGCGCCATCGCCGCGTACAACAAAGTTGGGATCATGCTGAACGTGCGGCGCGAGCATCTCGAGGGTGTGCTGCAAGCGCTTCCGGCGCTGAAAAATCCCACCATCTCCACGCTCTCGGACGCCGATTGGGTGGCCATCAACACGATTGTGGATGAGGACGTGGTGCGGCACCTCATTCCCAAGCTGAAGGCCGCGCAGGCGCAAGGCATCGTGGAATATCCGCTCAACAAGATCGTGCTGTGATGCGAATTGTGGCGCTGACATCGAGGGTAGAGGAGAAGATGCTCGCGGCGCGGCAGCACCGCGATGCCGCGGCGGAATCCGCAGCTTCGCGCATCGTGAACGATGTGCGGCGGCGGGGTGATGCGGCCCTGTTTGCCTGGACGCAGCATCTGGACGGCATGCGGGTAACGCCGAGGACGCTGTGGGTGAATGCGCGGGAACGCCGCGGCGCGGCACGCGCGGTCCCCAAAGTTTTGCGTGCGGCGCTCGAGCACGCCGCGCGCAACATTCGCCGCGTCGCGGAGGCGCAGCTGCCGCGATCCTGGAGCATCGCCATCGAGCCGGGCGTGCGCGTCGGCCAGCGCGTCACGGCCATCGATACCATTGGCTGCTATATTCCCGGCGGGCGCTTCTCGTTGGTTTCAACGCTGCTGATGACCGCAATTCCCGCACAAGTGGCCGGAGTGCGGCGCATCGTCGTCGCCTGCCCGCGTCCGAACGCGGCCTTGCTGGCCGCGGCGGAGATGCTCGGCCTCGAGGAAATCGCGCACATGGGCGGAGCGCAGGCAATTGCCGCGCTCGCCTACGGCACGCGATCGGTCCCGCGCGTGGAGAAACTTTTTGGTCCCGGAAACCGGTTTGTCACAGCGGCGAAGCGGTTGGTCAGCGGCGATTGCGCAATCGACCTGCTCGCCGGCCCCACCGAGTTGTTGATCGTCGCAGCGAGCGGAAATCCCCGCTATATCGCCGCGGATCTCCTGGCGCAGGCTGAGCACGATCCCGACGCCATGGCACTTTTGGTCACCACGTCGCGGAAATTAGCGGAGGCCGCGCGCAACGCCGTCGCCGAACAGCTCAGCCGTTTGCCGGATACGAATCCGGCGAAGCGATCCCTCGAGGAAAAAGGCGCCATCCTTCTCGCGCCGAATTCGGCCGCCGCAGTGCGATTCGCCAACCGTTTCGCGCCCGAACATCTCAGTATTCCGGGCGCGCAAGCGGAGCTCGCGCACAAATTGCAGACCGCCGGAAGCACGTTTCTCGGACCCTGGAGCGCGCAATCGATTGGCGATTACGCCAGCGGCACCAATCACGTGCTTCCCACCAACGGGGGCGCCCGAACTCGCGGCGGGCTTTCCACGGCGGATTTTGTGCGCTGCACCAGCGTGCAGCACATCGCCGCGGCCGGTTTGCGCAGCCTTGGCCCCGTGGTGACGGCCCTGGCCGACGCCGAGGGACTCGTCGCGCACCGGCGCGCCGTGGAAGTGCGCCAGTGAACGCATCCGCGCGCCAAATTCAGCGAGCTGCGAAGAATTCCGCAGCTCCGAACCTGCGCTTTCGCGCATCGGTGAAACGCATTCGCAATTACGAAGCGCCCGAAGAAGGGCGCGAAGGCAAGTTGCGGCTTGATTTCAACGAGAACACCATCGGCTGTTCGCCATCCGTGCTGCGAGCGCTGCGGCAAGTCACGGCGGAGCAGCTGGCCATGTATCCCGAATACGAAAGCTCAGTTCGCCGCCTGGCTGGCTATTTTGGCGTGCGGCCTTCGGAAATGCTGCTGACGAACGGCGTGGATGACGCATTGCGTTTGCTCATGGAGGTCTTCATCGAGCCGGGAAACGCCGTGCTGATTCCGGAACCGACTTTTTCGATGTATCGCTTTTTTTCGCAAGTGGCGGGAGCGCACATTTTTTCCGTTCGCTACGACGAGGCCATGAACTTCCCTCTCGAAGCCACGCTGCGCGAGCTCAGGCGCTCGCCGCATATTCTGTTTATTGCCAATCCCAATAATCCGACGGGAACGCTGCTGGACGAGACGGCTCTAACCCGGATACTGGATGCGGCGCGGCGCACGGTGGTTTTGGTCGACGAGGCGTATTTTGAATTTTCCGGACTGACGGTTCTTCCCTGGATTCGGCAGAGGCCGAATCTGATCGTCTCGCGAACTTTCTCCAAAGCCGCTGGTTTGGCGGCGCTGCGTATCGGCGTGCTGTTCGCTCGCTCCGACGTGATTGCGGCTATGCGGCGGGCGTTTACGCCATATCCGGTAAACTCGCTTGCGCTCACCGCCGCGGAAGCAGCCATAAAAGATGACAAATTCCTGCGAGCCTATACGGAGGACGTTTTGGAGAGCCGTTCGCAGCTGGCGCGAGGACTCGAGCAAATGGGAGCGCGCGTTTTTCCCAGCGGGGCAAACTTCGTACTCGCCGACTTCGGTCCCGGTGGCAGGCGGCTAGTGAAGCGGCTGGCGCGCCGCGGAATTCTGGTGCGCGACCGTGCCTCCGAGTTCGGCCGCGACGGCTTCGTTCGCATTACCGCGGGCACAGTGCAGCAAACGCAACGCCTGCTCAAAGCCATAAAGGAGGAGTGGTGAAGCTCGAGCCCAAACTGGCTATCTTCGATGTCGACGGAGTTCTTGTCGACGTCCACGGCTCGTTTCACCGCTCCATTCTGGACACGGTGAAGCATTTCACCGGCCGCCGTTTCACTTATGCGCATATTCAGCAATGGAAGAGCCGTTCCGGCTATAACGACGATTGGAGGCTCTCGACCGATTGGGTTAACTCGCTCGGCGAGAAAGTGGAATATGCCGAAGTGAAGCGCGTGTTTCAGAAGATCTATTGGGGAACCAATGGAACGCGGGGCAACGTCTGGGGCGAACGATGGCTTGTGCCGGCGCGGCGCCTGCAACGCTGGGCGCGGCGTGCCGAGCTCGCGCTCTTCACCGGCCGCACGCGTCGCGAGCTGCGGCATACGCTCGAGCACTTCGGAGTGACCAAGCTATTCAAACGCGTGGTCACAATGGACGACGTCGAAAACTTAAAACCTCATCCCGAAGGACTCCTGCGCCTGCTCAACGGCACAGACCCCAAGGCGGCAGTTTATCTGGGCGATAACCTGGATGATGCTTTGGCCGCGAAACGGGCGAGCATTCCATTCCTGGGTGTACTTAGGCATGGCAGCGAGGCTCATCGGGTGCGCGCGGCACAACTGCGGCGGCACGGCGCGCGCATCATTCTGCACAGCACCAATGAACTGGAGAAATACTGGAAATGAGGCGTGCCAGCGTTCATCGCGTCACAAAGGAGACGGATATCGTGATTCACTTGAATCTCGATGGACAGGGCCGCGCCGATGTCTCTACGGGCATTCGGTTTCTCGATCACATGCTGGACCTCGTGGCGCGGCACGGCGCCATGGATTTGAAAATCGCGGCCAAAGGCGACCTCGATGTGGACCAGCACCACACCGTCGAGGACCTCGGCATCACACTCGGCGAAGCTATCGCCAAAGCTTTGGGCTCGAAACGCGGCATCCTGAGGGCCGGCTATTTCCTGATGCCCATGGACGAAACCCTGGCCGCCGCGGCGATTGATTTCAGCGGGCGCGCGCATTGCGTCTGCGGGTGGCGTTTCGCGGCCCAGCGGGTCGGCGACTTGCAAACGGAGCTGGTGGAGGATTTCTTCCGCGGCTTCGCCCAGGCCGCCGCGGCAAACGTGCACCTGCGGCTTCTTTACGGCCGCTCGACGCACCACCAGGTGGAGGCGCTCTTCAAGGCTTTCGCCCGTGCTCTGCGATTTGCCACGACGCGAGATCCGCAGCTCAAACGCGTGCTGCCAAGCACCAAAGGCCTGTTATGAAAATCTCGCTGGTTGAATATGACGCGGGCAATCTGCCGTCGGTGGAACGCGCTTTGGCGAGGCAGGGCGTCGAAACCGAGCGCGCGGCCACTCCGGAATCCATTGCCGCCGCTCGGGTGCTCATCCTTCCCGGGGTGGGCCATTTTGGCCAGTTAATGCGAACGCTCGCCTCGCGCGGTTTGCTCGCGCCAATCCGGCAGGCCATTTGCGGCGGCGTTCCGCTATTGGGCATTTGCCTGGGATTGCAGGCGCTCTTCGCATCCAGCGCCGAAGCGCCGGAGGATCGGGGCCTGGATATCCTGCCGGGCACGGTGACAGCTCTGCCGGTCACGGCCAAATTGCCGCACATGGGCTGGAACCGAGTCCGTCAAATCCGCCCTTCGGCGCTGTTCGAAGGCATTTCCGCAAACGCATATTTCTACTTCGCCCATTCTTATGCCGCGCTTGACGCGGGCGAATCGACGGTGGCGATGTGCGAGCATGGAGTGCCGTTTGTCGCCGCGCTGGACCGCGAGAATCTTTTTGCCGTGCAATTTCACCCCGAGAAATCAGGCGATGCCGGGGCGCGCGTCCTCGCCAACTTCGTCGGTTATGCCAGCGCGGGGAATCGCGGATGACGCTGGCGCGTCGCATCATTCCCTGCCTCGATACCGACGGCGAACGCGTGGTCAAAGGGGTTCAATTCTTCAATCTGCGCGACGCGGGCGATCCTGCCGCGCTGGCGGCGCGCTATAACCGCGAGGGGGCAGACGAGCTGGTGGTCTTGGACATTGCCGCGTCGCGCGACCACCGCCCCACATTTCTCGAAACGATCCGTCGCGTTGCCGCCGAATTGGCTATTCCCCTGACCGCGGGCGGCGGCGTGGCCACCGTAGACGAGGGTCGTGCGATTCTCCGAGCCGGGGCGGACAAACTTACGGTCAATACCGCCGCGCTCCGGCGCCCTAAGCTTCTCACCGAACTTGCCGCCGAATTCGGCTCACAAGCGGTCGTATTGGCGATTGATGCGAAGCGGGTTGGGGAGAGGTGGGAGGCGTTCGTACGAGGCGGGCGGGAATCCTCCGGCCGGGATGCGGTGGATTGGGCCAGCGAGGGCACGGAACGCGGTGCCGGTGAGATTTTGCTGACCTCCATGGATCGCGACGGCACCCGTAGCGGTTTCGATCTGGCACTGACGGCCACCATCGCCGAGCGCGTCACGGTGCCCCTGATTGCCTCGGGCGGAGCAGACAGTCCGGCCGATTTCCTGGATGTCTTCGAAAAGGGACATGCCGACGCGGCTTTGGCTGCTTCCATTTTTCACGACGCAGTGCAAGAGCTTCGCGAGCTGAAATGCTTTCTCCATTCCAAAGGGGTGCCAGTGCGGCTGAGCGGCTAGAGGCTGCAGCCCCGAGCCTAGGCCGAGCGTCTGCGCTGATTTAGACGTGATCATACCCTGCATCGACCTTCAGGACGGCCGCGCAGTACAACTGGTCCGCGGCCGCAAACTGCGGCTGGCGGTTGAGGATGTTTTCGGCCTGCTCGATCGCTTTCGGGATTATCCCCTGCTTCACGTCATCGACCTGGACGCCGCCATGGGCCGCGGCAGCAATGCGCGACTGGTCGGGCAGCTCTGCCGCAGGGCTCCCATGCGCGTGCGCGTAGGCGGCGGCATCCGCACGGCGGCGCGCGCGAAGCGTATTCTCGCCGCAGGCGCGGAAAAAGTGATCATCGGCAGCGCTGCGTTTCGCGACGGTGGAGTAAACCACGCCTTCCTTTCCCGGCTCGTTGCGCACGTCGGACGGAGGCGAATGATCGTCGCGGTGGACACTCAGGGCGGGCGCATCTTAGTGCGTGGATGGCAGGAAAAGCTGCGCCTCACGCCAGAGAAGGTTTTCCCGGAGTTAGAGTCTTACGCCTCCGAGTTTCTGTGTACGTATGTAGACGCCGAAGGCACCATGCAGGGGACAAGTCTGCGCTGGTTCAGTCGACTCCGAAAGGCTACACGTCTGCCGATTACCGCAGCCGGAGGCATTCGGAGCGCGCGAGAAGTCCGCGAATTGGAGCGGCTGGGGATGAATGCGGCAGTCGGAATGGCGCTGTACTTGAACCGACTGCGGTGAGCGGCTCAGGGCTACCAGTAACATACTTATTTATAAGCACTTACATGGCTTAACGAGTTTTTACTTCCCCGAAACAATGATCCTGTTAGAATTGTCTCGCAGGGCCGTTGCGGCACGGGCTTGACGCTCGTCTATCCCGTCCTCTTAGGTTTCCTCCGCATGAAACGATACGGTGATCATCGCATTCCGGGGCGTCTTTTTGTTGTCGAAGGCATCGATGGTTCAGGTAAGTCGACGCAGTTGATGCTCCTGCATCAATGGCTCAAAGCCGAAGGGTATGGAGTTGTCTTCAGCGAGTGGAACTCCTCGCCGTTAGTTAAAGACACGACCAAGCGAGGCAAAAAGAAGCAACTCCTGACTCCCGCGACTTTCAGCCTGATCCACGCCACCGATTTCGCCGACCGCACGGAACGTAATATTATTCCCCTGCTCAAGGCCGGCGCGGTGGTGCTGTGCGATCGGTATATCTATACCGCCTTCGCTCGCGACGCGAGCCGGGGCATGGATGCGGAGTGGATTCGCGAACTCTACGCCTTCGCGGTGAAGCCAACGGTCGCTTTTTACTTCCGCGTGCCCCTCGAAGTGGCCATGAAGCGCATCAACGATGCTCGCGCAGGATTTAAGTACTACGAAGCGGGCATGGATCTCGGCCTGAGCGACGATCCGGATGAAAGCTTCCGCCTCTTCCAGGGCCGCATTCTCGAGGAATACGACAAAATGATTCCGGAATTCGCGCTTACCGTGATTGATGCTACCTTGCCCATCGAAACCCAGCAGCAGGAGATGCGGCTAATGGTCTTGGCTAAACTGACCCAGGCGAAGCAACTTCGGGTGGCCCCATGAAAGAGAGCTATGGAGTCCGATTGCCGGGCCTGGAACTGGACGACCTGGTTGGCAAACTGATCGTCTTGGAAGGGACGGACGGCGTCGGGCGCTCCACTCAAATCCGCCTGCTGAAGGAATGGCTGGAACAGCAGGGCCATGCGGTCCTGGATACGGGGCTAACGCGCTCCGGGCTGGCAGGCAAGGGCATCAAGCGAGCGAAGGAGGGCCATACCCTCGGCCGGATCACCCTTAGTCTCTTCTATGCAACGGACTTCGCAGATCGCCTGGAAAACGAGATCGTACCGGCGCTGCGCGCGGGCTTCGTTGTGCTGACCGATCGCTATATCTATTCGCTGATGGCGCGTTCGATGGTCCGAGGGCTTGATCCGGTTTGGGTGCGCAATATACATCGCTTCGCCCCAAAGCCTGACGCCATTTTCTATCTGCGCATCGGCGTGGATGAGCTCATTCCTCGCGCGGTATTTACCCGCGGATTTGATTATTGGGAATCGGGCATGGACCTGTACTCCACAGAGGACATGTACGATAGCTTCCGGAAATATCAGACCGCCTTGCTCCAACAATTCGATCAGTTGGCGGAGGAGTTCAGTTTCAACGTAATTGATGCGCGGCCGGAACCTCGGGCGATATTCGAGCAGTTGAAGGGCGGCATCGACCGGATCCTCACGCCTCCGGTCGGGCGAGCGGCAGTCACCTTACCCAGCGACGCACCAGAGGCCGGACAGGAATTGGCCATGGAGGGAGCGTCGGAAGAGCAGCGCAAGCGGGCATAGCAGATGACGAAGCAGAATGACGAAGTCCGCGTTTCTCCAGCATCGCAAGCCTTGGAACGTTCCATCCGACGCGCACTGCGCAACCATAAACGCGCTCAGAAGAAGCTGAAGACTGACCCGGTCCACGATTTCCGGGTTGCGTTGCGGCGCTGCCGCTCGCTGGCCGAAGGTTTTTCCGCCATCGATCCGGATCCTGTCTGGCGGCGGCTGCGAAAGGCTTCCAAGGGCGTACAGAGGGGCATGTCTGATTTACGCGATGTCCAGGTGCTGGAGCACTGGCTGAAGCCTCTGCGGTTAACAAGCGGACCGGCCGGGCAGGCCCTGGCGTCACATTTCAAAAAGCGAGAACGACGCGCCAAGAAAGAGGCTCGCAGCTCGCTAAAATCGTTTCCCCGCAAACGATGGAAGCGCTGGTCGCGCCGGCTGCCGGCAAGGGCAGAACTTATCCCGGTGAACGAGCGGCGGCTGGCCCAGTTGGTTCTCGAGCAATTGACCCGCGTCATCGATCTCCACGAGCGCTGGACGAAGCAGCCAAGCGCGGAGACCTGGCACGAGCTGCGCGTCACGGTGAAGCGCTTCCGGTACATGGTCGAAAGCTTCCTGCCCCAAAAGAGCGAGTCATGGAGCGCGGAACTCGAGCGGACTCAGGACCTGCTTGGAGAAGGGCACGATCTCGATGTGTTGCACGATCTGCTTTTGAAGCTTGCACGCAAGAACTTTCTGCCGAAGACCGCAGTCTCGCAATTCCTGCGGCGTGTGGACAGCGCAGCCCAAAAGAGGCGAAAGGAATACGTTTCCCTCATCTGCAAACCGGGGCATCGAAATGGACAAGACTCGGGCATCCATCAGGCCGAGAACGCTAGCGCGGCGATGCTATGGGGTCATTGGCAAACCGAACTAAACGAGTTGGCTTCGATCAATCGCCAAGGCGGCGAAGAATCCTCGAGGTCAGCACCCAGAAGAGCGTTGCGCGCAAGGGCGCGAGCGAATCAATATCCACACAGGCCACGCCGGATTTCTTCAGCGCGGTAAATGGCGCCGTGGCCTTCAGCGCATGGGCAATAAATTCGTCCATGTGCGGCGCATGCCCGAAGCAGATGACTTCCCCTCCCAGTCGCCCCAGTTCTTCGGCAAGCCGGGCCGGCTTTGCCTCCGGCTTAAGAGCATCTGTGGTGCGGAGCTGCTTGGGATCCAGGCCCAAAACTTCGCAGACGATCTCGCCGGTCTGCACCGCGCGCACAAAGGGGCTGGTGAGAAGCGCGGCGGGTTTGACCCGCAGTGAGCGCAGACCGCGCGCGGCCGCGCGTGTGCGCTGAATTCCCTTCGGTGTGAGATAGCGTTCGGGATCCGGAGGGCAATCGGGATCCTCGCGGTCGATGGCGATGCCGTGTCGCATCAGGTAAAGGCGCATAGTTTTCGCCGGGGCGTCTTCGAGTTCATCTGTTGGCTCCGGTTTGTCCCGTTGTGGTGAAACCATAGTTTAACTTTAGATGCTTTGGAATCGCCAAGACGGCGAGCCGGCGAGCGAGGTCCTGTCAGGCTGCGGAACGGCCCGATAGCAGGGCCGCGCGCCGCCCCGCGTTGCCATTTTGAAGCCGTCGAACGCAGGCAAATCGCAGAGGCAGGCCAAACTGCCTTTCAAAGAATTTGGCTTTGCGGCGCAGCTCACGAAGATTGACCTGGCCCTCCGAAGTGGTGACGATGCGCAGGACAACCGCACGGCGCTGAATCTTGGCCTCCACGCGGCGCACAACCTGCGTTCCCCCAACGTCGAGGGCCACGGCTAGACGCAGGAGCGCCGCTAACTGGCGCACGCGCGTGCGGTCCGCCTCCGCAAGCGAGCTGTAGAGTCGATGGTCGGGGTCTGGCACGGATTCGCCATGATAGCGCACGAGGCAGGCCACTGCAGCCTGCTGATGCTTGCTGAGCGCGGGAATATCGGCGTGGCGCACGATGTATTCGCCATGCTTATGGTGCCCGCGCGCATTCACCGCGATGCCCACTTCGTGCAAAAGCGCGGCCAATTCCAGCGTGACCCGTTGCGCCGAGGGAAGCTCGTGAAGCGGCGCCAGTTGATCGAAAAGCTGCGCCGCCAGCCGCCGCACGTGTTCGCAATGTCCCGCATCGGAATGCATCCGCGCGGCAAACCGGCGCGCCTGCTGGCGTAAGGCCTCGGCCCGCTCATCATCAGCGCTCGCCGGTCCAAAATGGGCTGCCGCCAATTCATGCAGCACCCCCTCGCGAACGCCTACACCGGGAATAACCAATTGCCGCGCGTCCAGCAGTTCCGCGAGCGTCGTGAACACGACCGCAGCCACGCCCATGACCTCGGCGCGATCGCGTCGCACGCCAAAGCTATCGATGCGGCCCTCCGCATCGAGCCGCAGGATCTCCCACAACATCTCCCGCAGGCGGCGGAGATTCAGAGTATTGAAACCCGCCACGCGTGGGCCTGGAGCAACTCGAGCCAGCGCCTCGGCATTGCCTCCACAGGCCACAGCAGCACTGCGGCCGATTTGCATTGATCCCCGAAGCTGAGAGCGCAGAACAGAACGGATGTGCGCTTGCAAGGCGGCGAAGGCCTCGGGTGTAAACGGTCCGGCGAGATTAAATTGCTCCATCAAGCGAACCGTGCCGAGCGGAAAGGCGAATCCGCGATCGACTTTGCGCCCGCGGAGAAAACTCATCTCCAGGCTGCCGCCGCCGAGATCGAGAATCAACCGGGGAGAAAAGCGTCCTACGGACACCGCGAATACCGCCTCGCGTACCAGCCGAGCTTCTTCCGCCGCGCTGATGGCGACGAGTTCAATGCCTGCTTCGCGGTAGATACGCGAGATCAGGGCATCGCGATTGGCGGCCTCACGCAAGGCGCTGGTGGCGACCGCGGAATATTCATCCACTTCGTAGCGGTCGAGCAGGCTTCTGAAATGCTGGAGAGCCTCGACGGCCCGCGACATTGTGCGCGGGTCCAGTCTCTTTCCCGTGAAGACGTTGTGCCCCAGCCGAACCGACCAGCGCGCGCTGGCGAGCTCGCGTATCTCCGTGGCCGAACTGGCGCGCGCCACGACTGCACGGATCGCGTTCGATCCCGCATCCAGCGCGGCAATCACCAGTGGCGATAGGGTTAACGGCATGGAGGGACACCCGGAAGAAGCCGTCTAAAGGAAGGACTACCGAGCCGAATTGCAGCAGCGAACCTGAACCGATTCAGCGACGCCTCCCTACGCCCGAAGACTGGGCACGCCGAATTCCCCGGGCGGCAACGCGTTCCGCCGCAACACGCTCAGAATAGCACTAGTCGGAGAACGCAATATTAAATTTTGTTCACGGACGTTTTTAGAGTTACGGGCAGGATGATGCGGTCAGGAACGGATCGTCGCGAGACTCTCGCGACAGGCGGCGCCTGTGCGACGCATATCGTCCTCCGTGTGTGCCGCAGAAACGAATAGCGCCTCGAACTGCGACGGTGGCAACAGGATTTTCCGGCGCAGCATTTCGTTGAAGAAAGACGCAAAGCGGCGAGTATCGGATTTTTTCGCCGCAGCATAGTTTTCCACCGGGCTTGCCGTGAAGAACAATGTCAGCAACGATCCCGCGCGAGCAACTTGGCCGGCGATCCCTGCGTCAGAGAGAGCTTGCCCCATCGCATCCGCGAGAATTTTGGCTTTTCGGTCAAGGGAATCGTAGAAGCCGTCGACAGCAAGGCGCTTCAGCGTCTCGATGCCCGCTCGCATGGCGAGAGGATTGCCGGATAAAGTGCCCGCTTGATACACAGGGCCCACGGGGGCGACTTGCTCCATCAAAT
>WNGN01000254.1_pt1 | contig 31320 bp, 27 predicted proteins | sample 5400561 | NCBI WGS metagenome assembly WNGN01 (sample SAMN13153379, study PRJNA577476) | soil metagenome | isolation source: 115 cm soil or saprolite under Garry oak tree replicate 2 | place: USA:California | collected 2016-06-15 | reverse complement strand
GGGAGAATACCTGGTAGATAGACCGCAGGTGGACGCCGGGTAACCGGTGCAGCCAAGCGGCCCTAATGATCGTACGGCTTGATCTCTGCCACTGCTTCGGCTCGGCTCCTCCGTGCCTGCCCGGCAAAATTGAGGTAATTATTCTTCGAAGGTTTGAGAATGCATAATGCGCCCTATACCCCGGTATGGGGCGATTTATTTTCTCATTTGCAGCGCGTATCCTATCTCTTTCCTCACCTCCTCATCACTTTCCGCCAGCAGCGCGTCCTTTAAAGCCCCTATGGCTTGATCTCCGCCTATACGTCCCAGCGCCCAGGCCGCGTGACCGCGTACCAGCGGCTCGTAATCGCTGAGAGCGTTGATGAGCGCCGGTACTGCCAGTGGATCGCCGCTATTGCCAAGCGCTACGCATACATTGCGCAGCAGTCCGCGCCGTTTCGTGCGCCGAATGGGACTTGAGCGGAAGCGTTCCCGGAATTGCTCTTCCGTCAGCGAGAGCAGTGGAATCAGTTCAGGATTGCTGCCTATACCGGCTCTTGGACGGAATTCCTCGCGTCGTCGCACCTGGAGCAGCTGCCCCGCTTCGCCCGCCTCTTTCCTGAAACCCAGGCGTTTCTCTACAACCTTGTTGACCGGGCAAACTTGCTGGCAGATGTCGCAGCCAAAGATGAGGTTGCCCATCAATGGGCGCAGTTCAATCGGAATGCTGCCGCGCAGTTCGATGGTGAGGTAAGAGATACAGCGCGTGTTATCCAGTACATACGGGGCAGGAAACGCCTGTGTTGGACAGGCGTGCAGGCAGATTTCACAGCTCCCGCAATTCGCCCTGGTCGGCGTATCGGCGGCCAGGGGGAGATTAGTAACGATCTCCGCCAGGAAGACCCAGGACCCCCAGCCTTTGGTAAGAATGTTGGTGTTTTTACCGTACCAACCCAATCCCGCCCGCTGCGCCACCGCGCGATCCACCATACGCCCGGTATCAACAAAGAGGCGTGTTTCCAGTTCACTGTTGATTTCACCGTGTGCATACTGGCGCAGCCAGAGCGCGAACTGTTGCAGCTTTGGCTTGATGACTTCGTGGTAGTCATCGCCCCAGGCATAGCGCGAAATTCGCCCGCGCGGGCCTTGGGTAGGGGCATTATCTGTCCCTGCATTTTCATCGTCAGGCTGCTCGGTGAGGTAGAACATAGCCAGGGAGATAATGGAGCGTGCATCCGGTAATAATGCATCGGGGTGGCACGAGACGTCAGCGCGCTCCGCTGTGAACCAGGGTAAACCATCCATCAACCCTTGCGCTATGCGTTCTTTGATGACACGCTCCGCTTCGGGAAACGCCTCGGCACTGCTAATGCGTGCCGTATCGAATCCAAGCTCATAGGCGTATTCTTTGATGGTAGCAGTGTTTAACATCAGTTCGTGATATCCCGGTACTCGTTGATAAGCCAGGCCAGGCCAATAAAGAGAATAAGATAGCCAGCCAGTACAAGCAGCGCGTGCAGGTTCGAAAGCTGAAATGAAGCGAATGATGCCAGGAAACTGGCAATCCTGGTCCCGAAGAGATGCTCATTCTGATTTGCCAGCAGAGCTGTAATATTATTGCTAATCAGGTAATCAGGTATAGAGCGCGCGATGTCTGCTGTGATGCCTTTCGACGTGGTGGCGCTGATACTACACACTAGTTTCACCACCGGTTCTGCTACGAAGAACCAGATAAGCGGCCCTGCTATGCCTGCTACAGTCGACCGGCCTAGCGTAGCCAAAAAGAGCGACATCATCGCATACACAAACAGGCAGAACATAGTGCTCAGCAGGTAAAGTAATGCGTACCCCAGCCAGGCGGCGCTGAAAAAGTCAAACGTGGGAGCGATACCTGTAATAAAATTCAGTAGTTGTCCCACCAGGATGCCCACCAGCGTTATCGCAACTACTCCTACGGCAATGCAGGAGATGGCAGCCAGCATTTTAGCAACGAGGAATTGCCAGCGGGCCGGGCCGCGAGTGAATAACAGGCGGATGGTGCCGATGCCATACTCTCCGCCGACTATGGTTCCCACGAGGATGAAAATCAACACCGGGCCAAGTGTCAATGTAAATAAAACGAACACTACGACATATAGCGAGACGGGCAGGCGCAGTAATTGGGAAAAGCTGCTCACCTCCTGCTGTGTTGCCGAACTGCCCAGGAAGATTACTGCCAGCAAAGTGATCAGCAGAAAAGCCATGACTATTGCCAGGACGCCCATGGTACCCAGTACGACCGACATAGCGCGGTTGCGTAACTTGTAGAGTTCCATGCCACTCAGTCGCAGCAGAATGCTTAGATAGTCCTGCCGTCCCATCATAACCGAGTTGGCCTCTGCTGGAGTGCCTGCATCCGGGCGGTCAGGAGGGCTCCCGGTTCCTACAGTTCCGCTGCTCATAACGTGTCTCGCTTTCCACCTGGTATATCCGAATTTTGCCCCGGCCTGCCTGCCAACGCCACCATGCCTGGATGCGCGCCCACATGCGTGGGTGGTGTCGTGAGTTCAAGGAAGACCTCTTCCAGGCTTCCCTCGTATGGATGAAGTTCGGCGGCGAAGAAGCCACTTTGTGCAAGGAGCGCATTGATCTCCGCCGAGCGCACCATGGGCGCATGTATTCTGAGGATGGGCTGGCCTTGCCTGTTCGTTTCTATGTGTATGTCGCTCATCCACCTTGCTCCCCGCTCTTGAGCCTCTTGTAGGATGACGTAAGCCCTCTGTGTCTCTTCAGCCATACCCATACGCACGAGTATCTGTTCTCCTCGCCGGAGCAGTTCGCTGACGTCTCCCTGTTTTATCAGGTTGCCCCTCTGCAGGATTGCGACCCGGTTGCACACCTGCTGCACCTCGTGGAGCACGTGGCTTGAGAGAAAGATGGTCTTGCGCAGTTCCGACAGCCGCCGGATCAACTGGCGAATTTCAATAACGCCCCCAGGGTCCAGCCCGTTGGTCGGCTCGTCTAGCAGCACGAGTTCAGGGTCGGTAAGCAGGGCAGCGGCTATTCCCAGGCGCTGCTTCATGCCAAGCGAGTATTTGCTATATGCGTCCCTTGCCTGGGCGCGCAGTTCGACAATCTCAAGCACCTCGGCGATGCGGCGCTCGTTCGCTCCATTTGAAAGCATGCCTGAGGCAGCAGCGATAACCCGCAGATTATCGACACCAGAGAGGTAAGGATAGAAGACGGGAGTCTCTACAATGGCTCCAATATGATGCAGGATGGCCGGTAATTGATAGGCGTTATCCATGCCGAAGAGAATGGCCCGTCCTGCGGTTGGCCTGATCAGACCGAGTAGCATGCGAATGGTTGTCGTTTTACCGGAGCCGTTGGGCCCGAGAAAACCAAAAACATCGCCTCGCATCACCTGCAGGTGCAGATCATTGACGGCTACTAAATTACCGAAGGCTTTGGTAAGCCTGCTCGTGCTGATAATAACGTTATCCTCTTGTTGAGGGTAGATATCTTGCACTGCCTCTGCTCCTTACCTGTCAGACTATGTTCCGCTCATGCCTCCTGACAGCAGGCATCTTAATTTGCGTAGTTTCATTCTAGCACCGGTGTCCACAAATTGCATCTTTGCACGGCTCTTAAAATATGAACGTCCCCGTTGCCCTTACTCGACAGACATAGGCGCATATGCTAGACTGTTGCAATATCACCCGTTCTTTCTCGCTAAAGAGGAAGGAATTCGCCCGGACACAATTTGAAAGGCAGGAGAATACTCATGGAAGCAGTGCTGCAAGGTCTAACAGGTCACACCGTCCTGGGACCTGCTGTATTGACTATCGGCCGCGCTCCGGATAACCAGCTTGTGCTGAATGATACAAAAGCCTCGTCCCATCATGCCGAAATTAGCCAGGCAAGCGATGGCCAGAGCTACTCTATTATTGACCTTGGCAGCACGAACGGCACTTTCGTTAATGAGCAGCACATTGATCAGAACGTTGCGCGTTCGCTCAATGCCGGTGATACGGTACGCATAGGAGACACGACATTCACCTACGAGGTAAGTGGCGCGTCCCAGGTAGCGCCCACTATCTATGCCACTCCCGGCCAGGGGGACGTCTCCGGCTATCAGCCCACAGTGGCGGCAGCTCCGCCTTCGTTCGCTGATTATGGCGCAAATGTGCCGCAGCAAGCATACCAGCCTCCACCGCCTGCCTATACACCATATCCGCCTCCTCCACAACAACCATACGTGCCACCTCAGCCGCCGTACGCGCCGCTCGCCTATGGGCAGCCGGGTATCCCCGGCTATGCCCCGCCCGCGCAGCCCCGCAAGAAGAGCCGGCGCGGACTCTGGATTACCCTGGCAGTTATCCTCGCCGTGCTGGTAGTTGCCTGTGGCGCCATCGTCTTCCTCGGTCGTTCCACGCCCTCGAAGACCCTCGATGCATTCTGCAGTGCCATTAAAAGCCAGGATTACCAGACGGCCTATAACCAGTTGTCTCAGTTCCGTCAAACCAGGATTAAAGAGCAGGATTTCGCCAGCCTGTTTTCCCATTTCAGTTCATGTACCTATAGCGCTATTAGCGAGTCCGATCCGCAAGCTACAGCCCCTATGACGTTTTTTGGCACTGCCGGAGGCTCATTGAATGGCCAGGCTGACCTGGTTCAGGAAAACGGGACTACCTGGAAAATCGACGCTATCCGTTTTGCAGCGCAATAATATGCCCCAGGACATCGAAACGCTTCACGTAACGTTTTTCTGAAAGCTCCCCTGGCTAAAGCAGCGGGGTTCTGAGCGTTCCTGCCACGCTTCCAGCCTTCCTCCTCTGAGGAGCAAGACTGGCTCTGGTGGGGGTTCGCGCAGACTTTCGGGCAGACGCACTCCGGCTCTGGGGATGCCAAAGCTTTGGGGCAGCACCTGCCCCGCTTTCGCGCGTTCTTGCACTCGCTCGTGTGCTGCCCGCAGGCGCGCCTCCGTACCTTCCCAGGGAACGACATACTGGGCACACGAGGGGATAGGGATTGCTGGATCGAGATAGGCAGCCAGAAACGCCGAGTACAGGTCGCGCTGGGTACCATGGGCGGCCTGGCCTTCATCGATCTGGAGGGGCAGTTCGAGCAGAAACGTCGGCGTGCGTTTCCTTGCCTGCCTGCTCTGGTCTGCTTCTGCCTGGCTCTTCTTGCTCATGAATCGCTCATATGTTGCTTTCTGGGAGTAGAACGTTTATGCTAAAATAACAGAACGCTTTCTCGTTGTCAAGCTTTGTAAGAGCGCAGGCGCCTGTTTTCCCCTATCCCCACTCGTCCAAAAGGAACGGCGGTTCATCCCTGGCATGAATGACCAGGGCTTTCCTACTCGGTTTCCTGTAACGTTCCGCGCTGTATACTGAGACCGAATGGACGGAACCTCATGGATGTGGTACACTCAACCCATTAGCCTGAGCTATAGAATCATTTGTCAACTTTCACCTGTCACCTTTTTTTTCAGCAGGAGGGCACTTATGGAAGCAGTGCTTCAAGGCCCGGCAGGCCGCACCACCCTTGGGACGGGGTTAGTAACTCTTGGGCGAGCCCCGGACAACCAGCTTGTAATCAACGATTCTAAAGCCTCGTCCCATCATGCCGAAATACGTTTCGTAGGCCAGGACTATACTATCACCGACCTGGGCAGCACCAATGGCACGTTCGTCAATGAACAGCGACTTGAGCGCAATGTACCGCGCTCGCTTCATGCTGGGGATAACATCCGCATTGGTGATACGCTGCTTACATACGAAGTGACAGGTGCGATGGCAGGGGCACCTGCCGATCCGGGGAGCAGTTTTCAGTATCAGCCTACCCTTCCGGCAAGGCCACCTGAGCATACAGCCTATGGAGCTGGAGCACAGCAGGAATATCCACCTCCCCAGCAGAGCTATACGCCCGCGCCCCCGTCATATGGATCATCGCCCCAGCAGGGCTATGCGCCCCCGCAGCAGTATGGATCGCCAGCGCCGCAACAGCCCTATACGCCGCCACCTTACGCACCTGCGCCGCAGTACGGAGCATCACCCCAGCAGGGCTATATGCCCCCGCCTCCGGTGCCATCGTACACACCCCCGGCGCCCGCATACCAATATGCGCCCCCGGCGCAGCCCTATGGCGCGCAGGCAAGCCCGGGTGTAATGCCTTCCTATCCCCAGCAGCCCTTCACGCCTCCTGCGGCACAGAAGAAGTCAGGCGCGGGGATGAGAATCCTGATCATTGCCATCGTGGTTGTCGTTATCCTGGCCGGAGCAGGAGCTGGCCTCGTCTACTTCCTTACCCGGCCCCAGCCGGTAATAAACGTGACCAGTAACTATAAAGTCGGGACGGTTCCGGCAGGCTCGACTAGCACGGTCTTCCATGTCAGCGGCCAGAAATTTTCAGGCAACTCGGCTATCACCTTCCTGCTTGATGGTACACCTGTCCCTGGTGGCTCAAGCGCGCAGAGCGATGCGAACGGCAATGTCAAGGCAGACCTGACGATTACCAGTGGTTGGTCCGTGGGCAGCCACACCCTGACCGCTAGAGATGCCGGTAACTACACGACTAACACCGGCATTGCTGTGACAATTGTGCCACAAGGCCAGGCTCACACCCCCGGCCCTAATGGTGCCCCGCCCGATGATATGAGCTTTACGGTCCAAACCAGTGTCCAGCCGCAGGATGCCGTGAATGGGAAGCAGCAAACTCCTTTCTCGGAAATGCTGCAGATCAAGGGCGATCCCAATGGCGGGACCGTTTGCCGTTTAGCCGATAATGGTCAGCCCCAGGTACTGACCGGCAGCTCAGGTAACGGCGTCACCTATCGCGAAACGGTTGTCTGGACCTGCAGCGGCAGCTACAAAGGTGGCAAGCTTACCTATACCGAGACAACCACCAGCGATAAAATAGACTTCTCCGATGGTATATCCTGCACGATACATACACCCTATGTGAACCAGCACCTGGATGGCACCTTCACAAACAATAATACCGTCAGTGGCCCTTATACCTCCGATGGTATTACAGCCGACTGCACAGGCGGCCTCGGTACCCAGCATGGCGACGCCAGCAAAGGTACCTGGAACGGCAACGTTTAACTCTTCACCTGAGACCTGCGGCCTCATTATCCTGTCTGATAATGAGCCGTAGGTCCCCGATTTATCGTGGGACCTCGATCTCCCATCTTTTCTCCTCTTGCATCGAAGCGGCGGCAGCGGGACGCCGCTGCGACCAACCTCTAGTGGATACAAGTATGTGCTATACCTCCGGAGACGCTCTATTCGCTGTCGCAACGTAAAAACCCAGGGTTTCAGGGTGACACTATACTGGTATGGGAATACGTAACAGGGCATTAGTGTGACGAGGAGGATGATGTGAGAAGGGTACTGTTTTTACTCTGTGTATTGATACTTGCGAGCCTGCTGGCGTCGTGTAGTAGCACATCCTCTACATTGACGGCCTCTGCCAGGGCGACAATGGCTGCCAGCTTGCCCAGGGCTCCAGTCACGCCGCTTGTGGGCGTATATGCAACGACCATTACTAAAAGTGATGTAGCCTCGAGCCGCGAACTCAGCGGCGAAATTGGGACCTGGCTCATCACCTTCCAGGTCAGCGGAACGTATGTAGGTCTCCTGGGCAATGATCCGCCTATTATGGGGCAGTATACCATGACGCAAGATCAGGTTATATTGAAAAACTTTGTATGCATACAAAGTGCCGGTCCAGCTGCAGGAACAGGCACCTACACCTGGACGCTCAAAGGGAATACGCTGACGCTAAAAGTAGTCAGTGACCTGTGTCCTTATCGCAAACTGGTTGCTACAGCACATCCTCTGCTCAAGCGAGGTTAGCTCAGAGGAAATCCAACTGGCAAATTCCATCGATCCATATCTCTCCTATGACAGAGAAGCACCTGGTGCTGAGCGTCGAAGATAATAGCGAAGGCTCCAACCGTGAACATGTTGCCTCTCCCTGAATGTATTTCCCCAGAGTTTACCAACATTCTTTGTCTCAGTCTAGACAAGTTGATCTATTATTATCTATTGTAAGGAGTGACACCCTGGTTTACTACCACCTTTCATTAGAGATTACACGCGGCCTGGTAGTGGGCCACGGACCAAAGGCCAGTGCTGTCCCCGTACCTCAGGATAGGCAGCAGTGCGAACGAAAGCGGAATAATATCGCATAATCGCATGTTATAAAGAGATGACCACTCTAACAAAATGTTAGCGGGCAAGAGACCGAACCAACGAGCCTGGTGAAGCCTAAGCTCAGCATTCCTTGACAAATAAAAAACATAGATGGTAATCTTTTTATAGTAATTTTTGGATACTAAGTTGATTGATTTAGTCAACATCACGAAAGGTGATGAAACATGGGTGATGCATCCCGCGAGATTATGCGCCTGGCGCGGCGGCAAGTGCCGGAATGGACGCCAGCGCAGGTGAATGATGTCCTGGCACACCAGCACGAGATCGGCCCGGGCGATCAAGAGATCGTCGTTGTAGATGTACGCGAGAAGCACGAGTGGAACGAAGGTCATATCCCCGGCGCGCTTCACGTGCCCCGTGGTTTCCTCGAGTTGCAGATAGAAGAGGCCGTACCCGATACTTCGAAGACCGTAGTTCTTTACTGCGCCGGCGGCGTGCGCTCCCTTATTGCCGGGACCACTCTGCAGCAGATGGGCTACAAAGATGTGATTTCCATGTCGGGCGGCTTTGGCCAGTGGAAGGCCAACGGCTACTCGTTCGTCCAGCCCCGCATCTTGAGCGAGGCGCAGGCGAAACGCTATAGCCGTCACCTGCTGGTGCCGGAAGTGGGGGAGCGCGGCCAGTTCAAACTGCTCGACTCGCGTGTCCTGCTGATTGGCGCCGGTGGCCTGGGGTCTCCCGCGGCATATTACCTGGCCGCAGCTGGTGTTGGAACGATTGGTATTATCGACGCTGACGTGGTAGAAGAGAGCAACTTGCAGCGGCAGATTTTACATAACACAAAGCGCGTCGGCCAGTACAAAGCCGAGTCAGCGCGCGAGACAATCGAAGCCCTGAACCCCGATGTGAAGGTCATTACCTATATTGAGCGCCTGGATGAGACCAATGTTGCGCGCATCATTGCGGGCTATGATGTAATCATCGATGGCACCGACAATTTTCCCACGCGCTACCTGCTCAATGATGCTGCGATCATAGCCAACAAACCCGTCGTGCATGGCAGCGTCTTCCGTTTCGAAGGGCAGCTGACGATCTTCAAGCCCAACGAAGGACCGTGCTATCGCTGTCTCTATCCTGAGCCGCCGCCGCTGGCGCTGGCGCCAAGCTGCGCCGAGGCAGGCGTGCTGGGAGTACTCCCCGGCATTATCGGACTGCTGCAGGCGACGGAGACAGTCAAGCTGCTGCTGGGTATCGGTGAGCCACTGGTTGGTCGCATGATGACATACGACGCCCTGGCGGGTGAATTCAATGAGTTGCGCCTCTACCGCGACCCCGAGTGCCCGGCCTGCGGCGAGCACGCGCACCCGGAGAACCTGCCCACCTACGCCGATGTCTGCGCATTGTAGGGGCGTGATACTGTCATGCTGAGCGAAGCGAAGCATCTCTCTGCCCGTCGCGAGAGACCCTTCGCTCCGCTCAGGGTGACAACACTTTACTGATGTTGGGTGGGAAAGTTCAATTTCACACGTGATTTTAAGGAGTATATTATGGCAACTGTTCGTCTCGCACCCGTTCTGCGTTCCTCCGTTGGCGGCTCTAAGCAAGTGAGCGCCGAAGGAAGCAACCTGAGCGAGGTACTGGCCGATCTCTATAAACGTTTTCCAGCCTTGAAGGATCAGATCCAGCCAGAAGGCGACCTCAGTCGCTTCGTCAATGTCTACATCAACGACCAGGATGCGCGCTTCTTGCAGGGCCTGGAGACAAGCGTTGGCCCCAGCGATACTATTCAGTTATTGCCTGCAATGGCAGGCGGCCAATAAGGTAATAAGAGGAATCCTATGCGCTACAGCAGCATACTGGATACAATAGGTAACACGCCGCTGGTGGAGCTGAAGAGCTTCAGTCCGCGCCCGGGCGTGCAGATATTCGCCAAGCTGGAGGGGGCAAACCCTTCTGGCAGCATCAAGGATCGCATCGCCAGAAAGATGATCGAGGAAGCCGAGGCAAGCGGCAAGCTCACACGCGACTCTATCCTCCTGGAGCCGACCAGTGGCAATACAGGTATTGCGCTGGCGATGATTGCTCGCGTGAAGGGCTACCGTTTCACGGCGGTAATGCCTGACAATGTGACACGGGAGCGGCGCCAAGTGCTCGAACTCTACGGCGCGAAGATCATTCTCTCTGACGGCAAGCTGGGGAGCAATGGCGCGGTGAAGCTGGCGCAGGAACTGGCACAGAACGATGAGCGCTACTTCATGCTCTACCAGTATGGCAACGAAGCGAACCCGCGCGCTCACTATGAAGGTACGGCCGTGGAGATCATCGAGGACCTGCCGGACCTGGATGTGTTTGTTGCCGGATTGGGTACAGGCGGCACGCTGACGGGCAACGCGCGGCGCTTGAAAGAATATAATCCCGCCATTAAGGTCGTTGCTGCCGAACCGCTCCAGGGCGATGGCGTACAGGGCCTGCGTAGTCTCGCAGATGGCTTTGTGCCGCCGGTGCTGGATCAATCACTGCTCGATGCGAAAATCCTGGTAGCGGGCGTGGATGCCATACGCCGGACGCGCCAGTTGAAGGACCAGGAGGGCATTTTTGCCGGTCCATCATGTGGAGCGGTGCTGCACGCGGCGCTGCGCGTGGCGGCAAGCATGGAACACGGCAAGATCGTCGTGATCCTCGCTGATGGAGGCTGGAAGTACCTGAGCGAAGATCTGTGGACACGCGAGTTAGCTGAACTTGAGGACGATTTAGAGGCGAAACTGTTATGGTGACCGGCGCTGGTTTTGTCGTGCGTATCCCTGCGGCAATGTACGAGGAGATGGTCGCGCACATTGTTGCGGGCTATCCCAACGAGGCCTGCGGTCTGCTGGGAAGCAAGGATGGACAGGTGGTCAAGAACTACCCGACCGCCAACGCTGCCGAACACAAAGATGATTTCTCCGAGATTGACGCGCAGGACCTGCTGCGCATCTACCTGGATATCGAAGAGTACGACGGCGAGATGTATTCGTATTACCACTCACACCCCAAATCCGAAGCCTACCCCTCCCGCCGCGACATCGAGTGGGCCAAACGCAACCAGCTCTACTACATTATTTTCTCCCACCAGTATTACCCTGAGCCCCCTTATGCCAGGGTATTTTTGATTCAAGATGATGACACGGTGGTTGAAGGGAAGATAGAGATACTTTAGTCCCCCTCAGCGCAAAAGGCGCGGAAAGAAATTTGGCGTTGACATTTATACTGAAGAAGCAGGCAATGATTCACAACTTGCCAGTAGAAACCCTTAAGACTGAGAAAGAGAGGTCCATCATGGAGGCATTTGATGCGGTCCGCACCGTCCTGGCAGTCCGCCAATATCAAGATAAGCCGGTTCCTGAGCCAATTGTCCATCAAATCGTCGAAGCGGGACACATGACCGCGAGTAGTGCGAATGGGCAACCCTGGCATTTCATCATCGTAGAGGACAAGGAGACATTGCGCCAGCTTGGCGCACTCGCACAGACCGGTCACTATATCGCGCAGGCTCCCCTGGCGATTGTGGTTGGCATGGAGCACACCCCCTTTGCGGTCTCCGATGCAAGTCGAGCCATCCAATCCATGATCTTGACTGCGTGGGCACAAGGCATCGGCTCAAACTGGGCAGGCTTCGCTAATCTCAAACAGATTAATCCCGTGCTGGGTATTCCCGAAGAGATCGAGATCCTTGCGATCCTTCCTTTTGGCTACCCAGTCGCAGCGATCGGCAAGGGCCAGAAGAAGCGGAAGCCTTTGCGTGAAGTCGCTCACCGTGAACGCTGGAACCAACCGTTCGCATAAGAGGTTCCTCAGTAACAACGCAGCGTTTAAGAGAAATTGCCCAGGCGCTCAATGTCACGCCTTCTTTCGCCGGCTGACAGCACAGCCTTTTGTCGTATAGTATGGTTGAAGGCGACCCGGCAGGGAGTCGCCCCCATTATTGTATCCTCTGAAGAGACGTGGTTTGCCACGTCTTACGCCTGCCCGACGTCTGGTGTGCTGCCTGGGGTCTCGGTCTGACCTGTGTTATAGATCATGTCGGAAAGTTCCTTGCGTGAGCGGTCCAGAAAGTCACGCAGTTGGGATAAGCGCTCGCGGTTGTCAACAGCCGTGCGGCTGGCAATAGCGAAGAGCCGCGCCACCTCCGCCGCCTCGCTGGTCAGCGCCTGGAACTCCGGCGAGCCCCAGTGCCATCTAAAGGCTCCGGGACCCTGGGGGCCGAAGAATCCACGCCCGCCAAAGAAATGGGGGCCACGCGGGCCGCCCCAGCCATGCTCCATCCAGGGAGGGGTCCAGCCTTCCCAATCGTCGCGATACCCATGTCGTCTGCCAAATCTGCCAAACATTGTTGATCGTTCTCCTTTCGGTTCTCTACTGTTCTGTAACGTAGATACGATATATCGTTTCTACCCTTTGCAACAATACGATATATCGTTATATTCCCATATACGATGAAGTAAATTGGAGGTTGCAGAAAGAAATCGGGTATTGATTGGTCAATAATGAATTTTCACGACCAGGATCGGTAATGTGTTGTCATGCTGAGCGCAGCGAAGCATCTGCCCATCGCGAGAGATGCTGAGCGCAGCGAAGCATGACAGGATCGATTTTGATGGTGAAAAATCATTATTGCCAGAAACCAGGGGAAAGCGCCGTTTAATTATCGGGGCGAGTAAATTTAACCCTAGTTTTGTTGAGGTAGAGGATGCAAGAAGTACAGATGACGCTACCGCCCGGAAGCATTGTACAGGAGCGTTATGTTGTAGAGAGGTTGCTTGGCAAAGGTGGTTTTGGGACAGTCTACCTGGTCAGAGATGCGCGTTTCAAGCAGAATCTTTTTGCGCTCAAAGAAGTAATCGACCCGGGCAAGAAGGAGCTGAGCCGCTTTCTCTTTGAAGGTGAGCTGCTCAAACGGTTGGATCACCGAGCACTGCCTCGTGTCTATCGCCTGTTCGAAGATGAAGCGTATGATCGAGCATATATGCTAATGGATTATGTTGAAGGGCTTAACTTAGAAAGACTGCGGCGACAACAGCCAGAAAATCGTTTTTCCCTGCACCAGGTTCTGACTCTCATAGCGCCTGTTATAGATGTCGTTAGTTATTTGCATAAGCGACAGCCACCTGTCATTCATCGCGATATTAAACCATCCAACATAATCTTGTCGGTGGCAAATGGAGAAGCGGTGCTGGTCGATCTAGGTATTGCCAAGGAGTACAACCCGGATTCAACCACTACTGCCATCCGTCATTGTTCGCCCGGCTATGCTGCGCCCGAGCAGTATAGAAGCGGGACGAGCACGCGCACTGATATTTATGGGTTGGGCGCAACTATCTATAATTTATTAACCGGTATCGTTCCTGCCGACGCTTTCCGTCGCTTCATGCAGATGGATGTCGAAGAAAGCGATCCTTTAAAGCCAGTAAATACATTGGTGCCGACCGTCCCGCAGACCGCAGCCGAGGCTGTTCAGCGAGCGATGGCTCTCAGTAGCGAGGACCGCTTTGCTAGCGTCGAACAGTTCTGGGGGGAATTGAAAGGCGACTCAGTAGTAGAACTGTCGCTTGTACCCGTCATACCTCAATCCACCCTGTCTGCTGCAGAGCCAGCGCTCTCATCACCTATGCCGGTTCCCCCTCAGCAAGCTGGTATCTTTCCTGTCCCTGTACCGGCTTCCCTAAAAAAACAGCCGTGGGGGCGCCGTTTCAGGAAGGCGAGCATCTTGCTCCTCGTCTTACTAGCTCTATTGATCGGCTTGGGTGTAGGAACGGGTCTATGGCGATATTTGATGACCACTACCGGTCATAGTGTCACTCAAATTCCCACCCGGATGCCAGGCTCTACAGCGACTGCGACTCTGGCTGCTTCGACTCCCACTGCTCTTGCAACAGTGAATCCGACGGTTCGTTCTTCTACGCCTACTGTGGTTGTGACACCGCAGCCTACGACAATGCCTGTGAACAATCCAGCACCCGGACCTCCACCTGCGAAACCAACTCCAACGCCGCATCCTAAACCGCATCCCACACCAACACCGGCCCCCATCGTTTTTCCAAAAGTAGCAGGTAGCTATGGTGGCTCTATTGATGATACCACGGCAAATATTATTACCAGCATGGCCCTCTCGGTTCAACAGGAGTCAGGCGAAGGAGAGATCAGCGGCCGGTTTAGTGTTGGAGCTCCCCTGGTAGGGAATGGTCCTTTTAGCGGTACCGTTGCAACCAATAAGTATATCCAGTTTACAGTTCCGCGCCACAAAAACATTGCTCCTCTCTTCTTTTACGGCTGGGTGCAGGCGGATGGCAGCCTCAAGGGCGACTATTGCAGCCTTAACGATCAAAACCAGTGCGACCCGGCTGCTGGGGCTGGCGGAACATGGGATGTGACCAGGTCTTGAGCTTGACCTCTTTCTCTATTTCGTCTATCATATAGTTAGATAGTCGAAATCATAGGGAGAAGTGTGTGGTGTACGAAGCAATACATAATGATACAAGCCTGGCAACAGCGCTCCTCGATATTGCTCCCAAGCTCTTGCAACGACTGCGGGCGGATGTGCCATTGGATGGCGATGTCCCATCGAATGGTCCGGGCTGGCGGGAAGTAACCGAACTGCGCGCTACGCCGGGACAGTTGACGCTGCTGGGTATTCTGGTCGAACTCGGGCACTGCACCATGCAAGAGCTTGCTGAGCATCTCGCGGTAGCTCCGTCCACTGCGACGGCCATGGTCAAGCGCCTGCTGGCGCAGGGCTATGTAGAGCGCGGCCACGACAGCATAAACTGGCGTACGGTGTGGGTAAAACCAACTGAAGCGGGACGATTGGCCGTGAGCGTCTATCACCAGGCTCGCCTGGCCTCTCTGCAACAACGCCTGGAGCGGCTGAGCGAGGATGAGCGCGCCAGCATCATGACCGCCCTGCCCGCGCTCTACCACCTGATCAGGGTGTAGTTATTCTGCTTTACCCTGATTATGGTGTCGATTGCCAATACTTATTGATCTGCGTAAAATATAATAAGCATTATTCCCTAGAAGGACAACTATGGAGACTTCTACCCCCACAACTTCAGACGTTACCTCTGATGCTCAGAAGAAAGGCGCAGAGGTGGCAGCGGAGAGACACGATGGCTACCAGTGGACGGCCCTCTCCGTTACTACCGTCGGCGCCCTGCTCGCCTCTGTTCAGGGGTCGGCGCTACTGATCGCGCTGCCAAATATTTTGACCGAGCTGCATGCGACGTTTTTCACGATTATGTGGGTGTTGATCGGCTACCTGCTGATCACCACCGTTTTGACACCTGTCATTGGACGCCTGGCAGACATATGGGGGCGCAAACGCCTCTACAATAGCGGCTTTGCGCTGTTTGCGCTTGGTTCGCTGGTTGGTGGCCTGGCGCAGCCACAGTTCCATGGCGCAGACCTGATCGTGGGACGCATAATACAGGGTGTGGGCGGCGCGCTGCTCGTGACCAACAGTACAGCCATCGTCGCCGATGCATTCAGGAAAGGACAGGTTGGCCTGGGGCTGGGCGTCAACCAGATTGCCGGCGCGGCTGGCTTCCTGGTTGGGCCGATCATTGGCGGCCTATTGACCGAGTGGTCCTGGCGCTGGGTGTTTCTCTTTAATGTCCCTTTTGCGATCTTTGGCGCGCTGTGGGGCATCTGGCGCCTGCGAGAACCCGTGCGCCTGGCCAGGCACCAGCACATCGACTGGTATGGCAGCGCAGCGCTCACCATCGGCCTGACTGGGGTCTTGCTCGCGTTGAGCCTGTTTGCCTTCCCTATGTTCGGACAGACAGCCAATATGGTTATTCTCGCGGTGGGTGTCGTCAGTCTGGTGCTCTTTGGACTGATTGAGCCTCGTATCAAGGAGCCGATAGTGCAGCTGCGGCTCTTCCGCGATCGCCTCTTCGCACTGGCAAACTTGAGCGGCCTGTTGAATGGCGTGGCCCGTGGCGCGGTTTTGTTCCTGCTGATTTTCTTCCTGCAGGGTCCATATGGGCAGAACCCACTAGCAGCAGGGTTGTTGCTGATACCCTTCGGCGCAGCCTTTATGGTCGTTGGCCCCCTGAGCGGGCGGCTCTCGGACCGCGTCGGTTCGCGGGTCCTGGCACCTCTCGGCCTGGGTATCTCCTCACTAGCGTTGCTGGGGCTCTCCACAATCGGCCCATCTACACCATACTGGATGCTGGCAGTGTTCATGGTCCTCATGGGCGGTGGTTCTGGCCTGTTCGTTTCGCCTAATACCAATGCCATCATGAGTTCGGTCACACCGCAGACGCGAGGCGCGGCTGCAGGTATCCTTGCCATGCTCAACAATACCGGTTCTATGCTCAGCATCGCCATTGTCTTCCCACTGGCCCTGAGCAAGGTACCGATGGCCGCGATGATGCAAGTTTTCATCTACGGCGGTGGTATGAGCCAGTTCCCTGCCGCTCTTGCTCTCTTTCTACGCGGGGTGCACCAGGCTTTCCTGGTTTCCTTTGCGCTGAGTGTGGTGGCGATGATTGTAGCAGCACTGCGCCCGGCACATTAAATTGGGATAGGAGGCGCAGCACTGCGCCTCCTGGAGGATCCTTTAGACGTAGATATTACGTTTCATGCCCTCTTTATTCCCCTCCGTCATCTTTGAACGAAAAGCTAACACTGCAAATGTGATCATCCACATGAGAAGAAGTCCTAGAAGAATCCAGAACACGAGTAATTGTGTCCCTGTCATCGAGACAAGGGTATCCATAGGCATAAACCGCTTTCAGTCTATTCAGGTGGATGGAGACATGAGATTGACCATGGCAGGTCATCTATAAAGAGTATAGCCGATAGAGGTCTTGAATGTGTTCCACCAAAGGGTGGAGACGCATCTTTTATCAATCCCCTTGAAGATATTTTACCTGTATGGTATACTATTTTTAGATAGTTAAAAAAACTTTTTGGGAGGTAGTAAACAGTGGAAGGGCCTGTTCAAGACCTTACGCCGCGTATAGCCGACTGTTTAAAGGTCATTTATGACATGCAGGAGCATGGGCAAAAGGTTTCGACCTCGGCGGTGAGCGAACGCCTGGGGGTCAGCGATGCTACTGTCACCATGCTGTTCAAGGATTTTGCAGCAGCAGGGTGGGTAGAGCACGTGCCGTACCACGGCGTGCGGCTGACGCCGCTGGGCGAGCGCAAGGCAATGGAGGTAATTCGACATCATCGCTTGCTCGAACTGTACCTGGCGCGCGCGTTGGGTTACAGTTGGGATAAGGTGCATGCCGAGGCCGATAAGCTCGAACACGTTATCTCCGAGGAGTTTGAAGATAAGCTAGACGCCCTGCTGGGCTACCCCACCGTTGATCCGCATGGCGACCCCATCCCCAGCAAGGACGGATTCATCTCCTCGCGCACAGGACGTACGCTCGCGCAATTGCAAGTAGGCCAGTCGGCGCGCGTCCTGCGTATCAGGGACCAGGACCCGGAGAAGCTATGCTACCTGGGGGAGCTTGGGTTATATCCAGATGCGCGTGTGCAGATGGCAGGGAAGGCGCCTTTTGGCGGTCCTCTGCGCATCCGGGTAGGTGAAATGTCGCAGCAGGTGGAGCATATGCTGGGAGTTGAACTGGCCGAGCAAATTATCGTTACTACACTTGAGGAGACTCTTACGTCCTAGGAGCAAGGAAGCCCGTATGGCATTATTGACACAATCAAGGAATAAAGTAGGCTACAGCACTCCAAAGAGTTTACGTGTATTCGAAGTATGGCAACACCTGAAGAACAATCCCTGGGGCATCGGTGTGCGCGAAATTCTTGGCGCACTCGGCCCAGGTTTTTTGGTCAGTGTTGGTTACATGGACCCGGGCAACTGGGGGACAAACCTGGCGGCAGGAGCCGGTTTCGGCTATGAGCTGCTGTGGGTCATATTGCTCAGCAACATTATAGCTATTTTCTTACAAATTTCTTCGGCGAAGCTGGGTATCGCCACCGGCAAGGACCTGGCGCAGTTGATCCGCGAGCAGTTCCCGCGGCCCGTTGTGGCCTTTCTCGGGATATCGGCAGCAATCGCTGTGATGGCTACCGACCTGGCAGAGGTCCTCGGGGGAGCGCTTGGCTTCAATATCCTTTTTCATATCCCGCTCTTCATCTCTGCACTGCTTACCGGCGCCATCGTTTTGTGTCTTTTGATGCTGAGCCGCTGGGGATATCGCAAGATCGAATACATCATAATCGGCCTGGTTTCGGTGATCGGTTTAACCTACGTCTATGAAATGCTGCTGATCCGGCCGGATTGGAGCCAGGTGGCGCTGCACACACTCATACCCCAGGTTTCCGCGGGAAGCATTCTGGTTGCCGTAGGCATCCTGGGCGCCACCGTTATGCCGCACAACGTGTTCCTGCATTCTTCCCTGGCCTTGAGCCGCCTGAGCGGCCCAGATGCCTCGATGAGCGAGCGGCGCAAGGTGCTGCGGCTGGCAAAAATCGATACCGTGGCGGCGCTGAACGTGGCTTTTTTCGTGAACGCGGCCATGCTTATAGTAGCCGGAACGGTCTTTTTTCAGCGCATTAACCCGGCGGACCTCAGCCTGCAAACAGCCTTTGTGACGCTTACTCCCGCACTGGGCGTTTTAGCGGCCCTTGTCTTTGGTATAGGCCTACTCGCTTCTGGCCTCTCTTCATCGACTACGGGAACCATGGCAGGCCAGATTGTGTTGCAAGGTTTCTCCGGGAAGAAGATTGAGATGTGGGTCTGGCGGCTGCTCACGCTGGTGCCTGCCCTGGTGATTATTGCTTTCAATGTCTCTTCGGTAGAGGTGCTGGTAATCAGCCAGGTGATATTGAGCCTGCAACTGCCATTTACCATGGTAGCGGTCATGTTGTTGACCAATCGCCGCGACTTGATGGGTGAGCTGGTGAATGGCCGCTATATGAGCATAGTCAATATACTGATCTGCCTGGCGGTGACAGTGCTGAATGTGCTGCTGCTGTATACGCTCTTTTGGGGATAGGCAGCATTCCAACCCTGGTCGCTATAGGCTATATAGAAGCGCAACTCTGGTGTTCTCCTCCAAACTATGCTAAAATCCCTTCGTAATCCAGGTATGATGAAGACAGCAAGCAAGGAGACCCATTGTTGACAACGCACGATAGACGCTATGTGATTATAGGCAATGGAGTGGCGGGGACAACGGCTGCTGATATATTGCGCAAAAACGACCCGAATTGCAGTATTCAATTGATCACTAACGAGCCTTACCCTCTCTATAATCGTGTTTCCCTGCCGCGCTTTTTACAGGGAGTAATCGTTGAGCAGAAGGTGATGATACGCGACTTCGCGTGGCACGAGCAGAGGAATATTCAACTGCTAACGGAAACCCTGGTCACAAGCGTTAATACCAATGAACGTATCGTCGTGATCGACAAGGGTCAACACCTGCCCTATGATGCACTGCTCATAGCGAGCGGCGGCTGGGCCAACCCGCTGCAGGTGCCGGGAGCAGCGGGCGTCAAACACATCTATAACTTTGTGACGTTGGATGACACGAAGAATATCATCGAGCGTATGCTTGAGTCGCGTACGGCGCTCGCGTATGGTGGCAGCTTCATCTCGTATGAGTTATGCGATGGATTTGCCGTGCGCAAGCTCAACACCACGTGGCTGATGCGCGGCCCTTACTGGCTGCGTACTTGTCTGGATCCCGATGGCGGGGAGGTCATTGATAACATAGCGAAAAAGTTTGGCGTTGAAATCATACACGGGGATGAAATTGAAGCGGTGGTGCCCAGGAATGGCGTTCCAGGTTATGTCAAGACCAAAAAAGGCCGCCAGATTCAGGCCGACCTGATCGGCGTCGGGCTGGGTATCACGTTGAATACGCAGTATCTCGAGCATACACCCATTGAGATACGTTCGGGCGTGGTCGTCAATGAGTGCCTGGAGACGAATGTGCCGGGCGTGTATGCAGCCGGTGACGTGGCGGAGTTCTACGATACCACGATTGATCGCCATCACACAATGGGTACGTGGGATAATGCTATGGCTCATGGGCGCCTTGCGGGAGTGAATATGGCAGGTGGTCATGAGGCCTATCTCGATGTGCCGACGTATACCAGCCCGCTCTTCGATGTGAATATCGCTGTAGTTGGGACGGCAGAGTCTAATAATCCTGAGCTCGTGTCTATTGCGCGGCGCGAGCCTGGTGAGAAGGGTAATGAGAACTACCGCAAGCTTTTCTTCCGTGAGAATAAACTTGTCGGCGTCCTCATGATTGGTAGCCCCAAGGGCCGTAAGAAGCTGGTAGATATCGTGAAGAGCCAGCAAGTCTTTGAGACTCCTGCCGGGCGAGAAGCATTGTTAGAATTGAAATAGCAGGAGGGGTTTCGTGGCAATACAGTGCAGAAATTGCGGAAAAACGTTGCCGAGAGATGATGCTCGGTTTTGTAATAACTGTGGGACCCTGGTGCCAGATCATCCTTTCAGCCTCCAGTCACTCGCAGCGGCGAAAGGCTCTCCTCCTTCTTCAACTGATCAGCCTGGCAATAAAAAAGACCTGTCCGGCAGTAGCAAGCCGCCCCTGCGCGAGCAGATAGCGCAACAACCTCCGGCCACTCCACGCCGCCCGCGGCACACCAATGCATCCAGGTGGGTAAGTGAACTCGATACACTGGAACATAGTAGTCTCGTCTCTGAGAAAGCCAGGGATAATCAACAGGGGCAAGCACTTGAGGAGGAAGCCAGGGGCGTGGACCCGCAACCGCGTGAACTATCACCTGCAGGAAGCAAAGATAAAGGCCAGCAGGAGCATACGCCTGGGATTGATAGCCTGGTGGAGACACCGACAATTTCATCGCCCAGCGTACCCGGTGGACAGTCCGTTCAACCCCCTGAAGTGGAGCCAGCCGCTAAGAAAGATGACGTGCCTGCTCCCATTGCGGAAGAGGCGGGTACACGATTGGAAGCGAAATCGCAAAAGTCACCCGAGCGCGTGTCGCGCGTAAAAGTGTGGGATCAGGGAGAACCTGTTCCTCCTCCCCAGCATGGAGGGGAGGCTGCGGGCGATGGCACTGTCGAGGACTTACCGACTGGGCCGCTGGTCGTCGAGCATAATGAGTCCAGGGTCCAGCGCGACCCGTTGCCTCCGCCAATCCTTGATGTGCAACCCCCCCACTTTGAGGAAGTTACCGATCTCGATACGGTTCCTCTCTCAGCGCCGCACCAGGTGAGATTTGCTCCAGAGCCAGTAGAAGGACAAGCAATGCAAGCACATCCACGGCCTGGTGATCGTGCCGCTGCGCACGGTGCAATGAATATGCAGAATTATGCATCTACGCCTCCAGCAGGTCAGCCTGCATTGCGGACTGCATGGGAGACTCCAGGCTCCACACCTGTTCTGCCACCGCAGGAACAGGTGTGGAGTCAGAGGGCGCCCACACCTGCATTTGAACCGCAAGCAAGGCGCTCTAAAAGCCGGGTACCTGTCCTGGTCATACTAATATTGATCTGTATACTTGTGCTGGGGGGGGTGGCTGCCTGGATCCTCAAGTTCCAGCCGTTTAGCATCCCACAGGTTGCGCAGCCGCAGCAGCAATTCCAGAATTCAGCGCTTGGGGTATCGCTGTCATACCCAAATGGATGGTCGGTGCGGGTGGATGGAAAGAATGGAACGGCGCACTTCTCTGACAGCAGCCGCACAGCGCAGTTCAGCGTTATCGTTGTGCCCGCCAATGGTCAAGGTGCAGGCCAGTATCTGCTAAAACAGGCGGCACAGCTCGGCTTCACCGGGTCAAAACCTGGCCCCCCGCTGTCTTTTGCGGGCTCGACCTGGCAGCAGACGCAAGGAACAGTGCAGCAGGCTGGAGCAAATTACACCGAAACCCTTCTCGTAACGACTCATGGCAGCAGCCTTGTCTCGATAGTACAACAGGCTCCCCAGGTAATATATGCCGAGGAGGAGCAAGCTGTCTTCGCCGGGGTGCGCTCGTCTTTCCAATTTCTGTCGTAGCTGTCGGGGCCGTCTATCTCTTTTTATACCGGGTGCTGGGTTGAGATATAGCCGCTCGCTTCTGCGAGAGTGTGTCTGATTTCATCACGATCGCTTGCTCGCGCCTGCGGCGCTCGCCTGTGTAGTAGGTGTTGTGGAAAGTGCGCGAAGCGCACTTTCCACAACACCTACTACAGTTTTTGCGCGGCGAAGCCGCGCGAGCACCCGGCGAGAGAGGGCGAAGCCGCTGAGAATCAGGCACGCTCAAGGCTAAGCGGGCATATGATATAATATGCACGGTGCAGGCATCAGACGATAAAAGAGAAAGGAGTGTGCGCAGTAGCCTTACTGGCTGCGCATAGACAAATCCTATGGACGATATCCGCTTTGAACGACACTTCCGAACTCCTTCTTCGGAGGGCTATTACATCATGCAGGGTAATAGCCTGCAGAGTAACAGCCGTCTGGGTACCGTAGACATCCACTTCACCACGACGGCGGTTCATGGTACGCTCATTCTGGAGCGAGAGCTTGACGAGGCCGACTTGACCAAGCTCATTGAACAAATTGATGAAGACCTGGTTCTCTCTGCCGATATGCCGCGCGATGATTTTCTGGTAAGTGTTTACGTTGGCAAGGATGTTGGCTTCTACAGCGACGAATTTTTTGCAGACGACAACGACGACAATGCCGACTTTGAAGAGGATGAAGAGGAGTAGGGGATCTCAATTTTTCGATATGCCGCGCCGCATATTTAGTTGATCATCCCGGCGCGGCTATGCCCCATTTATCAACTCTGCTTCTTTTGTGTTCCTCCTCTCCCTTTTACCCCTGTAAGACCACCAGCGAGAAAGGCCATGGCTATTGGCTCGTGATGGTTCCATTGATGGTAAGGCTGGGCTTTGTGAAGGCCGCTGGAGTCAGTCCGCTCGCGTGGTTCACCCATCGCAGCAGTATTCGACCACCGGGCCCCAGGTAGGCCTTTGTGTTCTGTGTGATGAAAGGCGTTGATGGAGTCAGCGTGATTCTGTTCCAGGAGTCGGTCTGCCAGTTGTAGAGAGAGAGATAGGTGGTCTTGTTAGCTGAGCCACCTGGTGCGAGATACGGCGACGCGGAGCTATCGACCGGTTGAGTCAACGTCATTGCCTGGACATGTAGTTGTGACGAGGCAGGCACGCTATATTCAAAAGTGAGTTGGCCCATCTCCACCATGTAGGAAAGCGCGGACAATGGCCGGATGCTTACACCCTCTGCATCCACCAGGCTCCCTGGAAGGACGTCTCCCGCAAGCGTCAAGGAGCCAGCAGCGTAGGTCATCGTGAGTGGGGCCAGAAGCAGTGTCTCGTGTAGCCCACCTGGATGGATGCCGTTGAAGGTGAGATTGTTTGCTATATCCAGGGGATGATCTGCCCACCCCACCAGGGTAGCAAATGAGCCTGCCGCCAGAGGAGAATGGCCGCATTGCAGGGAGGTCATCAAGAATGCCAGGAGGCTGGCACGGCGTTGTTTATCGTTCAGCAACTGCGGGGTATCGCGAGCGAGCAATTGATCGAATCTCGTAATCGCTCCGCTGGCAGTCGCCGCGACCTGCTTTGCCAGCGACGCGCACGATGGAGCGCCAGCACTACTTGATGAAACTGGTAACGCCAGCTTGATGTTGCTGGTCTGGCCCGGTCCCAGGGTGTCAATACGTACAAAGCTGTAAGGCGTCAGCAGGTAGACGTCGCTGAGTCCGGTGGTTAAGGTATTCGTCACAGTTCCTGCAAGCGTTCCCTGCTTGAGCGCCAGGTGAGAGATGATGCCACCCTGTATGGGAAGGTCTTGCTCCACCTGGAGCGCATTTAAGCTTGCCAGGCTGGCGCCCGGCAAGCTTACCTCTGTCTCACCGGCATTGGCCGTGATGATAGCCTTTTGCGGCTGCTGTGAAGTATTGGCAAAGGGCTGGACCAGGGTACCTCCAGGAAACTGCACTTGCAGCGTGCCGTTCACAGACACAAAGGGCTCATAGACGTTTATGTAAGAAGTGCTGTGAGCAAATGAAGCTCCAGGCCTAAGCTGGATGATGGAGAGACTACTGCCGAGTATAGACGTTCCCTGCTGGTACAGAGCCGTCCCATAGTTGAGCAGAGAGAAAATAACAATCGTGCCCAGGACGATGCGGCCGCTCCATATACGCTGCTTCAACCTGCGGACGGTCAGCCAGCGCACGGGTCCGAGCGCGATGAGATAGCAGAGTAAGAGCGACAGCAGCAGCAGGGGAGAGGGAGCGATAGTGGGAAAGAACAGGTGTTGCAATGCTGCCAGGGAGTATGGTGTGCTGGATGCGGGACCAGCGCTGGAAGGCAGGAGCTGGTCGCCGAGGGAACGGAAAAGTAGCTCTTTCCAGAGAGCGGTGATGCCTGGCCAGCCCACGATGGGTTCGAGTGTGGGGTCGAAGGCGAGGTAGCAAATACTTCCCTGTCCCAGGTGAGCCTGGACGAGGAGCGGCGTGGAACCCGCAGATACGATCACCTGCGCGCCTGCCTCGGCAGTTGCTTTGCTCACTGTGATAGGTGCCTGGATGGTATCCCTGGCGGCAGCCTGACCGGAACTTTCCACCGCTGGACCGCCAACAGGCAAGAGGTGCGTTCCTGCTGGCAATATACCCGTTCCATGCACCCTGACCGGCAGTAGGTCTGCAGGAAGAGGACCTAGCGTCTGTCGCCATTGTGAGCCCCCGATCTCGATGAGCGCCCCGCCCTGATTCACCCAGGTCTGCAAAACCATCAATTGCTCACGAGTGAGGCTGGCGGCCCTGAAGGTATCCAGGATGATCACGTTGAAGTTAGCCAGCACCGCTGCCATGCTGGGCATTGTCTGCGCGTTGAGAAACTGCACTACCACCGAAGCGCTAGGGTCAGGCAGCGCAAAGGCCTGGAGAGGAGCAAAGCCCGCCGCCTGCTCCGTGAGCAGCCCCACGAACACATCCTGAAGGCCGAGCGAATGCAGGGAGGCAGGTTGCGACTGTATTACCTTCCCATGATCGTCCTGCAGCTGTACCGAAAGGTTTGAGATGCTGGAGGGCGTATAGACCGGCAGGTACAGGGTGAACTGCTTCTGCATGCCGTGGGGCAGCGCGACGGGTACCTGGTATGTTGAGACGGGAACTGTGGTGAAACTGGCTTGCGAAATCGGGCCAGGCGGGTTGCTGGCAGCAAGCATGCCGCTGAAGTCGGCCCCGTTGTTGTAGAGGGTGACGTAAAGAGGAACCCAGCTTCCACTGCGATAGCGTGTGTTAAACCCGGCACTGACCTGCATTGTTAGTTTACTCGCCGGTATGACGGTGCTTTTTGCGAAGGCCGAAGGTGCTAAGGCACTGGTCAGAGACAGGACGAGAGCGGCCACAACTACATGTAGGGGCGGGGCTTGCCCCCGCCCGCGAAGCCGTCGTCGTTGCGCTATATTCTCTAGCATCTCTCCATCATACGGCATGGGACTCTTTTCCTTTTTAATCTTCCAGCAGGCCGCGCCGCATGGCGTACTTGACCAGTTCAGCGCGGCTGTGTAGATTGAGTTTATCCATGACGTGGGTGCGGTGGGTGTCCACTGTCTTGGGGCTGATGACAAGTAATTCCGCGATCTGGTTATTCGTATAGCCTGCCGCTACTAATTTGAGAATTTCCCTCTCCCTCTCAGTTAAGCTGGTGTAGCTGTCTTTTTCCTCACCTGTGCGGACGCGTTGTAGATAATCACCAACCATGACGGACTGCGCTGCCGGTGACAGGTAGAACTGCCCGCTCTGCACTACGTGGAGCGCTGAGATTAACTCGGTATCCGCTGCCTCTTTCAACATATAACCCGAGGCTCCGGCCCGCAGAGCCTGAAAGACGTACTCATCATTCTCGTGCATCGTCAGCACCAGTATCTTCACCTCGGGATACAGCTTTTTAATCTGCCTGGTAGCCTCAATGCCGTTCATATCGGGCATAGTGATATCCATTAAAACAATGTCAGGCTGTAGCCGCTGCACCTCACTGATGGCCTGGCGGCCATCATGCGCTTCACCAACCACCTCCATGTCGGGTTGGGCGTTCAACATCATTTTTAATCCGGCGCGTAGGATGGTATGGTCATCGGCCAGTAAGATATGTATCTTCATGAGATAATCCTGCAATGTAAGTACCGCTCAAACAGCAAGTTCAGGCGCGGCCTGTTTTTCAGAGAGGTCTGGTGAGTGTAATGGAATACGAACCTCGACCGTCGTGCCGTGGCCGCGACTGGAGTTGATCGTTAGAGAACCATTGAGTAAGACGGCTCGTTCCTCCATGCCTACCAATCCGAGTCCGCGCTCTAGTCCTATGCCGCGTTCCTGGGGTGCTGTTTTATGCAATGCCTGGAGATCAAATCCACTGCCATCATCGATGATAGTAGCATCGACGGTATCTGCATCTTCTTTCAAGTAAATATAGACCTTGTGAGCATTGGCGTGTTTTGCGGTATTCGTCAACGATTCCTGTACAATTCTGTAAAGGGCTGTCTCTATTTCAGCCGGCAGGCGCCCCTTGAAACCGGCGGAGTGGAACTCAACCTCGATAGAGCACTTTTGTTGATATTCCTTTATATACCAGCGCAGCGCGGGCAGTAGCCCCAGGTCATCGAGCGCACTGGGGCGCAGGTCGATGCTCAGGTTGCGGATCGCCCGCAGCGTTTGATGCGCCAGGGTGCGCGTATCGGCGATACGAGCGCGGCCATCCGGCGTGGTGATGGCCTCTTCGAGCACGGCCAGGCTGATGAGAAGCGAGGTGAGTACCTGGCTCGTCTCGTCATGCAGCTCGCGTGCGATGCGTTTGCGCTCCTGCTCCTGCGCTTTGATAATCTGGCTGGCTCGCTGGCGCGATGCCTCATCAAGTCCTTCGAGCATCATATTAAAGGTACGGGCCAGCTGGTCAGCCTCCGGATCGAGGCCGGTGATCGGCGCACGCAGCGACCGTTCCCCTTCCTGTACGCGGTTCATGACCCTTCCCAGGTGCATGAGCGGGCGAAAGGTAATCTTGAGCAGAACAAAGTTCAGTGCCACACTCACTAACCAGCCAAGAGCGATGAATATGACAAGTGAAGCGGGAGTCGCATAGGGACTACTGTTCAGATTGGCTGCAAGCCACGTGCCGCCTGTTGCCCCAATAAAGATGATGAGGCTGTTGACAATTAGTACTTTATAAAGAGCAGGGATACCAAGCAGCGGCCTGAGAAACCTGTTACTCTGCCTGGTCTCCTCAAATCTTGTGTCGCGATGATCCATGGTATGCTTCCTTCGGGGCGGGGGTACTCTCCTCGTCACTGTAATTGTAGCGGCAATGCCTGTTGCGTGTCAAACCCGCTGTTGCTGCTGCCCGAAAATAGGGTGTGCGAAGGGTAAAAATCAGGTAAGGACGTACCTACGAATTTAGGGCGTAACTCAGAAGCGGCTATCTCATGCTGCTGCATAAAGCACCAGTCTGACCATGAGAGATTTTCAGGCAGGGGGAACGGCGTCTCAACCATTCGTTTCAGCCCGAGAGTACTTGCTGCTACCCTGATACTAAACCAACTCTTCTGAGGCAAAAGGGCTAGTAGGTCTCGTTTCGCTGTATGGGAATACTGCGTTTTGAGAATATTATGCTCCTCTTCTGTCCATACCGATTGCCCGCCACGGTGCCGGTAGACAAAAATCGTGTCTTTTTCCCACTTGGGATGTGACCAGACAACATCAAGCTGTAGCCAGTGTGTTGCGACAGGTGTCACGACTGCCTCTTGCACAAACAGGTTCACAAATTCCCGCCGGGCATCATACGGCAGTTTCCCCCACACAGGAATGATTTTTGCTAATTCTGTTTGAAAGTCTGCGTATTGCTTTGCCTTCTTGAGGGCTTCATTGTTTTCAACTGTTGGTAACTTACCGGACAGATCCAAAGTGAGTGCATCAAGCCGATGAGACCGTTTGCGAAGCCGCTCTAATTCAGGCTGTGCTTCTTTCTCAGCTTTTGCCCGCTCCTCATCGTTCTCTAGCTCTTTCAACTGCGTATGGACTGCTAATGTCTCATCTAAGATTGCTTCTTGCTGTTTGTCAATTTCTGCAAGCTGGCTATGGATTTGTTGGATGAGCGCGTCTTGTTTTTGCGTTTCCCGAACAATCCAACGCCGGTATTGGTCAAAGTCATGGGTTTCCTGCAACCGTTCAAAAAAACGCTGAAGGAATGCTGCATCAACTTCTGACGCATCAATAGTTGCTCTCCCTGTCTTGTATATCGTCTTTGCGCTGGGAGTTATGACGTAGTGTGACCGCGTCTTCTCGACATGCACATAGACTGTCCCGAAGGGGGAGGAAATGCGGTTTTTCAAAAGTGCTATTTGATCGGTTGTGTGGCGTTGATAAAAGCATCGTCGTTCTTTTCTTCCTTCCCGCGCTGTATTGCGTGTTCCCTCAATGGTGTAATCAGAAAGCCTGTCAAACGCATACCAGAACAGTTCTTCATCGACGCCTTGGAACAGCGGCTGATGGTTGGTGCGGCTGACAATATCTCCTCTGACAATCCACCAGCCAAGATACGCAGGATTGGTTAACAGGATGATTAACCCGCCGCGTGTCATACGATACCCGCCAGCAACTTCCCGACGATACCAGCGGCCAATGTTCCGGTGATCGACCTCTGGCCCAAAGAAGGGAAATACCACTGGTTGGGTATCCAGTTCCCGGCATAGCAGTTGCAGATTGCCTCGAAGTGCATAGTATCGCTCAAAGAGATAGCGTACTACCTTGGCATGTGGTTCATAGGGAATAAACTTATGGTAGGTAGAGCTTTCTCTTCGGTAATCAACAATATACCCGCTTGGTACTGGGCCAAGCCCTGCATAGAGGCCTTTTCTGGCTTTTTTCAGCCGCATATCATGGAGCATTTTTATTTGTTGGGGAATGTACTCTGCTGCCATTTCTGCAAGATAGCGAAACATCTTCAAGTGCATGGGGTTTCTAAAATTAAAAATCATCCCGTCTGATGTGACCAGGATACAATCATGCTCTTTGCAGATGTTGGCAAACACGTTATACTGCACGCCTGTCTCATCTCTGAAGAGGCGGGACACTTGGTACACCAGGACGGCTTTTATCTCATCTGCGAGGATGCGTTCTACCAGTTCTTGTAATCCTGTTCGCTGGTCAATACGAAGCGTACCACTCACGCCTAAATCAGCATCAAACAGGAAAACCTTTTTTTCCATTGCTCCTCGCTCAATAAGCCAGGCAATCAGATCATCTGTTTGCATTTCTGTACTTTGCGTATGTCTGATAAGCTGTGCAGGGGTCGACTGTCTGGCATATATTCCCCAGATACTTTCAATAGGAAGCTGGGTATTCCAGATATCAGTGGTTTGGAGGATTGGTCGAGGTTGAAAGTTTCTCATTGTCTAGCTCCTCTGCTGCGATGATAAGCCGAATAAATGCCTTACAAATACGCTCAATTTCACGAGGTGACAATTGTTGACTAGTAAGAACACAGGTGGGGGTGGTTGCGCTGGCGTTTCCAGGCAGCACGGTATACGGTTGGGGTACCTCTGCGGTGGTGGACAAAGTGCTAACTCACTTTCCTGATTGTGTCGTGAGTTAGACAGGGGTGCAATTGAGCCTATTTTGTGGTAAAATATGGCTAATCGACTGCATGCTAACTCATGACAGACGGGAGGGTTGTGTTGTCTGCTGCAAACAGCAACACGACCCGCTTTTCTTTTTCTCTGTACCTTCAAGTATACCCGATATTTCCCCATTTTGACCAGTGTTTTCCCCGGCAATTGCAAGACAACCGCGTTACACTGACGCGCTCCGGTAGACAATAACAAGGTGGATGCTACCTTTGTCTTGTGGCAGGCTCCGGCTCCCGCCGCTCACATTGATCTGTACGCCTGCGATGCGTGAGAGAAGCTGCTGGCGTATGCCTGGGCTGAGCTGGTATACCCATGTACCGGTGAGCTGCACAACCAGAGTCACGCTTCCCTGGTGATCTATGGTGGTTGCATGGACAATGGTGACGTGGATAGCGCCAAGCTGTGCGTAGTCTGCCCCAAGCATATTGCTCGCCTGTGATGTGAGCGCCTGTGTCGCATTGGTGGTGACATCGGCATCTGCATAGGCAATGCTGGTGCAAGTTATAGCCACGGTGACGTGTACCTGTAGTGCCGCGTCACCTGCCTGGTGATTACTGCTGGTGGTCACTGTACATGGAGGTGGCACGAGTGCTTCACCAGGATTAAGCTGCGCCTGCACTGCCGCCTGAAGACTCCTGTGCAGCGTTGTTTGCACTATCGATACTGCGCTGGCAATATCTGTCCTGGCAACAACGGCTATGTCCCTGGCATCTGTGCCACCGGTAAACGCTATTGTGTTCTTGGCGAACACTGATGGGAGGCAACACGCCCGGTTAATGGCAAAGGCTTGGATATTCCCCGTTGTCCCTGGCACAATCGCGTATGCCGGGACAGTCACGTGCCCGTAGATCGGCGGGTTGCCCGGAGGAATTGTTGCCGCTTGGTCAGTGATAACACGGACACCATTGGTGCCGGGTACGATAGTTCCGGCAGGGATGGTAAGCCTGTGGAACTGGCCGTTATACCAGGTGATACTTCCTCTGGCTCGTCTTGCGGCTTGGTGCTGTAGGCCCGTGGCGGGAACTTCGATACTCTGCATGAGGGTCAATGCTGGTACCTGCCTGGCATGGACCCGGATGGCTGTGGTCATGGTGATGGTTCGCGCGACCGGCAGCATGGTGATGGTCGCCGTAGGCATAAGCAGGGGGTAAAGAAACGAGGCTGCACCAAATACCAGACAAAACAGGATGGTGAGTGGAATAAGCAGCCAGTACGGGTGCTGCTTGAGCGGCAGATGATCGGTTGTCTGTTCCGGCTGGTCAATGACGATGACTTCACCCTCGATTACCTCCGGGGCTTCGGGCATGAATGCGGCTGTTTCCTGCCCTACTGCTGCTTCCTGCGGTGTCGGGGTAGGTGTTCGGGCTTCAGGCTGTGGCTCGTGCTTCGTCACTGTCACATCCGCAAATGTGTCTTGCATCCTGGGCTCGCTTTCTTATATAAGGAACGGAGGAGCAGTATTGCTACCGCTCCTCTTGAGACTGGCTAGAGCTTGGGTACAAAGGTGGTGCCGTTGTTGAACAATATCCAGATTGACGGGTTTGCACCGTCCAGTACCTCAACCTGTATAT
>WNGN01000252.1_pt1 | contig 31374 bp, 22 predicted proteins | sample 5400561 | NCBI WGS metagenome assembly WNGN01 (sample SAMN13153379, study PRJNA577476) | soil metagenome | isolation source: 115 cm soil or saprolite under Garry oak tree replicate 2 | place: USA:California | collected 2016-06-15 | reverse complement strand
GCTCATCAGAAAGCCTATGAGCAATTGTATAAGAACTTTGCTACAGGCACGCTTCATGTTGGCGGGCATTCCGCCGATGAAGCAATATGGAGACCAGGTGCAAAACCTGTCTGCCTCGGCCATCCCATCGTGACAAAAACCCTGGTGCAGTCTCTCTTTGCGTTCGCCCGGCGCATTCACTGGAACGTGATCTGGGGACTCAACTTCCTCATCGACAATCCCCAGATGATTGCCAGTGAAGCAGCGTATGTGGCTGCGGTTGGTGGCAGCACCTTGCTGGGATTTTCTATAGCAAATGAGCCAGACCTCTTCGTAAACCATGGAGAACGCCCCGCCGGGTGGGGATATAGCAACTATCTTACCAAATGGAAAGCATATCGGAACGCGGTCCTGGCGCAAGTCCCAACAGTAAAGTTTTTGGGGCCGGAAATCTGTTGCAGGACTTCCTGGTTTTCCTCGTTTCTGAACGACGTGGGGAGCAGTGGGTCGCTTGCAGCCGCGACGCGGCATTACTACTACTACAGTGGCCCTCATGCGCTTGCTAAGAACCTGTCGGCGGAGACACTCCTTTCAGCGCAGGCGCTGCAGCGTTTCACGCTTGCGGCAAGAGAATGGGTCGTGGCAGCAGATAAGCAGGGGCTTCCCGTTGCCATCACGGAAATCAACACTATCTCTAACAAGGGGATCCGCGGCATCTCCAATACGTTCGGAGCAGCCCTCTGGACGAGCGATATTCTCTTCCAATCCGCTTTGCTTGGGATTAACCAGCTAGACTTTCAGGAAGTGCCTGATGCGTCGTATGCGTCCATCAATCCGAAAGGGGCTCCAACGATTTTATACTATGGCCTGCTCTTTTTCCACCTGGCTGCCGCACAGACTGCCCCGCTTCCAAGCGTCCTCAATACTACCGAAAATATCTCTGCCTATGTCTTGAAAGGAACTGACGGAACGCTGCGCGTGGTAATCATTAATAAAGAACCGCAGCACGAGATTAAGATCGCGGTAAGTCCAGGCTCATCCTATCATACAGTGACGACTATCCGCATGCAGGCAGCATCACTCACCGCAACAACCCACGTCACGCTTGGGAATACCACTCTAGCCGCAAATGGAACGTGGCGTATGCCACCTTTAGCACATGAGCCTATACAGGCAGTACCAACCGTGCTGAGTGTCCCGGCGAATTCAGCCGCTCTTTTTACTTTTTCTGCGTAAAGGGAAAGATATGCACAAGCCCGGTAAATTCTCAGCACCTGTTGATATTTCTGAGCAAGCAACAATTCCAGCTATGCCCGTCCTTGATATTCCTGAGCTGCCAACGATTCGCCAGCCTGCGTTGAGTTCTCAGAAGCAGCACAGTGCGATCCAGGAATGGGTGATCGTCGGTCTCTTTCTCGCCCTTGCGCTCCTTGTTCGCCTCTATGCCGCCTTTCGTGCGGGCCTGGAAGTCGATGAGCCGATTTACCGTAATGCCGCTGCCCTGGCACTCCGCTATGGCTATCCCACGATTCGGCCAGCCTATCTCCACCCGGTGATACCGTTTCTCTATCATCCACCGTTCTTTCTCTTTCTCCTTGCAGACTGGTTCAAGCTGTGGGGAAGTACCAGCTATCTCACCGGCAGGATGTTCAGTGTGATCATCTCGCTCATCATGCTTCTCCTGCTTTACGTGTTTACCAGACAGGTCTTAGGCCGAAAAGTGGTCCTGCTTGCCCTGGTGCTTGTTGGCAGTGACGTCTGGATCATTTTCACTAACCAGGCCATTTATCTGGAAAACTCGCTCATGATTCTCATCATTCTCGCAATCTGGGTCTACTGGCGTGCGACACATACCTTCCCGGTATCGCGTTCTCGATACCTGACGTGGTACGGGCTCGCCGGTCTTCTTGCCGGGTGCGTGATCATATATAAACAGATTGGCGGCTTTATTGTCCTAGTGGTTCTTTTGAACCTCCTGCTCCAGCGCAAGCACTGGCTTGGACATGCTGTGCTTTGCGGGCTGATGCTGCTCGTTGTGGCTGGCTATGGAGTAGCGATGCACCTTGCATTTGGAACGTTGTATGATACAGCAATGCTGGATCAACTTCACCGGACGCTGGGAGAGAAAGCCGCGCCAGGACTCAACGATAGCGTGCTGGCAGCGCTCCAGGCTATCTGGAGCCGGTACTGGATTTTTCTTGTGACCATTGTCGTGCTACTTGGTGGGTCTGCTATCACCCTGATCCGCTATCTCCAGGGAATGTTTCGCCGCCGCAGCCTATCTCAACCGGTGATCGTCAGTTGGGCGCTTGGGGGGGTACTGTTTGCGCTTGGTATCTCGTTAAAAAGCCCTCATTATATGATCCTGTGGATAGTGCCACTCTACCTGGTGCTCGCACAGGAAATCTCTGAAGCATTGCGGAACAGACGGCCCCGCTTGCATGGTTTCTCTCGCCGCGCACAGGCGCTTGGTCTCCTCGTCTGTGTCCTCTTCCTGCTAGGAGACGGCTGGGGCTTCCAGGCACGGTTTTTGCATACTCACGGCGATTCCTTGCAGCAAGCGGATTCCTATATCAACGAAACGTTGCCGCCAAGCGCCGTGGTGCTGACCCAGAACTACATTGGCGTTGACCTTGTGCCACAATTTCTGGATATTACGCTGGTCACGACCCCGCGGCAGATCTTACAGAAAGGCGTCACCTTCATGGCGCTCTATTGGAGCGATACCGAACCTATCTCACCAAGTCTTGGCCCGGTAAATCGCTACTGTCTCCCAATGAGGGAGTTTACAGGCTTCAAAGATCATGTAGAAGTCTGCAAGATTGATCCCATTGCCCTGGCAGCAGTAGCAAATCCACCGGAGCCCCCCAGCAGTAACGGTCCATGACCTCCCAGCAGTAAGAGACACATATAGAAAGAATGTTCTCTCTGTTCTAACTGCTTCAGTTATCCCAGAAGGCCATCTTCTCAATCCGGTACCTGCAATTGCTCAGCTACCGCCGCGTACACCGGCATGCACCACTGCGCTCGATACTCGGGACGCTTGCCGCGAACCACCTCAAAGTACAGCTGCTGCAGCGTGCTACTGATCGGACCAACCTTCCCGTCTCCAATAAGGCGATGATCTACCTTCACAACGGGAGCAATCTGTGCCCCGGTGCCGCACAGGAAAATCTCATCAGCCCCATAGAGCTCCGTGCGATCTATTTGCCGCTCGCGCGTAATGCGGCCAAGCTCGCGCCGCGCCAGCTCCATCACAGTTTCACGGGTAATGCCCAGCAATATATTCTCTGTCGGCGCTGGTGTCACCAGTTCACCATTCATCACCAGGAAAATGTTCTCGGCGCTTCCCTCAGAGACGTGACCCTCGTGCGTGAGCATAATCGCCTCGTCGAAGCCGTTCTGGAGCGCCTCGCTTTTAGCAAATGCCGAATTGACATACGCCCCACAAATCTTACTCCGGGCTGGAATAGCGTTATCATCAACGCGCCGCCAGGAAGAAACACCGCAGTGAAGCCCGGTGATATCGATATAATTTCCAAGGGGCTGCACAGTAATAACCAGGTGATCGGGAAGGCCATGTAAACGTACACCGATCGTCAAATCAGCTTTATAAGCAATTGGTTTTATGTAGATATCTCCACGTAGGCCATTGCGCCTCACCAGCTCTATACTGATATCAATAAGCTGGTCAATCGTATAGGGAAGCGAGATCTGAAGAATCTTACACGAACGTAGAAACCGTTCGTAGTGCTCCCGCAGGCGGAAAATGTAGACCTGCTGGTCCTTCTCATTCCAGTAGCCTCGAATGCCCTCGAAGCACCCGGTACCGTAAGCAAAACCGTGTGTATGTACAGAAATCACACCACGCTCAGAAGGTACAAACTCGCCGTTCATAAAAAGTTCTTTGACGCCCATAGTGTGTCCGGTAAGTGGCAATGAGGCTACTTACCTTCCCTCCTTCTTTCTGTTTCTATCTTTAGCAACGAACGAAACACTAGAAATGTGCCATACTAACTAGATCGTACTGAATAAAGGCTCCCTGGAGGAGATCCAGGCAACCGGGAAATGAGAAACTCGCAACCTGCATAGGTAGCCAGGTAGAGAGCACACAAAACTGATATTGTTGGTGGATGCACATTTGGGGCGTTGTAGGCACCCTGCCTGGTGGACAGGTATCCCGATTCTTCGTGGGACCGCGATTTATCGGGCTCGGGGTGGCTTACTGGTTGGCTTTTGTAGGGGGTAACAACCAGGCTATCACGGATAAAGTACCCGTGGGGCGTTGTAGGTCCCCGATTTATCGTGAGACAGCGTATCGTGTGTAAATTCCTATCACGAAGGCCAGCGCTGCTATCCATAGGAGCGCCAGGCGCCAGCATGTGCATTCTTTGCCTCCTGTTCACCGTTGAACAGTCTCATGACTCCACCTAATTATAAGACGTTTGTGTGCTTGTTGTCCAGAAATTTCAAAAGTCAATCTAAGAATAGTGTCGGCCAACGTGATATCACCTTGCGTCCAGGCGTAATTTCTTGTGTATACCGCTCCAGGCGTTGTACAATGGCCTACAAGACTCATCTTATCTCTGTTCCCTTCGTGTAGCTTCAGAAAGTGAGGCAATTTGTGCGTAATCACAAATGGCATCTGTTCTCCCAGCGTTTGCTGGTTCTTCTCTCGTTTCTGGGTATACTGCTCGTGCTCCTGGCAGCGTGCGGTCAAAGCTCTTCCAATCCTCTCGCAGGCGGAACTCCCACGTTGGCGACCAACCAGCCATTACTTCTTCCCAATGTCGGTACTCGCGATATCGGCATTCTTGATCCCGCATTGGGACCGGACGCGAACTCGGCCCTTGCTGTAGGCATGATCTATAGTGGCCTGGTTCGATCTGACAAAAACCTCAACGTCGTGCCCGACCAGGCAACCTGGGATATTTCTCCTGATAGCAAGGTTTATACCTTTCATTTGAAATCGGGTATCGCATTCTCGGATGGAACACCCATCACCGCGCAAACCTACGTCTACACCCTCACGCGGGCGCTGCTCCCAGAGGTGAAATCAGGCATCGCCACTTTCTTTGAGGGCGCCATCGTCGGCGCCAATGACGTTAACAGTGGCAAGACAAAAACATTAGCAGGTGTAAAAGCCATCGACGACCAGACCTTGCAGATCACCTTGACGCAGCCCACTCCCTATTTCCTCGAAGTGCTCACGAACCCGCTCTATTTCCCCCTGAATCAGAAGATCATCGCTCAGTATGGACAGACCGATTGGATCAACCATGCGGCGGGCAATGGCATTGGCTCTGGCCCGTTCATGGTCAAGGAGTGGGATCATAACGTCAAAATGATCCTTGTTCCCAATCCTCACTACTACGGTCCAAAGACCAGGCTGAAAGAAGTGGACATGATCTTTGTGGGTGACGTCGGCACCGCTTTTAAAGCTTATCGCGCGGGACAATATAGTCTGATCTGGAATATCCTTCCCACAGATCTATCCACCGCGAAGAGCCTGCCGGGGTTTACCTTCAGTGCACTGCTCCAGTCTGACCTGCTCTTCTTCAGCAACAAAATGCCTCCGTTCAACAAATCGGCGGTACGCCAGGCTTTTGCCTATGCGGTTGACAAAGTTACCCTGGCACATGCCATCTTCAAGGACGCGGTGACGCCAGCTCCTACAATTATTCCGCCGGGGATGCCGGGCTATGAACCCAACTATCAAGGCATACCCTTTGACCCGAACAAGGCCAAATCCCTCCTGCAATCGGTCTATCCCGATGTCAGTAAAGTACCTCCGATCATATTCTCTTACCCGAGTTCGCAGGTATCCACACAGGAGGCAGCCGCCTTGCAGCAAATGTGGCAGACAGCGCTGGGCATTCAGATAAAGCTGAACTCCGTGGAACTGAATGCCTATAATGAGGAGACGGCCAGGCATCAGATCCAGTTTGGCTTCACACAATGGAGCGCTGATTTCCCTGATCCTTACGATTGGCTGACGCTCAACCTGCTCTCCACGGCACCCAATAACAACGGTGATTGGCATAACCCCGCCTTTGACCAGACGGTAATGCAGGCCGAGGCGGCTACAGGCGATGCTCGCATCGCTCTCTATAACAAGGCCGAACAAATTGCCATCCAGGATGTTGGCTGGCTCCCGCTTGACCACCAGTCCCTCGCAGCCGTCATTCCTTCCTGGGTGCATGGCATCGTGCTCAACGGCGAAGGACTCTACTTCGGTAATTGGTCAGGCGTCTACCTTTCACAGCATTGAAATGTAGGGGCGCCCAGGCGTGGTGCTACATGCAAAACAAGGAGGTTTTTCAGCCGTGGCTACCGAAATTCTTAATCCCTATCATGTGGCTGTTGCTCAATTTGATGAGGCCGCCGAGCGCCTTGGCCTCTCACAGCCCCTACGAGCTATTTTGCGCAAACCTAAACGCGAACTCATCGTTAATTTCCCCGTGCGCATGGACGATGGAGACGTGGAAATGTTTACGGGCTACCGTGTACAGCACAACATCAATCGCGGCCCTGCCAAAGGCGGTATCCGCTTTAGCCCCGAAGTTTCCCAGGACGAAGTACGTGCATTGGCCATGTGGATGACTTGGAAGTGCGCCGTCGTCAATATCCCCTTCGGAGGCGCTAAAGGCGGTGTCATCTGCGACCCACACAAGCTCTCCAGTGCCGAACTCGAACGCCTCGCCCGCCGCTACGCTACCGAGATTTCTATCCTGATTGGCCCCGATAGTGATATTCCCGCTCCAGATATGAACACGAATCCCCAGATCATGGCCTGGATCATGGATACCTATTCCATGCACAAAGGATATTCCATACCAGCTGTGATTACTGGAAAACCACTGGCCATCGGTGGTAGTGAAGGCAGGCTCGAAGCAACTGCGCGTGGCATCCAGGTGATTACGCGCGAAGCTATGCTTGCCCTGGGCATGAAACCAGACGAATCTTCTGTCGTCATCCAGGGATTTGGTAACGTCGGCAGTATCTCAGCGCGCCTCCTGCACGAACTGGACTGTACAGTCGTTGGTCTGAGCGACATCCATGGCGGCATCTATAATCCGAAAGGCATCAACGTACCCCTGGCTATGCGCTACTCGAAAGAGCACGGCTCATTGAAGGGCTTGCCGGACACAGAACCGGTCACCAACGCCGAACTGCTGGAACTCGAGTGCGATATCCTGGTGCCTGCCGCCCTGGAAAACCAGTTGACCACAAGAAACGCTTCACGCGTAAAGGCCCGCTTGATTATTGAAGCCGCCAACGGCCCAACCACACCCGAGGCTGATCGTATCTTCGATGATCGCGGCATCACAGTCGTCCCCGACATCATGGCCAATGCCGGGGGTGTCACCGTCAGTTACTTCGAGTGGGTGCAGGACCTGCAACGATTCTTCTGGGCCGAAGACGAAATCAATCACCGGCTCGAAGCCATCATGACGCGTGCTTTCCATGCCGTGCAGCATAAAGCCGCCGAGCAGCAGACCAACCTGCGCATGGGCGCCTATCTGCTCGCTGTCGCTCGCGTCGCCGAGGCCACCGAAATTCGCGGCGTCTACCCGTAAAACAAATCCTCTGGAGGACGACTTCAATGTCGTCCTCCATGCTTCTTAACATAGGTGAGTGAGATAGCTCAGCCTAGCGTTCGATAATATCCACCGCGATGAGCTTGTCACCTGGTCGCGGGTCGCGTCCTGGGTCTCGTTCCCTAATCGCATTCACCACATCCATCCCCGCCACAACTCGCCCAAAAACACCATGCTTGCCGTTCAGATGTGGCGTCGGCACGTGTGTAATAAAAAACTGCGATCCATTCGTATTCGGCCCTGCATTTGCCATCGACAGGATGCCAGGACGATCATGCTTCAATTCAAGGGCGCTGGGCTCATCATTGAACTTATAACCCGGTCCTCCCGTCCCTGTCCCCTTGGGATCGCCTCCCTGGACCATAAAACCACGAATGACACGATGGAACGTAGTTCCATTGTAGAAACCCTCGCGCGCCAGAAATACAAAGTTATTCACCGTTTTGGGCGCCTGTGCAGCAAGCAACTCTACCTGGATATCACCCTTGTCCGTGTGCAAGATGGCTGTATACTGCTTTTTAGGATCGATCTGCATCGCTGGTGGACTACTATACTGATTGGGCATCAAATTACCTCCTGAAATGCCGTTAGACGTTTAGAACGCCACAACCACGTTTCCATGGCTCGTGACATCTTACTATCGCGGAACATCGAGTGCCGGCTTCCCGGCAATTCCGGGAACACAACACATACAATCCGCACTCTCTATCTCGTGCAATGTGTCCGAACACATTATACATCTTTTGCAAGCTCTGCCAATTGTCCATCAAGCAGGGCAACAAAACAAAACCGGGTACCTGTTAAGGATACCCGGCCTGTATGTTTATCGCTATTCAGACAGGATCAAGGTGCCACGACCACGATCAAGTGAGTGATAATATCCGCTTTGATGCTCTTCGAGGCAGGGAGATCGCCCGGTCCCTCAATCGCCTGTGCCACGTTCAGGCCCTGTACCACGTGCCCAAACAGGTTATACAATTTTTTGAACGTCTTCGAGTCATCTCCCGTGCAGATGAAGAACTGGCTGCCGTTCGTATTCGGGCCAGCATTAGCCATCGCCACCATACCCACTGTATAACTGCCTTTTACCGGCTCATCATTGAACTTATAACCAGGTCCACCAATGAGGGTCCCCACCGGGTTACCCGTTTGGATGATGACATGAGGTACGACGCGGTAGAAGGTCTGACCATCATAAAAATGCTGCTGTGCCAGGAACACAAAATTGTTAACCGTGTTCGGTGCAAGCTTTGGATCAAGCTCCAGTACGATCAAGCCGCGATTCGTGTTGATACCCGCGCAGTACACTTTCTGCGTATTAATGACCATGTCAGGGGCCTGCTTGAAAGTATGCGGGATGCTGTTGAAAGTTGCCGGCCCCGGCGCTGGCGATAGATCGGTGAGTTGCTTGACAACCTTCGGGCAAGGGGACGTCACCACCTGGGGCTTCGGCTTGGCCGGTATCGCGAACGGCCCTATGTGATAGTGATAAAGTGACCCAATAGCTACTACAATGATAAGCAGGCTGAGGGTAATAAGCCAGGGATAGCGAGCCAGGCCGCGCGCAGGCGGCTTATAACCTGGGGTACGCCGGGGAGCTTCTTTCACCTCCAATGGTGGCAATTGGGTCGCGTGCGCTTTCGCAATTCTCGTTGCACGCTTTGTAGTGGAACGTTTCTTCGTTTTTGGCATGGGGTTCTAGAACCACTCCTTTTCAACATATATAAACTCGGCCCCCAGCCAATGACGCCTGTCTATATACGGTACGGTGGGTGGCCATTACGAACCTCTTCTCATCTGCGTGCTATCATAACTCTCTCCTTTGCTCGGGTCAAGTCCCTAGCCTACTGCTACTACAGTATACCTTCCAACTGGGGAACCACGTAAACCCACTACACCTGCTACACTTGAACCGGTGAGAAAATCACCGTGCAAATCCCCCCGTAGGACTATTGTGGGACTGTTCCGTGTGAATAAGTTTGTGGATAACTTCGTGGATAACCGGGGATAAATGGAACTGTATTGTGGAAAACTGGAGATAAACACCCATCGTACGGATCAACCTGCTGGTCCATGCATACCTGCTCCACCAATTTCCAGAGACATATCCACATTTGCACAAAAACGCCCTTCGCTTGCTGTTTGCTTTCGCCCGCAGAATTCGTTAAGCTGATTAAGCGCACATTAAATGGGAGGTCTGTGAGAGAATTGGCTGCGCAGATATCGAACCAATGTGCTATAATCCGCCGTAAGCGAACCTGTACCACGTGAGCGGTGGAATATATACTGGAGCCAGTGACGTGGAGAAGCTTTTACCGCAAAACATCGAGGCAGAGTGCGGCGTACTTGGGAGCATCATCATCGACCCCGAGGCAATTGTCCAGGTGGCAGATTTTTTGTACCCCGAGGACTTCTACCGTGATGCCCATCGTACCATCTACGAGGTCATCCTCCAGCTCTATGAGCAGCGTGAGCCGGCCGACTTCATCACCATCTGTGATGAATTAGCGCAGCAGAACAAACTGGAAGATGTGGGCGGAGCCAGCTATATCACCTCCCTGATCAACCAGGTACCTACCAGCGGTAATGTCGAACACTACGGGCGCATCGTTGAACGTACCGCCATCTTGCGTCGCCTCATCCATGCCGCTGGCCAGATTGCCGCCATTGCTTATGAAGAAGGTGATGCCGATATCGCGCTGGATAAAGCAGAGCAGTTGATCTTCACCATTGGCCAGCGTCACGCCCGCTCCGACTTTTCAACCTTGCGCGACCTCCTCTCTCAATACATGGGTAAGCTGGAGCAATTGCACGAACACCGCGGCACTATCGTCGGCGTGCCCACCGGCTTTGCCGACCTTGACCGCCTCACCGGCGGCCTGCAAAAGTCCGATTTGATTATACTAGCCGCGAGGCCGGGCATTGGCAAGTCGTCCCTGGCCTTGAGCCTGGCGCATAATACCGCCGTCAAATTCCAGAACTCCATTGCCATCTTCAGCCTGGAGATGAGCAAAGAACAGCTTGTGCAGCGCTTCCTCTCTATGGACGCCTCCATAGATCAGCAGCGCCTGCGTACAGGCTGGATTGAGGATGACGACTGGGAACGCATTGTCTACGCCATGGGCACGCTCTCCGAGGCCAATATCTGGATCGACGACACCGCGGGCATCTCCACCATGGAGATGCGCAGTAAAGCCAGGCGCCTGCAGGCCGAACACGGCGTTGACCTGATCATCGTCGATTACTTGCAGCTCATGCAGGCCACCGTCGGCGGCAAGCGCAACATAAACCGCGAGCAGGAGATTTCAGAGATCAGCCGCAGCCTCAAAGGCCTGGCGCGAGAATTGAACATACCCGTGCTGGCCCTTGCCCAGTTGTCCCGTGCCGTAGAAAGTCGCTCATCGAAGGTACCGCAACTCTCTGACTTGCGTGAGAGCGGCTGCCTTGCTGCTGGCACACCGGTGTACCTGCCCGACCTGGGCATCTATCGACCAATCGAACAGCTGGTGGGTCAGGATGGATTCAGGGTACTGGCTCTGAACACCGAAACGTGGCGCCTGGAAACCTGCCTGGTAAGCCGTGCCTTTGCTACTGGTTATAAGCCAGTCTACCGCATGACCACCCGCCTTGGCCGCACTATCCGCGCCACGGCAAATCACCAGTTCCTGACAATACACGGCTGGCAGCGCCTCGATACGCTTTCTGTTGGGATGCACATTGCTGTGCCTGGCTCCCAAATTTCTATAGGGGCAGGCGAGGGATTTACCTGGGGAGGTTTTTTGCAAGCAGGATCATTGTCCCGTAGGGGCGGGAGTGGTGTGGAGCTGGGTGGGGGCCTTTATGGCCGCCCGCGCCAGGGGACAGTATGGCCCGCCATACCACAATCCCATGCCCTTTCCTGGGTTATAGGTGACGAATTGATCTCCGCGTATAGTAGGGGCGGGGCTTGCCCCCGCCCTGAGAAAGAACACCGAAATGTGCGGCATTCCTCTTCCAGAGGGCCCGCAAGGGGCTCTCTTACTACAGGCAGCGGGGTTATCTCCGCGTGTAGTATAGTAGGGGCGGGGGACCCTGCCTGGAGGGCAGGTAATTCCCCTGCCCTGAGAGCTTCCCCCCGCCCTGAGAGCTACTGGGACGAAGTCATCGCCATAGAACTAGATGGCGAAGCTGACGTCTACGACCTGACAGTAGACGAACTGCATAACTTTATTGCAAGTGACATTGTTTGTCACAACAGCATCGAGCAAGACTCGGACATCGTCATGTTCATCTATCGTGACGACATCTACAACCCGGAATCCGAACGCAAAAACATCGCAGACATCATCGTTGCCAAACATCGTAATGGGCCGGTTGGCGAGCTCAGTCTCTATTTTCAAGCCAGCCAGACCCGCTTCCGTGATCTGGAACTCAATCCACCTACGGAATAATGGATTGTACATATATGACACTTTTTCCTGGATTTCCATCGGGGAAAAATCCCTTCGTGCCAGTACCGGAAGTATTCTTCACGGTACTCGTGCCTGAAATCGAGGACAGTGCTGAACTAAAAGTCACACTGCACCTCTTCTGGCTGTTTGCACAAAAAAAGGGCGACCCGCGTTGCGTCAGTGGCCGCGAACTGCTGGCTGACCGCGTATTGATGCGCGGCCTCAAACGCCGGGGTGACCCACGGCCACCGGAAGAACGCCTGCGCCAGGGCTTGGAACAAGCCATCGTTCGTGGTAGTATATTACGCGTACAGCTACGTTTGCTGAGCGAAGGCAACGACCAGGCAGAAACCATCGACTGGTACTTCTTTAACACGCCTCGCAGCCGCAAAGCAGTGGCCGATATGCAGGGCGCCGAGATGGTACCTGCGCGCCTGCTCAATCCTGGACGTGAACGTACTGGAGTTGAAGAGCAAAATGATGGCGCTATCTCAGCAAGCATGCCTATGCCTTCTAGTGAATATGAAACGGCCCTTGTTCTTGTAGAACGTCCAAATATCTTTGTATTGTATGAACAAAATATCGGGTTACTTTCCCCATTGATTGCAGATGAATTGAGAGATGCAGCCGACCGCTATCCGGCAGATTGGATTGAGTCGGCATTTCGCGAAGCTGTGCAGCACAATAAGCGAAAATGGAGCTATATCCGCGCCATCTTAAGGCGTTGGGAAGCAGAAGGCAGGCAAAGATGGAACGCTTAAACGAAATTTTGTCTAAATCGATGCCACAGGCGCAGCGCCGTCAACGTGCAGCAGAACAACGCCCGCGCACTCAGACAGAGCAGGATCAACAGGCAGATCAGCTGCCGCAGCCTCACCCTCAGGGCGATGCTCTTGAGCGTAACTTCCGACCGCCTCTCCCTGAGCAGACGGCGAATCTGGGACGGCCCGCTAAACCTGCTTCCCGCAGATACAACCAGCCAGTCCAGTACAACCCTCCATCAGGTCCGCTTGCTACGCGAGGAGAGCCACCTCCCCCCAGCTTGCAGCGGCCCAACCAGCAAATGTCGCTTGAAGGACATGCGCAGCCTACCTATCCACAAAGATCACCATCCCAGCGAGATTCTCTTTATTCATCGGCCGACGGCTATTATCAGGCCGGTGCCTATGTTTCCGTAAACCGGGCGGATGTAGTGGAGGAATGGGAAGATGACGTGGCCTCTATGCGCTATGGCGATTGGGAAAGTGACGAACAAGAGATGCAGGCATACCCGCGTCCTGGCACTGAGCCTGCACACGGGGCCAACCGCTCGCTGATCGTGCCAGAATTATCTTCAGGCTTAGAGGCGCGACCCTATCTCGTGCCGTCTCCCCGTGATTTGCCTGTGCCGCCTCCAATGCCACAGCCGCTGCCCCGGGAAGTACAACACTATCAGCAGCGTACTACACAGCCGCTACATCCTGGCTCCCCTTTGCATCTGAGCCAGGATAGACCACCAGAGGCGCATCCACCGCGAGTAGCGAGGCCTACACGCCATCTCATTCCATCTGAACAGGCAAAACAGAGCATTCCTGCGCCCTATACCGTGTCTACACAGGTTTGCAGTACCTGCAAAGGCGCGGGCTATCTACGTGCCGATGTTCCCTTCGGGCACCCGAACTTTGGCAAGCCCATTGCCTGTGAATGTAAAGAAGCTGAGCGCAAAGAAAAGAGGCGCTGGCAATTGCAAGAAATATCCAATCTTGGCGACCTGAAGTATAAAAGCTTCGAAAACTTCAGACCCAATATTTCTAGAACAGTGTATGAAGCGTATCAAGTAGCACTGGACTATGCCCGTGACCCCCAGGGATGGTTCGTCCTCATAGGCAAAAATGGCTGTGGTAAAACCCACCTGGCGGCAGCCATCGCCAACCGCTGCCTGGCTCGTGGTTCCCTGGTGCTCTTTAGCACCGTCATCGACCTGCTTGAGCACCTGCGTGCCACCTTTGTGCCTACCTCTACCGAGATATATGACCAGCTCTTCGCCAAGATGCGCGAAGCGGAACTGCTTGTCCTCGACGACCTGGGCGCGCAGCAGAGCTCACCCTGGGCCAATGAGAAACTATTTCAACTCCTCAATTACCGCTACAACTCACAATTTCCTACCATCATCACCACTAACAACCTGGGTTTGCAGGGTATCGAGGAACGTATCCGCTCGCGCATGATAGATGCAAGCCTGGTCACTATTGTCACCTTCGATGGAGCGCAGGACCACCGCCCACATAATCCAAGGAGAAGGTAGCACTCTCTCCTTGCGTTTGCAAATTGTAGGTGTTATGATAACGGTACATACCTTTGCTACAGCAAGGGTCCTCTGCACATTAAGTTTTAGTCGATAGGATCGCTCTCCCGCATCACATGGATGAGAGCCATATCGCTTCAGATAGTAAAAGGAGCAAATATGGGTGCTGTTTTCAACCCTTACGATCCCAAGTGGATTAAAGAATCTCAACAGTTTTTAGAGCCAAAGGGAGTCATTCCCGCCGTTTATGAAAAAACGCCTTACGGCGACCGTGGTATGGACATCTATTCGCGCCTCCTCAAGGAGCGTATCATCTTCCTCGGCACTCCCATTGATGACCAGGTCGCTAATGCCATAGTGGCGCAGTTGCTCTTTCTTGAGAGTGATGATCCAGGTAAGGACATCAACCTCTATATTAACTCGCCCGGCGGGAGCATCTACGCTGGCCTCGCCATCTACGACACTATGCAGTGGATTAAGCCAGATGTCTCAACCATCTGCGTTGGCATGGCCATGAGCATGGGCGCAGTACTGCTGACTGCTGGTACAAAGGGCAAACGTTTCTGTCTGCCAAACTCCACTGTGCTGATCCATCAGCCGCTCGGCGGGGCAGAAGGTCAGGCTGCCGATATCGAGATCACCGCACGCGAAATCTTGCGCCTGCGCCGTGGCATCTACGACATCCTCGTTCGCCACACCGGTCAACCCCTGGAGCGCATCATGAAAGACTCCGACCGCAACTACTACCTCACCGCACCAGAGGCCGTAGAATACGGGCTTATCGATGACGTGCTCTCCCACGAAGCCGAATCGGCCCTTACACACTAAGCTCTCCGCGCGAAACCGTTTATACATGCACGGGCGACCCTTGCGGTCGCCCTATTCATATGTGGTTGATAGGGAATGGGGGTGCAGGGGCTCTGCCCCTGCTGGAGCGCGAGGTGTCCTCGCACCATCCTTTTTTCTTTCATGTGGTGCCGCCGCAGGCGGCACCACATGAAACTAACGCAGTAGTACTAGAAGGGAGGGCCTGTGCCTGAACAGTCAATACAAACCCTGACCGGGCGTAGTGTTCGCTGTATCCTCTTCGACCTCGGTGAAACGCTCTGGTATCGCAAAGATGCTGCCACCTGGCATCAACTAGAGACTATCACAAACCGGCATGCCGGAGAACTGCTTCGCGAGCATGTCGGCTCTCAATCTCTCCCCCATCTCGATGACGACACACTTGGCGATCGCCTGCGCGAAGCATTGGACGAGCACATACGTACCCTCAAACGCTGGACCCCGGAGATTGAAGCAAATGGTTCGCTTGTTGTGCTGCAAGTACTCCAGGAGCTGGGCATCGAACGGGTTGATATCCCCTTCGCCACAACTATCTTCGAGGCCCTTCGCGTGCGTATCCCCCCATCCCGGCCCCTCTTTAGCGATACACTTCCCACATTAGCAGCTTTGCAGCAGCGTGGTTTCCTCCTCGGCGTAGTCACCAATCGACTGTATGGCGGCGAACCTTTTCAGGAAGACTTGCGTACGCTTGGCCTGCTCAACTATTTTGATCCTCGCCATATAGCAATCTCGGGTGACCTGGGTGTACGTAAACCCAATCCCGCCATCTTTCTGCACGCCCTCAAGGCGCTTGATGTTCCGCCCGAGCACGCCGCCATGGTTGGAGACTCCCTGAATGCAGATGTGCTTGGCGCTCAGAAACTCGGCATCCTTGCTATCTGGAAACCAAGGCCGAAACAAGTCGCCTGGGTAAAGACCTACCTCGCCATGCAGGGTATGTCTATCAAGACCTATGACGGCCACCGGAAGCCTTTCCCAACCAGACCTCCGCTGGAAAATCCCTCTGCTGGAATAGAAACATCCGGTCTGGCGCTGCCTGCTGTGCGTCTCACGGATGACGACTATGCTATACTGAGCATGCAGGATAAAGGCGGCTTAGGGCGCTACCTGCGCGGTGAGATCAGGCCCGACCTGATGATCGAACACTTGAGTGACTTGCTGGATATCTTTTCGGAGGCAAAAGAGCAGTGAACGCGTGGCTGCGCCGCTGGTTGTTTGAGACGCTTTATAAAAACGCATACCTCTACCGTTTTGCCAGCACAGTCCCCTTCGCCGGTCAGTGGCGTGTCTGGCAGCGGCTGGTGCTTCCTCGCCTGCATGGCCATGATGTATTAGAATTGGGCTGTGGCCTGGGAGATCTGCTCGCCGATATGACCGAAGCAGGCTACACTTGCCGCGCCGTCGAATACTCACCCCAGATGGTCAAAGCAGCGCGCGCTACGCTACGCCGCCGCAAGCTTGGCGATGATGCCTGGATCATCCAGGGATCTGCGTGGGCTCTACCTTTCACTGGCGCATCCTTTGACACGGTAATCAGCACCTTCCCCAGCGAGTATATTTATGACCCTGATACCATCGCCGAAGTAGAACGTGTTTTGCGGCCAGGTGGGCGCCTGGTGGTTATAGAAGGCGCAAATCTTCTACCCGCGGGCTTTCTGCAGCCGTTCCTGCTCGTGATCCAGCTCCTGGTCTACGGACCATCCGCCGTCTTCGGCCCACGCAAACAGCATGACCTCACTGAAGAAATGGCACGCAGTCGCGGTGAGGAACTTCCCGCAGACAAAGTATTGCATGCCGATCGTGATACCGGTACAGGCGTCACCACCGATGTGCTGCTCGATGCCTGGTTTGGCCGGCATATTCCCCTGGAAAAACACGGCCTGCGCCGCAGGTCCGAACGTGTGCGCAGCCGCCGCTGGGAAGTCTACATCACAATCGGCGAGAAAGACTAACGGCTAACATACTTACGTCGGGGGCTTGACGCTCCGTGTATACTAGCCTTGTGTTGACCGCGTAGCTCAGGGGCAGAGCGGGCCTCTTGTTATAATGTACCACGTTTGAGGGCGTAGCTCAGTGGTAGAGCAAGGACCTTTTAAGTCCGTGGCCGAGGGTTCGATCCCCTCCGCCCTCACTATAATTCATAATCCTTCGCCCACCTTACATTCTTTTTTACTGCAACTATCGCGGCTTCTCTTTCGTGTAGAGATTGTTGAGATAATTCGATACATTCATTCTATCTCGCAAAGAGAGGTGTTCCATGATCGATGCCGAGGCCGTTCTCGCACAGGCCGAGCGGGGGCAAGTTCCTGGCACGTGGCGAGTCTTTTACGCAAAGAAGCCTGCTACGACCTTGATAGGTATTTTGTATGGCCTGTCTATCCTGCTTCTCCTGTGGATAGCCATAGGAGCGCTAGCGGCTTACTTCCTTGCCTTTCCCTTGAATATAAGCTCATTTCTGGCGAACAACCTTGTCCGCCTTGCCCTGGTTGTATCCGTAGTCATAGCGGTCGTATTTGGCATACTTACTGCCGCCAAGGCAGCCGTCCGGGCAAGGCACACACTACAAGTAGTGATGCCCGACGGTGTTGTGCAGCGTATCGGCATCTCAAGACCGTCTATCAAAACTCTATCCTTTGCTGATATCGCCAGCATGAAGATGAAGACGCATACTGCCTCCAACAGCACAAAGGTGACCATCTATATCGAAGTGCAATATTTGGATGGGGGAACGGAAAAGTGGGTGCCTGCCCCTGGTCCTGCTGACGAAATTGCTCAACTCATCATTGCCTGGCATGCCAGGTACATAACCTTGCATGATCCCCAGGCGTCGCACCAACCTGCTGTGCTCACTGATGCTTCAGAACTAGGATAAAAGGCTTAGACTGACCTTCAAGGCCGTGTCCACACGGCTGAGTTCTTCGCTGCTGATGCTCCCACGCAGGCGAATTAAGCGCGATTTCTCAATCGTCATGACTTGTTCGCATTTCACATCAGTGAAGTCGGTCAGGCCATTTTCTTCGGAGGGGGCAATGCGCACATGTAGAGGCAGCTCTCGTTCTGTGCGGCTCATCGAGGCGACTATTGTCAGTGGGTAAGTAGATGAAGCATTCCCACGGTCATTCTGAATGACTAGCGCTGGCCGTGTACCTTGTTGCTCTGCACCACGGCCGGGAGACCAGTTTACGTCCCAAATCTCGCCACGTTTGGGGAGACGGGGGAAGGAGTTCGTCTCGTTTTGTTGGGAACTTTGAGGGCTGGGCGGTGATGGCCTTGCCTCACTACTCATGCAACCATACCTTCGCGACCGACATCAAAAAAGAAGCGGGCATCGTCAAGAGTTTCAGGGGTAGAACCAAGGTAGGCGTAGGCTTCATCGAGGGAGTGGGAAAGAGTGGCGAGTTCGCGTTCGCGCTTCTGGATAATGGCTTCTTTCAACTGCTGGTAATTGTCCTTGCGCATAAGCTCCATAATTGTCTCCACTACATCGCCTAGAGAGGATTCCATCTCAACGGCAAGGGCTTTGAGCTCTTTGTGCTGCGTTGACGGTATCTGGATCGATTTGCGGACGAAGTTCTCATGACGATAATAGTCTGGTTGCACAACTGCCATGAAACTGCCTCCTGATAGCGACTCACAATACGAGGCCTTTCAGTCTCTCCTAATTGTAATCCGTTCAAACTAAAATGTCAATAAACGATTTTCGCCGTTGCAGGGTTACAAGTTTCTCACTTGACGCCGCCCAGCCAATCTCATAGAATCAATGAAATGCCTGTCAGCATATACATCAGAACATACAAAAAATAGCGCTCCCTACAGCGGGAAAACACCGTACCTTGCAGGAACAGGAGGGCTACACATCTTGGCATCACAGAACGACGACGAGTGGTTGACCCTGCGCCAGGCCGCCGACATGCTAGGCATGCACCCTGCGACAGTACGACTCTGGGCAGATCGTAATGCACTGCCATCGCGTCGCACTGGCGGGGGACATCGTCGTTTTCGCCGGGCCGACATCGAGGCCCACCTGCGCCAGGACCAGGAAGCCGGGTCCGCACTCCGTCCCGCCGCCCAGCTACTCGTACAGAGCGTCCTTGGCCGCGTCCGCTTCGCCTTCACCGATGGCACCCTCAATGACCTGCCATGGTACCAGGACTTTGACGACTCCGCCCGCGAAGCATACCGCCGCCTGGGCCGCCGCGTCCTCGAACTCCTGCTCCACGCTCTCACCGGCGGCACTACCGCCGCAGAACTGCGCAGTGAAGCCGTGCATCTTGGCACCGAATACGGCACCATCACCCGCAACTCGCATGTCCCCGTTGCTGACGCCGTCCGCGCCTTTCTCTACTTCCGCAGCATCGTCGACGAAAGCGTCCTCCAGCTCGCCGAAGTCCAGGGCATCAGCGCCTCCCGGCCATCCACCGTGCGCGGCCAGCAGGATATTCCGTGGCTCGAGAGCCTCCACCAGTTACAGGCCATCACCAACGAAATCCTGCCCGCGCTCATCGAAGCTGCCCAGTCGTCAACTCCCTAAAATCAACTACTCGTTTGCAATAAATAGCTCTTTTTAACGTCTAAATATATATACTCCATTTGGATATTGTACAAAAGCGCATCTATATGTTATGTTTTCTAAAAACGAGGGGTACTTGCATGTCAACAGAACTCACAGCGCCTCACAACCAACCGCCGCCACAAGAGCCCGGCATCGTCGAGCCTAACGTGATCGACACCGGGGAAACCACCGCCTTGCGCTTGGAGAATCCTACTGCTCCGTCCACATCCCTCGTTGAATTTTCTCCCGTCGCTTCACCTGCCAGCACGCCATTTCCGGATATCATCCTGACGCCTCGCCAGCGCCGCGCCCTGTACTACCTCGCGCGCAGGCGCATGTTCCATGCCCGCATCATCAGGCGCAAAGTCCTGGCCAACCGCACACTAACCACCGACACCCCGCCTGCTACTGCCATCGTGCTGGGCACAGCCGAACATATCTCATCTATAGACTCCATCAATACCCTGGAACCAGGGCCTTCAACCACCATACCCACCGAGGATATGCAGCCGACTCAAGGTACGAGCGACCCTCGCGGAACCCTGTCCGGGGAACAGGTATACCCTGATATCCCTCGCCCTAATAACCCCACCACACCGGTGTCTATCATTGATACACCGCCAGCCGTCCCTATCATTTCGCGCAGCCAACTCACCCCCGCCAGGCCAACAAAACAAGAACGCACCTCCATCCTGCGTAGCCTGCCGCCTATGCCGCCGCTGCCTCCACGCAGCCTGCACAAGCCGGTCCCAGCATACAGGTCAGAGATTACAACCATCGTCCCGAGGCCTTACCCGCCCACACGGTCACACACACGCGCTATGCGGCAGAAACTGTTGCGCCACCTCTCGCGCAAGCACCTGCGCCGTGCGCGTGCCGCTGATCGCAAGGCCCGCCTCCGCCTCTGGACCACCATCTGGACCGTCACATCTCTATGCCTGGCCTTTCTCGTCTCGCTCGCTACCGCTGGTTACTTCACAGCCTATAACTTCTACCACCAGACCCAACTCGAGTACGAGCACCAGGTAGATACGCTCCGCAGCCTGCTGCCGCTCGATAACCTCAAAATCTATGACAGCAAGGGCGTACTGCTCGCGCAATTGACCGACCAGGGCGTACATACCACCGTCAAACTCAACCAGATAACGCCTTTCCTGCAAAATGCCACCGTCGCCACCGAAGACAAAAATTTCTGGACCAACGAGGGCATAGACCTGCTGCGCATCGCCCGCGCCGCCCTGGACGACCTACGCAGCGGACGCATCATCGAAGGCGGCAGTACCATCACCCAGCAGCTCATTAAAAACCTGATAGTCGGCAACCAGGCCACCATTGAGCGTAAGCTCAGAGAAGTCGTCCTGACCCCCCTCGTCAACAGCCGCTACAGCAAGAGCGACATCCTGGAGATGTACCTGAACAGCATCTACTACGGTCACCAGGCCTATGGCATCGATGCTGCCGCTGCCATTTACTTCGGCCTGCAAGATATGCCCGGCCGGTCTGCCGCCATGCAGCTCGATCTCGCGCAGTCGGCCGTCCTCGCGGGCATACCCAGCAATCCTTCTGCCTACGATCCACTGGGCAACCCTGGCACGGCCTACAATCGCTTCGTCACCGTGCTCAGCCTGATGGAGATGCAGCACTACATCACCAGAGTGCAGGCCCTGGACGCCATGCGCGAGGCGCAAGACCCCCACTTCTTCAAAACCGGGGCCGTCCTGCGCAACCGGGCGCCCCACTTCGTCAACTTTGTCCTGTCGCAACTGGAGCTTCTCCTTCACCTCACGCACAGCCAGTTGTCGCGCTCCGGCCTTGTTGTCGATACAACGCTGGATATTGCTTTGCAGGATAAGATACAGAAGATTGCCCAGCGCCATATTGCTGAACTGCGCTATACTCACCACGTGACCAATGCGGCAGAGGTGCTCATCGACTTCCATACTGGCGCCATCATCTCCTTGCTTGGCAGCATCGACTTTAACAATGCATCGATCGATGGACAGGTTGATGTCACGCAGAGCTACCGTCAGCCCGGCTCGTCTTTCAAGCCCTACGTCTACGTCACGGCCTTTGCGCAGGGGGCCTCGCCTGCCCAGGCCATCGTCGATGAACCTACTTCCATTCTCTTGCCGGGCGGCGACCCGCCGGTGTTCACGCCCCACAACTACGACCTCGGCTATCATGGGCATATGACGCTGCGCTGCGCCTTACAAAATTCACTGAATGTTCCCGCCGTCAAAGTCCTGCAGCATGTGGGCATCTCCGCGGCCATGCAGACCGCTTATGACATGGGCATCACCAGCTACCAGGGCACACCCGGCTACTCGCTCGTCCTCGGTGGCCTGGGCATCCGTCTGATCGACCATACCTCGGCCATGGGCGTCTTCGCCAATGGGGGCGTGCGCGTAGGCTACTATACCATCAATAAGGCCGTCCTCGTCTCAACGGGCAAGATCGTCTACCAGCACCAGCTCGACCACGGTAAGCGCGTTATAAGCGCTCAACTGGCTTACATGATGACCAACGTCCTCAGCGACAACGCCTCGCGCACTCCCGAGTTTCTCGACTGCAACGTCTTGCAACTGTATTCAAACTCCCAGCAGGATTGCTGGCAAGGTAATCGCGGCGTGATACGTCCCGCCGCCGTCAAAACCGGCACCACCAGCGCCTTCCGCGACAACTGGACGGTAGGTTACACAACCGACTACGTCATGGGCGTCTGGGCTGGCAACGACGACAACACTCCCATGTACAACGTCACAGGTGTGCAGGGTGCCGCGCCCATCTGGCACGATGCCATGCTGGTGGCAGAGCAGGGCCATCCTATTCGCAACTTCACCTACCCTGGTGGCCTTGTGCGGGCCACCGTCACCTATCCCGACGGCGTCATGACTACTGATTGGTTCCTCCCCGGCACGGTGCCCACATTCATCTTGCCAACACCCACTCCGGCGCCCATCCCAACCGCTAACCCGACACCGACGGTGACCCCGCTCATTTCCAATCCTATACCCGCTACTCCCGCGCAGGTCACCCCTTACTGCCCTAGCAGCTACAGCTTCGCCTTCAATCCCCCACCGGACAGCGCACAATCACCGGCGCCCGGCTGGTGGTAAATAATTACAACATATCGCAGGTTATCGCCTACTCGCCTGTCTCTCCATTGTAGAACTTATAGGTGCCTGTTACAATATCTGTGTAAGGCCTATCAATTGCTCGGTCCCTGGAGCCGTTACTCACCGGGTCCCCGACTCGTTTAGAGACTATAGGCATCGCATCTTAACATATCGTTGTGCTTGTTCTGCAAGCAAAGATGATCACCGTCACCTTGCACAGGAGGACGCTCTGGTACATAGCGAGCAAACGGGCGCTGGTATGCACCTCCAAATCGATTTATTTCGATATTTTATAGAGTAGTGTAGAATATATATACAACTAATAACATAGAACTTAGTTCATACAGAGAGAAATGCCATGCAGATCGAAAAATACCCGTCGTCCAGGAGGACAGGAACGCTGGCAAGGAGCGCCTCTCCAAACTCGCCATTCGCAGCCGATTTACCAGAGCACAGTCGTGCTGCCGCAGCGCAGAGGCTCAATGAGCGGTCGCCTAGACCCGCGCGTGGGCTCTACTACCCTGTGCCACATCTCAACCCCCATCCACACGGGTGGCGCACACGGCGCTATCTCAAGCGCAAAAATCTGCGCATGAGTAATCGCCAGTACGCAGCCACAGATAGCTTGAGCAACAGGTGGTCAATGATGCCCCTGGCATTGGGGTCATTACTGGTTGCCGTTGTGCTCGCAGGCATTCTCGTCGGACTGGTAGGAGCTGTCACCGCTACGCAGCAGCGTTATGGCCAGCAAGTCACGACATTGCTGGATATCCTGCCTGGGGATAGCTTGAAGATGTATGATGCGCGTGGCACCCTGATCTATCAGATGCTGGACCAGGGCCTGCAAACTACTGTGCCGCTCTCGCAGATCTCCCCCAACCTCGCTCATGCCGAGATTGCTATCGAAGATCAATACTTCTGGTCCAATCCAGGCTACGACATCACAGGTATCGTGCGTGCCGCGCTGGCGGACCTGACCAGCGGGCGTATCGTGGCCGGTGGCAGCACCATCACCCAGCAATTGATCAAAAATACCATTGTAGGGAACCGCGATACGGTCATGCGCAAGTTGCAGGAAATCATCCTGGCGCCCAGCGTCTCGCGCATCTATTCCAAACAACAGATTCTCTCGATGTATCTGAACACCATCTATTATGGTGAGCAGGCCTACGGCGCCAACGCTGCCGCCTTCATCTATTACAACTTGAAGGACACCTCTACCCAGACCGCTGCATCCCAACTCGACCTCGCACAATCGGCCATGCTGGCGGGCATTCCCAGTAACCCCAGCGCCTACGATCCCTACCTGCATCCCAAGGCGGCGCTCAACCGCATGAAAGCTGTGCTCACCCAGATGTACTTGCAGGGCTACATCACCTCTCTGCAGGTGCGTGAAGCCATCGCCGAGGCCCAGCAGCGGCATTTCCTGCACCACGGCATCATTCACAACAACCTCGCTCCGCATTTCGCTAACTATGCGCTCAACGAGCTGGCAACAACGCTGCACGTCAAGCGCACCGACCTGGCTCGCCTGGGCCTGGTGGTATCCACCACGCTCGACCTGCAACTACAAAATAAGATCCTCAAAATCGCCCAGCAACACATTGCCGAGCTGGCGAGGGCGCACCACATGTCAGATGCTGCCGTGGTCATGATCGACTTCCACAATGGCGCCATTCGCGTCCTCCTTGGCAACATCGACCCTAATAACCCGCGCTACGGAGCCTTCGATGTGGCATCGCAGGGCTACCGCCAGTCAGGTTCGTCGTTCAAACCTTTCATCTATGCCACTGCCTTCGCTAAGGGCTTGAGCCCTGGCATGCCAATACTGGATGCTCCCCTCACAATTCAAATGTGCTGCGGGCTGCCCTCCTACACACCGCATAACTACGACGGGGGCTATCACGGCTTGCTGCCGGTACGCAATGCCTTGCAGAACTCGTTCAACATTCCGGCTGTGAAGGTTCTCCTCAGGGTCGGCGTTGATAATGCACTGCACATGGCACAGAAGATGGGCATCACCAGCTATGTCGGCACGCCAAACTACACTATGGTGCTCGGCACGCTGGGCATTCACCTGCTCGACGAAACCGCTGGCTTCGGCGTGTTCGCCAATGGCGGCGTGCGCATTCCTCCACATGCCATCGACACAGTGGTGAACACACAGGGTCAGTTGATCTATCACTTCGTCTCCAAGGGCCAGCGCGTTATCAGCAAGCAGGTAGCCTATATGATGACCAACGTGCTGAGCGACAATACCGCCCGTACCTTCGAGTTCGGCAAGTGCAGCTCGTTGTTCCTCTACAGCAACACAGCGTCGCAATGTTACGCGGGCGACCCCGGCCTCATCCGTCCCGCTGCCGTCAAAACAGGCACGTCCCAGGACTTCAGGGATAACTGGACGGTAGGCTACACCACCGACTACGTTATGGGGGTGTGGGCAGGCAACAATGATAACTCGCCCATGATCAACATAACAGGTGTGGATGGCGCCGCTCCTATCTGGCACGACAGCCTGCTCCTGGCAGAACAGGGACGACCTGCCATCGGCTTCCAGAACCCCGGCGGCCTGGTGAAGAGAACCGTCCACTACGGGGGCATCACCACCACCGACTGGTACATCGAGGGCGTTCCCTGGACCAACTGGGGCCTGGGATAGACCTTCTTGAAGGTTGAAAAATAGTTGTTACGTTTAGAGGCGTGGCCGCACAATGGTGAGCTTTAACAAAATAACGTAGATAGGGGCTACGCCACCTGTATCCCATTGGCGTCAAGCTAACGGAACGAGATGAAGGCGTAGCTGCGCGATTCATCGCGCCGGGGCAGGGGAAGTATCCCAGGCGAGGCCGTCCCCCGCCCCAGGCGCCATAAATGTCGCGGCTACGCCCCTTTACATGACGGCTATCAGGACTACAACACCTGTATTCCTACGCGCTCCAACAACTGTCGGCTGATCTCCGCCCGGTGCTTTATAGGCATACGCCCCGGTAGGCTGTGCGAATCGGAACCCGTACTCAGCAGCAGGTTATGCTTGCGTACGTACTCCAGGTAGGTCTCGACCATCTCAGGCCTATGGTAGGGGTGATAGACCTCTATGCCATCCAGCGGAATCTCTGCCCGTACCTGGTCCAGCAGATCGGGGTCATAGAAGGTGAAACCATGCTCCTGGCGGCCGGGGTGCGCAATCAGGCAGACGGCCCCGCTGCGGTGCGCAGCATCCACGGTCTCTGCCATATCCGCCAGCATAGAGTAAAAGCCCGCCTCGCGAATCATGCGCAGGCCGGTTTGCCAATCGGAAGCATAGCCATGTGTACGTAGGAGCTGGATATTGTCAGCAGGTAGGTGCAGCTTACCGCCATTTGCAGCCAGCACCTCCTCCTGGCGTGGGAACTCATACCCCTTGCTGCGCAGTGTGTCATAGACCTGGTGGGTGTTCTCCAACTGGCGCCGTACAACCGACTCGGCAACGCCGCGAATGTCGTTATTATCGGGGTCAAAGCCATAACAAAGCACGTGGCCCATCTTGCCATGCCACTCCGTGCTCATCTCTACCCCGGCCAGTACAGGCAGGTTCTGTTGCACTGCCAGTTGCTGGATGTGGGCCACCGTATCAACGCGATCATGGTCTGTTACGGCCACCAGGTCGAACTTTTCGGTGACCAGATAGTTGATGAGCTGTTCGGCTGGCCAGCGTCCATCGCTGTAGGTGGTATGCATGTGAAGGTCGATCGAGGCGTCGGAGGCAAGTGTAAGGCTGGTTGTTAAACGCTGCAAAATAGGCTCCTTGCATAGGTAATGTAGGGGCGGGGACGTGCTGGATAAATCCGCACTCTACGGCCATCGCCCTGTCCTCCGGACAAAAACCCTAGGAGGCAGGCATCATTACCCGTAATGGTACCACACGTGTCACCACCTGAACACGTAGATATTTATTTTATGTACGTTTTACCCACCGCTAAACTACCCTTAATTTCCTGCTAACCACCGTATGCTACGGTTGCTTATGAATACATTGTGTGCTTATTAACAGGTGAGTGATATGCGAATAGCAATTATTACTGAGAATTTTCTGCCCAAGTTGGATGGCGTCACGCGCACCCTGGCAATGCTGTTGGAGTATTTACAAGCGAATGACCACCAGGCGCTGCTCCTGGGTCCAGATAGTGGTATGCAGCAATATGCAGGAGCTGAACTTATTGGCACTGCCGGAGTAGCGTTTCCCTTTTATCCAGAACTCAAGTTTAACTTCTTTCGCCCCCTGTTCGTACGCCGTCTCAGCGAGTTCTCGCCTGATATCGTTCACCTGGTAGACCCTGTTGTACTGGGTGCAGCAGGTCTGGTAGCCGCACGCTTTCTGAATAAACCCCTGGTCTCCTCTTACCACACAAATCTTGCCACGTACTGCAGTCATTTTGGCTTCTCCCTTCTTACAGAGCCGATGTGGCACTACAACCGTTTTATCCATAACCAGTGCTCTCTCACCTTCTGCCCCTCACCGTCTACCGCTGCCATGCTGCGCTCGCAGGGGTTTCAACACCTGCGCATCTGGCCGCGTGGCGTCGATACGACCTTTTTTCGGCCGCAGCGCAGAAGCGCAGAACTACGTTCTTCCTGGCTCCGCGCTTGTAGTCCCCCGATTTATCGTGGGGAACTCCTTATTCATCGGGGGACGAGCGAAGCGAGAGAACAGCCTGATAACAAACTGATCCTGCTCTATGTTGGCCGTGTATCGTGGGAAAAGAACCTGCGTTTACTTGTCCAGGCCTACCAGGGCCTGGATCACCACCACTGCCACCTGGTGATCGTAGGAGATGGACCAGCCTATGCCGAAATGCAACAATTACTAGCGGATGTTCCAGTCACGTTCACTGGTTATCTGAGCGGAGATGCGCTGGCGGATGCCTATGCTTCGGCTGACATATTTGCCTTCCCGTCACGCACAGAAACGTTCGGACAGGTGGCATTAGAAGCTATGGCTTCTGGCCTGCCTGTCGTCGGTCTTCATTCAGAAGGTGTCTGCGATCTCGTAACCAATGGACTTACTGGCCTGCTCGATGCACAACGTGTCAATGAAGAGGAACAGGCAGCCAGCTACCGAGAGTTGCTGGAGGAGTTGATGTATGACCATAGCGCTCGGCAGCTCATGGGACAGGCTGCACTCGCCAGCGCTCGCAAATGTTCATGGCCCGAAGCCATGCAGCGCCTCTTGCAAGGATATGATGAAGCAATCAAGTGCACACGAACACTCGTAGCGGCATAATCAGAATCTTCTTCGCATTTATTACCCTCCATTTGCTGCTCTATTTCCTGCGTCATTACTGCCGATAGAAATGTAAGGGGATATTTCTTGCTGGAAATCTAGATGGAAACAGGTAACCCCGGTCGCTCATTCTATCCTATCCATGCCTAAGGGAACAGTATTCTGGAGGAGTACATGGCTTCTGATTGGACAACTCCACCTGTTGTGCCAACGCTAAACGCTGCGAAGAGCGCGGGAGATATAAAAAGAAACACCTCTATAGATACGCAGGCGCTACCTTTTCTGCCGCCTGTGTCCACTTCACAGAGGAGAGAAGACACGGCACATTTGCCTGCTGTGTTAGACATGCGAGATTTAACGGGTTTCCTGGTGCTAATCGTTTTGTTCGTTCCTGCTATTACCAGCGTACAATCGGCTGGCCCAGCAGCGTTTCTTTACTGGGTACTTGCTTTGTTTACGTTTCTTCTGCCCAGTGCCTTTGTTATGCGATGGTTGGTACGCCACTTCCCAGGACAGGGAGCTCCTTACTTCTGGGCCATACGTATTCTCGGTGCCAAATGGAGTTTCCTGGCCGCTTTCTGCGCCTGGTGGCCCGGCAGCATTGCCATCATCACAACTATAGGAATTGGGATTATGTCTGTTCAATACCTCGCTCCAGCGTGGTTCACCAATCCCACAGAACATTTTCTGGTGATCACGGCAGTTCTACTTGTAGCAACAGCTATAGCATGTTTACCACTAAGCTTGCTCAAGCGTATCCTCCTGGGGCTGGCGGTACCCTATTACTTCTTTTATATGACAGTGGGCGCAGCCGGAGGTTGGTGGCTTTGGAGCGGTCACCCGGCAGCAGTTTCACTGCGCACGTTAAATCAGTTGAAACCCAGCGGCAATAACTTTGTTATATATGGACTTGTATTGTTAGGATGCCTCAGAATCTTTATGCCTCTGTTCATGGGTGGAAAGATTGGTAGTACTCAGAATACAAAGCACTTCATCTGGTGGAGCGTCGCTCTTTTGGTTTTTGCCTATCTGGCCGGGACATTCGGTGTAATGGTAATCGTGCCGCCAGCACAATCGGGGGGGCTTTCAGCAAGCATACAAGCTATCTCGATAGCCTTTGGACCGCTCGCTGGCGCCGTCGCTGCTATAGTGCTTGCATGCAGCCAGGTGGCTGTTACCATTGCTTTCCTGTTGTTGTTTTCTCGCCTGCTAGTCATTTTCTTACAGGATCAGCGGCTTGCTGCGCCATTAACTCGAGTGAATCGGCATGGAGTGCCTATCCTGAGCACCATCACACAAGCCATTATCGTTGCCAGTATTGCAGTGTTGACCTTCGTAGCCATACCGGAACTCTTCGGAAAGTTTATACACACGGCAGATCTGCTCCTTGAAATCTGCAGCGTATTGTCGGCAGGAACCGCTGCATTGTGGGAAATCTGTGCCGCACTGCTGTTCTTATGTACGCTGCGACTCTATTCTCGTTACAAACACTCTGCACGGAGCATACCTGCCTCCCAAATACGAGCGCCATTTCACAACGATGACCTCACTACAGAGCACGAAAGCCTCCTGCCACCAGATGTGAACCGGGGGCCAGATGGCCGCCGCAATAACTATCAAGGGAGCATCTTGATCGGACTGGCCATCACTGGTGCAGCGGCATCCTTTACCGGTCTGTGGCTAACAGTGTCAAACTCATGGAATGCCGAGCTTATTCCAACTGCTCAATGGATAGTGCTTGTCGGAGGGGTCATTCTGGTTTCACTTGCCATTGGGTGGGTAGCCAGCGAGGTAGCACGCGCCAATACTTTGCTTGAAGACCAGCGCCGCGCCAACTGCCGCGAGGTGACCCTGCGAGAACAGTTGCAAGAAGCCTACGAGCAGCAACAGGTATTATTGGCAGAGGTAGATCGGTGGTACCGAGAACAGGCGCTCGCGGCCGTTACTGATACGCTCACTGGCTTACCGAACCACCGGGCAGTGATGAACAAGCTGGACGAGGAGATAGCGCGCTGCCAGCAAGAAAAAGCCTCCTGTGCTGTTTTATTTGTGGACCTGGATTACTTCAAACATATAAATGATACCTGGGGACACCGGGCTGGTGACGCGATCTTACGCGCAGCTGGGAGTCGCTTGTGCTCAACCTTACGTCCACGTGATTTCCTGGGACGCTACGGCGGCGAGGAGTTCGCAATTGTATTGGCGGGTGCTGATGTGTGTGAAGCGAACCGGGTAGCAGAGCACTTACGAGCGGCAGTTGCAGCACAGCCATTTTACTGGGAAGACGATGAAACCAATAGCGTTGAGCCTATAGTAGTAACAGTAAGTATTGGTATAGCGGTCTATCAACTTCATGGAATGTGCCGCGAAACATTGCTCAAATACGCGGATAGCGCTATGTATCAAGCCAAACACACAGGGCGCAATCGTGTCTGCATTGCGGACCTGGAGTTGACTTCTTCCGAGAAAATGCCTTTCGCTCACGGGGTAAATAGCCCAGTGGAATGCACTACTGTGCGAGCGCTCATAGCAGCAGCTGCCGCGCATGATAACGAGACCAACGCCCACGCACAGCGTATGGTACAGCTTGCCGAGAGCACTGCCCGCATGCTCAATCGACCGGAAGAGGAGATTCGCTTAATCACTTTGGCAGCTTTGTTGCATGACATTGGCAAGATTGGCGTCCCCGATTCTATCCTGCACAAGCATGGCCCACTGACATACGATGAATGGGCTATTATGCACCGTCACCCAGAAATCGGCCAGCAAATCCTGGCGCAGGCCGGTGGTATATTTGAGCAACTGGCTCATATCGTGGCTACACACCATGAGCACTGGGATGGACATGGCTATCCAGCCGGGCTGGCGTATAATGCCATCCCCATGAGTGCGCGTATTCTTTCTGTTGCCGACGCCTATGATGCTATGATTTCACATCGATCATACCGTGACCCGATTCCTGCAGCCAATGCCAGAGCAGAATTACAACATTGCGCAGGCAGTCAATTCGATCCCCTTGTCATCAAGACATTTCTCACCGTGTTAGATGAAGAGCATTCACAGACAGAAATGAAAGCTGCTTACATGAACGGCTAGAAAGCCCCCGTCATTCATGCGGGGGATGAATAGCCTGCTGGACGCCTCCAGAGCATTACTCAACTGTTGAATATTCAATCAAAGTCTAGACAGCCCTGGTACACTTGACCTAGCACCTTGAGAACTGAATAGTGTTTCGGTGGGTTCCCTGGCGCAGGGCCAGGGGTAAAAATGCTACCGTGTTCATCAAGCAACGGTGGAAGAGCCAGC
>WNGN01001984.1_pt1 | contig 31463 bp, 49 predicted proteins | sample 5400561 | NCBI WGS metagenome assembly WNGN01 (sample SAMN13153379, study PRJNA577476) | soil metagenome | isolation source: 115 cm soil or saprolite under Garry oak tree replicate 2 | place: USA:California | collected 2016-06-15 | reverse complement strand
AAAGTTATTAGAGGGGTTAAACCCACTGTTTTTGAAATCCACAAGAATGACGAGTTAGTAAGTCAAGAAGCTGATAACAAAGATTATCAGGAAGCATTTGAAAAGTATGTACTTCGTACTAATTGGAGATCATTTTGTCAAATCTTCGTTCTAGGTTCAGCTATTTTTACACCATTTATGGCCCTTGCAAAAGGACAGCGTAGGGATATTATCGAAGATTTGCTTGATATGCGCATCTTCACTGCTATGAATAACATCCTAAAGACCGATATTCAGGCTACTGAATATGACATATATGAAGAAGATAACAGAAAGAAATTGATTAATGAAAAGCTTAAACTCACATATCAACATATTAAAGAAATCCAAGAAACTACTGAAAAAGCAATTTCCGAAAAAGAAGAAAGAATCGCTACCGCCCGAACCAATATTGATGATCTTAATAAACAAGGCTCTGATATACAACTCCAGATTAGGTCCTTTGAACGTTTAAAAGATGGTGAAGAGAAGGTAAAACAAACTGCTAAAGAATTTAGCAACATCAATAATCAACTTCAGCTTAAAGTTAACCAGATTAATCGTGAGATCAAGTTCCTAGGTGACAATGATACCTGTCCTACTTGTGCACAGATTATTGACGAGTCATTCAAAGATAATGCTCTCAATAAGAAAGTATCTCATTTAGAAGAATTGACTGAAGGTTTAACAAAACTTGAAGCTAAATATAGTAAAGTAAGGGATCAGGTTGCTAAATTTTTTGAAATTCAGACCGAAATAGATAATTATCATCAGCGAGAAAGAACAATTGAAAATCAATTAGAGAACCTAGAACGTTATATTGACGAACTTCAGAGTGATATCGATAAAGCAAAGGTAACATATTGCCAAGATGTCAGAAAGCCTGTAGAATTGGAAGAAGAACTAAAAGATGTTTCAAAGAAACTTGAAGGTCTAAACGAAACTCGAACACTTCAAGGTTATGCAGGTGTAATGTTGAAAGATACTGGTATCAAGGCTAGAATCATTAAGACCTATATACCAATCATTAATCAGCTCATTGCTAAGTATTCTTCGATTCTAGACTTTTTCGTGGACTTTCAATTAAACGAAGAATTTTCGGAAACAATTAAATCACGGTTTCGTGATGAATTTTCCTACGAATCTTTCTCAGAAGGCGAGAAAATGAGGCTAAATCTTGCAATTTTGTTCACTTGGAGGGCAATTGCTAAGCTTCGTAACTCGGTGGATTGTAATATCCTGGTTTTCGATGAAATCCTTGATTCTTCGTTGGATAGTGAAGGAGTCGATAATATGATCAAGTTATTGCATCAAGCAGCTCCAGAAACTAGGGTCTTTATTATTTCACACAGAGACGCAATTCTTGACAAGTTTGAGCGCGTCATTCAATTTGATAAAAAGAGTAATTTTTCAAGGACTATAGAAGCATGACAATAATGCCACTGATAAAAGATGATATAGTACATTTTACACAACCATGTGAGGAATTTGATTTTGAAGGATTTTTGGATCCGAGTCAGCTTGCTAGGGATCTTGTTGACACAATGTATCATAATAATGGGTTGGGTCTTGCAGCCAATCAAGTTGGTCTTCCCTATAGAGTTTTTTGTTTTAGAGGCGATCCAGCTAATTTTGTTCTTTTTAATCCTGTTATTGTTCAAACTGGGGTCGAAGAAATTGAATTAGAAGAAGGTTGCCTTTCTTTCCCAGGCCTTGTACTAAATATAAAACGACCTAAGAACGTTCGTGTCAGGTTTCGAGGACCTGATAATGAGCAGCACATTCATGATTGGAGCGGTATGACAGCTAGAGTAGTACTTCATGAAATGGATCATTTGAACGGTAAATTATTTTACAATCGAGTATCTAAATATCATAGAGATAAAGCTTTTAAAAATAGAGGAAAATTACAATGATTTCTAAACAAATAGTATGGCGTGAGTGTACAGATGAGGAAAAAGCTGAAAGAATTGCTAGAGATCCATCTTTAACAGAAACAAAGATGTATACCGGTGAGAATAAGTCCCGAGCAGGTGCTCGTATTCGTGCAAATGATGAAAATGAGACCTTCACATATTCTACAGAATAACCTTGACAATTGAGTAGAAAGCTGCTATAATATGTTAGATAGTGAAGATTTAGCTTATAAGGATTTAAAACATGCAACGTCCTGAAGGATGGTGGGATATATGGTTTTTAGAATTAGCTAAATATGTTTCAACGGCTTCTAAAGATCCTTCTACTCAAGTAGGAGCAGTCATTGTAAACCCTGACACTAAACAAGTAGTCGGTATGGGTTTTAATGGGTTTGCTAGAGGGGTTGAAGATACAGAAGATCGTCTCAATGATCGCTCTAAAAAATTAGAACTCACTGTTCATGCTGAAGTTAATGCAGTTCTTAATGCTACAGCTTCAGTTAGGGGTTGTATTATCTATGTATACCCAACTATTATGATACCTGCGTGTTGTGCTCGTTGCGCAGGTGTTATAGTTCAAAGTGGTATTAAGGCTGTTTTAGGTTATCATTGTCCATATCCTTCTGAACGATGGATGGTACAATCAGAATTATCTTCCCTGATCTTAAGAGAGGGTGGAGTTAAATGGTATGGGAATTTTGAAGAAATTCCACCTAGGGAGAGGAAATTATAATGGATAGTGATAGCAAGTTTTGGATTGCAGTTGTAGCATGTTTATGTTGGACCTTAATATTTATTATAGGTTGTGTAACTGTTGGAACTAGATACTCTAATGAAAGATATTATGATGCATTTAAGCAATGTGTTGAAGCAAAAGGAACTCCTGTTCCACAATTCAGCGCCGGATTGGTTTGTATTATAAAATGAAATTTGTCAGCACTAAGCGTTATGGACATAATAGTGGATTCTCTTGTTGTTTTAGGCAATGGAGAGCAGCATCACATTGCAACACACTTCATGGCTATCCTTTAGCATTTGAATTTGTTTTTGAGTCAGATGAATTAGATCAAAATAATTGGGTCGTCGATTTTGGAAATCTTAAGTGGTTAAAAGAATATCTTACAAAGATGTTTGATCACACTACCTTAGTGGCAGCTGATGATCCAGAATATGATACTTTTCTAGAATTATCAAGAAAAGGTCTTATTGATATGAGAACTTTAGATGGTGTTGGGTGTGAAAGAATTGCTGAAATGGTATATGAATGGGCTAAGTTTTGGGTAGAAGATAAATTTTATGATGTAAAACTTCGTTCTGTTCAAGTTTGGGAACACGAAGGTAATTCTGCGAGGTATGAAGGATGATCAGAGATGCTCATTATTGCCTTATAGTTCCTAAAGGGGATGTTTATGACCTTATAGGTGTAGGTCATATGGCTAATTCCATGGATGCTGCATATCTTACAGGTGCTACTCTTGAACAATGTCTTACTACATTCAAAAAACAGAACCTAAATAGTTGGTGTACACTTTACATAAAAGTGATTATTGATTAATGAATGAAGAGGAAATATTTGACGAATTAGAACGTTTAAGAGAAAAACTTAAAACACTAAGTGGATATAAAAATAACAAACGCCGTCAAAGAGTTAAAAAAAGAATTGGTCAATTAAATCTTGATTTAATGATTTTAAGAGATAATAATATTGGGATACCAAGGATACCAAAAGGTGCACAAACAAGTAAAAATTATGGGAGGACCTTCTGGGAAGCTGATGAAAAAGGTAAGATTTTTAGGGATACATTAGGAACAGCATGGAACACAAGAAAGACAGAAATACCTATAGAATATGTTCGAAGGAAATATGATTAATGAAATCTATTAAAGTATCAGAAATTTTCTATAGTCTGCAAGGAGAAGGGTTATATCTTGGCACTCCTTCTATATTCTTGAGAACCTTTGGATGTAATTTCACTTGCAGTGGATTTTCAATGCATCTCGGAGAGAATTCTATTGAAAGATTTGGTGTAGATCCTTCTAATTATGAAAGATATGAGGACCTCCCTCTTGTTCATACAGGTTGTGACTCATATGCATCTTGGGACGTAAGATTTAAACACCTTTCACCTTTATTACAAATACCTGCGATTGTAGATAGAATTCAGGCATTGCTTCCTGATGGTAAGTTTAGTCAAGATAAGCATTTGATTATTACAGGTGGGGAGCCACTTCTTGGATGGCAAAAGAGTTATCCTGCTCTGTTCGAGGAGTTTGAAGCAAGGAATATGGGACTTACTCATCTTACATTTGAAACAAATGGAACTCAACCTTTAAGCTTAGATTTAGAAAATGCTCTCTTTGATATTCCTAAAGTTATATTCTCTATCAGTTCAAAGCTACCTTCATCAGGCCATAATTGGACTGAAACAATCAAGCCTGAAGTAATTCAACAATATATTGAATGTAGCACTTATGCTTATTTCAAATGGGTAGTATCGTCACCTGATGATCTTGTAAGTGTTTATAAAGCACTTGATCTTTATGATCCTATTAAAATTCCAGTTTATCTTATGGCTGCAGGTGGGACGACCGAACATTACGACCAAAATAAAAAATGGGTTGCCGAATTAGCCAAAGAAAAAGGATTTCGTTACAGCCCAAGACTTCAAATCGACCTTTGGAAAAATTCGTGGGGGGCTTAAAATGAAACCAGTTAGTGAATTATTAGCACTTTGTCAAGAATTTGTTGACAATCATCCTTTTGAAGAAGAAGGGGATCAAGGATATAATTTTGATGATGGTCAATTATTCTTTGAAGAAGTACCAGAAGAAGATATTCTTGATTTTTTTAGTGAAATGTATAATATATTAGTAAAATGACAGATATAACACAATTTACAGGATATTATCGGTTCCTTTCAAATTTCTATCCATGTAACGTAGAATTGGAAAGTCATTCTTATCCTTCAGTAGAACATGCTTATCAAGCTGCAAAATGTTCTCATAAGGAAGAAATGGTTCAATTTCAAGATCGAACCATGAAAGCTGCCGAGGCTAAGCTAGTAGGTAAGCATGTGAAATTAAAACGAGATTGGGGTCTTTTTAGGATTCCATATATGGAAGGACTTGTAACAAAAAAATTCAATTCAAGTGCTCGTCTTCAAGAAATGTTGCTTGCTATTGATGGAAAGATAGTAGAAGGTAATTATTGGGGTGATACTTTCTGGGGAGAGTGTCCTTTAGGTACAGGTTATAATCATTTAGGAAAAATCCTAATGAGAGTAAGTGATAAACTTAAATGACAATGAAAGATAGCCTCGATAAGATCATAACTACCTACTTTGCTACGGTTACAGAAGTTCCTTTTACCTACAAAAATAAATTGTATGAACCTAAGCTAGTAACTATATCTCCTATGATATATCGAGATTTCATATGTCATTCTAAGTGTGGTGCATGTTGTTCTCGTTTCTCTTTGGATTATCTTCCATCAGAAAAGAAACCTTATGATCTTGAAAAGCGTCAAGTAGAATTTGATGGTCGAAAGGTAACAATCTATTCCGATTATCAGATCGATCATGAAAGTCACTTCTGCAGAAATCTCAATCAACAAGATGGTCTTTGTATGATACACGGAGCCCATCCTTTTTCGTGTGATTTCGAGATTATGAGATTCTTCCACTTTAAAGATCGTCCTGACGCTATAAGAACCTCACTATATGGAAGAGGATGGCAGATGCTACGTATTGATGGTCAGCGTGGTGCTCAGTGTGAAATGTTAGAGCAGAGTGAAACTGGAAAGTTAGAAGCAGTTCGAAAGCTCAAGAGACTCCTTGAATGGACTACTCATTTTAAATTAAAAACAAAAGTAAAAAAGATTATTAAAGTGGTGGAGAAATCAAATTTTGACACAATCGAGCAGTTCACGCTATAAGGATAAAATTATGAAAACTTTTACTAGTGACAATATTAGGCGTCGTATTATAAATGAAGGAGGTTCATATGCTGCTTCCGATAATATATCTCAATATCTAAATCATAATGAAGTAGAAGATCTTGAAGAAGAACTTACATATAAATTTCAAGAAGTTTTGAAATCTTTGGTCATTGATATTGAAGATCCTAATTCTTCAGGTACAGCAAATCGCCTAGCTAAGATGTACCTTTATGAAATTATGTCTGGAAGATATGAACTTCCTCCTACAACTACAGCTTTTCCTAATGATGGAAAGAACAAATACACAGGAATGATTGTCATTAGAGCTGAGATTAAATCGGTCTGTGCTCATCACCATCAGCCTATCGCCGGTACTTGTTATATTGGACTTATACCAAATGGTAAGGTAATGGGTCTTTCAAAATATATCAGGTTAGCTCAATGGTGTGCTCGTAGAGGTACTTTGCAAGAAGAACTTTGTAATGATATTGCCAATGTCATTTCTGAAGCAACAGCGTCAGATCATATTGGTGTTTATATAGCTGCAACTCATGGATGTTGCGAAAATAGAGGTGTAAATGCTCACTCTTCTCTCACCCAGACTACCGTGGTCCGAGGACTTTTTGATTCTGACACTTCGACAAAACGAGAATTTTTCGATAATATTCAACTTCAAGAAGTACATAGCAAAACAAGATGAAAAAACTAGAACTTGAATACGTCATATCCGCTGTAGCTCAAGGTATGTTTCCAAACAATAAAAAATTGGATGCACAAGCTCAGGATCAAATTCGCATAGGTCTTCAATCAATTGTAGAAGTAGTTCGCGCTGATGTCAAGAAAAATTGTAAGCACTACACCCCGCAACTATCTATGTTATTTAATGCTTATACTGAAGATCAATATATCGATTATTTCAAATACCTTGAAAATATGCATATGGAAAATGTATATGCTGATTCTGGTGGGCTTCAAATTGTTACTACAGGAAAAGAAAAGACTGAAGAACTAAAGCAAGGTGTGTATGAAATCCAAGCCTATGCTGATTATGCTATGTGTTTTGATGAAATTCCTCTCACTCGTAAAGAAGGTCAGGAACACAAGCGTACCAGAAATGAACGTAGTAACACTGGAAACAAGCTATATCATCATTCTCGCTTGATCGCCTCTGGTAACGAAACTGGAAAGAACATCAAAGCTCAGATTGAGACCTTTAAACGTCTTAAAACTGATACAAAAGTAGTACCAATTGTTCAAGGAAACAGTGCTGAAGATATGGTAGTTTTCTTTGATGAAATTTCTAGGTTGCTTAAAGGTGATGATTGGGATCATGTCAGTGGATTAGCGGTAGCAGATACTTGCATTGGAAACGGTGAGTTAGAATCCATTGAAATGTTAAGGGCTGCTCATAAAATTGCTGATTATTGTCATCCAAATGTCGCAAAACATCTTCATATTTTGGGTGTAGGTAGTATTATGAGAATGCGCCCAATTATTTATCTTCAACGTTCGAAATATCTTGACAGTTACAAAAAAATATCGTATGATAGTTCATCACATACATCTACATTTACCTATGGCCTTCTTAAGGTTAATGGTACTTGTAAACCATTAGGTGGTCATAGAAACAAGAAGGTAGAGGAACATTTCAAGAATGTTTATCGCCTTTTTTCCGCATATTTAGAATGGATGAAGGTTAGCGAGTGGCAGTTCTTAGAAATTATTCTTGGACCTAAACAAGCTAACCGAACCCATGAAACTACACTTGATACTTGGACCCATGCTGCTATCAAAGAACGTGCTTTGACAGGTAAAATGGGATATTTGAATATTCAAGATCCTGAAACTGTCATTACGATTGCTCACCTTGCCAAAGCATTCCATACCCTTTATCAAATTCATAATTTCATGATTTGTCTTGATGGGATTTGGAAAGATAAGTTTAGGGGCGATCCAATGACAAACCTTCTTAAGGTAAAGAATGACGATGACATGGATCGTTGGATGAAAGTAATGAAAACTGAAATTAGAAGTAAACGTATTGAGCGTAATTCTAACAAAGCTACTTTGGAAGGTCTTATAGTATGATATTAGGAATTGACGAATTGAATACAGATGTTCCTTATGTAGGAACACTTGCAGAAAGTTTAATGAAAGCTCGAAAACCTCCTGTTGTAGAAGAACTTCCAGAAGCAAAGCTCTTAGGAAAGATAGTATCGGCTCCATTGGAATATGATCCTTCAGTACTTGTAGCTATTCCACGTTCAAAGAACCGTGATCAATATGGATTAACAAACGAGTCATTTGATGGAAATGATTACTGGCGTTGTTATGAGTGTTCTACAATAACTAAATATGGTATGCCTGTATATTTTATGATGACTATTCAATATAACTCAAATAGTCCTTTCATTGTAGAATCAAAATCTCTCAAATTATACCTTAATTCTTTCAATATGACTAAGCAAGATTTTGCAGAACCTAAACATTGCATTAACTCAATGGTTAATAGAGTACAATCTGACCTAGAAAAAATATTAGGGGTTAAACCTGAAGTAAGCACTTACGATAATATATCCAATGATTTTAGTAATTTTAAAGATCTTGAAATTATTGTTGATTATTCTTCAATAGTAAGTGAAGGATATAATGTAGACAAACATATTCTCTCTCCTTCCTATCTTCGTGAACACAAGACAATAACTTGGAAATTTGAAGGATTTAGATCTAATTGTAAAATTACTAATCAACCTGATTATGCAAGTGTTTTCATATCAACTTATAATTGTGTGGATGGAATAGATCCTGTTTCTTTAGTGAAGTATCTTACTTCCTTTCGAAATGAAAATCACTTTCATGAAGAATGTTGTGAGTTAATCTTTAAAGATTTAAATGAAGTATTCAAACCTGCTTCTTTATTTGTTACTTGTTCATATACACGAAGAGGTGGTATTGACATTTCTCCTTCTAGACAAACAAAAAAGAAGATAGATACTCTTAATAATTTTCAGAATATTTATTATGATGCAAAAGGTATAGTTAAGGAACAATTTGATGTCACACCTGCAAGGACTATATATCAGTGATTATTGATCTTCTTCCAGAAGCTAAAGGTGCCATTGTCATCCTTTCAGGTGGCTTAGATTCCACTATTGCTATGAGGTTAGCTATAGAAAAATACGGTAAAGAAAACGTATTTGCTTTGACATTTGATTATGGTCAGAAGCAAAAAGCAGAAATAAATTGTGCTTCCTGGAGCACAACATTATTAGGTGTAGGTCATAAAAAAATTGACGCCTCTTTCTTAGGAGATATTAGTCAAGGATTTTCGGCTAATGTTGATACAGGAATAGCTATGCCTACTATTGAAGATGTTCTTGGTGACCCAAGACCTGTTACATATGTTCCAAATCGTAATATGATTCTCCTTTCTATTGCAGCAGCATATGCTGAAACACAAAAGGTAGATGTAGTTATTTGTGGGTTACAACAAAACGACACTTATAATTATCATGATACAACACCTAGATTCCTTGAAAAAATCAATGCAGTATTAAATGAAAATCGTATCATTCAGATAAAAGTAGTATCACCATTCATTAATAAGACAAAAACTGATGAAATTAAAATTCTACTAGAGTTAGATGGAAATGTAGGACTTTTAAGACATACACTTACATGTTACAATCCTGATTGGGATGATAGATCATGCGGTCATTGTCCTTCTTGTTCAGAACGTCTTAAAGCATTTACTAATGTAGGTATTATAGATCCAGTGAGGTATGCATGTGCTCGATAATAGGATCCTTCTCTAAGGATAAACTCATAGAACTTTGTGAGCTTAATAAGTACCGCGGGACTTTCTCTCATAGTATCTCATATTATGATCCAGAACAACGTGATATCTTTTCTATAATGAGGAGATTTGGTGAAATTGATTATGATAATATAGTTGAAGAAAACCTTAAAGATGGAATGTATTGTGTTATTCATATGCAAGCCCCCACAGGAGAAGATAAGTCAGAAAGGCACATTCATCCTGCGGAGATCAATGGACATTATCTTTGGCATAATGGTATACTAAAAGATTCTACTATTCTTGCCCTTCATGAAGAATTTGATTATGACACAAAATGGGATAGTAAACTCCTTCTCTGGAAGATGATTTGGGATAAAAAACCTGATGATATCGATGGATCATTTTCTTGCCTTCATTACATTCCTAATGGTGCTAGAGGTATGTATCTTTTTAGAAATTCACTAGCACCAATGTTTATTGATGATGATTTTAATATATCATCTACTAGGTTTGCTGAGAGTAGAAAAACTGAGGCAGGTGTTATATATGAATTTCATCCTGATCGTAAACAATTAATAGAAATAGCTCGTTTCGCTACAATGAACAACCCCTATGATATAGCATGAGGAAATAATGGATTCACTAGATTTTAAAGAAAAAGTTGAAATAGGATCACTCTTATATCCACAACCAAAATTACCTGCTTACAAATATGATGAAGGAAGACTCCTTCAAGAGTTCAATGATTATATTTCTAGTACCTATAAAGGTCATTATGTAGGTGAAAATAACATTCAATCATTAGATCTCATCTTTGCTGCGCAAGCAGGATGGGGTTTTTGTCAAGGAAATGTCCTCAAGTATGGAGGACCTCGTTTAGGTGTTAAAGGAGATGGAAAAGAAACTAGGGGAGACATCCTAAAAATTATGCACTATGCAATGTTAATGCTATATCTTCATGATAAAAAGAATAAGAAAAAGGAGACTAAATGATTGAATTGAAGGTTTCTAAGGATGTAATGCGAAAGCAGAAGCTTTTCGTAGCTACTCCTATGTATGGTGGTATGTGTGCCGGTATGTATGCCAGATCACTTGCCGATCTTACTGCACTTGCTACTCATCAAGGTATAACTCTTCAGATGTATCTTTTGTTCAACGAGTCCTTAATTACAAGAGCTCGTAATTATTGCTGTGACGAGTTCATGAGATCAGATGCTACACATATGATTTTCATTGACTCGGATATCGGTTTTGATGCTCGAGATGTTATGGCTCTTTTGATGCTTCAAATTCAACAACCAGAATATGATATTATTGGTGGGCCTTACCCAAAGAAGTGTATTGCATGGGAAAAGGTTCTTCAAGCAGCATATAAAGGTCTTGGTGATAAGAATCCTAATGATCTTGAGAAGTATATTGGTGATTATGTTTTCAATCCTAAAGATAATCAGCAACAGATCTCGATTGGTGAACCAGTAGAAGTTAGAGAAATTGGTACTGGTTTTATGATGATCCGTAAATCTGCTATGAAGAAATTCATGGATGCTTATCCTCAATATATGTATCGTCCGGATCATGCTCGTACTGAACACTTCGATGGGTCTCGTAAGATCATGCAGTTCTTTCAAGCAGAAATTGATGGGCCAAATGCTTATGATAATTTGTCAAAGGTATTGAAGCAGATTGAAAATGGTGAAGGAGATCCTAAAGAACTTGCAAAGAAAGCTATAACTGATTTTGCAAAAGCTCAAGATGCTGCATCACTTCGTTATCTCTCAGAAGATTATTGGTTCACACAAAAAGCACAAGAAATAGGTCTTAAAACTTGGTTCTGTCCTTGGATGAAACTTCAGCATATGGGTTCGTATATCTTCGCAGGATCACTTCAAGATTTGGCAAATGCAGGTGCAGCAGCTACAGCTGATCCATCACAATTGAAACATAAGAGGCACAAGTGACACGAGTTTATGAAATAGTAGAGAATAGTACCACACATTATATTGATTTGAGTAAAATAACTAGAATTCATTTTGAAGATGTTCAAAATGGGTCAATGTATTTAAGAATACACTTTAATGATGACTCATTAGTATTTTCTAGTTATAATGGGTATATAGGAGGTCTTCCAAAAGATTCTGAAAAAGGTGAAGTAATAAAAGCCTGGATCCAGAAAACTGCAGGAGATTTAATTGCTGCATGGAAAGCATATACTCCACATATTGAGTATGTATATCAAGGACCTCCTCAGTATGGTGCCAGTCATCCAGTAATATATCCCTTTAGCCAAGGTGGTGCTGGTAAGCCAGGACGTCCAGGTGAGGTATAATAAAACTTGACAAAAAAGAAGGATTCTGATACAATGATAAATCAACCAACAAAGCAAGAATTTCACACATTTTTTGACGTTGTGAACCATCTTGCTAATTTCGAAAATAATAATTTTAAACAAACTGGGTTGTCCATTTTTCCAGGTCTACCAAGACCTATCCCAGAAGTAGTAACAGTAATGGGATGGATTCATTCTGTTATAACAGCACCTGATCTTCAACCTGAACAAGAAGTGTCAGTTACAGGATTTGAAACAAGTTCTTTACCACCAGGTCGTAAAAAGCCTAGTCCTAAATCAAAGCTGAAAGGGCCTGTCCCAATCCCTCAAATCTCAGCATCGGTTGGAAAGGTGGCGACTGCTGATGCATCATTGGCGCAGCCACCCAAACAACCGATAATATTTCCAGATAAAACACCTACACCTAATGAATTACCGGAAACAGTTCTTAAACCAGGAGCAGGTTTTGATTATGCGAACGAAGTGAAAGGAACGGTGTTAATAATTCCCGATGACCCTACCATCATGTCCAACCCAGAAGGATTTACAAAAGTTCCTGCTAATACTTAAAGAACACGGAATATTTGAAATAAAAGACCCATCAATTACTAAAATGATTGGTTGGTTAAAACATATTATGGAGTCCCAAGAAGATGAATGAATTAACCCTATCAAAACGTACTGTAGATATTCTTGCTAATTTCGGCAATATCAATCAATCAATTCTTCTTCGTAAAGGGAAGGTATTGAGATCAATGCATAATGAATATCAGATGTTCACTAAAGCAGAAATTGTAGAAGATATTCCAGAAGAATTTGCTATCTATGATCTTAGTACTTTCCTTTCGACACTTTCATCTTTTGAAAAGCCAACATTAAAGCTTGACAGCAAGACTAAGCGTATGATAATATCACAAGGTCAGAGGAAAACATTCCTTAAGTATGCAGATCTTGATCATATCATTACACCATCCGAAGGTGATATCAAGTTGAAGGACGTATTCTGTACCTTTGATATTACTAAAGAAGGTTTGACTAATGCTCAGAAATTCTTGGGTATATTGAGTCTCCCAGAATTCGCAATTTCTGTGAAAAAGGGCAAGTTGTCTATCGAATGTATCAATTCAGAGAACATTCAACAGAATGAAAACACAGAGAACTTCTATTCTGATACACTTGGAAAGGTAGAAGGAGAGGATTTCCGTGTAGTCCTTCGTGGCGAGTATATCAATTATCTTTTGAAGTCTGAAGATTACAAGGTGCAGATTGGCAAGTTTACAAAAGATGGTGATGTAGCAGCACTCGTTAATTTTAAGGGTCCAGACGTCAGCTACTTTGTAGCCTCAGAAGCTAGTTCGGTGCTCTAATGTATGCAGTTCCTTATGTAAATGAATTTGGCCAAATAATCCAAGTTGGTGAAAGAGTATTGTTTGTCTCTACTTACTCTCACCAATCTAGTGTAAATGTGGGTCATTATGTTGGTGTCAATAAAGATGATTCTGGAACTATTTCTACTGTTGTGGTAAGGGTAGAACCTAAATAAACGAGGCCTTAGCTCAAGGTATCGATAAAATACGAATGCCTCATTGGCATTCAAAAGGTGATTATATCCAGCTACTTATTACTCCAAATGGATATTTTGGACCATGGGCATATCTTCATTCTAAATATACAGTAGAAGGTATAGAGAATCCATATCCTATGATACTTACTTCTCTTGGTAGTTTGAATGATAAATCATGGGAGAAATATGATGGCGCCTAAAGAACAGTTCCTTTGGACTGAACGTTATCGACCTCAGACAGTAGCTGAGTGTATTCTTCCTGAACGAATGAAACAAACATTTCAACGTTTTGTTGATACAAAGAAGGTACCTAATCTTCTTTTATCGGGGCCTGCTGGTACAGGTAAAACCACAATCGCCAGAGCTATGTTACAGGAACTTTCTGCAGATAATCTTCTTATCAACGCCTCGTTGAATGCAGGTATTGATGAACTAAGGGTAAAGATTAGTAACTATGCATCTTCCAGTTCATTCTTCGGAGGTCGAAAGTATGTCATCCTTGACGAAGCAGACTATCTTAGTCAGGATAAGTTCCAACCTGCGCTACGTAATGCTATGGAGAAATTTGCAAATAACTGTGGATTTATTCTTACATGTAATTACCCTAAGCGAATTATCAAAGAACTCCATTCAAGGTGTTCGGTCATTGACTTCACTTTGTCAAAAGCCGAAAGTCAGAAGTTAGCGCAGCAGTTCTACAAGCGAGTACTTGGTATTCTTGCAACTGAAAAAGTAGAGTTCGATAAGGCAGTAGTAGCAGAAGTTATTAAGACATATTTTCCTGATTGGCGTCGTGTTCTTAATGAACTTCAAACACATGCTACAACAGGCAAGATTGATTCTGGTGTTCTTGCTTCTTTAGGTACTGTAAGTATTACAGAACTTGTCGGGTTTTTGAAAGATAGAAAGAAGTATAGTGAGGTTCGTAAGTGGGTAGCAGAAAATCTTAATAATGATAGTGCTACTCTCTTTAGAGCATTTTATGATGGTGCTAAAGATTATTTTGCACCAAGTTATATTCCTATCTTGGTTACAACCCTTGCACGATATCAGTATCAAGCTGGTATGGTAGCAGATCCCGAAATCAATGCCGCAGCCTTCTTAGCAGAGGTCATGGCCGACAGTGAGTGGAAATAATGTCAAAATATCATGTAGTGAAGTCTTGGTCTCATTTTTTCGATGCTATTAAAGCAGGAAAGAAATTACACGATCTTAGAAAAGATGATCGTGATTATGAAGTTGGCGATATCATGCATCTTAAAAGGTATGATATTGAAAAAGGTCAATTTACTGGTGATTGGTTAGTAGCTGAAATAACCTATATCACTAACAACAAATATCCTTGTGCTTTCTCCTCTTCAGTTCTTCCTCAGGATTATTGTATCTTAAGCCTTAAAGTAATCTGATGGAAATAGATTTTTATAATCAACCTAAGCGAGATCTTCTTCCAGAAATTGAAAAACCTGTAGAAGCATCTCCTTTTGATATCGTAAATAATATCAATGAAAAAAAAGGGCATATTGCTGACGTAGTTTCTGAAGGTGGATTTATACCATGGGTCATTAATAAATCACTTTCTTTTCATAGTTCAGATGTTCTATATGCTAATGAAATGAACATGAATGCAAGGCAGTTATGGGTTATTTTGAATGCTCTTGGTTTAAGGCGAAGGAAAATCTTCGTGTGTTGTCTACCGAACAGAAGAAGGTAATTATCACTTATATGAAGGAGAAGAATTCATAAATACTATTTCATAATGAAATAAAAATAAGAACGTGGAGTGATTTTACCATGACTGATGATATTTTTCGTGGCTGCGGGGTAGAAATCTCTCTTCCGGATCGTCAAGCTTTCCTTAAAATTGAAGAAACACTTACTCGTATAGGAGTAGCTTCTAGAAAAGATAAACACCTTTTCCAATCATGTCATATCCTACATAAACGACAAAGGTATGCTATCGTACATTTTAAGGAAATGTTTTTGCTGGATGGAAAACCTACCACTATTACTGATGAAGATCTTGGTAGACGTAATAAAATTGCAACATTGCTTCAAGATTGGAGGCTTTGCACGATTCTTAACCAAGAACCACTTTCTCCATTAAGTCCTATGTCACATATAAAGGTAATCTCATGGAGTGAGAAGCCTGAATGGAAATTATTTCCAAAATACGCCATCGGGGCCAAAAAGAAACCGCTTGACAACGCAGCAGAAAACTGATAGTATTATCAAGATGATGCGCTACCAAGTGCTAATCAAGTACTAATTGAAACGGAGACTATAATTATTATGACAAAAACCACTAAGACTCTCAAGCTTATTAATGCCCTTGCTACTGGTAAGGAAATTACTCCTACAAAGCTTGCGAAGCGTTCAGGTCTTGCAAACGTAAGTTCCACAATTTCACGTTTGCGCAATGAAGGTTTTCGGATCTTCTTGAACACTAAGAAGACCTCCAAGGGCGTTCAGAACTACTACCGTATGGCTGCCTAAGCCGTCACGAGTCGGGGCAAACCTCTCTAAAAACCCCAAAATTCTTTTTATCAATGATTTCAATGGGTTAGTTCTAACCTGTTGATTTTGTTGATGTTTTTTTATCTGGAACCGACTTGACAACGGGTCCAATATATGTTAGTATGATGTACGATTGAAATTACTAGGAGATTCTATAAAATGACTGATACCCTCTTCCAGGTTGCTGGTTTCTCAATCAGCCCTGACGGAATTAAGTTCCACGTCTCGCGTGATACCAACGTGAAGGCGATCAATATTAATATGGGTGGGGAAACCTACTTCAATTTTGCGGTTCTTCCTTCGAAGGTGACCAAGCCTAAGGCAGCTCAATATCTGCTTGACACTTTGGATAAGACCAAGGTAGACCCTGCAGTTTTCGAGGTGATCGCCTCTGTTGCGAACGGCCCCACAGTCGCTGTAAAAGCGCCGAAGGCTCCAAAAGCACCCAAGGAAGCGAAGGCTCCGAAGGCACCTAAGGTTGTCAAGAGCAATGCGGCAGCTGTCTTGAAGGCTGCGGTTGCACCTGCCGATGCTGATGCGAAGGCAAAGCGTTTGGAAACCATCCGAGCGATTGCTGCAAAACGTAATAAGTAAGCTATCTTCCTCTTTTTACCTTGGGGGGTAAAATGGTTAAAGCTAACTACCGAACGTATCATGGGTTGATTTGGCAGGCAGAATCTCCTGCCAAATATTTCCTTGTCGGATATCCGAACATTAGAGCATCTTTTGATGGGAAAGATTGGTATCTTAACAGGATAGAATCTGTTAAATTTAAATCCATGGAAGTCCTTTCAGAAGTTGTTACAACGGTTTGTGAGAGCTATAATGCACGAGGAAATCGATGGTAAATAGGTTACAACGTGATTATGCTAATAGCGTTGCTGGCTATATTGTCAGCGACGTTGAGGTCAAAGAACTCTTAGAAGGACTTAAGGACTATGAAGTACACTGTATTCTACATGCTTCGAGCCGAAGAAACCCTCGTTCTACGGGCCCTCTTGCAGGACAAAACTGAGTCCTTCCAATCCTTTGATGAAGCTGTTGACTTCATTCGAATCCTTAAGACAAACAAGAATATTGTCGGGCAACCTGTACTAGGAGTATAAATGACTAACGAAAAAGACGAAGATCATTCTTATATGACAAAATTATTAGCAGGTTGCGGCGCTGCCTTAGTGGGAGTGTTCGCAACCATTTTTTTTATCTGTATTACCACTATTGGTGGGATAATTATAGGATGGGTTGTAGGATTATTTTTTTCTGAAACCATCTTAGGTATTTTTGCGGCCTTAGGTATTAAAGGCTTCGCAATGTGGCAAATCGGTGCTTGGCTTGGGTTTGTTAGTGGTTTCTTCCGAACGGTTAAAACCACCCCAAAAACTTAATTATTGACCAAATTTAGCCGCGGCGTTATTATAAAATCTATGCAGAGCATTCATAGAGGCCGCGCAAGTATTATTGGCTGCAGCCATCTGAACCATGGTTCTTGCTACCTGTAGATCTGTTAAGGTCTTGATTGCAGGCCATTTAGTAATTCTGGGGCAATTATACATTGACTCAGGTGCTAACACAACATGATATTTGTTGATGGTTGGTTGCAACGTCCCAGTTGTATTACAACCAGCAAGCCAAGCACCCAAAACTACAATAACCAAACATTTCCATATTTTATTCAACATCACTTTTCTCCTGATAATCTCTTGATAACATTCTTCAAAACTTCACTTGTTTCCCGATCTGTTTTAATGACATCGGGATTATTCAATTCTGCATTAAGAGAATCTGTTGAATCTTGAAGATCCTTCATTTGCTTATTAAGAGAATCTGTCTGATCCTGCTGTAATTTAGCAACAGCTGCCGTCTTTTCTGCAAATTCTTGTTGATTTTTGATTACTTGAGCTGAAATGATTGCTTGATCTTTTAGAAGCTGATTTTGTGCAGCATTATGAACAATAATAAAATACCCACCTACAAGTACGGCAAGGATAAATATTATACCTATGGCCCATTCTGCAAGTTTTCCTAGTGGACCAGCTAAGAACGTTCCTATAGCTAACATTTTATATTCCTTCTCATTTTAACCAGTATAGGATATTTATCAAAACAGAAAGTAAAGAAAATGAGTGATTTTAAACAAATAATTGATCATGAGATAGAAGCACTAATGCAAATATGTTATAAAGTAATTATAATGTATTCTGTAGCGAAAAGTGCATTAATAGGTCTTTTTACTGCTTTTAAACTCATTGCAAATCAATCACATGTATTTAATCCTCTAAAACCTAGAGAAGTTATAGAAGAACCACCTAAATCAGTTGAAGTAGATGAGGCTGTTCAAAATCCTCCTTCTCATAATATGGTGGGTTCATCAAACCCACAAGCACCATCCAGACTTGCAAGCAAAGAAGAATTAGATCCAAAGAACTTTCAATTTGAAGTTCCAGAAGAGAAAATTAAGTGGGCTCATATGCATACTGGCGGATTTAATATCTATACACAATTGCTTATAACAGCAAATGCATTCAGGGAAGCTAAATTAGAACCAATCTTCTTAACTAATAAAGATGAATCTATCATTCGTGTTGCGGCGCGCGAAACTTGGAATAAACCTAACGCATTAAATTGATCTTGACAATCAAGTAAGTATGTCGTATAAATATGAATGAAGTGTCTTCATGCACTAATGTCTTCATGGAGTGGTCGGAGTGCTCTAAAACTAAATGCTTTGTTAGCTCAGTCAGGTAGAGCGGGCGGCTTCTAATCCGTATCAGTCGGGGGTTCAAATCCCCCACGAAGCACCAAATAAGGAAAGTAACCAAATGGCTTTGTAGATTAATACGTAAACGGTTCTACTAGATTACCTAGAGGACCCCCTTCCTAATGTATCATAAACCGATCATCTGACCTCAGATGACACATTAATGAAACATTTAGGAGACATAAAATGCGTGCTTTTTTACGAGTTAAAATACTTTCACTTGCTGCTGAATCTAAAATCATCCGTAAGGAGATGAAAAAATACGAAGGTCCAACACCAATTTATCAAGGCCTTCACCTTCACAGAACTATTGATGTACGTGAGGAGTCCCGAGCTTCTCATATCGCAATGGGTTTCTTGAAAGGACTTACTTACAAACAAATCGAAACAAAGTGTTACAAAGAACCTGATTGGAAGAGAATTTGGACTCTTATCAAAAAATACGGTGAAGGTGACATGGAAAGAATTAGGCCTGTTTTCGTAGAATGGAAAGAAGCCTGATTGGAGACGCGGCGTTAAGGGTGGATCGAAAGGTCCACCCATTTTTACGTTGACAAACTCTTGATTCTATTGTACAATTAACCTTTAGCATACTGAACAGTCACTGCGCATATTAAAGGATATTCTTTTGACAAAATACTTCTATACTGATGTTTTCCAAAGAGGTGATTGGCTCTATATAAGAGGTTATTCCAACGGGAAGCGTTTTCAGGAGAAGCTAGATTATCATCCATTGTTATTTGTACCATCAGCAGATGGTGAATTTAGATCTTTAAAGGGTCAACCACTTAAACGAAAAGTGTTTGGTTCTATGAAGGATGCTAAGCAGTTTGTAAAAGATAATTCTGACGTTTCTAATTTCCAAGTGCACGGTAACACTGCTTGGCTTTATCAATATATCAACGAAGAATATGTTCGTGATGGCAAGATTTGGTATGATAAAGATTTAATTAAAATCAACTATATCGATATCGAAAACGACTGGGGCAATGGGTTTCCGAATCCTATGGATCCTCAGCATCAAATTACTGCTATCAGCATTCTCCAGGGTGAAAAAACTATTTCGTTTGGATGTAAAGCTTTTAGAGCTGATGACCCAAAAATAACATATATAATGTGTAAGGATGAAGCTGATCTTCTTAATAATTTCCTGGATGCTTGGGAAAGTGAAGAGTGGTCTCCTGACGTTGTAACCGGTTGGAATATTGCAGGCTATGACATTCCATATCTGTACAATAGAATTAAAAAGATTTTAGGAGAAAAGGCTGCAAAGCGACTATCTCCGTGGGGAATTATAACCGAAAGAGAATTTGAAGGATTCAAAGGACAGACAAAAACTGAATATATCTTGATGGGTACACAAGTAATCGATTACCTCGACCTATACAAGAAGTTCTCGTTTGTCAATCAAGAATCATATAAATTAGATCATATCGCCTACGTAGAGCTCGGTGAGAAGAAAATCGATTATTCTGAACACAAGAACTTAATGGAACTCCATCAGAAGGATTTTGAGAAGTTTATCAACTATAATATCAAGGATAATAAACTTGTCTATAGACTGGAAGCAAAAAAGAAATTCCTTTCGAACGTCCTTTTCTTTGCCTATGATGCTAGAATTAATTATGTGGACGCTCTTACTACTGTTCGTGTTTGGGATGTTATCACTACCAATTACTTGCTCGAACAAAGAATTGCCGTACCTCAGTATACCCCACCATCCACTGGTGCCAAGATCATGGGAGGACATGTAAAAGAACCGTTCATTGGTTTAAGTCGTTGGGTTGTTACTTTCGATTATACTTCTCTATATCCTAAGCTTATGATGGGATGGAATATCAGTCCTGATGTATTTGTCAAAATGATAGATATGCCGATTAGTGCTGACAAGTACTCTGGAGAACGTTGTATTTCAGAAACTCTGTCACATCCTGTTTATGAAGATATGAAGGCCTACCTTAAGAAGAACAACCTTACTCTATGTCCAAACGGTGCTTTGTTTAGTCGTAGTAAGCAAGGATTCATGTCATTCTTGATGGAAAAGATGTATGATGATAGATTTGAAGCTCAAAAGAAATTGAAAGCTGCAAGGGCTGCGTTCAAAAAGGATCCTAAGAATAAGGAATTGGAAAATCGTATCGATGAACTCGATAACTTTCAGAAGGCTAGAAAGATTCAGCTCAATGCTTGTTATGGTGCGATGGCTAACAAATACTTCCGATTCTATAATTCAGATGTAGCTGAAGCTGTTACATCAATTGGTCAGATGGCTATTCAGTTTAGTGAAAGGAAGCTAAATGCTTACCTCAACAAACTTCTTAAAACTACCAATGTAGATTACATTGTTGCTATTGATACTGACAGTGTTCATATTACCTTTGATCGTTTAGTTGATGCTGTGGGTTTAAAGGATGCAGCTAAAGACAAGGTAGTGGACTTCCTTTCGAAAGTTTGTGCAGAAAAGATCGAACCATTCCTCGTAAAGGTATATGAAGAGTTCTCAGAGCTAACAAACGCCTTTAAAAATACTCTACATATGAAACAAGAAGGTATCGCTGATAAAGGTATTTGGCGTGGTGCTAAAATGTACATCCTCAATCAACTTGATAGGGAAAAAGTACGTCTGGATAAACCTGAACTACTTGTTCACGGAATCGAAGCTGTCAGATCTTCTACACCTGAAGTGTGTAGAACAAAGATTAAAGAAGCTCTCAAAATAATCATGGGTGGGACTGAAAAAGAATATCAGATATTCATTAAGAATTTTAGAAATGAATTCTGGGATCTTCCTTTCGAACAAATTGCTAAGCCATCGACTGCTAACAATTTGGAAGAGTTTACGACAAGTAGTGGATATCGTAAAGGCACTCCTCAGCATATTAAAGGTGCGATTATCTATAATAACTACTTGCAAGAAAAAGGTCTCACTGATACCTATGAGACAATCTTTTCTGGTAATAAAACCAAATCTTGTTACCTTACAACACCAAACCCTGTAAGATCTAACGTTATATCAACACCAGGTCCTTTGCCTGCTGAGTTTAACTTGGATAAATATATTGATAGAGATATGCAATTTACTAAGACATTTTTAGCTCCAATTCAATCAATAAGTTCTTTGACTGATTGGAAAACAGAAAAGAAAAATACATTAGAAGGACTTTTTGAATGATAGTAAACAACGCAAATAACGATTTTGGGTTTTCACTTGTGGAAGATGCAGATCTAGATGTAGTTAACAAAAAATTGACTGACGGCTATCAAGTAGCTCTTACAAAAGCTGAAACCAAACTTGATAATATTACCACTAAAATAGTTTCATTCTTAGATAAGCTATCCGAGGACCCAACAAAAACAGCACTCAAATGGCCCAACAGGGCTGAGGTTTGTTTGAAATTGAAAAATGAAATCTTGACACTTCGCAATTCATAATATACAATCATACATTCATATAGGAGAAAAAATGGTTAAAGCGCCAAAATCTAAAATTAATAACTTGATGGAAAGACTCCTTGCAAGCTCTACAATTAAAGAATCTTCAAGTTTAGACGAGAGTCGCTTCTTTAAGGAAAAAGATATCGTTCCTACTGGAGTGCCTATGATTGATATCGCATTATCAGGGAGGGTAAAAGGTGGTCTCGTACCGGGCAGTACAATGTTGGCAGGACCTTCCAAGCATTTCAAAACAGGCTTTGCATTACTCCTTGCTAGGGCTTTTATTAAAAAGTACCCAGACGGAGTTATCTTATTCTATGATAGTGAGTTCGGAGCACCCGGAAGCTACTTTGAGTCTTTTGGCGTCCCTGCAGGACAAGTCATTCATTCCCCCATGGAGTCCGTAGAATTATTAAAGCATGATATAGCTGTACAGCTTGAACAGATTCAAAGAGGTGATCATCTGCTTATTCTAGTAGATTCCCTTGGAAATGCTGCATCAAACAAAGAAGTAGAAGATGCTCTGTCAGGTAAGTCTGTAGCAGATATGACACGAGCAAAAGCAATTAAATCCCTCTTCCGTACTATCGGAACAAAATTGGTAATGAAAGATGTTCCGCTCGTGGTTGTTAATCACACTTATAAAGAACTCGCTCTCTTCCCTAAAGACATCGTCTCGGGTGGCACGGGATCATATTACGGTGCCGACAATATCTGGATTATTGGTAGACAACAAGACAAGGATGAAGCTACCAAACGAATTGAAGGATACAACTTCGTCATTAAAATTGAGAAGTCTCGATATTGTCAAGAAGGACTCAAGATCCCTATCAATGTAACATTTGATCTAGGTATCAATAAATGGTCAGGTCTTCTTGATAATGCTATAGAAGCAGGTCTTATCGGCACTCCAAAGAAAGGACGTTATGCTAGAATAGATGAATCTAATGGTGAATTTTTTGATGAAGAATTCAAAGAAGATGATATCAATCGTAATGATGAATTATGGGAAGGGATGCTTGAAAAACACCTCTTCGTGAAGTTCCTTGAAAACAAATATAAGCTCTCAGCTAATTCGATTATGAGGGATGATAAAGAGAAAGCAGTGGCAACAGCATGATGAGAAATGTATCACCAGATTTTGCAGATCTTTTAGAGGAATGTATGTCATTAACTCCTCATAAAGAAGAATTAATATCAGCAATAATCAATACATTAGCTAAAAAGGGGTGGTCAATAGTACCACCCAATCACATACCATTACCTACTAATGTAGCCTTAGCAGAAGCAATGCTTTTAGTCGCCGAATCTTATTTGAAAGGACACCAAGATGCAACTTCGAAAGAAACATCTTCCACCAACAGTTCAGATTGAATACCCATATGGTGTATTTGCTACATATCGTCATGTAGATATGGAATATGCTACTCGAGATGAACTTTCAGGTCGAGTTTGTCAGAAGAAAGGTACTCCTCACTCAAAGATTATTGCAAAAGGAAAGTCTAAAAAGAGAGAATATTTCCTTCATGCGACAAAGGGTTACAGGAGTTATTCGCTATGACATCACTTACAAGATTGAGATTTGCCAATGAAAATCGTCATTTAGAATGGGATCCTACTAATCAGGTTACTTTAGGTTTTCGAGGGCTTGAATTGGGTGGAGAGGTTGGTGAAGCTCAAAACGTTATTAAGAAGCTTGAACGTAAAAGATTAGGTCTTATTGGACCTACTGATACCATCGAACACCTTGCAGAAGAACTTGCAGATGTTATTATATGCGCAGATCTTGCCGCAATGACTGCTGGTATTGATCTTTCAAAAGCAGTTCGAAAAAAATTCAACGCCACCTCAGTAAAGGTTGGACTTAAAACAAGGCTATAAATTTGACAATAGAAATCACTATTCTATCAAATCTTATTAATAATGAAGAATTTGCTAGGAAAGTACTTCCCTATTTAAAACCTGAGTATTTTTCAAGTGAGGGTGAGCGTAAAGCGTTCATCCTTATTTACTCATATGTGGATAAGTACAACAAATTTCCCTCTTCAAAAGCACTTGAAATTGATCTTCAAAAAGAAGTTGATGATATCAATGAATTTTGCTATAAAGCAACAATAGAGTGTATTGAGAATATTTCAAAACCAGAACCACATGAGGAGGAGTGGCTACTAGATAGCACTGAGAAATTTTGTCAGGAGAAAGCAATTTATCACGGCATTATGCAATCTATGGATATCATAGATGATAAAACCGGAAAAAAATCTCGAGGGATGATACCAAAAATCCTTAGTGATGCGCTAGCAGTTACATTTGATACGGATATAGGTCATGATTTCATCGAAGACTCGGATAAGCGATTTGACTTTTATCATGCAAAGCATCAGCATATCCCCTTCGACATTGATCTCCTCAATAAGATTACAAAAGGTGGGGTGGTCCCCAAAACTCTTAATTGTTTTCTTGCACCAACAGGTGTTGGAAAATCACTCGTTATGTGCCACATGGCGGCCCAGCACTTAATGATGGGATATAATGTCCTTTACATTACTCTAGAAATGAGTGAGGAGAAGATAGGTGAAAGGATTGATGCGAACTTACTCGATGTCTCCATTGAGGACCTCGAACTTCTTCCCAAAGAATCGTATGTTAAGAAAATTGAAAGAATTAAAGCAAAGACGAAACACAAACTTATCATCAAAGAATATCCGACAACTGGTGCTGGCTCAACACATTTTCGACACCTCATTCATGAACTCAAACTAAAAAAGAACTTCATTCCTGATATTGTCTATATAGATTATATTAATATCTGTATGAGTTCTAGGTTACGTCTTGGAAATTCTATCAATAGTTATCTTTATATCAAATCAATCGCTGAAGAATTGAGGGGATTGGCTGTTGAAACAAGTCTTCCTATTATCACTGCTACTCAGACCAATCGTGAAGGTGCTGGAGATAGTGATTTCGGTATGACTTCTGTTAGTGAATCTTTTGGTCTTCCAATGACTCTAGACCTCATGATTGCTATTCAGACAAGTGAAGAATTAGCAGATTTGGGTCAATATCGTTTCAAGCAGCTCAAGAATAGGTACAATGACGTTAACAAGTTTCGAAAATTTGACGTTGGGGTAGATTATACAAAGATGAGACTTTTCAATATTTCTGAACATAAGCAGGAATATAATGAAAAAGGAGATATTAAGAATGATGCTCCTGTACTAGGAATGCAAACAAGTCCTAGTGACAAATTCAATAAAACTAGGTTCCAGGGTTTTGGCTAATCATAAATAAAAGATCATTTACCTAAGGAGATATCATGGAACCTCTATACTTTCAAAAAGATCCAGAAAAGCAAGATAAACTTGCTCAGACCTTTAGAAAGGTTATGGAATCTCATATCACCGAAAAGCTTACTGATGAAGCAAAAAAGAATATTAAAACTGCTACTGGTGGTACCACCCAAAGTGGTGGTAAAAGGTTTAAAGCAACAAAAGCTTTAATTAAATTAGCAAAAAGTAATGCAAAGAATTTTGTCACTAAGGAAGAACAAGAATTTATTGATGAACTCAACACTAGCACTTTAAAGAGTTATGTAGCTAAAGCTTCTGTTAATGCTGCAGCTAAAAAATCTGCTGGAAAAACAGCAGAATTATCTTCTTACGGTAACGCATCCACTGGTAAAAAACCAGATAGAAAATTATATGCGCATGGTAATAAGCTTCAAACACAAGCCTCTACCAGATCCCAAAATGTCACTTTAGCAAAGGAAAAGATTGCTAAGAAAGAAAAGGTTTCAGAAGAAGTTTTAGAAGCTAAGGAAGATAATCGCAATCAAGCAGAAGCTGATGCTGGTCAAAAGTCAGTTCCTTATAAGAGACCAAAAGGTATGGGTCTTATGGGTATTAAAAAGAAACCTGAATTAAATAAAATTGAACCAGGTTCTGGTTTTCGACAACAAATTAAGGATATTGAACAAAAACGAAAAGATCGGGCAATGAAGGAAGAACAAGACTTCATTAATGAACTCAACACTAGTACTTTAGCTAGTTATGCTAAGAAAGCTAGCGTCGATGCTGCTGCAAAGACTGCTGCTGGTAAGTCAGCTGAGAAGGCTTCCTATGGACAAGTAACAAATGGTGTAGTGGTCAAGAAACCAAATGCTACATTATATGCGGCTGGTAACAAACTTCAAACCCAGGGATCCACCAGATCCCAAAATGTTACCTTAGCAAAGGAGAAGATTGCTAAGAAAGAAGCAGCTAACTAATGTTTACTGCTATCACATTAATTATTTATCTTGCTACCCTTGCCCTTTGTGGTATTCTCCTTTGGTATTTCATTGATTTTCTTCCAATGCCAGAGAATATGAAGAATGCTTCTCATCTGCTATTAGCACTTATCCTAATACTTTATGGAATAGGTGCAGTAGTTGGAACTTATGTGTCACCTGCTCATGGTGAGTATCAAGGTCAAACAATTCCAATTCCTAAAGGTCCGGCTAGTATAATGAAATAAGAGTCCTGTGTAGTGTAGCGTGAGAGTAGCCCCGGCCGAAAGGTCGGGGTTTTCACTGAGTGTGCCATAAATAACTAATCCTTTACAAATTATGTTTGGAAGAACCATAGTGGCATTAGAAGTACATAAGCTCAAGCATTTAGATCATGTAGAAGACCTCCCTATTCGCCACGGTAGAGAAGGGTTCGAACACGCCCATAAAACACTTTTGGCTACTCATGATCACCTTACCGGTAAAAAGCCAGAGAAATTCAATATCACCACTAAGTATGACGGCTCACCGTCAATTGTATTTGGTCATCACCCAACTACCGGAAAGTTCTTTGTTGGATCTAAGTCAGTATTTAACAAGAACGCCAAAATCAATCACTCGCATGAAGATATTGAAAAAAATCATGCGAAAGCGCCGGGCCTTGTAACTAAGCTAAAGCATGCTTTTGATCATCTTAAGGATAACATCCCAAAGAAGGGTGTATATCAAGGTGACTTGATGTATTCTGGTGATGATGTCAAGAAATCTGGTAGTCATCTAAAATTTCAACCAAATACTATGGAGTATGGTGTAAACAAAGATACACCAGAAGGTCGCCGTGTCGCAGATTCTAAGATGGGCATGGTGGTTCATACTGAGTATAAAGGTAACGGTATTGAAGATATGAAAGCGTCATTCAATCCTGATACTTCAAAATTCAACCATAAGGGTCCTGTGAACTTCATTGACCCAAAGGTAAGCCCTCACGTCAAATATACTCCTGAACAAGAAAAAGAATTTACTTCTAATCTCTTTAAAGCACGTCAGCTCAGCACCGAAATCCATAAATCAAAGGTATATGATCTAGCTAAGGATCAAGAACCACTTCTACTAGGATATGCAAATGACTCAGTTAAGCAAGGCAAGCCTGTTTCTACTTCGGGTTATATGGCATTCATTAATAACCGATACAAAAAGGCAATGGAAGATCTTAAGTCTTCCGGTGGTAAAGAGAAGAAACAATTAGAAATTGACTCACTATTAAAGACAGTAGCTGACAACAAGAATGGCTATGATAAGCTATTCGACCTTCATAAGACTATGGCGGCCGCCAAAAAGCCATTGGTGGACGCTCTATCGAGTCATTCACATTTGAAGACATCCATAGGTGGTAAAGAGACCAAGCCTGAGGGCTTTGTTGCAACTCATTCTGGAATTCCTTCCAAGTTAGTTGATCGCGACGAATTTTCTCGGGCGAATTTCGATTGGAATGAGAAAGCCAATCCAGAAGATAATCCCATGGTTTTTTCGTTTGGTCGGATGAATCCACCAACAATGGGTCATGAGGTTCTGGTGAACCGCGTTCAGGACTTGGCTCGTCGGATGGGAGCTTCTCACCAAATTGTAATGTCTGGTTCTCAGGATCCAAAGAAGAATCCTCTTTCTCCGGATGAAAAGTTGGATTATGCAAAATCAGCGTTTCCTTCTACTAATATTACAGTTGCAGGTAAAGACGATGCTACAGTCATTCATCAGCTCAAAAAGATTAATGGAAGAGGTGTTCGCCACCTCACCATGGTTGTTGGTGATGATCGAGTAGCTAGTTTCACTAAATTACTCCATGATTTGAATGGTAAAGAGTTTCATTTCAAAAAGATCAAAGTTGTATCAGCAGGTGCTAGAAATGCTGATGCTGATGATGATAGTGCTGAAGGCATGAGCGCTTCGAAGATGAGGAAAGCTGCTGCAGAAGGTGATTGGGAATCTTTCAAGAAAGGTGTTCCTTCACAAATGCCTGATGATAAAGTGCACGGAATGTATAAAGCCCTTCGTAATAAGATGGGTGTTAAAGATATTAAACCTGATGATAACGGCATGGTTATGACTGGAGTAGAAACTCGAGGTAAGCCTCTTCCTAAATCAGATGTAAAGATAGGAAAAGATACTCCTAATATTTCAGCACGGATTGAGATTGCCAAGAGAAAACAACAAGGAAAGTGGACTGGATAATGATGATGTTTGAAACAAAGCTTAGAGAGAAAACCTTTAATAAAAATCCAGTTGAAGATCTTCAAGATTGGCTCTGGCCTCTTCTCGATCATGGTTCTTGGGGTGCTGAAAATGACGGACCTCTTGGGGATTGGTTAAATAATCATCAACATAAGTGGTTTAATCATATCAAAAGATTTGGTACTGCTGTTCAAGCAGGAGGTAATATGGGAATGTATCCAAGACTACTTGCTGAACGATTTGAGCGCGTTTATACATTTGAACCTCACCCCCTTTCTTTTCATTGCTTAGTACAAAATTGTCAAACAGAAAATATTGTAAAAATTAATGGTGCACTTGGCCCTGAAGCTTCTTTCATAGAGAACATGTTTACAATTCAAGGTGCTGATAATATGGGAATGAATACTGTTTCAAAGAGCGAAACAGGGCGCAACATTATACCTCTGTTTGCTTTAGATTCATTCAACCTACCTCATTGCGATCTCATTGCACTAGATATAGAAGGTTTTGAATATAATGCTCTTTGTGGTATGATGAGAACCATTATAGAGCATCGTCCAGTACTTATCATAGAAAATGGGCGATCTGAGGTTATTGTTGATTTTCTACAAAAAATTGATTATTCTCCAGTAGACCAATCAGTTTCAGATACAATCTTCACTTCCAATATATAATAAATAAAAGATACAAGATAGCCCCAGGGAAACCTTGATGACTCCTCAATTAGACGAAGCGCGATCTCAGAATCGTAGCATGGATAAGATTAACTTTCTAATACAGAATGGTCTTGGATCAGATGTATCAAGAATGTCTTATTACCGTCAGATCATCCAAAATCCTCAGCAAGCTATTCAAAGTGTCATTATGCGCAAGTATGCAGGCGAAATACTGAACAATCTTCTAGGATTTGTGTTCAGTGATTCTGTCATGTATAATCGCCTTCGACAATTACTGATTTCATCTGGCAAACATATGGCTAAGATGAAACCTTCTGCTTTCGAATCTATTATGACGAAAGCTCTATCCAATGGGGTTGAACTTGAAACCTTGATTGAAGTATATGAAATGGGTTATGAAGACGAAAAGCGTCCTACTTGGCTCTCAAAAGAACAACATGCCTTCAACAGCGTTAATTCTTTTATTGCAGGTGAACGAAAAGAAATTATTAAAGAAGTAACTTCACCTACAGTACAAACAATCAGAAGAATTGTTAAGAGGACACACCATGGTTAAATATAGATCACTTGAGCATACTATCATAGGCACAATGCTTTCTGAAAAGTTTCCTGATAAGAAAAAGAAAACAAGTTCAGTAAAGGATGCCCCACAAGATGACAACAAAGATCCAGCGCAAGAAGATCAAGGAAGCGCGCAGCCTAAAAAAGATGCTGGCCCTCCTCAACCCAACGGCCAACAGCAACCCATTGTTAAAGCCCCTCCTGTTAAAAAGGTAAAGGATCCTCAAGGTGAGAAGATGGATGCAGGTGATGAACCTGTTAAGCTTGGTCAAGGTAATGCTATTGATTTGAAGCCAGAACTTGAAACACCTGATCAGCGAGATAAGCCTGTACAGGAAGGTCGTATTCCTTCAGGACAATGGACGTGTAAAGGTTGCGGGGCTTCTCAAATTAGAAAAGAAAAACATGTTTCTCATGAGTCATGTAGTAAATGTGGATATTATGCTATTCAACCTGAAAAGAAAACTGGCAAACATATTAAAAAACCTGTTAAAGAAGGCATTAACATTTCTAAATGGTGGATCAAGAGTAATCCAGTTAGGAATGTTGATAAATCTCAAGAACAACATCTTGAAACAATGAAAAAACATGCTCGTATTGCTAAGGGGTATGATGATCAAGCTAACAATCCCCCAATGGGATTAAAGCCTGCACAGCACAGGATGCATGTAGATAGCAACAAAAGAATGGCTGATATGCACCACCGTCAAGCTGGAAGTTCTCTAGGATGGTACCTTAAGAATGATTCTAGTAAAGAAGGTGCAATGAAGGCCTACAAGGCTCTTCGAGAAGATTGTGAAATGTCTGAAGAATGTATTGATGAATTATATGGTAAAGGATCACTTCCAAAAATTCAAAAGAGTTTAGAAAAACGAGCTGATAAAGTTTGGGATAGGCATCATAAAAGTGGTTATGCTGAAAGGGGATCAGCTAATGGGCCTATTGCTGATACAGCTAGAAGCATTGATAATAGAGCAACCGATGCACGATTACTTCAAAAGAAAGTTAAGAAAGAGGAAACCGATATGACTGCACTTCAAAATGTAAAAACCATCCTTGAAGCTCGTCACCGTGCAGGTGGTGGAGCTAAGGGCGTCGGCCGTACTGTAAAAGATGGTTATGGAAAAACCATGCAGGTCAATTCTAAGGGTCAAGATACTGAAGGTGATGATCATATCATCAACCAACTTCGTAAAGCATCTAACCTCAGGGATCACAGCATCACCTTCAAGAATAAAGAAAAGGCCCATGTTCCATCTCACCATGCAAAGAAAGCACTTGAGATCTACAGTGGCTTGAAAACTTCACAAGAAAAGTCCCATATGGCTAGCCGTATGCACTCTTCTCACAGTGCTTTCAAAGATGCACTAACAGGTAAAGTAGCACCACCAGCAGGAAAGAAGAAGATTACTCTTCCAACCACACCTTTCGACTGGCGTAAGTAAGCACTAGAAATCTAATA
>WNGN01000348.1_pt1 | contig 31491 bp, 32 predicted proteins | sample 5400561 | NCBI WGS metagenome assembly WNGN01 (sample SAMN13153379, study PRJNA577476) | soil metagenome | isolation source: 115 cm soil or saprolite under Garry oak tree replicate 2 | place: USA:California | collected 2016-06-15 | reverse complement strand
GGCCACGGGAACAACAGTGCTTGGTGTCTTCGCCTATCGACTAGTCGGGCCCCTGAACGACAAGGTAGGGAGAAAACCAGTCTTCATGCTCGGTGCGGCAGGATACGCAGCATACTTCACGATACTATACTTCGTCACGAACGTAGTAGTTGTTACTGTTCTCTGGATTCTGCCAATCTATCCGCTAGTGCAGTCGGCCGCTGCCGCGTTAATGTCAGACTACACTTCAGCGGCGGACCGGGGCAAAGGACTCGGCTTACTAGAATCTGCAATCAGTCTCGGCGGTGGACTTGGACCGTTGGCAGGCGGTTTGATCGCCGATGCAGCTCAGCTCCAAGCAGTCATCATCTTCTCACTCGCCATCGCACTCGTCTCGGTTGCATCCTCTCAGATCTTTCTGAAAGAGAAATCGAGAATCAATATTCCCAGTTCGATCTAATCCGGGGCACACTCATATGATCCGACCTCAAGCTACTTTGTAGATGAGCCAGTTGCGATCTTTGAAATTGATTAGCCGATAGTCGCCTTTCAGCTTCTTGCCTTTGAGCAGCACGTGGTACTTTCGCGGCTCCCGCAACTCGAGGACGTACGTGCCTTTGTCCCAGACCTTGACCGTCCCAGCTCCATATTCTCCCTCTGGAATTGTTCCCTCGAAGTCGAAATAGCTCAGCGGATGGTCGGGCACCTGTACCGCTAGTCGCTTGATGCCTGTCTCCGTAGGTGGACCCTTGGGGACCGCCCAGCTCTTCAAGACCCCATCCAGCTCCAGCCGGAAATCCCAATGCAACCGGGTCGCATCGTGCTCTTGAACCATGAAGCGAAGGCTACGCGCCAAGGCGAGACTGTTTCTTTACTATCGGCCCTGGAACTTAGGCTTACCTAGATCACTTATCGAGCTTCTCGATCCGGGCGAATAACGTCAGCGAGAGCATCGCGCAACCGAGAGCCCCTAAGAAGTATGCAACCAGCCCCGCGCTGGGGTCAAGAAGTAACACCAGATTACTGGCAGGTCCAAAACCCGCTACTCCGCAAATTAGGACAAATGGAAGATACCTGTACGATCTTAGAGGGCCGAACAGGTATGATCCTACTCTGAGCATGAAGAGACCGAGTCCTTGTGATAACGCGAGATATGAGACGATGAAAGGGATCAAGGCAGAAGCTCCTATCGCGATGGCGGAAGATACGAATGGATTCAACTCCACAATCTGAGAATTGGTGGAGAGAACGATTAGCGTCAGGTACACGTCGGCGGCGACCAGCGCGAGTGGAACCGTGAATATCCAGCCGTCCCGCAGAGAGAACAAGCCACGGAGTTCGGCGAAGTCAACCTGAACAATCCATAGACCGAGAGTCGTGGATACTATTCCAACGACTGTGATCAGCGACGCGCCTAATTCATCGGCCTGAAAAAGTCCCGGAGTCAAGACTGTGAAAGATGATATCAGTTGACTGGATAAAATCCAGTACAGACCCGACCCTATCAAGAGAAGGCTGGCTCCGGGAGGGATTCGCGATTCTGCCATCATCACACCTCACTCTGTCTTTTCGGCTCTCCGTGCCCTCACAGCGACCGCAACTTCCGTTGCCTTCGCTGCTCGTGCTTTCAGCAGGCGCATTCCAATAGACGAGAGAAATGAGCTGACGAGAGTCGTAAGCCCAGCGACAGGATAGAGTATCTGCGACGCCACTCCAAGCCCCGCTCCCTCACTGGCGACAATAAAGGAGAACTCCCCTCTGGGCAGCATTGATACTCCAACTTTGCTTGCTTCACCTTTCGCCGCGGAGAGTTTCGCTCCAGTCCAGCACCCCCAGTATTTACCAAGAATCGCAGCTGCGATGACCGCGAGGATCGGGAGAGTAAGGGTCAGAACCTCTCCCATGTTGATGAGCGTTCCCATCGCGACGAAGAAGAGGACAATGAAGAGGTCCTTTACGGGCCCGACTTTGTCGAGCACAAACCTGGCCTGTTTTCCCCTGATCATTAGGCCCATCAAGAACGCTCCTACCGCGGGAGAAAATCCTAGGAAGGATGAGAGCAAGGCAAAGATGAACCCGAAGGATAGAGCGAGAAGGAACGCCGTCTCCTTGTACTCTTGATCGCTCTGAGTCACGCGATCAATAATCCTCGGGGCTATCCGCCAGCCGAAGACGAAGATGACACTCACTAGGAGTATTCCTTTGGCGACCAGAAGAGCGAGATCGGAGGATGCAACTTGGTTGCTGGCTGCTGCAAGGCCTGGAAGAAGGAGGAGAATGAACACGGTGGCGAAGTCTTCGATGACTGATGCTGTTATTACCATCTGGGACTCTTTGGCACGGAAGTTTTTGGATTCGAGCAATATCTTGCTCATTATCGCGGTACTGGTTGTTGCCACGACAGCGCCTACAAAGACAGCTTCTATGGTATTGAGACCGACCAGCAGAGCTACGCCGAAGACTGAGACGAAGCTGATCGTGAGTTCCACGGTCGCTAGTATGAAACTGTCTGGTCCGATCTTGCGGATCTCTAACGGATCAAGCTCTAGTCCGACGGTAAAGAGGAGGAGTACGATTCCAAGAGAAGCTAGCAGATTGATCGTTCCGAGGTCCTGTATCAATCCAAGACCGAAAGGCCCGATAATTATTCCCGCGATAAGCTGACCCAGAACCACGGGCTGTTTCAACTTTGAGAAAAGAAAGCTGAAGCCGAATGCTGCGGAAATGGCTAGTCCTAGGTTTAGGAGGAGAGAGAATTCGGCAGTCGCAGCCAAAAGAGCAACCCGTTTACAGACCGAGATGGATCTTAGACATGTGACTCTTCCAGTTTAAAGGAGTGACCCCCGAGCAACAGTCCTCCGGTTCCAATCGTTGACAATTTCGCCCGACTCGATCGCTTTGATGAAAGCTGGCTCATGAAGGCTGAGACGGTAATTGCTAGTTACAATTCTTGTAAATACGTGTCCAGTTTTCAAATGGACGACTCCGGGCCCTTGGATATCGGTTCTCTAATTGTCTATCTTGTCGGCACAGGTCTACCCCTGGCGCTTGTCTACTATGGTCTCAGAACCTTGAAGCTTTTCAGAGGAAATTTGGCCGGCAGAGCTTGGACCTACATCTCCGTCAGCGCCGTGTTCTTCGGCATCGGAGTAGTCATGTTTCTTATAGACGCGTTAGCACCAATGGGATTGGAGGCTGCAGGTGGAGTCATGCAGACCGTGGGAGCGTTCTTCCTATTCCTAGGACTGAGGAAGAACTATCTCTTCTGGGCCAGCAAAGACCACTTCTCCTAGAGCCCTTTCTTGACATTTCTTCTATTGGACAGATTATTCTATATCTGAAAAAGGCTAACAGAAACAACCGTTTGCCGCCTCTTGGAGAATATAAGGCGAGTAGAATCTTTTTCGCTAGAATAGTAGGCCACGATTATATTCGCGAGACATAGCTGAAACTATTCTGAAGCTTAGTCGAGGCAAAGTGGTAGATAATGACAGTTGCTGAGGAGATTGACGAGCCGAAGACTGTTTTCGATTCTCAGCCAACTGGCCAGCTAGTTACGATAGCGGCCCAGAAACCGATAATACCAAAAACTCTTCGAGAATGCCGGACACTAGCCAAGCGTCTCGCGTACAACATCGTCACTGGATATGTGGAGCATGATAGGGGTCATCTGGACAAGTCTGCTGAAGCTTTCTTTCAGGTCTACTTGCACCTGTTTCCCGACCTTAACGCTGTCAGATCTTGGAATGCAGCCGAACTGTATGTTCGAATTCTCGTTAAACAGGATGAAATCGGGATGATCCTCACTGGGAAGAAGTAAGGACGATGTTCTTGGATTTTTCCAGAATCCTTGGAATACCTGATTCCTATGCAGACAGCACAATGAATTATTACAGGTTTCACGGTGTCCGAGACAGTCGATACGTAAATTACTGCATCGAATCCGATCGGGTCTTCAACAGCCGCGTTATCGGCAATGACTATTGGTCCAAGATACTAGGTTCTCTTCTTCTGATACTTACAGAGTGTCACGATAAGCACGATCCAATGGGTCTAGAAATGGGGTTGCAATTTGGTATGAAATACTTTGAGATTATACTTCGGGCTCGGTCTTCCGCGTCTCAGAAGACACCCGGCCTTGTAGCGTAGAATATTTGTTCTAAGGAATTCTCAGCGGCAAAACAGAGTACAAATCGTTCTTTGCGAGGGTAAGTTCGAAAGGCTAGCTCATGGCCGTCGCTTTCTTTCTGATTTTTGGAACTCCACTTCCTAGCTCGTCGAGAATCTCCAGGTCGAACATGTTCTCAAAAATGGACATTATCTTCTGGTCATGAGCCTTGGAGTTCATGACGAATATCGCCGTAATCTTATCTGAAATCATCAGCTCTAGAGCCTGACGGACCAGTGAATAGGTCCTCTCAGGTCCTAGCGTGAAGACAAAGTGTGTGATACTGTCAAATATGATTGTAAAGAATGATCCAGCGTACGCCTCAATGGTCTTGTTCATCGCGTCGAGCGTTAGAGAAGTGTCATACGATGGTAGCAAGACCAGATTCTCATTCTCTACCTTGGGATACGAGACTCTAGACGTCAGCACGAAAATTTTTGCTGCCGGTTGTCTCTGTGCCATTGAATAGACAGGGCGCCCTTTGCGCGTGAAGACCACGGTTCTTTCGAAGCTGGACGCGGCTTCCGCAAGTATGGACTTCAAAATCCGGTCGTCGTTAGACTGGGGATCGAATTCAAAGAGCAACTTCTTTCCCGCGATCTGTTCGTGAGACAGTCCGACCGTCCTTGAGAGAGTATCCATGGATTCTGAGAGGTCAAGGGTTCGGATCTTGCTCTCCATTTGGGCCAGAGATGGCTCTTCACCCCGGAAGACTGTCGAGTCGAATGCTATGAGGACATGCAAAGAGTGATCGGGACTGGTCCATCGCGGATCGGTTAGGTGCTGGACGAATTTTTGGAGAGGGCGAATTGTGAAATCATCATAGTCGAGTATGACGCTGAGACCCTCGTTGCCCAACGTTTTTGCCTCAAGAAGGAGTTCGTGGGTGAGTTCAAGAGGCGTTTCGTCAAGCGTTCCTTTGTTTGGATAAATGCTGCCCAGAGGTGTAAGCCTAAGAGAACCTTTCAGCGTGTATTTCGTGACGTCTATTCCTCGCCGGGAAAGACCTTCCCTGATAGCGGCCTCATCGTCATGATGGAAGTAGATTACTCGGTTGTGTTGACTCACTCCATCAATGATGTATTTCGAGATTGGGCCAAATTTTTCGGCCCCTGAACCGTGGAGCAGGACTGTCTGATCAGAGTGAGAGGCAGTCGGAGAAGACTGAAGTGAAGGCACCACGCCGAGGAACGATTTCAGAAAGGTTGGTTTGCGGAAGGCGCGAACGGCGACAATTATCAGAATTACGGATAGAAGATCTGATGGTCCCTGAATGCTTAACCCGAACGATGATAGCGCGCTGGCGAAAAGCAAAGTAGTACCAATAACGCTGAAGGCTGAGGCGAAGGTTCGTAACGCTCCTCGGACATCCTTGTCTTTTAATTGAGATCGAAGCCGGGACAGAACGGCAAAGGGATAGATCGTGAAGCCCGACACGAGCGATGCTCCGATGGCTAGCGAAAGTGGACCGAACGATGCCGATGGCTGGGTGGTGCCCTCTATGACATACTTCACCGTTACCTGAATGGTAGGACTAGAGGTGGAGATTGCGGAGGGGTCGGTCCATGCGACAACGACTCCAAGAAACATGGGCACCAAATATATGGCGTATAAGAGAAATATTGGTCGAAACGGGCCGGACAGGATTCTCCTTAGCGATAGGGGCTCAGGGTACAAGTACAATTTTGTGGCAACATAACCCCATATTGCCGCAATAGAAGCCCCTGACGTTAGGATGGACTGAAGCGCCAGCCGCATCCATATGGGCTCTGGAGCGGCGATAAGAGTTAGGTCTCCCACGGGGAAGGCAAGAAACGAGAGATAAATTGCCACGAAATAAATCTTGTAAGATTGGAAGTATGATTGTGAATCTCTAAGCAGAGAACGTATCATTATGGCGTCCGCTAAAATTGAAATGGCGTCCAGAGTAGCGTCTATGTATGGTACCGTGTTCCCTGGCCTCTAGGCACGACGTATCCCAGCGTCTTCAGTAGCTGGCGTGATACCCTCCTTGCGGAGGCAACCCTATTGCAAACTGGTTTGAATGACGTTACTCGCGTAGCGACTAGTAAGTGACAGTCTACGCTACGTCTGGAAGACCCAAGGACTTTGAGGCCGTTTTGAGGTCTCTCATTCGGCTTCGAATAGTGACCTCAGAGACCCCCGCCGCCTTGGCCAGGTCACGCTGCATAACCATGGAGCCCCTTATTCTCGCTGCAAGGTCCAATGCCGCAGCCGCCAGCCCGTCAGGGTCCTTTCCTACATTCACCCGTAATCTGATTGCTTCTCGCAGAATCTTTCCAGCAAGCATCTCGGTCTGTGAGTCCGCACCGGCCCTTGAGGCGATCTTCGAGACTCGTTTGAGTGGGTCTTCGATCGCCATCGTAACATCCAAGGATCTAACCAAAGCTCTGTAGTAGTGAGCAAGTAACTTTCGGCTCATACCTGAGGCCTTTGCGATTTCGCTGAGAGACCGTGGAACATCAGTAAGTCTACATGCTGCATAGGTTGAGGCTGCAACCATTCCATTTATCGGGCGTCCCCTGACCAAGCCCTTGTTGAGGGCTCGACGATACATCAAGGCCGCTCTTTCAGTCACAACCTCAGGAAGGTTGAGGCGACCGGATAATCCCCTAAGCTGGCTCATCGCGCGAGACAGGTTTCTCGCCATGGACGACCCGGCAGAAGCGCGTAGCTGGGTCCGTCTGAGCCGCCAGAGCTGGAGCCTTTCGTCAGCGTTGAGGTTCCGGTTTGAGGCCTGGGCTCTGGAGATTATTGTGGATAGGTTCTTGTCGAATGCGGAGAATCTTCCAGGCGGTCCTGACTGGCTTTCAAGTAGTCCTTCCTCGGTGCGTCGTGGAACTGGAGCCGCATAATTCTCTGATGGGTCTGACAATACAAAGCCACAGTTGGTGCAGATGACCTCGCCAGTCTCTGCGTCTCTTACAAGGCTGGGGCTTCCACAATTTGGGCAGACATAGTGGCCGACTTCGTCTCGGGGTCTGGTCTTCCGACTGCTCATCATTCGTCCCTGGACGGGATATGTCTGCGTAGTCTGCGCTGACCCGAGTTGGTCCTTTTCCGGAGTAACAGTAGAAGTGCCCGCCATCTCTGCCAATCTATATGGCGTAGGGCCCAAATGAAGCTTGTTACTGTTTGGAGAAAACGGTCAATTTTGGCCCCTGAATACGTACCTGGCAGGTGCAATATTGGCAGGCGGGGAAGGGCCATACGACTCGCCACAGGGCTAGTGCTTATCGCACTATCGATAATACTCGAATTATGGGTCCTGAGCCCATCAAATCACCTAGTCCGCCTAGGGCTAGCCTTCCCCTTCTACATCGGATTCTTGACCATTCTCGAGGGCTCGATGTCATTCTGCGTCTTGCACGCAGCTAGGGGGACCTACGACCTTAACGAGCCCTATGGATTCACCTCCAGGAAGTCAGATACACTGCAGAAAGTCGGGTCTGAAGACTGGAAGAAGCTTGATCGGAGGAAGGCTTTGAATATGCACCTCGAAGCTCTGACCGGCGCAGTATTGTTGGCTTTGCTACTCGCCCTTACCTAGTTGAGCCCCGATCGTTGGGGCTCTCCTTCTGGAGCGCTCAGCGGAGAATCTTTCGATGGGAAAGCCGGGCTCCCTGTCCAAGGCTAGATCTGATATCAGTCTCCCAATCAGAGGCGCAAACTTGAATCCATGCCCTGAGAAACCATAACCGTACACAACGTCTGGATGATCCGGGTCCGTGTCGAGGACGAAATCAGAGTTTTCAGTCATATCATAAAGACAGACCTTGGTGTGGACAACTTCTCCATCGGCGAGGTCGGGCACGAACCTGCGACATACGTCTCTGCATGCGGCGATCTGTTCATCGTCCACGGACCGGTTCGCCTTCTCCGGGTCGACTGGATCGTTCAACTCTTTCGGTGAAACTTTTACCCCGTCGATTCCAGCCGCGGGTAGACCATAGTGCTTGTCCGTGAAAAATACAGGGCAGGTTCTCGGGCGAAACAGAACTAGATCTTTCTGGGGTTTGAAGTAGATGAGTTGCTGTCGGGTCGGGATCATTATGGGTAGTTTTGGATTTAGGAGACTGTTGGACCAGGGGCCAATCGTCATGACTAGTTTGTGAAACTGCACATTCTTACCATCGGTGGTTTCTACCGTGGGGTGATCCCCAAATACCAGCCTCCGGGCCTGTCCTTTGCGAATCCTGACCCCGTGCTTCTCCACCAATGAGCCGAGAACTGAGAGCGCCTTGGAAGCGAGGAGGACTCCTCCGTGCGGGTCGAAGAATCCATTCCCCGCTCTAAACTGAGGAAATCGCTTCTCGAGTTCCCCTTCACCGAGTTGTTCTGCCCCTAGTTTCATGCGCGATAGCGTTCGATAGCTGGCTTCGTTGAAACCGTTGGCGCTCTGGTCCCCCCCTTGAAGCATGAGGAGACCTGTTGGAAGTAGAAGTTCTCGTCCCGATTTTTGTTCTAGGCTCCTCCAGAGCTTGAGACTCTCGACTGCCATTCTCGTGTATAGTTCGTCGTTTCCGTACGAGTACCGGAAAACTCTGTTGATGTCGTTGGAGCTGCAATGGTCGTTTCCTATTCCGTACCTATCGAGGATGAGAACTCTGGAATCACTAGTGTTGGTTATCCAGTAGGCGGTTGCAAGTCCCATGATGCCACCGCCTAGAATGCATATGTCGGTGTTGACGACCAAAGGATGATCCTCGGCAGACAGGCCTCCTAACTTAACGTAACTAACCTAGGACTGGTGCGTTCGGTTTCCGGACCTGGAGTTGCTTGGGCTGGATCAGGACCGCGTCTCCTGTAGAGAAAGCCAAGCAGTGCCAATGCAAGTGCAATGGCTAATGGCCATCCTACGAAGGACAGCATGATTATTGAGATTGCAAGGGAGATCCATGGGAACAGTTTCTTTGCATCCTTGATCTTGAAGAGCTTGATGCCAGAATTCGATCCGATAATGTAGACGAGTATTGCGGCGCCGCTGGGAATCAGTAGCTCGGTTTCTAGGGGAACGTTGAACGCGTAGAATAGTAGCAGTATGATCCAGGAGAGTCCAAGCAGTAGCATGAGTGACCGGTCTGGGACTTGGGTCTTGGCATTGACACGATCAAACAACCTCGGCAGTCCTTCGTCTTTAGCGGTGGCGTAGATGACGCGAGAGATGCCGGTGGTATACGCGTTCATAGTCCCAAATATGACGATTACAGCAAGGATCGCCGTTCCTATAGCGCCATAGATTCCGAGAGCGTTCGACAGCATCACTGCAAACGGCGCGACGCTCCCTCCAGTTGCGTAGGCTTTAGTTCCAATGGTCGCAATAGCGACTGAGATGTAGAGTAGACCGATAACTATCACACTGAAGAGAATGCTTCGGTGGAAATCCTGTTCCGGGCTTTTGAACTCCTCGGCAACATTGGACACGTTTTCATAACCCAGGTAAGACCAGAAGGTCAACGCGGCGCTAACCCCGATCGGGACATAGCCGTTGGGAAAGAAGGGAGTGAAATTGGCAGGGTTCACGGAGGGAGCTGATGCGACCACTGCGGTGATTAGCAGTCCAACGATAGCGATTATGACTGCAAGTTGCACTCTGCTGCTGACGACGATTCCTCTGTAGTTGACTAGGAATGCTCCGAGTGTTAGAGACCCTGCGATAAGGAAGATTTTCGGTTCTAGTCAAGGGAAACGCAGAGGCCCAGTACGAGGCCGCGATCACTGTGACTGCAGAGGCTCCAGTGACGTACCATAGGATGAACAGCCAGCCACGGCGTTCGCGGCTCCTGAACCTAGACTCTCACGGGCGAAAGAGTAGACTCCTCCAGATTCTGGTTTCCGGGGAGAAAGGCTTGCAAACGTGTAGGCGAGTGGATAGCTGATGAGCGATAAGGCAACCCAGGCGACTAGTGAAGCGGGTCCGGCTATCTGGGCTGAAAGTCCGGGGAGGACTAGGATTCCTGACCCGAGAACTGAACTCATGTAGAGTGCAACGGCACAGCGCGTCGTCATTGCCTTGCGGAGAGCAGGGCTGGGTGCCGACATGTCTATGGCCAAGGGTTCTCCGCGGGACTAGCGCATGATAAGCCCTACTCGAAAGATCCTAGGACGCAGATTGATCCAGAAGATAGTGTTGTCAGCTCTTGCGGGTGGCCAGTGCGACTCCAGTAAACATGAGGATTGCGCCCAGAACCGTTAGGATCGTCACGCCTTCTCCGAGCAATACTATTCCTCCGACTAGACTTACTAGTGGAACTATGTAGAGCTGGATTGAGAGCCTTGACACGGATCGGTTCCCGATAAGCAGGTACAGAATCACGTTTGCGAGTACAGTACTCAATAGCGCCAAGTAGATAACTGATAACCAGGTTATCGTAGAAAGCTGTTGGATCTGAGTGATGAAGTTCAAGCTGATCAAAGGCAGCGTGAATGCAGTCCCAATTAGTGCGACCCATATTGCAGTAGGCAGCGCTCCGTACTCCTTTACTAGAGGTTTTGAGCCGACCGCAAACACTGAGTACATGAAGGCTGAGAATACTACGGCTAGCGGACCTGCTATTTCTTGAAAGTTCAATCCCGCGTTCAATGAAAGCACTACTGCCCCAGTCATCGCAGCTGCCAGTGCAAGCGTGAGTCTGTGCCCGATTTTCTCTTTCAGGAACAGTGCTGAGAGGAGAACGACGAAGATGGGTCCGAGCGAGATGAGTAGACCTGCTAGACCAGCGGACACGATGGTCTCAGCATAGTTCAGCGATAGGTGATATCCAGTGACACTCGCCAGGGACACGACAAGGATTCTAGGAATGTGATGTTTCTGGATTGGCTGCTTTGGTCTCCCAAAGATAGGCGCGAGAGCGAGAAAACCGGCAGAAGCGATGAGCCAGCGCAGTAGTGTCAGATTGACCGGGCTTAGCTGGAAATCTGCTGTTCTTATCGCGACGAACGCCAATCCCCAGATCACGCCCAAGATGACTACTAGGCTGTTGGTGAAGATTCGACTCTCTCTGAACGATTTATGCTCCATTTCTGTTTCTAGACTAGTCTCCAGGGTCACTGGGTAGCCGTTCCTCGTCCGTCTATGGGCTAGTTCGGTCCGGTTGTGTTGCGTTCTCTAGCGATAGCAAGGCCTTCTTTCTCTTTACTCCCCAGGCATAGCCGCGCAAGCTTCCATCCTTCCCGATCACTCTGTGGCATGGGATCACGATCGCAACCGGGTTCTTTGCACAAGCTCTTGCTACTGCTCTCGCCGCTTGAGGCGTTCCTAGAGACTTGGCTATGTTACTGTAGGTAGCAGTCTGACCGTAAGGAATAGACTGTATCATTCTCCATACTCTCCACTGAAACGCTGTAGCCTTCAGATCCAACGGAAGGTCTCGCGGAAATTCGTGCCCGTCGAAATATGACATGAGCGCTGCCGCCCATTTACTCATAGCTTCATCGTCTCGGTGGAGGTCTGCCGCGTAGTAGTCCTCTTTGAGAGCCGCTTCGACCGCTTCATCAGAGGCCCCCATGCAAACAGCGCAAGCACCGCGTTCCGTGGCCGCGAGTAGAATACGTCCAATGCGAGAGGCAACTATTGTATAGTGTATGCGTAGTCCTTCTCCTCCTCGTCGAAATATTCCTGGGCTGACGCCGAATTTAGGAGTGGTCTTCTCGTACAGTCTGCTCTTGGATGTGAAGCCTGCCTCGTAGAGTGAATTGGTCACTGTTTCTCCGTTCGTCAAAGAACGTTTCATCTTCTCGAGACGGCGTGCCTCGACGTATTGGCGGGGAGAGATGCCGAGTATTCTCTTGAAGGTCCGCTGGAAATGAAAGGCGCTTAGACCTGCTTGACGGCCAAGGTTTTGGAGGGTGAGTTTTTCATCGAGGTTCGCTTCAATATATCTGCAGGTCTTCTCGATTAGCTGTGCTCTGGCGGAGGGCCTTGAATCTCGTGGCTGGCAGCGTTTGCAGGCCCGGAAGCCAGACCTTTCTGCTTCATCAGGCTGAGAGAAGAAAGTGACCTGTTCTCGGTTCGGGTGTCGAGCGGGGCACGAGGGTTTGCAGTAGATTCCGGTGGAGCGAACGCCGAAGACAAAGACTCCGTCCTTGGTCTCGTCTCTCTCAATTACCGCTTTCCATTTTTTTGTGTCCGCGGTGATGTTCTGCTGGTCTTTCTGCGATTGTTGCAAATCAGAATTGTTCTGTTGAGCGGTCAGCATGGGAGGATTGTTCGGTTGGATTGAATAAGTAGTTTGACTCCAAATCTTGCTCTCAAACTAGGAGATCATGAACCAGCCGAAGCGTTCTTGGAGGAAACTGTAGTATTCTTATCATGTGAATTTAAGGGAATTGGAATTTTTATCGGGCAGAACAGTAGGCGGCTCTTTTCTATCCTGACTCGATGATCTGTCTCAAGAGAATGCCCCAGATTCCTGTCAAGTCGTCTAGAAGACTATTGTTTGGAGCGATACTTCTCTTCGCGATAGTCGGGTCTGCAGCGATTTCTGCGACAGGTGCTGGAGTGTCGCTCTCAGCGGTAATTTTGGTTCTCGTCGCTTTCTCGGAAGCGGGGTTGATCATTCTTGGACTCGTTATGGTACAGAATGAAAAAGGTGCCTCGGCGAGTCGCGAGAACGCATAGTTATCCGGTCGCTGTTATGAATGGGGCTTGAGGGGTAACGCTTAACCCGCGGTTGCAATCCTTCCTAGACAGCATATGAAGTATACCTGTCCCTATTGTGATTCAGCTTTTCTGCAGTTCATAGAGTCGGAGGAGCAGCTGAGAGACCATATGTTGAAGGCTCATGGTCGAGAGCTGAGTTTCGCGGGCAAGTCGTTGGGAGAGATGCCTGTTCGGAGCGAAGAAGACAGGGAAAGATAGTCGGCCAAGTCTCTCTTTTGGAGAACATTCTTTTTCAGATGACCAACGACTGATTACGGCATGGAATTTGCTAGGGTGGTTCGTAAGAGGCGGATGATCCGCGCGTTCAAACCCATTCCAGTCCCAGAGGGCAAGATCCGGCGAATCCTAGAGCTGGCTCAGCACTATCCAAGCGCTGGTTTCAGTCAGGGAGTCGCGTTCATCCTCGTTACTGAGGCGGAAAAGATTCGAAGACTCCGAGAAATGAACCGGCTGCGGGGAGACGCGCCGGTACTGGTTGTGCCCTGTGTGAGCGAGAAGCTCTATCATGATAGATACCATGAGCCCGACAAGATCCGGCAGGATGGGACAGAGATTGATTGGCCAGTACCCTACTGGTATTTTGATGCAGGATGCGCCTCTCTTCTAGTTCTCCTGTCCGCTGTCGACGAGGGGTTGTCCGCGTACCTGGCCGGTGCGTTTCGGCCCGACCTTCTAAGACAAGAGCTAGAGATTCCAGAACATTTTGTGCCGGTCAGCGTAATCTCCATCGGATACCCCGACTACGAAAGACACATTCCATCTCCGTCACTCGATCGCGGAAGACGCCCCACTGGTGAAGTTGTTCACTCTCAACACTGGTGACCACAAACACCGAGAAGCCTTAATTCGACTAGGGGAACAGTATCAGTTTGGTCGTTCTAATTGCAAGAAGCCCTTGTGAAAGCACGAGACCAGATCGTTCTCGACCCTGATGATCTTCCAGGTTCATGGTACAATGTCCTCGCTGATCTGCCCGGCGAGTTTCCGAAACCAAAGGATCCAGAGGATGGTCCTTCTAGACTAGAATTTCTCTCAAAAGTTCTCTTGAAGCATTGTCTCCAGCAGGAGATTTCTACGGAGAGGTGGATTCAGATCCCAGGTCCTATTCAGGACCTCTATCGCCAAGCAGGTCGGCCGCGACCTCTCTACCGCGCGCGTCGCCTCGAACGCTTCCTCGGGACCCCGGCTAAGCTCTACTACAAGCGAGAGGACCTTTCACCGACCGGGTCGCACAAGGTCAACACGGCGCTCGCGCAGGCCTATTATGCAGCCGAGGAAGGTTGCGCAGGTGTCTCCACAGAGACCGGAGCGGGTCAGTGGGGGACTGCGCTTGCCTATGCGGCGAGCCTTCAAGGTTTGAAGTGTATCATTTTCTGGGTACGATCAGTCTACGATTGGAAGCCTGATCGCCGGGCGCTAATGCAATTGTACGGAGGAAAAGTCTTCGCATCACCGAGCCGTGAAACATCCGTCGGGAGAGACATACTTGAGAAGAATCCTGACCACGTTGGAAGTCTAGGAATCGCAGTTTCCGAGGGACTGGAATACGCCGAGAGAAACCCTGGCTACGCTTATTGTCTCGGGAGCGTCCTGAATCACGTCCTCATTCATCAGTCAATCATCGGCTTAGAGACGATGAAACAGTTCGACCTTATCGACGAGAAGCCTGACGTGATGATTGGCTGTTTAGGTGGAGGAAGCAATTTTGGAGGCTTCATTCTGCCCTTCGCCGGAGAAGTTGTTAGGGGCAAGAGAGAGTGCAGATTCCTCGCAGCACAATCCGCATCCGCGCCCAACCTTTCCAAGGGCGAGTACAGGTACGACTTTGGTGATCATGCTGAGAAGACGCCTCTGTTGAAGATGTATACGCTTGGGCATCAGTCAGACATGTCTCCTATCAAGGCGGATGGTCTGCGATATCACGCGGCGGCGCCCTTCATCAGCTATCTCAAGCATCTCGGACATATCGAATCAACTGCCTATCCACCAGATGAACAATCGGTTTTCGAAGCAGCTAGGACCTTCGTCCAGGTCGAAGGCTTTCTACCCGCGCCGGAGTCTGCGTATGCGATCCGTGCTGCGATAGACGAGGCTCTGGAGTGCAAGCGCAAGAATCAGTCGGAGGTAATCGCGTTCAACATATCAGGACACGGATTCCTAGATCTTGCAGCTTACCAGGAGAAACTGAAATTCTAACTTTTCCACACCTCGTTGGGCAGTAAGGAGTTGTGTGGTGCGGGGGGTGGGATTCGAACCCACGAAGGCCTACGCCACAGGATTTCTCCTGCGAGCCGGATCTTAAGTCAAGCACCATTCGCCTGTCGAACGGTCCTGCCCCTTTGACCTGAATCCCGCCACGATAGGACGAGGACCCATGCATGGTCTCGGGAACCCCCGCATACAACACTCGCCTCTCTTCGAGGCTCTTAACGATCATTCTAATCAAAGAGTTGTCTGCCGAAAATCATCTGTGGCAACCGACCCCTTCGCCGGCAATTCGCTTGAGATGGCTATGGTACGCGGAGCTTCGGGATCTTGACGCTCGCCAGCATAAGCATGAATCCCATCAAGATGAAGAGGATTCCTGCGGTCAAGTAGATGTTCGCAACTATTCCGCCGTAAGCAACCCTAGCGGTGGTAATATACAGTGCCTCCGCGACGACACCGGAAAATAAGAGTATCACGCCGATCAGAAGTGTTAGCTTCCTCATATCGTTCCAGCATGCCTTGTTGCATTGAGAACACTTAAGCCCTGTTTAACCCTAGACCAGCCAGAGACGGAAAACGACCGTCAAGAATCGGACCAGAGTTCGAAGAGCGGATTCGGGATTCCAAAAAAAGGATTGGCTCCGGCTTAGAGCCAGAGCTTTCTTGTCAGCGATTCTCTAGTCTTGTTCCGCTTCTGTTGGCGTTATGGTCAGCTGCGTGAGCTTCTCGCCGCGTAGTACCGAGATGTTGACGTGTCTTCCGATCGCCTTGTCGTCTAGGAGTCCTCGCAAGTCTGCGAGAGTCTCAACTGGTTTGCCGTCGAGCTTCACGACTACATCGCCTATGGCGAGGCCTGCTTTCCTAGCAGCACTGTCCTTGTCGACGCCGTATATGATTAGTCCTGCCGATTGGCCGATGTCAGTTTGGCTAGATAGGCTTTCCGGGAGACTGATTGTTTCAGCGGTTATGCCCATGTACGCCCGCTTGATCTTTCCGTCGTGCAGTAGCTTGTCGACGACTGTCTTGACCGTGTTGACGGGGACTGAGATGCCGCGATTGTTGGCGTAGGCTGCATTGATTCCCAGCATTCTACCACGAGCGTCTACTAGTGGTCCGCCGGAGTAGCCTGGGTTGAGTCGTGCGTCTGTGACTAGTACTTTGTCTAGTCCTCCGCCACCCCACCATCTTCTGGTGCTGAACGCAGGGTTCGTGACGATGCCCGAGGTTGCACTTGGTTGTCTTCCGAAGGGGTTTGCGACTGCTAGCACGAATTGTCCAACTTTGAGCCCGTCGGAATTGCCGGTCTCAATGGCCGTGAGATTATCCGCATCGACTTTCAACAGTGCAAGATCCGAGTAGGGGTCCTTTCCCACTACTTTGGCTGTGTGTCTTGTTCCGTCGCTGAAGCCTACTTCGACTTCGCGCATGTCGCCTATGACGTGGTTGCTGGTTACTATATGTCCGTCCTTGCTCCAGACGGTGCCTGTGCCTCCTCTCCATCTTCCGGCTCCTACCTGGACGACGGATCGGGAGACTCTTTCAGTAACATCGACGATTGCGTCTGAGACTGATTCGAGAATTGCTGACGAACTTGTTTGTTTACTCATTTTTTCACCTACCACTGTAGGGTAGGGTGGCCTATTTGTTGACCAGTCAGTACAGAATACCGGTCACAGTCTAGGCGAAATCCATGCTGGGGTAGTAGGCTATCTGGGACGCCAGATGCTGGCGCCGGCGAGTTGGCGTACCATATAGTCCTGAAACATGCCCTAATAGCTGGTGGGCAGCCTTCACAGCCTGACTAACTTCCTTCCCTTCAGCAACCTTCGCATCGATGCTCAGGTAGCTGTCAGCGAATCTTGCGTCAATCTGAATCCCGTCCTCTTCTGCAATCCATTTCAGGATCGTCGAGTCGTCGTTCTGACTATATCCGAGCCATCGCAGTCCACCGAACCATCGACCCTTCAAACCGGAGATTATCTGCTGAAGATCGACATCGCGAGGGAGAAGGGACTGGACGATGGGGATCGGTTGCTGGGCTGTGCTTAAAGCGCGTGGAACGGTCTCGTTTCCTCTTGCGGTGACTTTGTAACCCTCTACCACCTTCTCCAAGAGACCCTCTTCTTCTAAACGATCGATAATTCTGGATAATTTCTCCTGGTGCAAGCCCGTGAGGCGTTTTAGCCCGTCGAAGGTGAAGACAGTCAAACCTTCCTCCATTACTGTCTGGAGGACTCCGGTGTCTCTTGGCGTCAGGTTGCTCTCTTCGGACTCGTCCAAGATTGAGTTCGGTAGAGAAGCGTCTATCTGTCTGGGAATTGTCATCACGTAACCTGACATCGCTCCATGTTATATACTTAGTAGTCAATACGAACTGAGTAGGTTAGGCTGACTTTAGCGAGGCCAAAGACATCCCGAGTGGGTTAACCCGTATTCCGTGATGTTTCGTTCTCTGGGACGCTGTAGCACGGGTACAATCTTCTCAAATGCCCTGCCGAACGTTGACTCAATATTATCGTAGGCGTAGAGGCCAATCGCAGATTGAGTCCGGCGAGGAGTCTAGTAAAGCCTGTCACTCCTAGCTCTGTCAAGATTCTGATGGTGGTCGAGGCCGGTGTCATCGGGTTCCTGTCCTATTGGATCGTTAGTGAGTACACTTTCAACGCATATTTTCAGTCATACGCTGACCAGTTGATTGGAACGCACATCACCACGTTTACCGCTGCTCTCGGACTATCGATTGGTCTAGCGGGGTCTGCCGTCGCCGCGGCAATGTATAGAAATCTCAAGCATGCAAAATATCGCCTTGAAACCGTAGCCGCTCCGAAGATCAGGGGTGCAGTCGACAAGATATTGTCCGGCCTGCCGACCCTTGACGAGCTTCAGCGTCCCAGAGTCGCGAAAGACTCAACCGTGTCTCCAACACCTCAGTCGCCCGCGGTCCAAATACTAGCGTCTGTTCCAGCTTCACCGGAACAGAAACAGATTAAGTTGGATGATACTAAGTCCTAGAGATTCTCTCCGCGTAGTCGAGCAAGCTCCTGCAACAATTCTCGTTCGCGTTTGTTCAACTCTCGCGGAATGTCGATGTCGACCCTGACTAATTCGTCTCCCCGGCCCCAGCCTTCCACGTGTGGGAAGCCCTTCCCCTCAAGCCGGAAGACTGTCCCCGCCCTCGTTCCAGGTGGAATTTTCAGTTGAGCCTTCCCATCGATCGCAGGCACTTCAAGCTCACCGCCGAGAGCGGCTTTGGGGATGCTGATCTTCGTCTCATACAGAACATTGTCGCCTTCGCGTTTGAAGGAGGGATGAGGCTTCAAGTGGATTCGAACATACAAATCGCCGGCCCGTCCGCCCAAAGCAGCGTTCCCTTCTCCGCGAAGTCTCAAGCTCTGTCCTTCATCTGCTCCCGCTGGCACTTTTACCTGCAACTTCGTTCTCTCACGGGTGAGTCCGTTGCCGCCGCAGTTCTTGCACGGCTTATCGACAACCGTTCCCGCGCCATTGCATTTGGGACATGTGGTTATCTGGATCATCTGTGCGAAACCTGATCGTTTGACCTGCTGCACCTGTCCTCGCCCGTAGCACGTCTTGCACGTCTTCCTCTGGCTTCCGGGCTGGGCGCCGGACCCGCCGCAGACACTGCACTGGGCTAGTCTGGGAACCTCTACCTCTCTGCTGGCTCCATGAGCTGCGTCGTCGAAGTTAATCTCGAGATCATGGACCAGGTCCTCGCCTCTGGAGGGTCGTTGTGGGGTTCCGAATCCTTGGAATGTGCTGAATCCGCCGAATCCTCGGAGGATCTGCTCGAAGATGCCTCCTAGGCCGCCTATGTCGCGGAAAATTGAGTCGAAGTCTGCTCCGCGGAAAATGTCCTCGGCGTTGTACCGTTCGTAGATTCCGGCTCGTCCAAACTGGTCGTACTGGTTCCGTTTCTCGTCGTCGGAAAGAATGGCGTAAGCTTCGGAGATTTCCTTGAAGCGCTCAGTTGCTTCGGGCGACTTGTTCCGGTCTGGGTGGTATTGTAGTGCGAGTTTTCGATAGGCGGATTTTATCTCGTCTTTGCCGGCGCCCTTCTGGACTCCAAGGACGTCGTAGTAGTCTCGCTTGTCCATGCCCTATTCATTCTACTCGTTCTCTACCGGGAACCCTCGTCTTTTACTTCCCGATACTCGGCATCGACCACCTTGTCACCCTCGGGTGACGCCTGTGTTCCCGGCGGTGGCGCCTGTTGGGCTTTCTCTTCACCCGGCTTTGACGCGACCTTCTCGTAGATCTCTGCGCCGATCTTCTGGAGTGTTCTGCTCAGCTCGTCGCTGGCACTCTTGATCTTGTCTGGTTCCTTTCCAGCTAGCGCGGCCCGCAGGACTCCTGAAGCCTTGTCGATCGTCTGGACTTGGTCAGGAGTGATCTTGTCCTTCAATTCCTCCTTGGTCTTATCCGCAGTGTAGAGCATGCTCTCTGCAGTATTCTGCAGCTCAACCTCCTCCTTCCGTTTCCGATCCTGCTCCGCGAACTCTTCCGCTTCCCTGACCATCTTCTCCTTGGACTCCTTGGAGAGTTTTGTAGACGCGGTGATGGTGATCTTGTTCTGCTTACCAGTGCCCAAGTCCTTGGCGTTCACGTTGAGCATACCGTTTGCGTCGATGTCGAAGGTGACCTCGATCTGTGGTACGCCTCTTGGCGCGGGCGGTATTCCGGTCAGATTGAACATTCCCAGAGAAATGTTGTCTCCTGCCATGGCCCTCTCTCCTTGGAGAACATGGATGGTCACTGTGGTCTGGGAGTCTGCGGCGGTCGAGAAGACTTGACTGCGTTTTGTGGGAATCGTCGTGTTACGTTCAAGAATTTTCGTCGCGACTCCGCCGAGGGTTTCGACTCCGAGAGATAACGGTGTCACGTCGAGTAGGAGAATGTCTTTGACTTCGCCTGCCAAGACAGCTCCCTGAATTGCGGCTCCGACCGCGACGCATTCCATCGGGTCAACCCCTCGCTCAGCCGGCTTCCCGATCATATCTTCAACGAACTTGCGTACCAACGGCATGCGAGTCTGGCCTCCGATCAGAATTATCCGGTCCACATCCTTCGCCTGGAGCTTTGCATCCTCCAGCGTTCGTTTTAGCGGGGTCTCGACTTTGCGAACTATTGGGTAGGCAAGTTCCTCAAGCTTCGACCTGGTGAGGGTAACGTGAAGGTGTTTTGGTCCAGAGTTGTCTGATGAGATGAAAGGTAGGTCGATGTCAGTGGTTAGGAGTGTTGAGAGTTCGATCTTCGCTTTTTCCGCCGCCTCCTTCAGCCTGGTCATTGCAGACTGGTCGTTTCGGAGGTTGATGCTGGTCTGGCGTTGGAACTCTGTGAGGAGATGATCGACGATTGCATTGTCGATGTCGGTGCCGCCAGTCTGTGTGTCGCCGCTCGTCGATAGGACTTGGAAGACTCCTCCGCCAAAGTCCATCAGCGTGACGTCGTGGGTTCCTCCTCCGAAGCTGAAGACCATGATTTTCATCTCCTTGTCCGTCTTGTCCAGGCCGTAGGCGAGACAGGCGGCGGTTGGTTCGTTGATTATCCGGTCTACTTCGAAGCCCGCGATCTCCCCCGCATCTTTCGTCGCCTGGCGCTGGTTGTCGTTGAAGTGCGCGGGAACAGTGATGACGGCTTTCTTTATCGGTCGCCCGAGAAATGTCTCCGTGTCCCGTTTGATCTTCTGGAGTACAAAGGCTGATATTTGCTGTGGAGTGTATTCCTTCCCGTATACGCGGACCTTGTAGTCGCTGCCCATCTTCCGCTTGATTTCTTGAATCGTTCCTTCGGCGTTGGTCGCAGCCTGTCTCTTGGCAGGCTCTCCCACAATCATCTGGCCGTCCTTCGTGAACGCGACTACTGACGGGAACATCTTGCCTGCGGCTGTCTGGCCTTCCCCACTAGGGATGACTAGAGGGCGACCGGCCTCCATTATCGCCGCGGCGCTGTTAGTCGTTCCCAGGTCTACGCCTAGGATCTTCTCGGTCTCAGGCTTACTCATTCTCTATCAGCCTCACTCGTTTCAGCTTGCTCATTTTCCTCCACTAGGTTCTTCCCTGCCACTTTAACTATGCTCGGACGTAGGACTCTTCCCTTCAACATATACCCCGCGCGGACCTCTTCAACAACCGTTCCTTCCTCCTTGTCGGAGACGACTCTAAGGGCGGCTTCGTGATAATCCGGATTGAACCTAGACCCCGCACCAGGAATCCTCTCCACACCCTCCTTGGACAGGATATTCTGAAGCCGCTTCTGGGTCATGCCTACTCCTTCCAACAAGACCGGGTTCTGCTTGGTCTCACGTGCTTTTGTAAATGCCAAGTCAATTTCGTCCTTCACCGTTAACAGATCCGAGAGGAGGCGTTCGTTACTGTATCTCTTCACATCTCCCATCTCTTTCTCGATCCTTTTCCTATAATTCTCAAAATCAGCTTGAAGATATTGAAGCCGGCGCAGCAAGTCGTCAGATTTCTCCTTTTCGTGTTCCAGAGCTTCTTCAAGCTCGGAAGTTCGGTTCTGGTCATCAAGCGGCAACTCCTCCTGCACTTGTTGCTCCGGAACGAGAGCTGTCTTGGACGGTTGACGGGCTAATGTTTCCGAAACAGGCCCATTTTCCTTCTCATCCAAGATGTAGCTCACCAGGGGATCGACTCTTCCAGCCCCGTTTCAGTCCAACGTTATCTGGGGCGAGAGTCTAGCCTCTCGGGGAAAAATTAAACCTTCTGACACAGTCGCACCCGCTGCCTCTCTTCCAATACCGATTCCCTCGATTTTGCTGTCTGGGTTACGCTTTCTTGATAGGATGCGTGCCTTGTCAGTAAGAAACAGTTGGGAGGACGCGCAAAGTGGGCTTATTCGATCATTTGAGAGCGCCTAAAGGCAAGGTCTGGATTAGCTTTGACAAGCCGACGTTCGTTGAGGGAGAAGGTGTGGTTGGGAAAGTGAATGTTCAAGCTCAAGAATACATCCAGTCTCTAGGGGTTAGAGTAGAGGCTCGGGTGTTTGAAAATTACGAAGAGATGGTATGGGTCACGCTTCCCAATAATCAGAGGATTCAGGAAAGGCAGCGTAGGCAGAACGTCCTCTTTTCGAGAGACGTCCAGGTGACCGGGCCCAATGACTTTGGCAGTGGTCCAACTCAGACTTTTCCTTTCAGCGTAGGTATTCCTCCCTGCAGGGCAACTAGGGGCGGGGCAACCGTGGAGAACAGCATCAAAGCCGTTGTCCAAGTCAAAGGCCGCCCAGATCTCACCGGGCAGACACAGGTTGCATTCGTTCCGCCTAGTAGCATGCCACAGCCGATGCAAGGCTACATGCCGCCAGGTTATCCTGTACCACAAGGTTATGGCCCCCCCGGATACAATCCGGGATACAATCCCAACCCAGCCTACGGGGTCCCGATGGGTCCAGGATATGGTCAGGGTCAGCCAGTGCCAGGATACGGGATGCCTCCACAAAGTCAGATGCCTCAGCAACAGGTCGCGCAGGTTCGTTGCAAGTATTGCCAGAGCCTCATGAATCAGAATTCGAGCAATTGTCCCAACTGCGGGGCCCATCAGTAGACAAGACTGTACCTTCCGCGCTGCCTAGGCAGCCGTGCTGACTAAGACGACGCCTGCTATTATCATGAATGCGCCCGTCCCAGAATAGAGATTGAATGGATCACCGAAAATAATCACCGATAACGCGACGGCGACCATAACCTCAATTGGCAGGATTATCGAGGACACGGTTGGAGAGACGGATTCTAATCCTTTCATGAAGAAATAGTACGCTCCCACAGTCGCGAAGACGGCCAGGAAAACGACGTAGAACAAAGCTACCGGAGCAAGATTGATCGAAGAACTAAAGTCGAAGCCGACGGTTGGAAGTAGAAGCGTGGCCGTCACCAGGATAATCCCTCCTGTAACTGGTCTTCCTCCCTTCTTTTCGACGAGGTCCTTTGACAGGACGAAGACCAGCGCTATGGTTACGGCCGTTCCTAGAATCAAGAAATCGCCGAGCGCTTCGGAGCTCCCGAGATTTACTGTCTGTCCTCTGGTGACGAGGAGCACGATTCCGATGAACCCTGACAAGACTCCCGCTCCTTTTCGCATCCCCATTTTTTCTTGTACATAGAACAAGGATAGCACCGGAATCATCAGAGCAGCAGTGCTGATTATGAGAGCGGCATTCGAAGAAGAAGTGATGAGCTGTCCCTGAAACTGGGTGACGTATCCTAGGGAGTTGATGAATCCAATGATCCAGATCTGTCTTGACCTGAAAAGATCGCGTTGCACCCAGCCTCTTCCTCGTAACAGGAGAATGATGAGTGCTGAAGCAAACGAAAATCGTAGGGTGACAAATGTATTGGGCGGGATGAAGTTTAGGCCGAGTTTTATTACTGGAACACTGGTTCCGAACAGGAGTCCAGCAAGTATCGTTGCTGCGAGCCCTCTTCGGTCGATCATACTTGGGTGCCTGCTAAGCAGTCAGGGATGGATGCTGCAAGAGCTTAAGTTCATAATCTCTGCTTGAGCGGGTCACGGCTACGGTCATCATAATTCAGACAATCACGCATACGTTCATCATGGATGATCCTAAGACTGTGCGGTCAGGAAATATTGTGTACGCTAGGCTTATCTTTCACCATTCCGACCATTCCATCCAGCATGAGTGAGGTCACCCTTCTCCCAGGCAACACGGTAGAGTGTGCCTGGTGCAAGGATCCTAAACCGATAACTGAGACTACATGGTTCATGCCAGAACCCGGGGAAAGGTCGGTTCGGCTCTGCAGCTTCTGCTACGAAGAAGCCCGCAAACAGGTCCGACTATTGAGATTCGTCAGGACCCGCGGCGAATTCCCTGTAGAAGCAGCTTCCTAAGCAACGCTCTCCTCCCAAGAACTCATACCCACATCGTCAGGATGCACGCTGGTCCCGAGCTATCACAAGGGCTAGGCAACAGCAGGCCTCCGAAGCTTGGGATCATAGCGTAGAATTGCAAAACGTTATGCCGTCAAGAAGAGCAAGACACTCGAGTCTGAGGAGTACTTGCCTTCGGAACCTAACGTTGTCGTTCTCGGTTGTGGAATGGGCGGTTTCACTGCAGCCAGTCTGATCTCTAGACAAATGGGCGGTTCGGGTCTTGTCACCGTTGTAGAGCCGCAGTCGCGGCTACCTTTTCCGCCGGCGTTTCAGTGGCTGGTGTTCGGCTGGCGTCAGCCTGAGAAAATACAGCGCAATCCAACGGGTCTTACCAAGAGAAAGAATGTTCGGATGGTCAGTGAGAAGGTGGAGAAGATCGATGTCAGCGGACGGAGTGTTAAGACCCAGTCTCAGACGATTCGATATGACAAGCTAGTAATCTCCCTAGGCACCGAATTCGCCTTCGATCAAGTAGCTGGTCTTCATGACTACAGCCATAACGCCTACTCGATTGAAGGAGCTCTGAAACTCCGCGAGGCGATTGACAACTTCAATAGTGGCACAATCGCGATAGGAATATCACGACTCCCAATAAAATGCCCACCTGCGCCCTACGAACTGGCTCTACTGATGGAGGAACACTTCCGACGAGCAAAGAAGAAAGTTGAGATTCAGTTCTTCACGCCTGAGCCCCACCCGGTTCCTGCGGCAGGCAGCGTAATCGGAAAACAGGTCGAGCGACTCTTGAACAGTCGTGGGATCAAATATTTGTCGAAGACGAAACTGGCTAGGGTTGACAAGGATAAGATTCTCTTCGATAATGGTTCAGAGTTGAAGTACGATATTCTCGTCACTACTCCGCCACATCGTTCATCTCAAGTTGTAAGAGATGCAGGTCTGACCGACGATTCCGGTTGGATTCCCGTGAACCCCCATAATCTCGCAACGCGACACGAGGACGTGTTCGCCATAGGCGACATTACCTCAATTGAGACCCCTCATGGGCATGCGCCCTACTTGCCGAAAGCAGGGGTCTTTGCACAAGGCCAGGCCGAGGTCGTCGCCAACAACCTGGCGATATCAATTACCAACAAGGGAGAAATGAAGCAATGGAACGGTGAAGGCTCCTGCTACCTGCAAGTCGCAAAATCTGAAAGCGCTTTTCTCAAGGGTGCCTTTCTCTCCAATCCTCCTCGGCTAGAGTTTCACCCTCCTCGCAGAAAATGGTTCTTGGAGAAGTTGAGGCTCGAAAAAGAGTGGTTGAAGCTAAAGTGAGACTCTCAGCAATCAGCTTCTCTGATTAGCCCTTTCGAACTTGCTCAATCTGGAAGCTGCCATTTCGATAGTGTGAGGCATCTTCGAGAAGGAGAAGCGCAGCTTGCGCCTACCTTTAGATGGAAGATGATAGAAGCTTGAGCCTGGTACAGCACCAACCCCTATCTTCTTTATCAGATGCTCTGCAAGTTTCCGATCATCTTTGAAACCCGTTCGAGTGATATCCGTCCAGACGTAGTAGGCACCTTCGGGGACAGTGCATATGAAAGAAGCATTCTCCAGTGTCTGCAATAGCAACCTTCTGCTCTTCGCGTAAAGGCTCCGGAGGTCCCGATAGTAGTGGAGCGGGAGCTTCAGAGCAGCGATGCAGGCCTCCTGCAAAGGCGTTGGGGCGCAGACCGTCAGAAAATCGTGTACCTTTCGCACCGCGAGCGTCAGTTTCTTCGGAGCGATCACGTATCCAACTCGCCAGCCAGTCGCGCTGTAGGTCTTTGAGAATCCAGAAATTGTGATTGTGCGATTGTCCATACCGTCCAGGCTTGCGATGCTAATATGTTTCCTGTCGTCGTATAGGATATGCTCGTAGATCTCGTCGGTGATTGCAAAGGCATCATAGTCCGTGCAGAGGTCTCGAACGAGTTCTAGCTCATGACGCGTGAAGACCCTGCCTGTTGGGTTGTGGGGAGTGTTGATTATGACCGCTTTGGTCTTTCTGGAGAAAGCTTCCTTCAACTTCTCTTCTTCGATCTTGAAGCTAGGCTCTTCGAGTCCAACGTATCTGCACTTTGCTCCCGAGAGAATTGAGTCTGGACCATAATTTTCGTAGAACGGTTCGAAGATTACAACTTCCTCACCTGGGTTCAGGAGGGCCAGAAGAGATGAGATCATGCCTTCGGTGGTTCCGCATGTTACCGTGACATTGTCGTCTGCATTGCATTCGACGTGATTGAAAGTCGACATCTTGTGAGCGATAGCCTGTCTGAGAAGGGGAACTCCGTGAGTAGTCGAATACTGATTATGGCCCTCTCGGATAGCTTGCGCAGCTGCACTCTTCACTTTGTCGGGAGGATCAAAGTCCGGGAACCCTTGCGCTAGGTTAATCGCGTTGTAAGCTTGGCATAGCCTAGTCATTTCTCGTATTACGGATTCAGTGAAACCCTCAGCTCTACGGGATGGTCCTTTGCCCATGGCCCACGAGGAGAATTCTACGCCTAGTAAGGGTTCTTCTATTTGTCCGATACAAAGTAGGTGGGGTCTAAATAAAGCCCAGTCAGTTCGAGGATGAGTCACTACCATTGGCTTACTGTTCTGTCTTCTTGTACAGAGTTCCGAGAAGAAAGGCAGAGGCCTTTGTACATGCTCTCAAACCGATCATGAAACTGTTCGAAGATGCCGGATGCTTGTCCGATGAACTTCTGCGACCGAAAGATATGACAGCCAAATTCGGTGGAGCTAGCCTGCCCTTAGCCGTCGAGCTTGCCAGTGATGAAGAACTCTGGATCGAGATCGCCAAGTTCAAAGATGCGTCCCACATGAAAGAAGTTCATTCTCAAGTAGCCAAGAATCCCGACCTCGAGAAGCTTCACTCCAGATTCGATCTCCTCATCTCCGGGAAGCAGGTCTATCACGCAGAGTTCGAATCTCTGCGTCCCCAGCCATAACCTAGGTATTGGAGCCGACAGCGCGTTCGGAACAGTTCCCACTTTTCTATTGTACTCGAAGTGTTGGTAACACTACTCTGAAACTTCAGACTCTGCGAATGCTTGATGACGTACATGGCAAAAGCCGTAAAAAAGAGTCAACCTTCAAGACGACAAACCAAGTCGAAGAAAGCTCTAGGCACTGTGAGAGCAAAGAGATCAACCGATCATACGAGAGCGTCACCTAAGGTTTCGACCAGAAAGACAGTTTCAAGAACCGGTCACCAGCAAAGTAGTGACACCACTTACATTTTCGAGTGTACCAGATCTGGATGCGGATATCGAATCCCACGCGAAGAGAAGGCTGAGTTAGGGTCGCTCCGCTTCGATCTCAAATGTCCCAAATGTCATAATAGGGAATTCAAGTGCCTAGGCAAGGGCGATCTTCCAGCAAGTTTCGAATTGCCTGTGCCCACAACGAACATCGACTTTGACAACATTAGACCTGTAGACCTCGGATCGAACTAGAACCTCCCATTTCACGAATCTGAGCTTTTTTGGCCGAGGAGAAGACGAGTCTCTACTCTCTTTTCTTCGAATCAAGAAAGAGTATCGAGACGAAGACTTAACAGAACCTTTCCTCGTTCAGCAAACAATGACTGTTAGTGAACTTTCTTCTGAAAAACTGAGATTGGAATGTCCGCCCGACCAGGTCGGATGCGAGACCAGTGCAGAACTGGGTCCTGTAGATGGCATCATCGGGCAAGACCGTGCCCTGAAGGCATTGAAGTTCGGGGTCGAAATGAAGGGTAAAGGCTTCAATGTCTACGTTGCAGGTCCACCGATTACCGGAAAGAGACCTGCCGCCCGAAGCTTCCTAGAGAATATTGCGAAATCCCGTCCAATTCCTCCTGACTGGGTCTATGTGAACAATTTTCAGAACCCATACGAGCCGAAGGCACTGAAACTCCCCCCGGGTAAGGCTAGGGTATTCCAGAAAGACCTCAAGAATCTTGTTGACCAGGCTAAGAGGGCCGTTCCTGCGGCGCTTCAGAACGACGAGTTCGTTTCAAGAGGGAATGGCATTACGAAGAAGGCTGTCGCCGAACGAAACAGGATTCTCAGTGAGCTGAACAAGCAAGCAGAGGTTCACGGCTACACGGTGCGCATGACCCAGCTAGGCATCACGATAATCCCCGTTGTTGATGGCAAGACGGTGAGTCAGGAAGAATTCGACTCTCTTCCGGCCCGCGTGAAGAAGAAATACGATCAGAGCAGAGACACCGTCCGAGCTGCGCTTGACAAGGCAGGGAAAGAAGTCAATGATCTGGATGCTAGGACCTTAGAGGAGCTGAAAAAACTCAGAGACGACTCGGTGCGTTACGCGATTGGTGGTCTCATGACCAATCTCGTTTCTCGCTACGAGGGTATGCCAGACGTTGTTCAGCATCTCAACGAGCTCAGGGACGACATCATGGAGAATACAGAACTGTTCACTCCCGGGGGGGCTGAGGAGAAACCGGACGCGGAACAACAGAGTCCCTTGGAGAAGAGTCTACCTGAGTTTCTGTTTCGCCGGTATGATGTGAACGTCATCGTAGATAATTCAGAATCGAAAGGGGCTCCAGTAATATCGGAAGACAATCCAACAGTAACTAATCTGCTTGGCAAGTTTGAGAACGAATCACGATTCGGAGCGCTCACAACAGATTTCACCCTCATCAAGGGAGGCTCGATACACCGAGCTAATGGAGGCTACCTCATCCTTGGGGCTGTTGAACTGCTAAAGAACCAGTTCTCCTATGACGGCTTGAAGCGGGTCCTACAGAGCGGAAGTATCCTGATTGAGGAGACTGGGCAGAGGCTTGGAGTCGCCAGCACTAAGACCCTGGTCCCTCAGCCAATACCATTGAATGTGAAGATAATACTCGTCGGAGATCATGAAATCTACCAGGCGTTATACACTCAGGATCCCGACTTCGGGATCCTATTCAAAGTCAAAGCCCACTTTGATGATTCCATCGAAAGGAATGACCAGAACCAGAAAACATACGGCAGCTTCGTTCACTCTCTCTGCGAGAGAGAGGGGCTCAACCATTTGGAGGCTCCAGCTTTGGCGAAGGTTGTGGAGTATGGGTCCAGGTTGGCTGAAGATCAGACAAAGTTGTCAACAAAGTTTCCCGAGATAGCCGATCTCGTTCGAGAAGCAAATTTCTACGCGGTACAAGAAGGAGCCAAACTGATCAAAGATGTTCACATCAAGAAGGCCCTGGACGAGAAAGTCTACCGTTCCAATCTTCTCGACGAGAAAGTGAAGGAGATGATTGAGCGAGGAATTATTCTCATAGACACTTCAGGAACCCAGGTGGGACAAGTAAACGGCCTCTCAGTAATAGGCCTCGGAGATTTTGACTTCGGCCAACCCTCCCGGATTACCGCTAGCCTGGGATTGGGGAGGAGAGGAATAGTCGACATCGAACGCGAGTCTAAAATGGGGGGACAAACGCACACCAAGGGCGTCCTCATAATTTCAGGCTATCTCGAGAACAAGTATGCTCACGACAAACCATTGAGCCTCTCGTGCAGACTTGTCTTCGAACAGAGCTACGGTGGCGTAGACGGCGATAGTGCGTCGAGCACTGAACTCTATGCGATACTCTCAGCTTTGTCGGAGCTGCCCCTCAGACAGAATCTTGCGGTGACAGGCTCAGTCAATCAGAAGGGTGTGGTTCAGGCAATTGGCGGCGTTAACGAGAAGATAGAGGGTTTCTACAAGACCTGTAAGGCCAAAGGACTGAAAGGTGACGAGGGGGTTATGATCCCTAGAAGCAACATCCAGCACCTAATGCTGAACGAGGAAGTTGTCGAAGCAGTCAGGCAAGGCAGATTCCACATCTATCCGGTCGCTACGATTGACGAGGGCATAGAAGTTCTGACTGGTGTGAACGCCGGTCAGTTGAGGAGCGATGGAACCTACGAGCCCGGCACTGTCCATTATAGAGTTAACAAGCGTCTCGCCGAGATGAATAAGAGAATGGCTGCGTTAGGGGGTCCCTCAAGATTGGAGGAAGAGGCTCCAACATCTGAGCTCGAGGCTCTGGCACGGACCCGGTCAAAACAACAGCCCGAACCGTCTGTCACGGTTTGATGGTTCTTCGCACCAACAGATGATGAGGTCCCATAGGACCGACTAATTTGAAATTCTCCCGTTCGAACATGGATTCTGTTCCGAACCAGAACCAGCTGGACCATTTCGACCACGCCTTGGCTGACTTTTGCGTTACTGGATATGCTTCGACTACTCCTCCACCGTGTTCCTTGATCGAATCTAGCGCAGCCTTCAAGGCGAGATCTGCAACTCCCTTCTTGCGATAGTCTCTATCGACAAAGAAACAGGTGATGCGCCAAAGCTTCTCCGGCTCATCCAACTTGTCAAGTCGTTTGTAATTTCTACCATTGTCGATTCGTGGGAACTCTTGCCTCAATCCGTACGCGCACCATCCGATAGGATTTCCGCCATCGTAGAGAAGAACTCCATGAGAACGGTCTTGATCAACAAGCGATTTCTTGTCACGCTTGTTCTTGGCACGCCTCTCGGAAGGTGTCAATTCTTTCATTGTTCTACCACGGGGGCGCTGATAGTGCATGCACCAACAACCTCCAACTCCTCCGTGCTTAGAGAACAATCTGTCAAAGTCCGGCCATGTAGCGGGGCTTAGCTCTCTAGCGCTGTAGTTGGGTTCACTCGACAACAAAAGGCTCGCATAGTTGCGATGCCTCTGTCGAGAAATAACCTCTCTGCCGGCGAGCGCTGACCTGTCACACGACGCCGATAGCAGTTCGATCACCGGTGTCACGTTTAAGAAGGGCGAGTCCGTCATCGCTTCGCTGGTTTCTAATGGAAGCAGCTACAACCACAACCCGACCTCAACCGCGAGAATCTACGCTAGTGCACTTCGAGATCCCTACCAACGAGCCGGAGAAAATAGCTCGGTTTTATGAGCAACTTTTCAGCTGGAAGATTGCCAAGGTCCCGATGGGACCAATGGACTACTGGCTCATATCTCACAAGGACGCCGGTGAGAACGAGACCATGGGCGGACTCTATAAGAAGACCATGGGCGAAACAGGATTTCTCAACCATTTCAGTGTAGTCAACATCGACCAATCTCTCGCCAAGGCCACGAATCTTGGAGCGAAGGTTGCCAAGGGCAAGGAAGAGATCCCGAACATCGGATGGTTCGCGATCCTCCAAGACCCGGACAACAACACCTTCGCACTGTTCCAAGCCTCAGGCAGAATGTAGACAAAGACTCGCGCACAATTTCACTCCCTCTTTTTTCTTCACATCGTAGCGGAGAGACTGGCGATGCTTGTGTCGATGAGTGTGACCAACTCTCGAAGCCGGGTGAGGAAGGACTCGCCTCAGGGCTGATTTCGACCTCAACGCGGCTGAGATTTCCCCTCGGATTGGCAGTGCTATTGACGGTGGCGGGTGCACCCGATCATCAGCCGGTTGCAGATGTAGTGTCGGCTGCGGGGCTTGTTAGAGGATTCCAGTTCGCAATCGGGACAGCGGCGCTCTTGGGCGTGTTAGGAGTGCTAATTGCT
>WNGN01000611.1_pt1 | contig 31710 bp, 31 predicted proteins | sample 5400561 | NCBI WGS metagenome assembly WNGN01 (sample SAMN13153379, study PRJNA577476) | soil metagenome | isolation source: 115 cm soil or saprolite under Garry oak tree replicate 2 | place: USA:California | collected 2016-06-15 | reverse complement strand
GACGCCACCCGGCCACCAGATATCCCACGCCGGCGCCGAGCAGGGCGGCAATCAGCGCCGCGCCCGCGACGAGGCTCAGGATCTGCCAATCCGCGCGCTGCAGGATCGCGCCGATGCGTTTATCGAGATCGTAGAGATGTAGCACGGTGTTGAACGTGCCGCCGATGGACGAACCCAGCGCGATCCCTGCCGGACCGAAGCGCCGCATGAAGAACCAGGAGAGCAGCGCGGAAATCACGAGCGACGTGATCGCGATCCGCACCGGCGTGCGGGTGTCGCGCATCGCGTAGAATCCGGAAGCGAACAGTTTCACTGTCGACTGGCCGAGGAGTCCGATGCCGTAAGCGGCCAGCACGCCGCCGACCAGGACCGTATCGTCGGCGTCGAACCGGCCGGTCTGGAAGAGCGCGCCGATGATTTGCGGACCCAGCGCGGCGAAGGCGAACGCAGAAGGGATGACAAAGAACGCGATGCGCCGAAACCCCAAGGCGATTCGCGCGCGCAGCTGCGCGTTCCCCGTCTCGGAGATCGCATCGCGGGCAAGATCGGGAAGTGCGACAGCTGTCACCGCTACGCCGAACAGGCTGATGGGCAGTACCTGGACAAGCTGCGCGTAGCCGAGGCTTGCCAGTCCCCCTTCGCCGGTGAACGAGCCGAGGAAGGTATCGACCAGGCCTGACAGCTGCGCGACGCCGGCACCGACGACGAGCGGCAGCCAGGCAATGATCACCGGGCGGACTCCCTCGGGGACGAGGCTGACGCGGAGTGGAATGCCTCCGAGCAGTCGCCAACACGCGGGCAGCTGAATGGCGATCTGCAGCACGCTGCCGACGACGGTGCCCCAGGCGAGGGCGAGTGACAGGCTGTAGAGGCCTCCCTGCCCCTTCAGCCACGCGGCGGCACCCACCATGGCCGCGATGCCCGCGATATTCCACAGCGCAGGCGCGGCGTACGGCAGGAAGAAACGACGGTGGGTGTTGAGGATCCCGAGGCACCAGGCCGACACGACCATGAGGCCAGTCATCGGGAACAGAATGCGGACGAGGACTGTCGTGAGCTCGCGCCGTGGTCCATCGAACCCTTGCGCGACGGCCGCGGTGATCGCGGGCGCGAACGCGATGCCGATCACCGCCATGATGCCGCTCGCCAGGAGCAGCAACCCCAAGATCGCCCCGGCTAACGCCCGCGCTGCATCCTTCTTCTGCTCATTGAGTGCCGCGTACACGGGAATGAACGACGCCGACAGTGTCCCCTCGCCGAGCAGATTGCGCAGGGCGTTGGGAATGCGCAGCGCGGCGCGGAACGCATCGGCCGCGGCGCCGTTCCCGAAGTAGTGCGCGAACACGCGCTCGCGCACGTAACCGAGGACACGAGTGACGAGGATGCCCGCCGCGACGCGCGCGGCATGACGGCCCCCCCCACTCCCGTCTTTCAAGACGTCGGTTTCTTCCGCCGAGGGTCTTCCAGCAGGCGCTGCATGAATTGCAGCTCTTCCCGCATCCCTGAGACCGAGCGGCTCAGGTCTTCGATCTCCGTCTCGAGCGTCTCCACCTTGCGCTGCATGTCGCGTAGCTCAGGCGTCACGGTGCCGCCGTCACGTCCTTCCATCCGGCGCGCGATCGATCTGCCGAGCGGCGAGTCGACGAGAATCGCGGCGACGGGAATCATCAGCGCCACGATCAGAATGACCGCGAGCACCCACATGCACCGGATTCTAGAGAGCCTGGGCCCAGCGCGCCACCTCTGCGGCGATATCGTCCAGCAGCGCGCCGCCGGAGCGCGCCAGGAACGACGCGATCGTGAGCACGCGCTCCTGCGGCTTGCCGCCGGGCATCAGCGCCGCCCGCGCACGGGCGAGCTGGCTCAGCACGGTTCCCTGCGAGCGCTTCAGGCTGGCGATGAGCTTCTTCTCGATTTCGTTCGTGCCCGCCAGCGCCGCGTTGCGCGCCGATTGCACCGTGCGCTCGAGCGTGGGATCGAGCTGTCCGACCGCGCCGCTGATGCGCGCGTACCGCGTTTCGACGTCGTTGCGCAGCTCGTGCAGCGTCGCCGCCAGCTCGGGGGGAAGGTCGGCCTGCGCGAACCGCGCCTCCAGCGCCCCCGGCGGGCCGTCGAAGTCGGCGGGCGTGAGACCGTGCTTGCTCAGCACCTTGTCGATGCGCGCCTCGATGATGAGTCCAGACCAGCGCGGCACGCGCGCCTGGGGCGTGACGGCGAGCTTCGCAAACAGGCGTCCGGAATCTTGCAGATACTCCATCTCGCCGGGCCCACCCGCGTAGGCGAGCGTGGGAAACAGCGCGGCCTCGATGACCGGCCGCAGCAGCACGTTCGGCGAGAGCCGTTCGGGCGTTTCGCCTGCAATTTCTTCCAGCTGGGCGCGCGTAAATCGCTCGTTGCTGCGGCGCGTGACGAAGTCCTTGCCCTCTTGCCGCAGCCGGTCCCGACCCAGCCGGCCTTCGACGAGGACCGGCGTCAGCCCGTCAGCCAGCGTCTCGTCCAGCGCCCGCAGCAACCACGGTACGGCGGCGCGTTTGGCGGAGCGGTCATGCGCCCGAAAGACCGCCAGTCCTTCCCCGCGCGCGCCGAGCAGCCGGTTCAGCGCATCCGCGCCCGCGTCGGCGAGGTTTGTATCGGGGCGATAGGTCGACTCGAGCCACTGCCGCACGTCAGGCTTGCATTCGGACTCGGGGAGTGCCGCATCGAAAGCGGCGAGTGCAGCGTTGATATCGGTGCCCAGGAGCTCGCGAAACAGTGGGAGCTGTGGCGCTTCATGCGCGCGCTCGCGAAGCACGATCTTGGCGGGCTCGCCGTCGCGCCCCCCCCCCAGCACCCAGACGTGATTGGCTTCTGCGAAATCGTGATCGTCGCCGGCAACCCAAAATACCGGCACCACCGGCACGCCACGCTCGGCCTCGAGGCGGCGCGCCAGGGCGATCGCCGAGAGCGCCTTGTGAATCGTGTAGAGTGGGCCCGTAAATAGCCCCGGCTGCTGTCCCGTCGTCACCACGAGCACGTCACCCCGCGCGAGACGCTCGCGGCCCGGTCCCGGCAGGATGGCCGCCAGTACGTCGGAAGAAATGCGGCGGGGTTTGCCGGCGGGGATCGGCTCCGGCGCCACAGGAATTGGCGTGGAGAGGATACGAGCGATCATCCGCGCGCGGCCACCAGGATCACCCGCGGTGCAGTTGCTGCCGCTGGGCCTCCATCGTAATCGCCGAACCGCGCCGTCACGCGCAGGCCCGCCTCCGTCAGCAGCGCGGCCAACTCGTCGGCGCCGTACAGCCGCACGCGCTCCTGAAACCGGCGACCCTCATCGCGCAGCTCGATTTCTTTGATCACGAAACGGTTGGCGGCATCGATCCGGCGCGTGACGACCACGTCACCGCCGGTGGCCTGCTCGGTGAGCTTGAGCGTGCGACGCACGTGCTCCGCGTTGAGATAGTCGAGCACGAAGTGGCCGCCCGGTGCCAGCGCGGCGACCACCTGTTGAACCACACGCCGGTGTTCGTCATCGTCCAAAAAGTAACCAAATGAAGTGAACAGATTGACGGCGAGCTCGAAGCTGCCCGCGCGAAACGGCAACGCTCGCATGTCCCCACGCACCAGGCGCGCGGCCCCCCCGGCCCCCCCGGCCCCCCCGGCTCCCCCGCCCCGCCGCGTGTGCTCACGGGCGCGCCGTAACATCGCGCGTGACAAATCGAACCCGATCACGCGACCGCCCCAACGCATCAGCTCGGCCGCGTGCCGGCCCGGTCCGCAGGCGAGATCGAGTATGCGATCGCCGTTCGCCCACGTGACAACACTCCGGATGAGCGCAACGGCCCGCCGGGCATCCTCGTCGTCGCGATGCGGATAGAGGTCATGGTACTCCTCGCCGAACCAGTGCTTGAACCACTCCGTCATTCGACGAAGACGTCCGCTGTGAACGTGAAGACCTGGGTGGCCGGTTCCCGCCAGCTGCCGGGCGACAATCCCGCCTTCTGGCAGACGGCGTTGAGAAACGCCTCGGGAGTGAACCCCTGCTCCGTTGCGACCTGCGGCAACAACACCCCCTGCGCGCGGCCGCGCCGCACCAGCAACCCGTCGCGCCCGATCACCAGGCGGCCGCGATCGGCGGGCTCGACATGGACCGGCTCGGCGAGCACCGAAATCCCGATGCGCAGTGACGACAGCTCATCGCGCTGCACGGGGGGAAACCGTGGATCGGAACGCGCCGCGGACACGGCGACCTGCCGGATGACTTCGCCGAGCGGCCGGTCGCCCAGGACGTGACCGATGCAGCCGCGCAGGTCGTGGGTTTCGCGCTCCTCCAGCGAGACGAACGCGCCGCGCCGCAACGCTACGCCGGGGACATCGGGCAATTCTGGAGGTGCGCGCCCACAGAGCGCCGCTTCGATGGCGCGACGCGCCAGCGCGAGCAGCGCGGCCCGATCGGCAGGCGTCAGCTCAGGTTCCGCGATGGTATGGCTCTCCGCGACGGATCGTATGGGCGCGATAGAGCTGCTCGTACAGAACCACGCGTGCCACCTCGTGCGGCAAGGTGAGCTGCGACAGGCTCCACAGCCGCTCCGCCTTGCGCAAGACCTCGTCCGGCAGCGTATCGGCGCCGCCGATCGCGAAGACCACGTCGCGCCCGTCCATGTCCCACTTTTCCGTCCACTCCGCAAGCTGGACCGAGGACCATTCGTCGCCGCGACGCGTCAACGCGACGAGGCGCGCGCCCTCGGGAACCGCTCCCAGGACCCGCGCCTCATCCTTCACCTCATGCTCCTCGACCTTCGTGTAGTGGCGCAGCCGCTCCAAATATTCGTCACACACGGCGCGGAGCGCGGCGTTCTTCATGCGCCCCACCGCGACGATGCGGTAGCGCATCACGCATACATGCCGCGCAACCGGTGCATCGCCGCCACGCGGTCCACGGCGACGATGTAGGACGCGATCCGGTTCGCCACTTTGTAGCGGGACGCCATCGCCATCACCTCACCGAAGGAGCGCACGAGAATGGTCTCGAGGCGGCGGTTGACCGTCTCTTCGTCCCAGAAGTAGCCGCCGCGGTCCTGCACCCATTCGAAATAGCTCACGGTCACGCCGCCCGCGTTCGCGAGGATGTCGGGAATCACGAAGATGCCTTTGTCCTCGAGAATCTTGTCGGCGGTGGCGCTCGTGGGGCCGTTCGCTCCTTCGCAGATGATCTTGGCTTTGATGTGGCGGGCGTTCTTGCTGGTGATCACATTCTCGGTGGCGGCGGGGACCAACACATCGCAGTCGACGGTCAACACCTGCTCGTGCGAGATCGTTTCGCCCTTGGTGTAGCCGGCGAGCTGGCGCCGCTCCTTGACCCACTTCAAGAGCTCCTGCACGTCGAGACCCTTCGGGTTGTACAGTGCGGTCGACTTGTCGGAGACCGCGACGATGACCGCCCCCTCTTTTGCCATGAGGTCGGCGGCGACCGATCCCACGTTGCCGAAGCCCTGCACCGCGATGCGGGCACCCTTGAAGCTCATCCCCAGCTTCGCCAGTGCTTCGCGCGTGACAATCATGCAGCCGCGCCCGGTGGCCTCGCGCCGCCCGAGTGAGCCACCCATCTCGACCGGCTTCCCCGTCACGACGGCGGTCACGGTGTGGCGCTTGTGCATGGAATACGTATCCATGATCCACGCCATCACGCGCTCGTTGGTATTCACGTCGGGAGCGGGAACGTCGGAGTCGGGCCCCAGGACCTCGATGATGCTGGAGGTGTAGCGGCGCGTCACCTTCTCCAGCTCACCCATCGACATCGTGCTCGGGTCGCAGACGACACCGCCCTTCGAGCCCCCGAACGGGATGTTCACCAGGGCGCACTTCCACGTCATCCACGCCGCCAACGCCTTCACCTCTTCGAGCGTGACGTTGAGATCAAAGCGAATGCCGCCCTTAGCGGGACCGCGTGATGTGTTGTACAGCACGCGATAGCCGGTGTAGACCTCGACCTCGCCGCTGTCGCGCAAAACGGGAACGGATACGATGATTTGTTTTTCGGGATTGCGGAGGACCTTGTAGAGACCACGATCGAGGTTGAGCAGCTTGGCGGCGTGGTCGAACCGCTCCATCATCGCCTCGAAGGGATTCTCCTCGGCGAGAAAAGTCTGCTTATCGGGACGGATAATCGCAGGTTCGCTCATACGACCCTTTGGAGTACCCCTTCCAGGACCCGTTCGACCGCGGCGCCGTTCAATTCCCAGCGCACGTCGAGCTCTGCCACTAGCGGCTCCGGGGCGTCCACCGGCCAGCGAGCCCTGAGCTTCACCGCATCCTTCTCGGTGACTACAACATAATCGGCGTCTTTTGCGGCCCGCGCGAGCCGGGCGACATCACCGGGGGGATACGCGTGATGGTCTTGATACGCCGTGAGTTGCACGCTCGCACCGAAGGCGCGCACTTGCGCGGCAAAGCTCACCGGATCGGCGATCCCGGCCGCGACGATCACGCGCTTCTTGGCGAGGCTGGACAGCGCGACGCGCCGGCCAGACCTGAGCCCCGCCATGCCATCGAGTGCCAGGTGGACCGCCGCGACAACGGCCGACGGCCAGCGAGCCGCGATCCGCCCCGCCAGCGCTCGCGACTCGGCGACCGCGGCCCGACGCCGCGTGACGACGATGACATCGGCACGGCCCAACGCGCTCCAATCCTCGCGCCACGGCCCGGCGGGCAGCGGCCACGCTACGTGGCGCGGCGGCGAGCTCTCAGTGCTCACGACGGCGATGTTGACGTCGCGACCTACGTTGAGTCGCTGGTAGGCGTCATCGAGCACCAGGACGCGAGCGCCCTTGTTGCGCGCTTCTGCGGCGCCGGCCAGACGGTTGGGGTTGGCGACGACAATCGCCTGCGGCACGAGCCGCTGGTGCACGGCTTGCTCGTCGCCCCCGCGATAGCCGCGCAACAGGACGCCCGGCCTCGCGCCCCGGCGCGCAAAGAACGCCGCTGTCCAAGCAGCGAGCGGCGTCTTCCCCGCCCCGCCGACCGCGAGATTGCCGATCGCGACCGCCGGCAAGGGCAATGGCCGCTGGCGCAGCCACCCTTTCCGGTACGCGCCGGCGCGCGCGCTCATCAGTGTGCGATACGCGAAGGCGAACGGCAGCAACACGCCGCGTGCCACCCGGGCGGGTGCCGCGCCACTCCACCACAGCCACTGCGCCATGCGCTGCGCGCTCATCCGGTCTCCGACACTTCGAGCAGGCTTTGGGTCACGGCAGCAATACCCTGCCGCAGGCCATCCTTGCCCGCCGCAACCTGGATCGGCGGACTATACGCCACGTGGATCGCGGCAAGCGGCTTGGGGATGCACATGCGATCCCACGAGCGGAGATACCAGGCGGCGGAGGGACGCACCCCCACGGCAATGATCGGGACGCCGGCGTGTTGCGCCGCCGCAATCGCGCCGGGCTGGACGCGCTCGGCCGGTCCCCGCGGGCCGTCGGGTGTAATGGCGACCTCGGCACCACCTTCCAGCGCCCGGACGATGCCCAGCAGTCCCACCTCTCCGCCGCGTTGGGTGGAGCCGCGCACCGAGCGGTATCCCCAGCGCGCGCCGAGGTCCGCGAGATACCCCCCATCACGGTGCCGACTGATCAGCATGACGACGTCTTCCCCGCGATGACGGTACAACAATGGCAGGATGCGGCTGTGCCAGAGCACGAAGACGAACGGGCGTCGCCTCTCACGCAACGCCCGTACGTGTTCGTACCCCGTTATCCGATAGCGCCACGTCGCCGCCAGCGCGCGGACCAGCGCCGAACCGGCCCGCGCCGCGATCGGCTCCGCCCAACGCAGCTTCACCGGATCAGCTCCGCGGCCAGCTCGGCGACGCGATCGGCCGCGCCGGGCGCACCGAGGCGATCGCGCACGAGGCGGAGGCCCTCGCGCTGCCGTCGGGTCGTGGGATGGTCGGCATCGAGCAGCGGCAGCACGCCGTCGGCGAGCGCGTCCGCCGTGGCGCGGCGCTGCAGGAACTCGGGCGCGACTTCGTAGCCGGCCACGAGATTCACGAGCCCCACCCAGGGCACGCGTACCAGGCGGAATGCAATGAAGGACGAGATGGGATGCACGCGGTACGTGATCACCATCGGCAGATCGGCGATGGCCGCCTCGAGTGTCGTCGTACCGGACTTGCAGATCCCCGCGTCGGACGCGGCGAAGACGAGCAGCGGATCGCCCTGATGCACGCGGATCGGTCCAGGGTCCGGATACACGGCACCGGCCGCACCCGTGCCGGCGGCAATGATCTGCACGTCGGGGCGCGCGGCGACGATGCGCCCCGCGGCCTCACGGAAGATGGCCCAGTGCCGCTTGACCTCCTGGGCCCGGCTGCCGGGGAACAGACCGAGGGTTTGGCGCGCAGGGTCGAGGCCCAGGAGGCGGCGCGCCTCGGCACGCGACGGCGGCGCCGGCCGGTCCTTGAGAGGATGGCCCACGAACGTCGCCGCGACGCCACGCTCGCGAAAGAACGCTTCTTCGAACGGCAGGATCACCGCGAGTCGATTCACCGGCGCGAGTTTGCGCACGCGGTTGGGACCCCAGGCCCACATCTGCGGCGCGATGTAATAGAGCACCGGAATGCCGGCGGCCGCGGCGGCCGCCGCCGCGCGGAGATGGTAGCCGGGGTAGTCCACGAGGATCACCAGATCGTAGGTCTTGTCGTGAAACGCCCGACTCATTTTGCTGAGCAGACGATAATGCGCGGGAATCTTCGCGAGCGCTTCGACGAATCCGACGACGGAGTAGGCCTCCATCCGATCGAGCACGCGGACACCCGCCCGCTCGAGCAGCGGGCCACCCAGGGCCTCCAGCTCGATTCCCGGCAGCCGGCGGCGCAGCGCGGTCGCCACGGCCGCGGCGTGGGCGTCGGCCGACGGCTCGCCGGCCGAGATGTAGATCCGGGTCACGGCCGCGCGACGGCGAGCGGCGATGCGCTGATCGCGTCGGCGACGCGGTAGGCGAGCGCCAGCGCCTGCAGCCCGGCCGCGCCCGTTACGACGACGTCGCCGTCGCCGCGCACCGCGCGCAGGAAGCTTTCGAGCTCGAGTTTGAGCGGCTCCGCGTCGGGCGCGTCGAGCCGGATGTGCTCGACGATCTCTTCGATACGGGTGGCGGCGATGCCCTGCCATCCCGACTTGAGCCGGTAGAAGTGGCCGTTGCCCTGCGCCAGGTCCAGCGAGAAGTAGCCAGTGGGTTGGAAAATGCGCAGCTTGCGCGTGCGCTCCCGCGACACGCGGCTCGCCGTGATGATCGCGACCGCGCCGTTGGCGAACTCGACCCGGGCATTCGCGATATCCACGTGCGGGGTGAGGATCGGCACGCCCGTCGCGCGCACCTCGCCGACCTCGGAGCGCACGAGCTCCAGCACGAGATCGAGGTCGTGGATCATGAGATCGAGGATGACGGCGACATCGGTCCCGCGCGGCTGGAACGGTGCCAGGCGTTCGGTCTGCAGGAACCGCGGCTCCTCGAGGTAGGGCGCGGCTGCCCGGACCGCGCGATTGAATCGCTCCACATGCCCGACCTGGAGGCACAAGCCGCGTTCCGTGGCCGTGTGGACCAGCTGCTCGGCGTTGGGCAGCGTATCGGCGAGCGGCTTCTCCACCAGGGCATGCAGGCCGCGCTCGAGGACTGGCAGCGCCACCTCCGCGTGCGCCGGCGTGGGCACCACGACCGTGACCGCCTCGACGCGGTCCAGTAGCGCCTCGAGCGAGGAAAACGCGAGAGTCTCGAGCTCCTTGGCGACGTGAGCGGAACGCGTCGGGTTGTGGTCGTAGAAGCCTACGACATCCGCGCCAGCGATCTTCTTGAGCAGCCGGATGTGGTGGAACCCCAGCGCACCTGCCCCGACCACACCCACACGCACGGGTCGAAGGCGCGGCTTCAGACCATCACTCCGCGCTGGGACGCTTCGATGAATCGGAGGAAGGTTTCGACCTCGGGAACCTGCGGCAGCTCGGCGCGGGCCCGGGCGACGCCCTGGCTCACCGTGAGATCGGAATTAAACACCAGCCGGTAGGCGCGCTTCAGGGCGAGCTTGAGCTCGGGGGCGAAGCCCGCGCGTTGTAGGCCGACGGAATTCAGTCCGTACAAGTGCACGGGATTCCCCGCCGCCTTGGTGTACGGCGGGACGTCCTGATTGACTCGTGACCCGCCGCCGACAAACGAGTAGGTCCCGATCCGCACGAACTGATGAATCGGCACCAGACCGCTGATGATCGCGCGGTCGTCCACGGTCACGTGCCCCGCCATCTGGACGCCGTTCGCGATGATCACGTCGTTGCCGATCAGGCAGTCGTGCGCGACGTGAACATAGGTCATCAGGAAGCAGCGCTGGCCGATCGTCGTCTTGCCGGTCGCCGTGCTGCCGCGATTGATCGTGGAATACTCACGGATGATCGTGCCGTTCCCGATCTCCACCCACGTCTCTTCGCCTTTGTACTTGAGATCCTGTGGATCGTTGCCGATCACCGTGCCGTACCCGATTTTCACGCCCTCGCCCACGCGCGTGTTGCGCTCGAGGACGGCATGCGCCGCGATGCTGCAGCGCTCGCCGACCGTCACGCGCGGGCCGATCACGCAATACGGCCCGACCGATACGTCGGCGCCGAGCTCGGCCGTCGGGTCGATCAGCGCAGTCCGGTGGATCACCGGTCGACGACCATCGCCATCATCTCCGCCTCGGCCACTACCTGGCCGTCCACGAATCCGGCGCCTTTCATGCGGCACGTCTTCCCGCGGAACTGCAGCATCTCCAGCTCGAACCGGATCTGATCGCCGGGCACGACCGGCCGCCGGAACTTCACGCGGTCGAGCGACATGAAGTACACGACTTTGTTTGTCGTGTCCTGGCCTTCGAAGTGACTCATCAGCAGCATCCCGCCCACCTGTGCCATCGCCTCGATGATCAGCACGCCCGGCATGATCGGATGGCCCGGGAAGTGTCCCTGGAAGAAGGGCTCGTTGATCGTGACGTTCTTGATCCCCACGATGCGCTTCTGTCCTTCCACTTCGACGATCCGGTCCACCAGCAGGAACGGATAGCGATGCGGCAAGTAATCCATGATCTTGCTGATGTCCATCGCCGGCATTCCGGTGCGCCTCCCTGCGCGAGCGAGCGCGCGCGCCAGTGCGATGTTGCCGCCATGGCTGGGCCGCGTCGCCACCACATGAGCCTGAATCCGGGCGCCGGTCAGCGCCAGGTCACCCACGATGTCCGCCGCCTTGTGTCGCACGAACTCGTCCGGCCAGCGCAGCTGCCCGCCATTCACCACCCCGCGATCGTCGAGCAGGATCGCATTTGCCGCCGACGCCCCTTTGATCAAGCCGCGCGCCTGCAGCTCGGCCACCTCGTGCGTGAACCCGAAGGTGCGCGCCGGCGCGAGCTCGATCGCGAAGCTCTCCGGCGTGACGTCGTAAGTGCCGGCCTGCCGCCCGATCAGCGGATGCGGCCATTCGATCGAAACCGTGAGCCGGAAGGTCTTCGCCGGCGCGACGACATAGGCCGCATCCTTGTCGGTCACGGTGAACGGTGCCGTGACGGTCAGCACGGCTGGCTCGCCGCCCACCGACGCGGGCTCCGCTTGCGCCAGCGCGTCGAAGTACGGCCGCACACTGCCGTCCAAAATCGGCGGCTCGGGACCGGTGAGCTCGATCGTCAGGTCGTCGATCACGTGCGCGGCGACGGCCGCGAGCAGATGTTCGACCGTGTGAATCGTCGCTGCGCCGTGCCCGATCGCCGTGCGGCGCTCGACGGCCTCGACCTCCGTGAGGCGCGCCGGGACCTCGGGCTTGCCCGGGAGATCGGTGCGCCGAAACACGATTCCCTGTCCCGCCGGCGCCGGCAGGAACGTCGCCTCCGTCGCGGCACCCGTGTGGAGTCCCGTGCCGCTCAGGGACGCGGGACGCGTGACCGAGCGCCTAGCGCTCTGTGTCGACAGGGGGAGTCTCGTGGGGGGGGGCCTCGGGGACCTCGGGAACCTCGGGTTTGGACTGCACGAGCGCTTCGAGTTCGTCGACGATCTTTGCGAGCCGGTACATCGTCGCCTGGGCACGCAAGAACTCGCGGTGCGCGCGCGCCGGAGTGCCGAACAGCGTTGCCTTGGCGGGGACGTTGGCGATGTGTCCGGACTGCACGAGCAGCCGCGCGCCGCGTCCGATCGTGAGATGATCCGAGATGCCCGACTGGCCGCCGATGATCACGTCATCCTCCACCTGGCAGCTGCCCGCGATGCCTGCCTGTGCCATGATCAGGCAGCGCGCGCCGATCCGCACGTTATGCGCGATGTGGACCAGGTTGTCGATCTTGGTGCCAGAGCCGATCACGGTATCGTCCACGCTGCCGCGATCGATGCAGGTGTTCGCTCCGATCTCGATATCGTCCCCGATCAAACAGCGGCCGACATGGGGAATTTTCCGGTGCGCCTCGCCGTCCTTGCCGGGGATGTACCCGAAGCCGTCGCTGCCCAGGACGGCGCCCGCGTGCACGATCACCCGCTTGCCGAGCGCGGTGCCCGCATAGAGCGTGACGCCGGGATAGAGCTCCGTGTCATCGCCTACGGCGACGCCGTCCCCGAGCACGCACGCCGCCCCGATGCGCACGTTGCGGCCGAGCTGCACCTCGTGCCCGATGACGGCATGTGGCCCGATCGCGATCGGCTCCTGCCATGTCGCGCCACGAGCGATGACCGCTGTCGGATGCACGCCCGCTTCCCAGACGGCCTGCGGATACAGCACGGGCAGCACCACCAGCAGCGCCGCATAGGGATCGGGAACGACGATGCGCGTTTCGGGACCGCCGTTCGTCCCTTCGAGCGCCGGCGCGACCAGCACCACCGACGCGCTCGTGCGCTCAAAGTAGGGGGCGTACCGGGGCGAGGCAAGAAAAGACAGATCGCCGGGACCCGCGCGCTCGAGCGGCGCGATCCCGGCGACCGTTACCGTGCCCGGCCCCACCAGTCGCCCACCGGTGAGCGCCGCGATTTCACTCGCCGCGAGCGGTCGCGTTCCCGCCGAATTCATCGGAGGGTGACGGACGCGCCGCCGGCTACTGCGCCTGCGACAGGCGCTGCAGCACCCGCGGTGTGATGTTGAGCGCGGGGTCCAGCGCGGCAATGAATCCGCCCCCCGCGTCCGCATCGAGAATCAGCGAATAGTTCATCTCGGCGCGGATACCTTGCAGCACGGAGTTGATGCGCGCGCGGAGCGGGCCGAGCAGTTCCTGCTCCCGCTGCTGCAGGCGATTCTGCAGCTCGGTGCCGCGCTGCTCCATGCGTTGCTGCATCGCCTGGAGGTCTTTCTGCTTCGCCTGCCGGGCGGCGGGCGACAGGGCGATCGACGCCTGGTCGAGCGCCTGCACCGCGGAGTCGAGCTGCTGCTGCAGCCTCTGCACCTCCGTCTGGGACGCCGCCAGCTCCTTCCGGTACGTCGATTCGGCCGCCGCGTACCCGGGGGTCTTGCGGAGAATTTCCTGCGAGCTGATGAACGCGATCTTGGCGACCGGCGCCGCCGCGGCGCCCGCGGTCGACGACGGACCCTGCCCAAACAACGGACGGGGCGCCGTCACAAGCACGATGACTGCGGCGACGGCGGCAAGTGAAACGAGCACGAGACGCTGCATAACGCAAAAACTCCCGATGTAGGGCGTGGGTGGGTGGTCTATGGCTTAGAAGAAATTGCCGAGCTTGAAGTGCAACTTCCAGCTGGGCGCGGGCCGCCCGAAGATATCGACCTTATCGAACCCGTAGGCGTAATCGATCCCCAGTGGTCCCAGCGGCGAGATCACGGCGGCGCCGATGCCGGCGCCCCGGAACAGGCGCGTGGGATCGTACTGCGCGGGTCGGGACCAGACGTTCCCGGCGTCGAAGAAGGCCGACAGGTACAGCATCTGCGACACGCGCATGCCGATCTCGCCCGTCATCGTGAAGAACGCCTTCCCGAAGGCGTTGGGGTTCGCGCCGTTATTGGCGGCGTTCGGATCGTACCCGAACGGCGTGATGGAGGCCTCGTCGTAGCCACGCAGCGGAATGAAGAACTGCGTACCGCCCAGCGTGAACAGCTGCTCGAAGAACGGCGAGTTGCCGAACACGAATCCAGACCGCGTCGACAAGCCGAGCACGAACTTCACGGGTGAGCTGGCGGGATTGCCGAGCGAGCCGATCGGGGCGTAGAAATGCCCCTCGGCGTCGAGGCGCTGGAAGTTCCCGGATCCGCCGAGGATCCCGCCGCTCTGGGACAGCCCGAACTGCACCATCGTCCCGGCCGTCGGGAACGGCAGGTCGATCCGGGTGTCGCGCAGCAGTGACGCCCCGATGGTCGAGCGCACGCAGTCGTTGCAGCGGAACGCGCTCGTGAACGCGGCATTCGTCGACGAGCCGGTGAAGCTCTGTTGATCGATGCCGTATGAGAGGTACAGCCGCGTGTAGTTGTCGCCGAATACCGGGAACCCGAGCTGCAGGCTCGCGCCGCGCCGCCGCAGCCGCCCGACGTCGGCGATCACGTACCGCACGCGCTGGTTATGCAGGTCGACGGTCGCCGAGATGCGCGACTCGTGCACGGCGGGATCGGTGAACGAGACGTCGAAATCGTTGATGTTCTTGCCGAACTGCCACTGGAAACGCCCACGCTTGCCCTGGCCGAACAGGTTGGGCTCATCGAGGCCGAGGAACCCGCCGACGCCCGTGCCCTGCCCCACCGACGCACCGAAGTTGATGTTCCCGGTGCGCTTCTCGGTCACGCGAAAGATGACGTCGATATCGCCCTGGTCATTGGCGGGCTTGGTATCGGGGAACGGCATCGGCTGATTGAAGAAGCCGAGGTTCGACACGCGCTGATACGACGCGATCAGCGCATCCTGCCGGAAGACGTCGCCCGGCACCATGACGATCGCTTCGCGGATCACGCGGTCGTGCGTGACGTCGTTGCCGCGGATCTCGACGTGATTGACGATCGCCGGCTGCCCCTCCGTGATCACCCACCGCAGATCCACCACGGGTTTGCCGTCGGGGGCCGTCCGCCGCATCTCGTCGTTCCGCACATTCACGTAGATGTAGCCGTTGTTGTAATAGAGCGTCTGCAGTTTCCGTGTCGCGTCCTGCCACATCTGGTCGTCGAAATAGGCGATGTGTCGCCGCCCACCGAGGCCCAGCAGGCCGGTGCGCTGCTCGCCCGCGAACGGATAGAAGGTCTGCAGCTCCTCGGTCGAAAAGCGCCGGTTGCCGACGATCTCGAACGATCCGATGCGGTACGGCTCGCCCTCGCTGACCCGCACGACCAGCGTGGCCTTGCCCGTCTGCTCGTTGACGACGAGCGTGTCGTCGAGCACCTGAAAGTCGACGAAGCCTTGTTTCCCGTAAAATGTCGGCAGCGTCTGCCGCAGGTCCTCGGCGATCTTGTCGTCGTTGTATTCGCCGGAGCGGAACCACCAGAATCCTTCCGGCCGCGACTTCATCTGCGCGGTGATCTCCGCGTCGGTGAAGTGCGTGTTGCCCTGAATATCCACCTGCGCGATCGCGACGCGGCGGCCTTCGTCGATGTCGAAGATCACGCGCACGGTGGAGGAATCGCGCTCATAGACGAACAGCGGCTTCGCGCGCTCGAGGTAATAGCCCTGGGCGTGGTACAGCGAGTCGATACGCGCGCGGGAGCGCGCGACACTCGCCATGTCGAGCGGCCGTCCCTCGGCCACCGTCACCTTGTCGCGCACGCTGTGCTCCGGCAGCCGCTGCACGCCGCGGATCGCCCACTTCACGAGCTGCGGCCGCTCGTGCACGTGGATCACGAGCACGTTCTTGCCGCCCTGGGTCCGCGACTGGGTCATGGCGACGTCGTCGAACTGGCTGCTCGTGTAGAGTGCCTGGATGGCGCGCTGGACGTCGCGATAGTTGAGCGCGCGGCCCGGCACGAGGCCGCTGATCTGGATGACCGTGACGGCGCTATTGCGCCGGTTCCCCACCACCGCGATCGAATCCGGGGCCGGCGGGGACGTCTGTGTCGCGCCGGGCGCTCCGGCCTGTGCAACGCACAGGCCCGGGGCGACGGCGGCGAGACTCAGGAAGATGGAGAGAGTGAGCCGGCGGATCACGCCTTCGAGCCGGAGAGTGCCTTGAACGCCAGGCGCTCCTTGTCGGGAGCGACGTCCACTTCGATTTCGTCGCCCTTTGCGAAATCCCCGACGAGGATCTTCTCCGACAGCGGGTCCTCGACGTATTTCTGAATGGCGCGCTTGAGCGGCCGCGCGCCGAAGTGCTCATCGTAGCCGTGATCGACGAGGAAATCAGTCGCGCCTTGCGTGAGCCGCAGGGTGAGCTCTTCCTCGCCCAACCGCTTCTGCACGTCGCGCGCCAGAATGCCGACGATCAAGGTGATGTGCTCGCGGTTCAGCGAGTGGAACACGATCACGTCGTCCAGCCGGTTCAGGAATTCCGGATTGAATACCTTATTGACCTCTTCCTTGACCTTCTCGGACATGCGGTCGAACTCGCTCTTCGCGTCGGGTTGCCCGAAGCCGAGCGTCTTTCCCTTCACCACGTCGCGCGCGCCGACGTTCGACGTCATGATCACCACGGTATTCTTGAAGTCGATCACCCGGCCGTAATTGTCCGTCAGGTGACCTTCGTCGAGCACCTGCAGCAGGATGTTGAACACGTCGGGGTGCGCTTTCTCGATTTCGTCGAGCAGCACCACGGAGTACGGCTTGCGCCGCACGGCCTTGGTGAGCGTGCCGGAATCCTCGTACCCCACGTACCCGGGCGGCGCGCCGATCAGCCGGCTCACCGAGAATTTCTCCATGTACTCCGACATGTCGACGCGGATCAACGCGTTGGCATCGGCGAAGAGGAACCGCGCCAGGGCGCGCGCCAGCTCGGTTTTGCCGACGCCGGTTGGTCCGCTGAAGATGAAGGAGCCGATCGGCCGCTTCGGATCCTTGAGGCCCGCCCGACTGCGCCGGATCGCCCGCGAGATCACGTGAATGGCTTCGTCCTGGCCCACGACGCTCTGGTGCAGTTCGTCTTCCATGCGCAGCAGCCGGGCGGTCTCGGCTTCCTGGAGACGGGTCACCGGGATTCCCGTCCAGCGCGAGACGATGAAGGCAACGCCTTCTTCATCGATCGTGGGCCGGCGCGTCTGCCGCTCCCGCTCCCACTCTTCTTGCTTGCGGCGGATTTCAGCCTGCAATTCGCGCTCGGAGTCGCGTAGCGACGCGGCGCGCTCGAAGTTCTGGTCGCGGACCGCCGCCTCTTTGTCGCCGTTGATCCCCTCGAGCTTTTCCTTCAGCTCGGCGACCTCGGGCGGCGGCACCTGCGCCGCCAGCCGGGCGCGCGCGCCCGCTTCGTCGATCACGTCGATCGCTTTGTCGGGCAGGAAGCGGTCGGTGATGTACCGCTCCGACAGCTTCGCGGCTTCGACCAGCGTCTCATCGGGGATGACGACGCGGTGATGGTCCTCGTAGCGCTTCCGCAGCCCCTTGAGGATTTCGATCGTCTCCTCGACGGTCGGGGGATCGACGATCACCGTCTGGAAGCGGCGCTCCAGCGCGCCGTCCTTCTCGATGTATTTGCGGTACTCGTTCAGCGTCGACGCGCCGACGCACTGCAGCTCGCCGCGCGCCAGCGCCGGCTTCAGCATGTTGGACGCGTCGACCGCGCCCTCCGCCGCGCCGGCACCCACGAGGGTGTGCAGCTCGTCGATGAACAGAATGATGTTCTTGTTCTGCGCAATCTCGTTGATGACGGCCTTGAGCCGCTCCTCGAACTGGCCGCGGTACTTCGTGCCCGCGATCACCGCCGCCATGTCGAGCGACAGGACGCGGTGATCCTTGAGAGCGTCGGGGCACTGCCCGCTCGAAATCAGCTGGGCGAGCCCTTCCACGATGGCGGTCTTGCCGACGCCCGGCTCGCCGATCAGGACCGGATTGTTCTTCTTGCGCCGTGACAGGATTTCCATCACGCGCTCGATTTCCTTCTGGCGACCGATCGTCGGATCGAGCGATCCCTCGGCGGCGAGCTGCGTCAGGTCACGGCAGAAGTGGTCGAGCGCCGGGGTCTTCGACTTCTTTTCGCTCTTAGGCGGCGTGGGCTGCGCGCCGGTGCCGCCGCCGGCGGGCGTCGCGGGCATCTCGCTGCCGAGCAGCCGCAGCGTCTCGGCGCGCGCCTGCTCGAGGTTCACGCCCGCGTCGGTCAGCACCTGGGCGGCGATGCCTTTCTCTTCACGCAGCAGGCCGAGCAACAGGTGCTCGGTGCCCACGTAAGAGTGATTCAATTCCCGCGCCTCGCTCATCGCCAGCTCGAGCACCTTCTTAGCGCGCGACGTGTACGGGAGATCGGGACCGGCGGCCGCCGCCGCTTTCCCTTTCTTGACCGTCTCCTCGATCTTCTGCTGAATCTCTTCGAGATCGACGTTGAGATTGGTCAGGACCGCTGCGGCGACGCCCTCGCCCTCGCGGATCAAGCCGAGCAGGATGTGCTCGGTGCCGACGTACTCGTGATGCAAACGGGCCGCCTCTTCGCGGGCCATCTGCAGAACTTTCCGAACGCGATCCGTGAAATTGTACCCGTTCATCTAGTTCGAACTCACCTTTCGCCGTTCAGCTGGATTCTGCTTCGAGCAGGCGCCGTACAAACGCAGCGCGCACCGTCGGCAGCTCACGGTCGCCGGTCGACCGTCCATCCATTGCTGCCAGGTGCGCAGGTTGAGTGTAGATCAGCAGCTTGTTGAGCGTATATACCCCAGGCCCGGGAAGCAGATTCAGACCGACACCCAACCGCACTCCGCTCAACAGATTCATCGTCTCTTCAAACGACAACCGACGCGCGTGCTTCAGCAAGCCGTACGCACGCCAGGTCTTGTCTTCCACTTCCTCGGGCGCTGTCCTGAGCAGCACGTCCCGTGCCTGTTCTTCGTATTCGATAACCTGCCGCACGATTTTCCCGAGGTGATCGATCAGCTCGTCTTCAGTCTTCCCCAAGGTTGTTTGGTTGGACAGCTGGAAGAAATTTCCGACAACTTCACTGCCTTCCCCGTATAAGCCCCGAAAGGTTAGTCCTACCTGCGACAGTCCTTGCAGAACTTTGTTGATTTCTTTGGTCAAAACAAGGCCCGGCAAATGGATAAGTACGCTGGCCCGGAGCCCTGTTCCTGCATTTGTTGGACAGGACGTAAGATAGCCAAATTCAGGATGAAAGGCGAAAGGAACGAGCCGGCCCAAATCGGCATCGACCGCTTCCACCGCGGCGTACGCGTCCTCTAAATCGAATCCCGACCACATGCCGTGCAGTCGCAAGTGGTCCTCTTCATTCACCATGACGCCCACCTGATCCTGGACGAGCAACGCCGCGCCCGGCCGGGGACGTGCCTCACGCTCGAGCCCCGCCAACTCCTTACTCACAAGATGCCGTTCGTGCAGCACTTGCCGCTCGGGCCGATCCATCTGATCCAGATGAAATGCGACCGCCGCCGCGAGCCGATCCGACGAGGCCGCGGCTTCGCTGATGCGCTCGAGCACCGCCGTCCGATCGGTGTCCTTCGCCCGCTGGCTGAAGGGCACGCCGCGCACGTTGCGGGCCAGACGAATCCTGGTCGACAGGACGATCGTGGACTTGGGACCCGAGGCGTCCAGCCAGCGCATCCCGCCATCAGGAAGCAGCGACAGATCCATTATTCCAGCACCCGAATGCGGTCCCGCAGCTCGGCCGCCAGCTCGAAGTTTTCGCCCTCGACGGCGCGGCGCAGCTGTGCCTTAAGGTCGAGCAGACGACTGCGGGGATCATCGCCACCGTTATCGCCCGGCGCCTCGTAGCGCTCGCCCACGTGCTGGCTCGAGCCGTGCAGCCGGCGCAGCAAATCGCGCAGGTGCGAGTCGAAGGAGACGTAGCACTGATCACAGCCCAGCCGCCCGGAATCGCGGAAGTCGCGCAGCGTGCTGCCGCAGGCCGGGCAGCGCAGCCCATCTCCCGCCGCCGGAACCAGGGCGCCGGCACCCCCGCCCTTAACCACTGCCCCCAGAAAGTTGCCGAGGGGACTCTTGAGCACCGCGCCGCCCGTTTCCACGCCTTTCTGCTGCGCGCACTGCTCGCACAAATGGAGCGTGACCTTCGAGTCGTGCTCCACCTGCGTCAGGTTGATGATGGCGTCGCGTTCCTTACAGTTATCGCAGAGCATCAGGGAATCGCATCGACCGAGCTCACCGACGTGAGCCGGCCGTCCTCCAGTAAGAGCACCCGATCCGCCCGCCCGGCGAGCTGACGGTTGTGTGTGACGACCACCACCGCCGTCTCGTACTCCCGGGCCAGCCGGAAAAACATCTCGTGCAACCGCTCGGCATTCGCATGGTCGAGATTGCCCGACGGCTCGTCGGCGAGCATCACACTCGGATCGTGCACCAGCGCCCGCGCGACCGCACAGCGTTGCTGCTCGCCGCCAGACAGCTCGGCAGGGCGATGGCTCATGCGACCCGCCAGGCCGACTTCCGACAATACCTCTTCGGCCCGCGAACGCGCTTTGCGCGGAGACACGCCGCCGATCAGCAGCGGCATCATGACATTCTCCAGAGCCGAAAACTCGCGCAAGAGATGATGAAACTGGAACACAAAGCCGAGCTTCCGGTTCCGCAGTTCCGCCGCGCCACGCGCATCGAGATCGGCATAGCGCGAGCCATCCAGCCAGATGTCTCCCGTCGTCGGGCTGTCGAGCGCCCCCAGGAGATGCAGCAGCGTGCTCTTCCCTGCCCCCGACGCGCCGACGATGGCGACGAACTCCCCGCGCCGCACCTCGAAATCGATGCCGCGCAGGATCTCGAGCAGTTGGCCGTCGCCTCCTGCGAACACGCGCCGGATCGCCCGGCCCACCAGGAGCGCGTTCATTCGTACCGGATCGCGGTCACGGGATCGAGCCGGGCAGCCTGGACGCTCGGGTAGAGCGGCGCCAAGGTAGCGATCACCAGGCTCGCCGCGACGACGGCCACGGCGTCGAGGGGATTGACCAGCACGGGCAGGTGGTCGATGAAGTAAATCGACGGATCAATCGGGATCAGCTGGCCGCGGTTCACGAGCGACCCCACGATCAGCCCAAGCACGGCCCCGAGGAACGTCCCCGTCAACCCGATGAATACGCCCTGCGTGAGAAACACGCGGCGGATGCGGCCGCGCTGCATCCCCATCGCCACCAGGATGCCGATCTCGCGGGTCTTGTCGCGAACGACCATGGTCAGCGTGCCGACGACGTTGAACGCCGCGACAACGCAGATCAGAAACACGACCAGACCCATCGCGAGCTTCTCGAGCTTCAATGCCGAAAACAATGAGCGGTTCTGCAGCTGCCAGTCGAGTGCGCGATAGGGATACCCCAACCGGTCTTCGATTTGCTTGCTGTACAGACTCGCCGCCTCCGGGTGCGTGAGCCGCACTTCGAGTCCCGTCACCGCGGTCCCCAACGAGGCGAAATCCTGCGCCTTCTGTCGCGGCATGACGACATAGCTGTTGTCGTAATCGTACATCCCCGTCTCGAACAGGCCGGTGATCTCGTAGCGCCGGTACTTGGGGACGAATGCCCCGAGACTGCGGTTGAACTGAGACCCGGCGGGCGCCACCATGGTGACGACGTCGCCGACATCCGCCGACAGCTTGGTCGACAGCCGCGTGCCGATCGCGATCCCACCTTCCACGCCGGGTTTCGTGGTGTGGAAGGTGAGGTCGCCTCGCGTGAAGTAATGTGCGAGACTCGTCACGGCCCGTCTCCCGGTGTCCGGCTCGATGCCGACGACCGCGACCCCTTCGGCGTAGTCGTGCCCCGCCGAAATGAGTCCCTGGCTGAGGACGAAGGGGGCCGCGGCAACGACACCTTCGCTCCCGAGCACTTTCTTCAGTACGTCCCCCCAATCGTCGAGCCGCAAGCCCTCGCCATAGGTCAGCACGCGGAGGTGCGGATTGACGACAAGAATTTTTTCGCGCAGGTCGTTCTGCATTCCGTTCATCACGCCCAGCACGATCACGAGTGCCATCACGCCGATCGTGACGCCGCCCACGGCGATCACCGTGATCAGCGACAACAGCCGGGATGAGCGGCGGCTCCGCAGATAGCGCATCGCCACGCGCAGGTCGAGCCAGCAGGACCTTCAACACCGGCACGGCGATCGACATCACTCGGGCCTCAGCATCGGGAACAGAATCACGTCACGAATATTCGTCTGATCGGCGAGGATCATCGTCAGCCGGTCCACGCCGAGCCCCACGCCACCCGCGGGGGGCATGCCGTACTCCAGAGCCCGGAGAAAATCTTCGTCGAGCTGCTGCGCTTCGACGTCGCCGGCGGCGCGCAACGCCGCTTGCTGCTCGAAGCGGCGGCGCTGCTCGTCGGGGTCATTCAGCTCGCTGAACGCGTTGGCCAGCTCGCGGTGCTGCACGAACAACTCCCACCGCTCCACCTTGGTGGGATCACCGCGCTTCGGCTTGGCCAGTGGCGACAGGGCGACCGGGTAGTCGAACACGAAGGTTGGCTGCACGAGCTTGGGCTCGACGCACGTCTTGAACACTTCGTCGATGAGCTTGGGGCCGCTGAGCTTGTCCGTGTCGGGGGCGTTGTGTTGCTTGAGCACTGCGCGAAGCTCCGCGTCCTTCGCCTTGTGCAGATCGACACCGGCGTGCTCGCGCACCAACGTGTAATAGTCCTTGCGCGCAAACGGTCGCTCGAAGGACAGCGTCGCGCCGTGGCGTTCGAGCAGGCTGGTGCCGAACAGCTCGACGACGAGCCCGGCCACCATTTCTTCGGTCAGCGCGGCCATATCGTTGTAGTCCGCGTACGCCTCGTACCACTCCGCCATCGTGAATTCCGGATTGTGGAAGCGCGAAAGCCCCTCGTTCCGAAAATCGTGGCCGATCTCGTACACCTTCTCGAGTCCGCCCACGAGACAGCGCTTGAGGTACAGCTCATCGGCGATGCGGAAGCCGAAAGACCGCGCGCACCTCGGGGTGGACAGCCAAGTCCGCATAGCGCTGCCGCGAGCGCAATTCAGGATCGGAGAGCTCGCCATGTTTCACGCCGCTCGCGTCCTCTTTTCCGAGCGGGAGTGGCCGCAACGCTTTGGCGAGCAGCGTGAAGCGAGCGACCCGCAGGGTGATTTCGCCGGTCCGCGTTTTCATCAAGCGGCCGTCGACGCCGATATGATCGCCCAGATCGAGCAGGTCGAGGACACCGTACTGATCGGCGCCCAGCTCGTCACCCTTGAAGTACAGCTGGATCTTGCCGCTCGCGTCCTCGAGATGCGCGAACGTGGTCTTGCCGTGGGGACGGAGCGCGACGATCCGCCCGGCAAGCGAGTACGATGTGTGGTCGTCTTCGCTGCGGTAGGCATCGAGCGCTTGCTTGGCCGTCGCGGTGCGTTCGAACCGATAGGCGAACGGGGCCACGCCTCGTTCGACCAGCTCCTTCAGCTTCTCGCGTCGCGCCGCTTCGACGAATCCGGTCATTACGCCGCCTTGCTGCCGAAGCGCCTCAAGAACGCCTCGATAAACGGATCGAGATCACCGTCCATGACTTTGTGAACGTCACTCACCTTCAGCTCGGTGCGGTGATCGTTCACCATCGTGTACGGCTGGAATACATACGAGCGGATCTGATTGCCCCAGGCGATGTCGGTCTTCTGCTTGTCCACTTCCGCCTTTTTCGCCTCGCGCTCCGCGACCGCGCGCTCATACAACCGCGCCTTCAACATCTTCATCGCCGTCGCCTTGTTCTTTCCCTGGCTGCGCTCCTGCTGGCACGATACCACGATCCCCGTCGGCAGGTGTGTGATCCGGACCGCAGATGACGTCTTGTTGACGTGCTGCCCGCCCTTCCCCGACGCGCGGAACACGTCGATGCGCAAGTCGTCGTCCTTGATTTCGATCTCGATCTCGTCATCGACTTCCGGATACACGAACACCGAGGCGAACGACGTGTGACGCCGCGATTGCGAATCGAAGGGCGAGATCCGCACGAGCCGGTGCACGCCTTTTTCGGCTTTCAGGAGCCCAAACGCATACTGCCCGCGGATTTCGATTTCGGCCGACTTGATGCCCGCTTCTTCACCCGGCAGGATGTCGAGCACGTTCACCGTGAACCCGTGCCGCTCGGCCCAGCGCGTGTACATCCGCACCAGCATCTCCGCCCAGTCCTGCGACTCGGTCCCGCCGGCGCCCGGATGAATGGTCAGGAGCGCGTCGCGCGCGTCGTCGGGACCCTGCAGCATATTCTGCATCTCGAGCGCCTCGAGCCGACCGGCGATTTCGTCCGCCTCCGTTTCGAGCGAGCGCTGCATGGCAAGATCGACGTGGGATTCCGCTTCGAGCAGCTCGTTGAGCTCGCGTGCCTCATCCACGCGCTTGCGCAACGCGTGATAAGGCTCGAGCCACCCCTTCAGCGATTTGACTTCGGCGACCGTCGCGCGGGCACGTTCGGAGTCGGCCCAGAGAGACCCTTCCGCCATTTTGTGCTCGAGCTCCGCGAGCCGCGCGGTCTTCCCGTCGACGTCAAAGAAAGCCCCTGAGCTCGGTGAGCCGGCGATCGAAGTCCTGGAACCGCTCCGCTAAAGCCACCCGGTTACTCCTCTAGAAAAGCTTCTTGCCGCCGGCGAGGATCTCGTTGAGCGCCTCGGTCCAGAACGGCGTGCTCTGCGCCAGGTCGGCGCCGACTTGTTCGACGTACTCCTGCCAGCTCTTGTCGATCTCGTCCTTGAAGAGCTGGGGCAACGTGCCGTTGCGAACTCCTTGCTGCCGCTTCTCCGGATGATAGACCAGCATGTCGGAAATCAGGGCACGCGCGAGCCGCCGCGCCTTCTGCTTGGGGTCCTGGACCATGAACGGATTCACCGGGCGCAACGGTCCCGTGTTCCGCTTGCCCGGCACACTCGTCCCGGCGGCAGCTGGCGCGGACGACGCTAGCGCCGCGGACGAGGCCGGGCGGACCGAAGGCGCTGGAGGAGCCGGGGGAGCCGGGGGAGCCGGGCGGGCCGGCAGAGGAGCTGCTGCGCGCGGCGACGGAGACGGCGCGACCGGCGGAGATGGTGCGGCGGGTCGTGGCGCCGTCATGGCTGGCGCGGGAGCGGCACCCGGACTGGCGGGTCGCCCGGGCATCGCGGGGCGTGCGACCGGTGGTGCCATCGCTGGACGCGGCGGGGCTGGCGCGGGACGCGCGGGCGGCGGTGGCGGTGCCGGCGGGACCGGAGGCGCGGGCGCGCGCGTCGGCGACGGAGTCGCTACCGCCGGTGCACCGGCACCATCAGGGCTGATGGCGAACACGTTGCTGCATACGCTACAGCGCGCGCGCAAGCCTCCGGCGGGGACCTTAGCCGGGTCCACCCGGTAGACGGTTTCGCACGCGGGACACGTAACGTTCACGCCTCTTCTCCGCTTCCTTCGTCGCCGTGGTCACGATCATGACGCCGGTCGACTACGAACACCGATCCTGCCTGCGTCTTCGCGTAACTCTTCATTTCGGTCGCCAATTCGCTGACTTGCGCCGGGTGCGCGAACCGCCGGTGCTGGTTCGTCACGACGCCGATCGACAGCGTCATCAGCGGCACCCGATGCAGCTGGCCGCGCCGGTCCTTGCCGAAATAATAGCCCGCGCGGCGGTCCTGCTCGTTGTACTGATACGGCACGAGCGTATCGAACACATCGAGTATTTCGCTGCACACCGGCCCGATGCTTTCGATCGGGAGCACAAAGATGAAATCGTCGCCGCCGATGTGCCCCACGAAGCCTTGTTTCCCGATCATGCCCCGCACGACATCGTGCAAGATGCGGGAGAGCAGGTAGATCACGCGATCGCCGTCGTAGTAACTGTAGCGATCGTTGTATTCTTTGAAGTGATCCAGGTCGGCGTAACAGACGGCGAAGAATTCGCCGAGCTCCATGCGCCGCTTGATCTCCCGCTCGATCTCCGTCGTGCCCGGAAGCCGCGTCGAGGGGTTCACCGCCACATCGCGCTCGGCCCGCGTTACCAGGGCGTCGAGCCGCCCCGTCTGCTCGCCCGGCTCGAAGAGCGGCGTGATCACCTCGTCAGCTCCCGCCGCAAACCACTTGCGCACCGCGTCCGTCGCATGACGATTGGTCACCACGGCGAGCGGCACAATCGCGGTATAGGCGTCGCCCTTGAGGCGCGCGCAGAGCTGCATGCCCTCATCGCCCGCGCTGTCGGCGTCGATCACCACCAGCGTCGGCAGCGCGCGCAACACCCGCTCTTCCACTCCTGCCGCCTGCGGCAATGCGATCACGGGAAGCCCTTTCCCGTTGACCCAGGCGGTCACGAACTCAGGTACGGAACGTCCAGCCGGCGAGAAGAAGAGAATGGCTTGGCGCGACCGCACCTTATCCCTCGCGTAAGGGTAGAAACCGCCTAAACTTAGGCCCCGTCGCCTCCCGTGTCAAATTAACTCCGCGGTGCCGGCGTTTCCGCCGTATAAGCCTCGCGTAACTCGACCGGCCTGGTGCGCGCACGCATGCGGATGTTGAGCATTTCGACGAAGACCGAGAAGCCCATGGCGAAATAAATGTAGCCCTTCGCGATGTGCTGCCCCAGGCCGTCAGCGATCAGGGAGACCCCGATCAGCAAGAGGAAGCTCAACGCCAACATCTTCACCGTCGGATGCCGGTGTACGAAGTCACTGATCGGCGTCGCCGCGAACATCATGACGCCCACCGCGAGAACCACGGCGGCGATCATCACGGCGAGGTGCCTCGCCATGCCGACGGCGGTGATCACCGAGTCGAGCGAAAACACGATATCGAGCAGGACGATCTGTCCGACGACGGCGGCGAACGCTGCGCGCACGCGCGTACCGGCCACACCCGACTCGCCCTCCAGGCCCTCGTGGATCTCGCGTGTGCTCTTGGCCAGCAGAAACAGGCCGCCGGCGATCAGGATCAGATCGCGACCCGAGAACGGCCGGCCGAGGACTTGGAACAGCGGCGCGGTCAGGCGAATGATCCACGCGAGCGCGGCAAGCAGGGCGATGCGCGTCACCATCGCGCCCGCCAATCCGACGCGTCGCGCGCGTGCCTGCTGCGCCGCCGGCAGCTTGCCGGCGAGGATCGAGATGAAAATGATGTTGTCGATGCCGAGCACGATCTCCAGCACCGTCAGCGTGAGCAGGCCGAGCCACACTTCGGGACTCGCGAAGAGAGTCATAGGCAATGTCCGGTGGGGGAGAGCTAGAACTCGAGTGAGAACCGGATCTCGGTACGCCCGGGGGTTACGGTCGTCCGCAGCGACGCTCCGTGCCCTGCCGCCGCGCTCATGCGCGCGGAAATCAGGGCGTCCACGGCGCTCAACACGTGATTGGCGAGCAGCAGGCCGACCTGGTTCTGGGCCCGCCGGAACGCGTTGTCGCTGCGCTGGATGTAGTCGCGGAAGACCTCATGCTCGAGGGAATGATTGCGCCAGCTCCAGAGAAAGTTGGGTCCGACCGCGCGGGCCTGGTAGAACTGCAACGCCCTCCAATACTGCAGAGAGGTCGGATCGGGGGGAACGTTCGGATCTTCCCAGAATGTGCGTCGCGCCAGCAGCCAGACGGAGCCGTTGTAGGTGCCCGGATCCGTTTCGGGAACGAACGCCGGTCCGGGATCTGCGTCGTAGCTGCCGCTTTCGACGAACCGCTCCATTTGCTCGTAGTACTCGAAAATCGTGTCTCGCCGCATCGGGGCAAACGAGTAACGCGCGACGTCGAAGGCGAGATTCTGAAAGCGCCGCGCCTCCACCGTCGCCTCGTGATCGAGCTGCAGGTACCGCGAGAGCAGATAGACCTCCGCCGCGATGTACACCGCCCCGCGATCCTGATGCGCCAGCAGCTGCCCCGTCCCCGGTACGATCAACGACGCCAGCGGGCGAACGTATACGCTCGCCGGCGGCGTGGCTTCCTGCTGCTGCGCATGACCCGCCGCAGCGGGAGCAACGGCCAGCGTGCCGCACACCGCGAGGCACGCTGCCCACTTCACTAGAATGTGACCCGGAACGAGAAGAAGGTCGGGTTGTCCGCTTGCAGATCGGACCCGGTGAGAAAGGCGCGGGCGAGATCGACACCGAGCGAGCCACTCTCGATGCCGAGGCCCACGCTCGGTCCGCTCAATCCATCCTGGACAAACGCGTAGCCCGCCCGCAGCCGCACCAGCCGCTGATAGCCGATGTCCACGCCGAGTCGCGTCTCCGACTGTCCGACCTGTCCCCAGGGACTGTCGACATCGGCGGCGAGCTTCACATCGAAGGCTTGATCGAGGGTGTGACCGGTGGTGGAACCGAGAGGGCGGAGCCGGATTTCGTACAGCGCGCCGACGGCGAGACGGGTGGGCAGTGGATCGGCTTGCGCCTGATTCTGCACCTGCAGTCGAAAGCCGACGTTGCGCAGCGCGATCCCGATGCGTAACGGCCCACCGGGCCCGGCGCCGACACTGAACTGGCCCCCGAAGTCGAGGGCGTGAGTCGCGCCCCTGCCCGCCGGAAAATCCCGGCAGTCGCCGCTGCAATCGACACGGAACTGGATGAGCTTGTAACTGACGCCGAACACGAACGAGCCGGTCAGATTGGTCGCGTACGATGCGAGGAACTCGAAGTTGCGCGGCGCGATGCGCGCGATCGTATTGCCGTTCTGGTCGGTGCGATCGAGATCGCCGTAGTCCACGAGGTAGACCGCGCCGCCGATGACGCCGATGCCGCGGGACGGGAAGTACGCGGCCAGCACGCTGCTCGTTCCCGCCACCAGGCTCGCGCTGTGCAATGCGAACTCATCGTCCGACAGCGTGGCGAGCCCGGCGGGATTCCAGAAGGCCGCCTCGCCCCGCCCTGCGGACGCAGTCGCCGTCTGCCCCATGCCGACCGCTTGCGCGCCGACCGGGAACACCAAGAACAGCGCGCCGGCGTTGAGGGGAGGTTCTTGAGCGGAAAGATGGACCGATGGAACGAGGGAAAGACAGGCGAGGACTCGAATCGCAATTCGCAGCCGCGGTCCATCAGTCCATCGTTCCATCATTCCCTCAGAAGCTCTTCGCCTCATCGATCAGCATGATAGGAATGTCGTCCTCGACGGCGTAGATCAGCCGGCAGGCGTGACAAGCGAGCGCTTCAGGATTGAGGCGATGCTCGAGCGGTCCTTTGCACTTGGGGCAGACGAGAATCTCGAGGAGGTCGGGCGCGAGGCTCATGAGGCGGCGTATCCTAGTCGTTTGAGGGCCGGTTCGTTGCGGCGCCACTTGGGCAGGACCTTCACGTGCAGATCCAGAAATACGCGCTGGCCGAGGAGCGTCTCGATCTTGGCGCGCGCCGCGGCGCCGAGGGCCTTAATGGTGCGGCCACCCTCGCCGATGACGATCCCTTTCTGGCTGTCGCGTTCGACGTACAGCACGGCCCGAATATATACCGGCTCGGCGCCCTCCCGGAACTCGTCGATCTCGGACGCGACGCTGTAGGGCAGCTCTTCATGCAGTTGCTCGAACGCCGCCTCGCGAATGAATTCGGCCGCGAAGAAGCGCATCGGCTGGGTCGCGAGCTCTTCCGGATCATAATGAAAGGGACCTTCGGGCAGCCGCTCGCGTAACACGGCGAGGAGCGCATCCAGGCCCTCTTTCTCCGATGCCGAGATCATCACGACCGGCCCTTGCACGGGCGGCCGGGCGCGCGCCGGCACGAGATCGGCTTTCGTGTACACCGTCACAATGGGAATCCGCGCGAGCGCCGGCACCTGAACGAGCGACGTCAGCGGGGGCGCGGGAAACTCGGGCAGCGGGTGCAGGTAGGCGACGACGTCGGCGCCCGCGATGGCGCGCAGCGCGGCTGCCCGCATCGCCTCATGCAGCCGGTACTCGGGCTCGAGCAGACCCGGCGAATCGGTGAAAATGTATTGCGTGTCGTCGTTGGTGAGCAGGCCGATGACGGGCAGGCGCGTCGACTGCGGTTTCGGTGACACGATGGCGAGGTGCTCGCCCACGAGCGCGTTGAGCAGCGTCGATTTGCCGACGTTCGGCCGGCCCGCAAGCACGATGGCCCCACAACGAGTCATGACCGAAGTGTAGAACGACACGGCATCTTGCGCGAGTCAACGCGACGCTGGTACGATCAGATCAGTCGTTGGCCGCGAGGTGTCCTCATGTTACGGAAGCATTCCGTCTCCGCGCTCGCGCTGCTGCTGGCATTCGCGGAGTGCGCACCCCAGCCGCGTCCTTCGGTCCTGCTCACTCCACAAACCCGACTTGGCCTCGGCGAGGGATATGGCCGGGGCATCGTCGCAGCGACCGCACGCCACATGCGGTTTGAGCTTACCGTCCCCGCTCACGTCATCGTGCTGCGCGTGACGGAAGCAGGAATCGACCAGGTGTCGCCCTCATGGGGCCATGATCCCGCCGTGGCCTCCGGCGCCCATGTCGTCACCGCGGACGTGCCCAGGTCCGGTGAGTCCCGCGTTTCCGCCACGCCCGTCGACCTGTCGTCGATTTCGGGATCCCTCCCCTGCGTTCCCTTCCTCGATCCGAATCTGAACGCGAAACCGGATCCCGGCTGTGTGAGCCGATCCAGCCCGCGCGAGTCACCACCCCAGCCATCCGGCCGGCCGCAGCAGCGTCTCTCGGTCGACGAGCTCGGCTACTGGCTCCTCATCGTCTCGGATGCGCGCACGCCGGCCGAGGAGCTCAAGATTCGACTCCGGGAGTTCGAGTCAGACGAATCTGAGGACTCGGACGACACGCCGCTGCTCAGGATTGTGCAACAGCTGCCCGGCGTACTCGTCGGCGGCCGGACGACCAACTGGGCGGCGTATTACGTCGGATTTGCCGAGGTGAGGTCCGCGTCGCACTGACGTCGAGACCAAACGGCCGTACATTCTTGCCGCATGCCTGGCAAGAAAATTCTGCTGGCCGACGACGATAACGTGACCCTCGAGACCATCGGCGCGCAGCTGCGGGGTGTCGGCTATCAGGTCGTCACGGCGATGGACGCGATGCAGGCCTTCATGGCCGCGCAGCGCACGAGTCCCGACATCGTGCTGCTCGACATCCAGATGCCCGGCGGCACGGGACTCGACACGCTGAAACGGCTCCGCGCGTCCACGAAGACTCAGGCGATTCCGGTAATTGCGATGAGCGCGCACTCGAAGCTCGGCCCGCAGGCCGTGGCGCTCGGGGCGGTCGAGTTCTTCGCGAAGCCGGTGGATTTCGAGCGACTGCGGGGGACTTTGGCGCGGCTGCTTGAAGGGCCCGACCAGAAGTAAACGCAAAAGCCCGCTCCGATGTATTGGAGCGGGCTTCGCATGAGACGCTGGCGGCGGTCTACTCTCCCACGACCTCGCGATCGCAGTACCATCGACGCTGACAGGCTTAACGACCGTGTTCGGGATGGGAACGGGTGTGGCCCTGTCGCGCTAGTCGCCAGCAAGACAAACGACGAGTGCGTGGATTCGTGGTGGTGAGAAATCACTCCGAGTTCTTGGACTGCGGAGAGATCAAGCCTCACGGGCAATTAGTACGGCTCGGCTGAAGCGCTCGCGCGCCTTACACCTGCCGCCTATCAACCTGGTACTCTCCCAGGGCCCTTCAGGAGCCTTGCGGCTCGGGAGTGTTCATCTTGGGGAGGGTTTCCCACTTAGATGCATTCAGCGGTTATCCCCGCGCGACATCGCTAACCGGCGTTGCCCTTGGCAGGACAGCCGGGACACGAGGGGTCGCTTCGTCCGGGTCCTCTCGT
>WNGN01002551.1_pt1 | contig 31724 bp, 33 predicted proteins | sample 5400561 | NCBI WGS metagenome assembly WNGN01 (sample SAMN13153379, study PRJNA577476) | soil metagenome | isolation source: 115 cm soil or saprolite under Garry oak tree replicate 2 | place: USA:California | collected 2016-06-15 | reverse complement strand
ATGCGGCGGTGCGCCCGTTCGGGCTGACTTACAGCCGATTTATCGCCGGCCTCGGCAAGGCCGGGGTCGTGGTCGATCGCAAGGTGCTGTCCGATCTTGCCATCCGCGAGCCGGCGGCGTTCGAGGCGATCGTGGGCCAGGCGAAAGCCGCGCTGGCCTGATCCACGCGCCGCCTTTGCGGGGCCGATCGTGCCGGAGGCTCGCTCCGGCACCGCAACGCCCGCGGGCTTGACGGCATGCGTTGCGGGCGGTCACAACTTCCCGCCCGATCGAGCAAGCCCATGTCCGATCTCCAATCCGAACTCCGCCAACTCGAAGCGCGGATCCTCGCCGCCGTCGCCGCCGCGGCGGATGAAGCCGCGCTCGAAAGCGTGCGGGTCTCCGCGCTCGGCAAGAAGGGGGCGATCTCCGAGTTGCTGAAGAGGCTCGGCACGATGAGCCCCGAGGAGCGCAAGCAACATGGGCCGCTCATCCACGGGCTGAAAGACGAGGTGAGCACCGCGATCGCCGCGCGCAAGGAACTGCTCAAGGCGCAGGCGCTCGATGCGCGGCTCAATACCGAGACGGTCGACGTCACCCTGCCGGTGCGCGAGCCGCCCGCCGAAGTGGGCCGCGTGCATCCGTTGACGCAGGTGAACGACGAACTCACGGCGATCTTCGCCGACATGGGATTCGCGGTCGCGGAAGGACCCGACATCGAGACCGACGAGTACAATTTCACCTTGCTCAATTTCCCGGCGAGCCATCCGGCGCGGGACATGCACGACACGTTCTTCTTCCCGGAAAAACCGGACGGCTCGCGGCTGTTGCTGCGCACCCATACCTCGCCGGTGCAGATCCGCACCATGCTCAGCCAAAAGCCGCCGATCCGGGTGATCTGCCCCGGACGCACCTACCGCCGCGATTCCGACCAGACCCACACGCCGATGTTCCATCAGGTCGAAGGCCTGGTGATCGATCGGCAGGCGCACCTCGGGCACCTCAAGTGGATCCTCGAGGAGTTCTGCAAGGCGTTCTTCGAGGTCGATCACGTCAAGATGCGGTTTCGCCCGTCGTATTTCCCGTTCACCGAGCCCTCGCTCGAAGTCGACATCCAGTGCCGACACGACAAGGACGGCATAAGGTTCGGCGAGGGCGAGGACTGGCTGGAAATCCTCGGCTGCGGAATGGTGCATCCCAACGTGCTGAAGAACTGCGGCATCGATCCCGACGAATTCCAGGGTTTTGCCTGGGGCATGGGGATCGATCGCATCGCCATGCTCAAATACGGCATGGCGGACCTGCGCGCGTTCTTCGAGGCGGACGTGCGCTGGCTCGAACACTACGGCTTCCGCCCGCTCGATGTGCCCAGTCTCGCGGGAGGGCTGAGTGGGTGAGCGGAGATGAACGGGGTAGAGTTACGCGGCGCGACCCGCAATCTCCGCTCGCCTCCCCCCTCGAGGGGGAGGCCGGTTCGCCGAAGGCGAACCGGGAGGCGCCGCAAACTCGGCCGGTTCCCTCCCCCCTTGTGGGGGAGGGTTAGGGAGGGGGGTTGCTGACATGCCCGAGAACATAGCGTGGCATGGGCCGGCAACTCCTCCCTCCCCCGCTTGCGGGGGAGGGAGGGGGAGGGGGCAAGGGAAATTGGAAAAACCGCAGTGACCGATCTTTCACGAAAACCGGTTTGGCGCGTGAAACCTAAAATGCGTGCACGAGCGCGCACGTTGCGACGCGAGCTGACAAAGGCAGAACGAATTGTTTGGTACGGAATCCGAGCACATCGCCTATACGGCGCGAACTTTCGACGTCAGACCCCGATCGGTCCTTACATTGTGGACTTTGTCTCGCATGCACGGAAGCTGGTGATCGAAATTGATGGAGCGCAGCACTACGAAACAAACCAGATGAAGCATGACGAACGTCGCAACGCCTTCTTGGCGGCAAAAGGCTATCGGGTGCTACGTTTCAACAACAACGACGTCATCGCCAACCGATACGGCGTATTGACCTTGATTGCTGAGGTTCTGGAGTCGGCCCCCTCCCTACCCTCCCCCGCAGGCGGGGGAGGGAATCCGCGCAAGTGGCGCGTCGCGAGATACACGGCTTGGACTGCGGAGTCCCGCCGATGAAATTCACCCTCGCCTGGCTCAAGGAGCATCTCGACACGCAGGCGTCGATCAACGAGATCGTCGACCGTCTCACCATGATCGGGCTCGAGGTCGAGCGGGTCGAGGACAAGGCGCAGGAACTCGGCGCGTTCATCATCGCGCGGGTAATCTCGGCGGAACCGCACCCCAATGCCGACCGGCTGCGGGTCTGCATGGTCGACACCGGGACGGGCGCGCCGGTGCAGGTCGTGTGCGGCGCGCCCAACGCGCGCGCCGGCATGAAGGGCGTGTTCGCGCCGCCCGGCACGCACATTCCGGGCACCGGGCTCGACCTCGAGGTCGGAACCATCCGCGGGGTGGAGAGCCGCGGCATGCTGTGCTCGCCGCGCGAGCTCAAACTCGCGGAGGATCACGAGGGCATCATCGAGCTTTCTGCCGACGCGCCGGTCGGCCGAAAATTCGCCGACCTGATCGGCCTGAACGATCCGGTGATCGAGATCAACCTCACGCCGAACCGGCCCGATTGCGCCGGCGTGCACGGCATCGCCCGGGATCTCGCGGCCGCCGGCGTCGGCACGTTCCAGGATCCGCCGATCGATCCGGTCAAAGGCGCGTTTCCGTGCCCAGTGAAGGTGAAGCTCGAGTTCGGCGCAACGCCTTCGCTGTGTCCCGGCTTTGCGTTGCGCCTCGTGCGCGGTGTGCGCAACGGCCCCTCCCCCGAGTGGCTGCAGCGCCGGCTCGCCGCGATCGGGCTGCGCCCGATCAACACCCTCGTCGACATCACCAATTTCGTCACCTACGACCGCAGCCGGCCGCTGCACGTGTTCGATGCGGCCAAGGTGCGCGGCGATCTCGTCGTGCGGCGTGCCCGCGTCGGCGAGAGTTTGTTGGCGCTCGACGGGCGCACCTATGCGCTCGACGCGACCATGTGCGTCATCGCCGATGAGCGCGGGATCGAATCGCTCGCCGGCATCATGGGCGGCGAGGCGACCGGCTGCTCGGAATCGACCACCGACGTGCTGATCGAATCCGCGCTGTGGGATCCGGCCAACATCGCCGAGACCGGCCGCAAGCTCGGCATTCATTCCGACGCGCGCTATCGGTTTGAGCGCGGCGTCGATCCGGCCTTCATGGTGCCCGGGCTCGAGCTCGCGACCGAACTGGTGCTCGACCTGTGCGGCGGCACGCCGTCGGAAATCACGGTCGCGGGGGACGCTCGCGCCGAGCAAAAGCGGATCGAGTTCCCGGCCTCGGAGCTCGAACGGCTCGCCGGCCTGAACGCCGACCCGCAGGAGGTGCGGCGCGTGCTCGGCTCGCTCGGCTTCTCGGTCGCCGGGCAAGATCCGAAGCTCGAGATCGCGGTGCCGTCGTGGCGCTCCGACATCGAGGGCAAGGCCGATATCGTCGAGGAAATCGTGCGGATTCTCGGCGTCGATCGCATTCCCTCCACCCCGTTCGATCGCGGCGAGAGCCCGCGCAAGCCGGTGCTGACCCCAGGCCAGGTGCGCACCCGCCGCGCCAAGCGCGCACTCGCCGCACGCGGGCTGGTCGAGGCGGTGACCTGGTCGTTCACCGACAAGGAGAGCGCGGAACTGTTCGGCGGCGGCGGGCTCGCGCTTGCCAATCCGATCTCCGCGGAGCTCACCGATATGCGGCCGAGCCTGGTGCCGGGTCTGCTCGCGGCCGCGCAGCACAACGCCGACCGCGGTTTTGGCGACGTGGGCCTGTTCGAGGTCGGCCAGATCTTCAAGGGCGATCAGCCGCAGGATCAACTCACCGCGGCGGCGGCGGTGCGGCGCGGAAAATCCAAATCGTTTGGCACCGGCCGGCACTGGTCGGACCACGACGGCGCGGCCGACGCGTTCGACGTCAAGGCCGATGCGCTCGCCGTGCTCGCCGCCGCGGGCGCGCCGATGGGCGCGATCCAGGTCGTGCCGGGAGGTCCGCCCTGGTATCACCCGGGCCGCTCGGGCACGCTCCAGATCGGCCCGCACGTGCTCGGCCATTTCGGCGAAATCCATCCGCGCGCGCTCGACGCGCTCGACGCCGAGGGGCCGGCCGCCGCCTTCGAGCTGATCCTCGAGCGCATCCCGGAACCCAAGCCAAAGCCCACGCGGGCGAAGCCCCCGCTCGAACTCTCGCCGTTCCAGCCGATCGAGCGCGATTTCGCCTTCGTGGTAGACCGCGGCGTCCGGGCAGCCGACCTCGTGCGCGCGACGCAATCGGCCGACAAGAAGCTCGTCACCGACGTGACCGTGTTCGACGTCTACGAGGGCGAAGGCATCGCGCCGGGCAAGAAATCGATCGCAATCGCGGTCAAGCTGCAAGCTCGAGAGAAAACCCTCACCGACGCCGAGATCGACGCGGTCGCCACGAAGATCGTCGACGAAGTGGGCAAGCGGACCGGCGGGGTGCTGCGCGCTTGAGCCGGGGAGGGCTAGTCGGTTGCCGGTTTCACGTCCGGCATCAGATCGGCAAACGCGAAGCCGTCGCGCTCGACCGTGTCGCCGACCGCGACCTTGATCGCGTGCGCGAGCATCGGGCCCGCCGTCACGAAGGAATGAAACTCGCCGTTCTCGCCGCACGGGTCGATATCCGCCGGCAAGCTGTCGAGCAGCGCGCGGTCGAATTTGCGTCCGGCAAAGCTCGCCGGCAGCTTCTTGCGATCGACGCACACGAGGTAGCCTTCCAGGCCGCCGTCGATCATCTCGCGCGCGAGCGCGCCGGTCGGCCGGTGCCACAGCGGAAACACCGGCGTGATCCCGATCTCGGCGAGCCGCGACTCGCGATAGGCGCGGATGTCCTCCAGGAACAGATCGCCGAACACGACGTGGGAAACGCCGGCACGCTTCGCCTCGTTGAGCGCGGCCGCCATCTCGCGTTCGTAGATCTCGTTGGGGCATGGGAATGGGATGCGCACATTGACCGCCGGCAGCCGCGCGGCCTCGAGCTGCGCAGCCAGCAGCTCCTCGCGCGTGCCGTGCATGCTGACCCGGCAGAATTCATGCGTGACCGTCGTGAGCGCGCCGACGATCTCGAGCTCGCCCGAGCGACGCGCCTCGTGGAGCGCCCAGGCGCTGTCCTTGCCGCTCGACCAGGCGATCAGCGCCCTGTTCATTTCTTGCCGAGCCTTCTGAGCGCCGCGTCGGCGGCGCGCTCGCCGGCCTCCCAGGCGCCCCCCAATGTCCCCCACAGCGTCTCGTGCACGGCTTCGCCGGCGAACCAGATATGCTCCTCGAGCGGCTCGGAGAACGCCTTGCGGGCCCATTGCCCGCCCGGGGAAGCTGCCGAGAACGCGCCGAGCGCCCAGGGCTCCTTCGTCCAGCGCGTCGCATGGGTGCGCTTGACCGCCTGCTTCACGTCGGAGCCGAACATGCCGGCGAGCCAGTCGAGCGCAAACGCCGTCATCGCGGCCTCTCCCTGCTCGGCGAGACCGGCGCCGAGTTTACCGGCGATCTCGACCACGCAAAGCCGCGAGCCGGACACATTGGCAAGCAAGCCCGCGGTGCGCGAGCCGGTCGCTTTCTCGAACACGAGATCGTCGTTCTGCAGCCCGAGCGGATTGCCCGAAAACTCGATCGCCACGTGATCGTAGCTGCCGAGCCCGAGCTTGCCGATCGCCTCGACGTAGCGCCTGGGCAAGCCGGGCTCGAACTTGATCTTCCCCGAGGCGAGCACGCCGGTCGAGGCGGTCAGAATCGCGGTGCGGGCGCGCAGCACGCCTCTGGGCGTCTCCAGCTCGACGAGCTTCGCGTCCCACACGATCCGTGTGACCGGGCTGGAGAACTGGACCGGCAGCCCGGCGGCGAGCTTGGCCAGGAGTGTGCCCACACCCTGCCGGCAGAATGCATCGACGTCGCGCTCGGCCGATTTCGCGAAATCGACCGCCGATATCTCGCTCAGCGCCTTGCCACACCCGAACGGGCCGAGCACGAACTCCATGGTCGGGCGCCAGTCGCCGAGATCCTTCGGCAGCGCCTGCTCGCAGGAGACATCGCCCCTGCCCCGGGCGGCGTCGTAGATGGCGCGATTGCAGCGCACGAGGCTCCCCAGGAAATCTTCCATTTCGCTCTCGCGGGCGTTGCGCAGTCCGATCCGCAGCCGCTGGCCCGGCGGCGCCGGATAGATGTCGAGCCCGGTTTTCACCGCGAGCTTCGCCACCGGATTGAGATCGGGCATGTGGATCCAATGCGCACCGCGGTCGTAGGGAACGCCGAACGTGCGCATGTCGGTGAAGCAGCGGCCGCCGACGCGGTCGCTCGCTTCCAGGAAGGCGAGCCGGCGGCCGGTCGGCGCGATGCGGCGTGCCGCCGCGATCCCGGCCGCCCCGGCGCCCACGATGACGACATCGACGTCGGGCAACGGCGCCGGAGCGGCGAGCGCGGGGCGCGCCGCAACGGCGGCGGAAGCGGCGAGAAACGAGCGGCGGCTCAATGCGGACATGGTTTCCGGAAGGTTATGCCGCGCGAGCTTGCCCGAACGAGCCCACCCCTGCAAACGGCCGCCGGCGTCCGCTCGAGTCCGCGCCGGCGTGAACCAAAACGCAACGAGTTCCCTCTAGTTTGAAGCATGAAATTTCGCATCCGGTAACCAAACCGGAACTCCGGACCTGGGGACGGCAAGGCCATGGGCTGGGTGCTCGACCGTTTTGGCAGTGCGATCGCGCGCTATCTGGAAAAGCCGCTGCGCGGCTACGAGCCGTTCACGCCGAGCGACCCCGACGGGTTGCGCGCGGCGCTCAGGCCCGGCGACGTGCTGCTGGTCGAAGGCAACAACCGCATCTCCGGGGTCATCAAGTACCTGACGCAATCGACGTGGTCGCATGCCGCGCTCCACATCGGGCCGATCGAGAGCCGCACGACGAGCGAGGGCGAGCCGCATGTGCTGATCGAGGCCAACGTGGGCGAGGGCGTGGTCTCCGCTCCGCTGTCGAAATATTTCGCATGCCACACCCGGGTGTGCCGGCCGGCACAGCTCTCTCCGGAGGATTGCGCGCGCGTGTGCGCCTATGCGGTGGCGCGCATCGGGTTCGATTACGACGTGAAGAACATCGCGGATCTGCTGCGCTATCTGATGCCCTTGCCGGTGCCGCAGCGCTGGCGCCGGCGCATGATCGCGCTCGGTTCCGGCGATCCGACCCGGCTGATCTGCTCGGCGCTGATCGCCCAGGCCTTCGAGCTCGTGCGCTACCCGATCCTGCCCAAGGTCACGCGGGTGGAGAGCCGCTCGGCGCGCCGGGAGATTCTCGAGATCCGGCATTCCTCGCTGTACGCGCCGCGCGATTTCGACATTTCGCCATATTTCGCCGTGGTGAAGCCGACGCTCGAGCGTGGTTTCGATTACAAGAAGGTCCACTGGGCCGATCTTTCGCCGCGTCTCGAGGCCGTCGCGCTGGATCGACCGAAGAGCCCCGCACCCGTGGGCCGGCCCGCTTGGGCGAGCCACCGCAAAAGCGCCGCGGCGAGCTGATATACGCCGCGCTTGTAGCCCGGATGGAGCCAAGCGTAATCCGGGGATGGCGTTCCCGGATAGCGCGGCGCTGCGCGCCGCTCGATCCGGGCTACAATCTCTTCGGTTTGCGGAGATCCCTCATGCTCGATGCGGCGATCCAAGCCCTGGCCCAGATGGCGTCGCCGCCGTTCCGGGCGCTGCTCATCAGGTCGATCGCGCTCGCCATCGTGCTGCTCATCGTGCTCGGCATCGGGATCGATCGCGGGCTCGTCGCGCTCGTCGAGCGCGGCGGCGCCTGGATCGAGATCCATGCGGGACCCGGCGCCCATACGCCGGTGAACATCCTCGAATGGATGGTTGCGATCGCGGCGGGGCTGGGCATCGTCGCCGGCGCCGTGTTCCTGATGCCGGCGGTCACCGCGCTGGTTGCCAGCTTCTTCGTCGATGCCATCGCCGAGCAGGTGGAGCGCGTGCATTACCCCGCGGATCCGGTCGGCACCGCCGTTCCGATCGGGACCGCCATCCTCGAAGGCGTCCAGGCGGCGCTGCTCGCGATCCTCATCTACCTCTGCGCGGTGCCGTTCCTGCTCGTCGCCGGGCTCGGGCTTCTGATCTTCTTCCTCGCCACCGCCTACGTGCAGGGCCGCATCTATTTCGAGCTCGCCGCGATGCGGTTTCATCCCGCCGCGGAGGCCAAGCGCCTGCGCAAGCATCACGCCGGCACATTGTTCGTCGCCGGGCTGTTCATCGCCGCGTTCGTGTCGATCCCGGTCTTGAACCTCGCCACGCCGCTGTTCGCCACCGCCTTCATGGTGCATGTCCACAAGCAGATCGTGCGGCGGCGGGAATCCACCTCCCCGCCAGGGGAGGTCGGCTCGCAGCGGTAGCTGAGAGTCGGGTGGGGTGGTAACTCATATCACCTCACCCCACCTCGCGCGCTTACGCGCGCGACCCTCCCCTATCGGGGAGGGATTCACACCGACAGCAAATTCTTGTCCGGCCAGCGGCACAGACCGTTGATCAGGCAGCGGCCGCACGCCGGTTTGAGCGCCTTGCAAACGTAGCGGCCGTGCAGGATGAGCCAATGGTGGGCGTGGCGCTTGTAGTGCTCCGGCACGACGGCCTCGAGCGATTGCTCGACTTCGAACGGCGTCTTGCCCGGCGCGAGCCCGGTGCGATTGGCGACCCGGAACACGTGGGTGTCGACCGCGATCACCGGCTCGCCGAACGCGCCGTTGAGCACGACATTGGCAGTCTTGCGGCCCACCCCCGGCAGGGCTTGGAGCGCCTCGCGGTCGTGCGGCACCTTGCCGCCATGCTCGGCGATCAGCGCACGGGAGAGCGCGATGATGTTCTTGGCCTTGGTCCGGTAGAGCCCGATCGTCTTGATCAATTCGCGCAAGCGTATTTCGCCGAGCGCGACCATCTTTTCCGGCGTATCGGCGACGGCAAACAGTTTCGGCGTCGCCTTGTTGACGCCCGCGTCGGTCGCCTGCGCCGAGAGCACCACCGCGACCAGCAGCGTGAACGGATCCTGGTGTTGAAGCTCGCCCCTGGGCTCGGGATTGGCGGCCTCAAACCGGCGAAACGCCGCTTCGACCTCGCCCGGCGTCCAGGTGGTGAGCGTGGCAGGCGGTGGAGGCGGCGCGGGCCGCCGCCGCCTGTTTTTCGGCGGAGCGGCCCCGGAACCGGAGGAGCGTCGCTTCGGTTGCCGGCCGTCGCCCCCGCGGGGGATCGTCTTGCGCGCCATTTTCCCGGTATAGTCAGTGGCCATGACCGACGGCAACGCCGAAGCGATGGAACCCACGCTGTTTTCCGCGGTGCTGACTCCGCATCGCTCGCTCGGGGCGGCGGGCTTCCTTGCGCTCATGGCGCTGCTGAGCGCCTTGAGTTTTGCGGCCGGGCTGGTGTTTTACCTGATCGGCGCCTGGCCGGTCGTGGGATTTCTCGGGCTCGACGTGCTGCTCGTCTATCTGGCGTTCCGGGCCAACTATCGGGCCGCGACCGCCTACGAGGCGGTCACCATGACCCCGAGCGAGCTGCGCGTGCGCAAGGTCAGTCACCGCGGGGCAATCGCCGAATGGAAGCTCAATCCGGTCTGGGTCCGGCTCGATCGCCAGACCCACGAGGAGTTCGGCATCCAGCGCCTGTTCCTGGTCTCGCACGGGCGGCGGCTGCCGGTCGCCGGCTTTCTCGGACCGCGCGAGAAGGAAGCCTTCGCGCTGGCGTTCTCCGCGGCCCTGACCCAAGCACGCCGCGGCCCGACCCGCACCGTCGCGGAATAGCAAAATGCGCGGGCCACGCCTGCCCCCGGCCGCAGGAATCGGGTGGCTGGCCGGCCTGCGAGGCACTAGGTTTCTGCCATGATCAGCCGTCGTGAGGAAACCATGTTGTCACCCGATCGTGCGACCGACCTGACCCCGCTCGCCACCGCTGCCGAGGATTACGGCGTGGTGCGCCGGGCCATCGCCTATATCTCCGAGCACTGGCGCGAGCAGCCGGAGATCGAGCGCATCGCGGAAGCGGCCGGCGTGTCGAGCGCCGAGCTCCACCATCTGTTCCGGCGCTGGGCCGGTCTGACGCCGAAAGCCTTCCTGCAGGCGATCACGCTCGAACATGCCCGCAAATTGCTGCGCTCCTCGGCGAGCGTGCTCGATGCCACCTACGAGGTCGGGCTCTCCGGCCCGGGCCGCCTGCACGACCTCTTCGTCACCCACGAGGCGATGTCGCCCGGTGAATGGAAGTCCGGCGGCCAGGGACTGACGATCCGTTACGGGTTCCATCCCTCGCCGTTCGGCACCGCGCTGGTCATGGCGACCGACCGCGGCCTCGCCGGACTGGCGTTCGCCGATCCGGGCGAGGAGGAGGCCGCGCTCGAAGACATGCGCAGCCGCTGGCCACGCGCCGGCTACGTCGAGGACGCCGCGACCGCCACTTTGGCGCGAAGAATATTCGACCCGAAACTGTGGCGGCCGGATCGCCCGCTGCGGATCGTGCTGATCGGCACCGACTTCGAGCTGCGGGTGTGGGAGACGCTGCTCGGCATTCCGATGGGAGGCGCAAAAACCTATTCGGACATCGCCGCGATCCTCGGCAAGCCGAGCGCCGCGCGCGCCGTCGGCGCCGCGGTCGGCAAGAACCCGATCTCGTTCGTGGTGCCCTGTCATCGCGTGGTCGGCAAGGGCGGCGACCTGTGCGGCTACCACTGGGGCCTCACCCGCAAGCGCGCCATGCTCGGCTGGGAGGCGGGCCGGGTCGAAGCGGCGTGAGGCTTGCTACCCGCGCGTTTCTCGCTCCCAGCACCTGTGGCGTGCTGGTGCTGGTCTATTGAGCGCGACCAGGCAGCCCTGTCAGCGTTTGGCCTTGGCCTTGGCTTTGGGTTTTGCCCGGGCGCGGGTTTTTCGTTCGCTCTTGGACTTGGTTTTGCCCTTCTGCCGCGTGGCCGCGGATTTGGTCCGTTTCCGGGCTTGGGACGGTTTTGGATAAATTTTGGAGGCGAAAGTGGAGTCTTCCTTGTCGATATCGAGCCCACCAAGGATCGGTTTGCCGTCCTTCGTAATCGACCCGGGAATCTGGTAGCACATGATCGAGTTTGGGTCCGCCTGAGTCCCCAAAAGAGACGACTCCTCAATGGGCGTCAGAACCTGCTGGCGCACCTCCGCCTCCGACCAGCCCTGCGTCTCGCCGAAGAATTTGATCGCCTTTTCTGGATCGATCTTGTTTACCAACGCTCGACGCATGTGCTCGTGGGGGAATCCCATCGTATGACCGGTCTCATGCCGAACGACCCGATGGAACTCGCCGTTTGTCCGCCGGCCCGTGCTATGCGTACCTTCGGATCGGTTTTTGATTCGACAAATTCCACGTTTGCTGTCGTGGCCCACGCATTCATGTGCAACAGGATGTGGGCTCGAAGATCGCGTGGCGCATCGTCGAGGAAGCCGACGGTCAAGCGCACACCTCCGGTGCCCCAGTACTTTGTGGTCAGCACCGCGATGTGCATCGGAGTGGGGCTGAATCCTGGAAGCGCACGAACCAGCCGTTCGACGGGTGGATGATTGACCGGATTGATCTGCCTGGCGATCTGAGCGGCTGATTGCCATTTGTGCTGAGGCAGCACCTTCGGTGCACATACGAGTTGTTCAGGCATGGAAACCCTCCTATTTCGCAGTCATCGATCCCGAGCGGCAGCCGGCACGGCGGCACGCGGCTTGAATTATGGGCACCAAAGATTCAGAGGTCAACTTAAACGCGTTGTATTGGCGGGCCTCCACCGATTGTTCCTCTCCGAAGGCGGATCGTAGCAGCCGAGGCTTACGCTTTTCCGTTCGACACGGGACGTTTATAAAGGCCCGCTTTGCTTGCGAAAAGTAGAGAGAACCGCATGCCGCTTTCGGGAAAGGGAATGCTCATCACGTTGATGGACGCCGATCCGTCCGAGGAGCGGGACTTCAATCAATGGTACGACAAGGAACACATCATCGAGCGCGTGGGCATTCCGGGATTCTTGGAAGCCCGGCGCTATGTCGCGGTCGCGGCTCACCCGAAATATCTGAATTTCTATACGACCGAGACGCTCGATAGCTTGCGCAGCCCCGCTTATTTGCAAGCGCTGCAAAATCCGACCGCCTGGACCCGGCACCATATGGCGAAGTTCCGCAATTTCACCCGCGCGGTCGCGCGTGTCACCTCAAGCCGCGGCCGGGGCCGTCGACGCCGTGCTCGATCGGGTGATCTCGGCACATCTGTTGGAATCCGATCCCGAGCTGTCGAAGCCGGCGGATGCCTCCGCGCCGGATATCGGCTCGGGCGACTGGTACGTCGTAGTGGAAGCAACGGACGAGCCGACCCTGCGGCAGCTTGCGGATCAACGGTTCGGGCGCCACGCCAAGCTGCCGCGCGCCGAAACGATCGCGTTCGGCACCTATCGGCTGCTGTGGGATCTGGCGAAGGCGGAACTCTGATCGTTGTTGCTGTAGCCCGGATGGAGCGAAGCGTAATCCGGGACCGCCGCTTCCCGCATTGCGCTACGCTCCATGCGGGCTACTGGCCCGGCGGCGTGCGCTCGTGCCAGTCCGTCGCGCCCTGGTAGGCGCGGCCGATGCGCAGCACGCTTTCCTCGTCATAGCCGCGGCCGATGATCTGCAGCGAGGTCGGCAGGCCGTTTGCAATGCCGTTCGGCACCGCGAGCGCGCACAGATCGAGCAAATTGGCGAACCGCGTGAAATGCGCCGGCGTCTTCGACTGATCGACGGCATCGAGCGGCAAGGCAATCATCGGCGTCGTCGGCGTGAGCAGCGCGTCGAAGGAGGCGAACGCCGCGGCAAATTCGCGCTTGCGGGCCTCGCGTTCGGTGAGCGCGCTGAGGTAATCGCGCGCGCTGATATCACGGCCCGCCCTGATGCGCGGCCGCACGTCCTCGTCGAGCGGCAGGTTTTTGTCGTCCACCACGTCGCCCAGGATCGAATAGGCCTCCGCGCTCATGATCCGCCCGTTGAGGGCGCCCGCGTCGGCGAAGCCGAGCGGCAATTCGATCGATGCGATCTCGGCGCCGAGCCGGGCCAGCACATCGAGGGATTCCTCGTACGCGGCAAGCACGTCCGCGGCCACGATGCCGCGTTCCGCATCGGGCAGCCGGGCGAGCCGCATGCCGCGGATGCCGCGCTTCCAATTGTCGGTGAGATCGCCGGACGGCACGCCGAGCGTGCGGGGATCCAGCGGATCCGCGCCCTGCATCGCACGGTACAACAGCGCGGCATCCTCGACCGAGCGCGCCAGCGCTCCCGGCGTGTCGAGGGTGGGGCTGAGCGGCAGAATGCCGTAGGTGCTCACCCGGCCGATCGTGGTTTTCAGCCCGGTCAGGCCGCAGAACGAGGCGGGAAGCCGAACCGAGCCGCCCGTATCGGTGCCGATCGCCCATGGCGCGAGCCCCGCCGCGACCGCGACGCCGGACCCGCTGCTCGAGCCGCCCGGGGTGCGCGGCGCGTTCGGGTCCCACGGATTCCACGGCGTTCCCATGCGGGAATTGGTGCCCCAGCCGCCGTACGCGAATTCGACCGTGTGGGTCTTGCCCAGCACGATCATGCCCTGCGCGATCAGTTTTCGGGCAAGCGTCGCCGTGCGCTCCGCGCGCCGGTCGCGCCAGATCAAAGCCCCGCCGGTGACGATCTTGCCCTCGATCTCGATGAGATCCTTCAGCGCGATCGGCATGCCGTGCAGCGGGCCGACCGAATGGCCGGACCGGATCGCCTTGTCGGCCGCTTCGGCCGCAAGCCGCGCCTCGTCCGCATAGACTTCGACGAAGGCGTGGAGCTTTGCGTCCTGCGCGGCGATGCGGTCGAGGAACGCCGCCACGACATCGACCGGCGAAAGCCGCCGCGCGGCGATCGTCTCGGCGAGCCTGTGTGCGGGGAGCGAGGCGGGATCGGTTGCGGCAGTGTGCATGGATCAGGAATTCCGCAGTTCTCGATTTGGCATCTTTACCGCAGCGAGGATGGGATACGACGCGGCCGAGGCGTTCTCCACCTCTCCCCGGCGGGGAGAGGTCGGTCCTCGCCTTTGGCGAGGACCGGGTGAGGGGGTCACGATCGTTCAATTGAAGTTTTCTATCGTATGCCCCTCACCCTGTCCCTCTCCCCAGCGGGGAGAGGGAACCTGCGCTCTCGGCTCCCCGCACTTCGAGACATCCGTCACCGACTAGCTCACGCGGCGAGATCGCGCTTCTCGGCGACGGTGGAATCGGCGTTGAGCCGGTAGATCATCGGCGCGCCGGTGTCGAGGTTGAGCTGGGTGATCGATTCCGGCGTATGGCGGTCGAGCACCATGACGAGCGCGCGCAGCGAATTGCCGTGGGCGGAGACCAGCACGCGATTGCCCTGCAGCACCCGCGGCAGCATCTCCTGGATATAGTACGGCAGCACGCGCGCCGCGGTGTCGCGCAGGCTCTCGCCGCCCGGCGGCGCCACGTCGTAGGAGCGGCGCCAGACGTGCACCTGCTCCTCGCCCCAGCGTTTTCGGGCATCGTCCTTGTTGAGCCCGACGAGATCGCCGTAGTCGCGCTCGTTCAGCGCCTGGTCTTTGAGCACCGGAATGCCGCGCTGCCCGAGCTCGTCGAGCATGATGTCGAGCGTGCGCTGCGCGCGGATCAGCGCCGAGGTGAAGGCGATGTCGAACCGCAAGCCCCGCGCCTTGAGCTTGCGGCCGGCGGTGCGCGCTTCGGCAACCCCCTGCTCGCTCAAATCGATGTCGCGCCAGCCGGTGAACAGGTTCTTGAGATTCCATTCGCTCTGGCCATGGCGCACCAGCACGAGAAGACGGTCGGGCATGGGGGGTCCTCGAATTGCGGTTCAGAAGCTCTTCAGGCCTAGCACATCGGCCATGGAATAGAGCCCGGGCGGCTTGCCGCGGGCCCACAGCGCGGCCTTGATCGCGCTCCGGGCGTAGATGCCGCGATCCTCCGCGCGGTGCACGAGCTCGATCCGCTCGCCGGGCGCGGCGAAGATCACGCTGTGATCGCCGACCACGCTGCCGCCCCGCAGCGACGCAAAGCCGACGTCGCCCTTGCGTCGCGCGCCGGTAATGCCGTCGCGCGCCGCGATCCTGCGTTCGGCAAGGTCGATCCCCCTGCCCTCCGCCGCGGCGGCGCCGAGCAGCAGCGCGGTGCCGGACGGCGCATCGACCTTCCTGTTGTGATGCATTTCCAGGATCTCGATGTCGAATTCGTCGTCGAGCGCCGCCGCCACGCGCCGCACCAGCGCCGCCATCAGATTGACGCCGAGACTCATGTTTGGGGAGCGGACGATGATTGCCCGGCGGGCGAACGTCTTGAGCTTCGCCTCGTCCTCGGCGGAAAGACCGGTCGTGCCGGCGACGTGAATTTTTCCGGCCTCGGCGCACAGCGCGGCGAAGGCAAGCGTCGCCGCCGGCGCGGTGAAATCGAGAATGCCGTCGGCGTCGGCAATGAGCGGCTTGGCGTCGCTCACCAGCGGAAGCTGGTTGGCGGCTACACCGGCGAGCACGCCGGAATCCTGGCCGATGAGTCCCCCCGCCTGCTCGACCGCACCGGCAAGCGCGACGCCTTCGGTCTCCGCAATGGTCTTGACCAGCATGCGGCCCATCCGCCCGCCTGCACCGACCACGATCAGGCGCATGTCCGGCATTCCTGCCCTCCGAGGGTGCCGGTATAACGGGGGCGGCGTCTGCTGCAAAGGTCGGCGAGCGAGGCGCGTCCGGCTCCGGTCAGCCGGCGTTCAGGAATCCGTCGGCTGCGGGCCGTCGTAGCCCTCGATCACGAGGATGTCGGCCTCCGAATGGCCCTTCCGCAACGCCATCGCCCGCTGATATTCGGGCGAGCGGTAGCAGGCGAGCGCGGTCGCGTAATCCTTGAACTCGATCACGACGTGGCGGGCGCGGCTGTTGCCTTCCATCGTCTCGGAATTGCCGCCGCGCACCAGAAACCGCGCGCCGTATTTGCGGAACGGCTCGGCGTTCGCCGCCACGTAGGCCTTGTAGCCGTCCGGATTGGTGACATCGACGTGCGCGATCCAATATCCCTTTGGCATGCTTTCTCCTCCGTCACTTCTTCGGTGTCGTCACCCGCGAATGCGGGTGACCCAGTATCCGCCTGTCTCGAACAGACACACAGGCAATCCCTAGTACTCGGAGGCTACTGGGTCGCCCGGACAAGCCGGGCGATGACACGGAGCGTTAATCAGCTCACTCACCTGCCCTCTCCGCCGCCGCGATCTCGGCCACGATGGTCTCGACCGCGGCTTTCGGGTCGCTCGCCTGCAGGATCGGCCGGCCGACCACGAGATAATCGGCCCCTGCCGCAATGGCGGCTGCCGGGCTCAGCGCGCGCTTCTGGTCGCCGGCGGCGCTGCCCTGCGGCCGGATGCCGGGCGTGACCAGCAGCATGTCCGCACCGATCACGGCGCGCAGCGCCGCGGCTTCCAGCGGCGAGCACACCAGCCCGTCGACACCGAGCGCGCGCGCCTGCGCGGCGCGCTTTGCGGCCAAAGCATCGACGCCGAGCGCATAGCCCGCGTCGCTGAGATCGCCGTCGTCGTACGAGGTCAGCACCGTGACGGCGAGCAGCTTGAGATCCGAGCCGGCTTTTGCCTCGACCGCCGCCCGCATCGTCTGCGGATAGGCGTGGATCGTGAGGAAATGCACGCCCAACCGCGCCACGTTGGCGACGCCGCGCGCGACCGTATTGCCGATGTCGTGGAGCTTCATGTCGAGAAAGACCCGCTTGCCCGCGCGGCAGAGCGCGCTCGCGAGCGGCAGCCCGCCCGCGAACGTCAGCTGATAGCCGACCTTGTAGAACACCACCGCATCGCCGAGGCGCTCGACCATCGCCTCGGCGGCGCGGACGTCGTCGACATCGAGCGCCACGATCAGCTTCTCGCGGGCTTGCATGCCGCCTCCCCTCACGCGAATCGTCCCGCCATCTCGACGAGGCGGCCGACCACCCGCTTGAGCAGCGCGGCGATCGCCTCGTCCTTGAGCTCGTCCATGTCGTCGAACGCCTGGCTCGCGCCCCTCACCGCGATCTGCTCCGGAAGCACCAGCGCGCCGCAGCCGAGCTCGAGCACGTGACGCAACGCCATGAGCGAGCGCATGCCGCCGTAGGTGCCGTTCGAGGCCGCGCCGAGCGCGAACACGCGGTCCTTGAAGGCGGCGAGTGGCGGTTCCTTGGCTTCGCGAACGCGAGAAATCCAGTCGATCGCGTTCTTGAGCAGCGGTGTCAGCGAAGCATTGTATTCCGGGCTGGTGATGAAGATGCCGTGATGGGCGCAGAACGCGCGCTTGAGCTTCAGGGCAAACTCCGGCGGCCCGGAGCGCCCTTCGAGATCGCCGTCGTAGAGCGGCAGCGGATAATCGGACAGCGAGATCAGGCTGACGTCGGCTTCCGCCCGCATCAGCTCCTTGGCGGCGAGCGCCGCGAGCCGCGCATTGAAGGACCCGGTGCGGATCGAGCCGGCGAACACCAGGATTTTGGGCGGCATCGCTCGGCTCGACGCTGGCGCTGGCTGACCGGCGATCAGCCCTTGCGATAAACCCAGACGCGGGCGGGCGGCAGGTTCATCCAGATCCGCTCGGAGGCCTCGGCATGCACGCCGGAAAGCGCCTTCGGGATCGGCGGCACGACCGCGTAGGTGAATTGCACGAAGGGCGCGGCCGGACGCAGCATCGAGAGCGACTCGCGCAACAGCCTCAGCCGCATGCGCAGCGGCTTGGTGAACAAGGGCAGGCCCGACACCACCGCGGCGAGCGGCTGGCGCAGCACCCCGGCCAGCATCTCGCGCAGCCGGTAGGCATCGCCCTGGAGCACGGTCGCGGTCGGGAAGCGCGCGCGCAACAAGACGCAAAAACGCGGATTGAACTCCACCAGGATGAGGCGCGCCGGATCGATCCCATGTTCGACCAGCGCCTCCGTCACCGGTCCGGTTCCGGGCCCCAGCTCGACCACCGGACCGGGAAGCTCCGGCTCGACGTAGCGCGCCATGGTGCGAGCCAAAATTCGGCCCGACGGCGTCACCGCGCCGGTGGCGAGCGGCCGCTCGAACAAGGAGCGGATGAAATGAACCTCGTCGTCGAGGCGAAGCGGCTTTCGTGCGGGGATCCGAAGCGGCTGAGGGCGCATGATCATCGAACGCAGGAACGGCGGGACCCGTTCGATTCACGGGCATCGATCACGGGTAGATCGGGTTTGCCCGAGGGTCAAGCCTATCCGGCCCCCGGCCGGTCCCACGGGCCGCTGGTGCCTCTGCCCAGGCCGTCGAGGAATTCCTTGACTCTCGCAAAAAAGCCCGCCGATTCCGGGTGGGTCTCGCTGGAGGATTGCTTCTCGAACTCGGCCAACAGCTCTTTTTGACGCTTGGTGAGCTTCTGCGGCGTCTCCACGACCACTTGGACGTACATGTCGCCGGTCCCACGCGAACGCAGGACTGGCATGCCTTTGCCGTGCAGCCGGAAGCGCCGTCCCGATTGGGTACCTTCCGGGACCTTCACCCGGGTCTGGCCGCCGTCGATGGTCGGGACGTCGAAGCCGCCGCCCAGCGCCGCGGTGATCATCGAGATCGGCACCCGACAGTGCAGATCGGCGCCTTCGCGCTGAAAGAACGCGTGCGGAGCGATCGACAGGAAAATGTACAGATCGCCCGGCGGGCCGCCGCGCATGCCCGCTTCGCCCTCGCCGGCGAGCCGGATGCGCGTGCCGTCCTCGACCCCGGCCGGCACATTGACGGCGAGCGTGCGCTCCCGCGTGACCCGACCCGATCCGGCGCAGGCCGCGCAGGGATTGTCGATGACCTCGCCGCGCCCGTGGCAGCCCGGACAAGTCCGCTCCAGCGTGAAGAAGCCTTGGGCGTGACGAATTTTTCCATAACCGCCGCAGGTCGGACATGCCTTGGGCTTCGATCCCGCCTTGGCGCCGGTGCCGGAGCAGGATTCGCAGGTGACCGAGGTCGGGATGCGGATCTGCGCGGCCTTGCCGGCAAACGCCTCTTCGAGGCCGATCTCCATGTTGTAGCGCAGGTCGGCCCCGCGCTCGCGTCCGGACGGGCGACCGCGCGCTCCCGCCATGCCGAAAATGCCCTCGAAAATATCGGCGAAGGTCGTGCCGAAATCCGCGCCGAAGCCGGATGCGCCGCCGGGCCCGCCGTGCTCGAAGGCGGCATGACCGAAGCGATCATAGGCGGCGCGCTTGTCGCCGTCTTTCAGCACGTCATAGGCCTCGTTGATTTCCTTGAAGCGGGGCTCACATTGCTTGTCGGTGGGGTTGCGGTCCGGGTGGTATTTCATCGCGAGCTTGCGGAACGCGGCCTTGAGCTCCGCTTCGCTCGCTCCGCGCCCCACGCCAAGGACTTCGTAGTAATCCCGTTTGGCCATTACCGGCATGCCTCGCTCCGCTGCGGGCAGGGCGGACTTTGCATTTGCCTGCGGAACGCCGCCGCCTGTGCGCACCGGGCCTTTCGGGTTCAGGATCGGTCAGCCATCGCGCCGGTCTCCCGGTCGGGTCAGGCCGACTTCTTGTTCTTCTTGTCGTCATCGACCTCGGTGAACTCCGCATCGACGACGTCTTCCTTGGTTTCGCCCTGGGTTGCCCCGGCGTCCGGGCCCGCTTCGCCGCCGCCGCCGGCGGTGCCGGCCTGAGCCTGGGCATACATCGCCTCGCCGAGTTTCATCGAGGCTTGGGCGAGCGCGTTTGTCTTCGCCCGGATCGCCTCGGCATCATCGCCTTTGACCGCCTCGCGCAGATCCGCCATGGCGTTCTCGATGGCGGAGCGCTCGACCTCGCCGACCTTGGAACCATGCTCGGCGAGCGCCTTCTCGGTGGCGTGGATCAAAGCTTCGCCGTGGTTCTTGGCTTCGACCAGCGCCTTGCGCTTCTTGTCCTCTTCGGCGTGGCTCTCCGCGTCCTTGACCATGCGCTCGATGTCGGCCTCGCTCAGGCCGCCCGAAGCCTGGATGCGGATCTGCTGCTCCTTGCCGGTCGCCTTGTCGCGCGCCGAGACGTTGACGATTCCGTTGGCGTCGATGTCGAAGGTGACCTCGACCTGCGGCACGCCGCGCGGCGCCGGGGGAATTCCGACCAGATCGAACTGGCCGAGCAGCTTGTTGTCGCCGGCCATCTCGCGTTCGCCCTGGAACACCCGGATGGTGACCGCGGTCTGGTTGTCCTCGGCGGTCGAGAACACCTGGCTCTTCTTGGTCGGGATCGTGGTGTTGCGGTCGATGATGCGCGTGAACACGCCGCCCAAGGTCTCGATGCCGAGCGAGAGCGGGGTCACGTCGAGCAGCAGCACGTCCTTGACGTCGCCCTGGAGCACGCCGGCCTGGATCGCGGCGCCGACCGCGACCACCTCGTCGGGATTGACGCCCTTGTGGGGCTCCTTGCCGAAGAACTGCTTCACCACTTCCTGGATCTTCGGCATGCGGGTCATGCCGCCGACCAGGACCACTTCGTTGATCTCGGCCGCGGAAAGGCCGGCGTCCTTGAGCGCCTTGCGGCAAGGCTCGATGGTCTTCTGCACGAAGTCGTCGACGAGCGCCTCGAACTTGGCGCGCGTGAGCTTCATGGTCATGTGCTTGGGACCGGAAGCGTCCGCCGTGATGAACGGCAGGTTGATCTCGGTCTGCGTCGTCGAGGACAGCTCGATCTTCGCCTTCTCGGCCGCCTCCTTGAGGCGCTGCAAGGCCAGCTTGTCGCGGCGCAGGTCGATGCCCTGATCCTTTTGGAACTCGTCTGCCAGATAATTGACGAGCCGCATGTCGAAATCCTCGCCGCCGAGGAAGGTATCCCCGTTGGTGGATTTCACCTCGAACACGCCGTCGCCGATCTCGAGGATGGAGATATCGAAGGTGCCGCCGCCGAGGTCGTAGACCGCGATCATGCCGGTCTTCTTCTTGTCGAGCCCGTAGGCGAGCGCGGCCGCGGTCGGCTCATTGATGATGCGCAGCACTTCGAGCCCGGCGATCTTGCCGGCGTCCTTGGTCGCCTGCCGCTGCGCGTCGTTGAAATACGCCGGGACGGTGATGACGGCCTGCTCGACCTTCTGCCCGAGATGCGCTTCGGCGGTCTCCTTCATCTTCTGCAGGACGAACGCCGAGATCTGCGAGGGCGAATATTGCTTGCCGTCGGCCTCGACCCAGGCGTCGCCGTTCGCGGCGCGGACGATCTTGTAGGGAACGAGCTTCTTGTCCTTCTCCACCATCGGATCGTCATAGCGCCTGCCGATCAGTCGCTTGACGGCGAAGAAGGTGCGCTCCGGATTGGTGACTGCCTGGCGTTTCGCCGGCTGCCCGGTGAGCCGCTCACCATCCTCGGTGAAGGCCACGATCGAGGGCGTGGTGCGCATGCCCTCCGCATTCTCGATGACCCTGGGCGTCGCGCCATCCATGACCGCAACGCAGGAATTGGTCGTGCCAAGGTCGATGCCGATGACCTTTGCCATGGTAGTCCTCTCTTTCCGGCAGGCCGGCCGAGCCTGACAAGCGCTCGGAAGGAAGCTCGCGCGGGTCACGTCATGCCCGCAGCTGCCCCCGGTCCGACCCCCTTACGAACTGCTCCGCCGCGAATGCGGCGTCCGCGGCTGATATAAGGACCGGCATTTTCACCCGCAAGGCACGAGGCTTACCGCCGAGGTTTTACCGTCATGCCGGGGTGGCGCGGATGCTGCCAATCATTGGGTCTGGAGTTGGCCCGCCCGGTGGCTATTTTGAGATCATGCTCTCAGCCTGCCCGTCCGGCTTTCGGTTGATTTCCGGTTACCTCGACCCTCCCGCCCAGGACGCGCTCGCCGCGGCGGTCGCGGCGGTGCTCGAACGCGCTCCGCTGTACACGCCGCGGATGCCGGGCTCCGGCAAGCCGTTCTCGGTGCGCATGAGCAATTGCGGCGCGCTCGGCTGGGTGTCGGACGAGGCCGGCTATCGCTACCAGCCCACCCATCCGGAGACGGGAAGACCGTGGCCGGGGATTCCCCGGATCTTGCTCGAGGCCTGGCAGGATCTCGCCGATTATCCGCATCCGCCGGAGGCCTGCCTGGTCAATTTCTATGGGCCGGCAACACGGATGGGCCTGCACCAGGATCGCGACGAGGAAGATTTTTCGGCGCCGGTGCTCTCGCTCTCCCTGGGAGACACGTGCCTGTTCCGGGTCGGTGGACTCCGGCGCAACGACCCCACCCGGTCGATCCGGCTGCAATCCGGCGATGCCCTGGTACTCGGCGGGGAAGCGCGGCTCGCGTTCCACGGCGTCGATCGCATCCTGGCGGGAACCTCGACCGTCTTGCCCCAGCGTGGCCGCATCAACCTGACGATGCGGCGCGTCACGCTTCCCTGAGCCGAGATCCCGCCCCCTGCGACGACAGGAACCGAGCGTGCGCATTGCGCCGCAGGTCCGGCAGGACGATAACCGCATGGATTGCGATCCATGGCACCCATGTTCATCCGCTGGACGATCCTGGTTTTCATGCTGCTGTTCGGCTTGGCTGCCGATGCGGCCGAGCCCGTGTTCCCGCCGGGGTCCCGCATCGGCCTGGTGCCGCCCGTCGGCATGATTGTGAGCCAGCTGTTCCAGGGCTTCGAGGATCGGGAGAAGAATGCCAGCGTCATCTTCGTCGAGCTCTCGAGCGAGGCCTACCCGGAGATCGAGAAGAGCTTCGCGGTCGAAACGCTCAAAGCGCAGGGAATCGATGTCCAGGCCCGCGAGGAATTTCCGCTCAAGGACGGCCACGGCTTCCTGGTGATCGCTCATCTGGCCGCCGCCGGCACCCCGACGCGGAAATGGGTCTTGGTCGCCACCGAGCACGACCTCACGGCGGTCATCAGCGTCCAGGTTCCGGATGCGGCGCAGGACACCTATCCGGATGCCGCCTTGCGCGTCTCGCTCGCGACATTCACCACGCGTGCCGCCGTTCCGGTTCAGGAGCAGCTCGATCTGCTGCCGTTCTCGCTCAAGGATCTCGCCGGCTTTCGCATCGTGCGGGCTGCCGCCAGCGGGGCGGCGCTGCTCACCGACGGACCGAAGGACGCGATTGAGCTCGAGGACCAGCCGCTGCTGCTGATCACATTCCTGCCGGGCGCCGGGGATCAGGTTTCCGATCGCGACAGCATGGCCCGCCGGGCGATTTCCGGAACGCCGGGCGTCAAGGAGATGCGGATCGTGCGCTCGGAGGCGATGCGCATCGCCGGCCAACCGGGCCACGAGATCGTGGTCGACGCCAAGGAAGCCAAGACCGAGACGGAGCTGAGAGTGGTGCAATGGCTGCGTTTCGGAACAGGCGGATCGCTGCGGGTGCTCGGCGTCGTGCGCAAGGACCAATGGGACCAGGTGTTTCCCCGGTTCCGCGCCGTGCGGGACGCCATCGAGCCGAAATGATGCGTGCGATGCTTTCCCGAGACGGTGCGGCGTCCAGCAGCCGCCGATCGGGACTTGATCCTGGTATTCCCGACACTCGCTTTCCGCAGCGCGCCACCACGGCTGCGTTGCGCGCGGGACACGGTCACAGGCGAACGGCTTATGCGCCTGGAGACTCCTCCGGAGCGGAATTGTCGTTGGCCGAGGCCGCCGCCGTCTGCTCGCCGGCTGCCTCGGAAGCCGAGGCCTTCGGCCCGCCCTTGGCGACCGCGACCAGAGCCGGGCGCAACACCCGTTCCCCGATCGTATAGCCGGGCTGCACTACCTGGACGACCGTCCCGGCCGGGACCGATTCGTCGGGCACTTCATACATGGCCTGGTGCCGGTGCGGGTCGAATTTGCTGCCTTCCGGGTCGAGCTTTCTCACGCCGTGCTTCTCCAGCGCGTTGAGCAGCTCGCGCTCGGTCAGCTCGATGCCTTCCAGCAGCGCCTTGGTGCCGGCATCGGCGGCCTCGTGCGGCTCCGCGCCGAACGCATCGAGGGCGCGGCGCATGTTGTCGGCGACCGCCAGAAGATCGCGGGCGAACCCGCTGATGCCGTACGTGCGCGCATCCGCGACTTCGCGCTCGGTGCGGCGTCGCAAATTCTCCATTTCGGCCAGCGCCCGCAGCAAGCGATCCTTGAGCTCGGCCGCCTCCTGGGCGAGTGCCGCGGGGTCGCCGGCTGCGTCAGTGGCGGGTGCGGCGCCCTCTTGCGCTTCGCTCGCCGATTCTCCTGCGCGCGCGGGCGTGTCCGTCATCGCCATTCAATCCCGTATCGATCATGGATGGGTGCGCCCCGCATATCAGGGCTCGCAACGTAAAAATCAAGCCGCGGAACCGGGGTCCGGGCGGCGGGTTCCAAGCCACGGAAGGCGCGATTTGGCCCGTTCCGATCAGCCGGAGAGTACCTTGCTGACCACCTTGGCGGTGTAGTCCACCATCGGAATGATCCGCGCGTAATTGAGCCGCGTCGGCCCGATCACGCCGATGACCCCGACGATGCGGCCGGCGCCGTCCCGATAGGGCGCGATGATGGTCGAGGACCCCGAGAGCGAGAACAGCTTGTTCTCCGAGCCGATGAAGAGCCGCACGCCATCGGCCTGCTCGGCCCTGCCCAGCAGATCGATGACATCGCGCTTGGTTTCCAGATCGTCGAACAGCAGCCGGACCCGCTCGAGGTCGGCGAGCGCCTTGAGGTCTTCGAGCAGGTTGGCGTGGCCGCGCACGATCAGCTTGCGTTCTTCGCTCTCGCCGCCGGACCAGCTGGCGAGCCCAGCCGCGACGATCTTCTGGGTCAATTGATCAAGCTCGGCCTTGCCCGCCTCCAGCCCCCGTTCGAGCTCGGCCTTGGCTTCGGCGAGAGTGCGGTTGCGAATGCGTGCATTGAGAAAATTGGTGGCTTCGGTCAAGGCCGAGCTCGGCAGCCCCGGCGGCAGGCTCAGGATCCGGTTCTCGACCTGACCGTCCTCGGCGACCAGGACGACCAAGGCGCGCCCCGGCTCCAGCCGGACGAACTCGATATGCTTGAGGCGGATGTTGGACTTGGCGGTGAGCACCACGCCGGCGGCGTGGGTCAGGCCCGACAGCAGCACCGAGGCCTCGGTCAGCACCGCTTCGAGCGACCTGCCCTGACCGCTCGCCGCGACCTGGGCCTCGATCGACCGGCGGTCCTCCTCGGTCAGGTCGCCGATCTGCATCAGCGCGTCGACGAAGAAGCGCAGCCCGAACTCGGTCGGCAGCCGTCCCGCCGAGGTGTGCGGCGCATAGATCAACCCGAGCTGCTCGAGATCCGACATGACGTTGCGCACCGAAGCGGGGGAGAGCGTCATCGGGATCAGGCGCGAGAGATTGCGCGAGCCGACGGGCTCGCCGGTCGCCAGATAACTCTCGACGATGCGGCGAAAGATCTCGCGCGACCGCTCATTGAGCTGGCCCAGGCTGACCTCGGTCGAGCCGATCGGCACGTCGTGGAAGATCGGACGAATCTCGCGCATGGCGCCACAGAATTGTCCATTCGGCATGCGGAATTCAAGTCACCTTCGGTTCAGGGTGAGGCCGGGGTCGAACATCTTCCCGGTAGCGTTCGGCCGGGGCTTCCTGTATCGCTTGCCGCAACCGAGACGAGGCCGTCTTCGTCATGTCGTTGAAGATCGAATCCACACCTCCGTCCCGGTCGGGCCGGGCCGGATTCACGCGGCCGAGCCGCCGGCAGCCCGACGAGCTGCGGGCCGTGACGCTGGAGCGCGGCGTGGTGAAACATGCCGAAGGCTCCTGCTTGGTCAAGTTCGGCGACACCCATGTGCTGGTGACGGCGACGCTGGAGGACAAGCTGCCGCCTTGGCTCAAGGGCCAGGCGCGCGGGTGGATCACGGCCGAGTACGGCATGCTGCCGCGCGCCACGCTCGAGCGCACCCGCCGCGAGGCATCGAGCGGACGCCAGGGCGGCCGCACGCTGGAGATCCAGCGGCTGATCGGCCGTTCTTTGCGCGCGGTGGTGGATCTCGAGGCGCTCGGCGAGCGGCAGATCACCGTCGATTGCGACGTCATCCAGGCCGACGGCGGGACGCGCACCGCGGCGATCACGGGAGGATGGATCGCGCTCCACGATTGTCTCGCCTGGATGCGGGCGCGCGAGATCCTTCGCCGCGACCCGATGCGCGATCACGTCGCCGCGGTGTCCTGCGGCATCTGCGGGGCAACCGCCGTGCTCGATCTGGATTATGTCGAGGATTCCCAAGCCGAGACCGATGCGAATTTCGTCATGACCGGCGACGGGAACCTGGTGGAGGTCCAGGCGACCGCCGAGAAGACGCCCTTCAGCGAGGAGGCGCTCACTACGCTGCTGGCGCTGGCGCGCACCGGCGTTGCCAGATTGGTCGAGCTGCAGAAAATCGCGGTGATGTGAGCGCAATGCCTCGCGATCTTGCGGCGGCTTCCGCCACCAAGATGCACCGAGCCTTGTCGGGCCCGCTGGTGATCGCGACGCACAATCCGGGCAAGCTCGAGGAGATGCGCGAGCTCATCGCGCCTTACCGGGTGGAGGCGGTGTCCGCCGCCGAGCTCGGCCTCGCGGAGCCGGCCGAGAGCGGTCGAAGCTTCGGCGAGAATGCCCGCATCAAGGCGACGGCCGCGGCGACTGCGGCGAGCCTGCCGGCGTTTGCCGACGATTCCGGGCTCGTGGTCGATGCGCTCGGCGGCGCGCCGGGCATCAACTCGGCGCGCTGGGCGGGACCAAACAAGGATTTCCACGCGGCGATGCAGAAGATCGAGGGCCTGTTGCGGGAGCAAGGCGCGGCAAGCGAGGCCGATCGGCGCGCGCATTTCGTCTGCGCGCTGTGCCTTGCCTGGCCCGACGGGCACGCCGAGGAATTCGAGGCGCGGGTCGACGGCACCTTGGTGTGGCCCTCGCGCGGACAGCGCGGCTTCGGCTACGACCCGATGTTTCGACCCGACGGGTTCGCGCTCACGTTCGGCGAGATGACGAGCGAGGACAAGCACGGCCTGCCGCCGAAGGGCCGTGCGCTCTCGCACCGCGCACGAGCGTTTCTGAAGCTTGCAGAGGCGTGCCTTGACCGACGCTGAGGCGGCGACGATCGCCCGCGCGAGCATCGACGCCGCTGCGCCGGGCTTCGGCGTCTATGTGCATTGGCCGTTCTGCCTGTCGAAGTGCCCCTATTGCGATTTCAACTCGCACGTGCGCCACGCGGCGATCGATGAAGCACGATTCGTGCGGGCGTTTTGCTCGGAGATCGCCCATGCGGCCGCGCGGGCGCCCGGCCGCACGGTATCCAGCATTTTCTTCGGCGGCGGCACGCCTTCGCTCATGGCCCCGCAAACGGCGGGCGCCATCCTCGATGCGATTGCGCGGCACTGGCCGATCGCGCCGGACGTCGAGGTGACGCTGGAAGCCAATCCGACCAGCGTCGAGGCGACCCGGTTCCGCGCGTTGCGGGCCGCGGGAGTCAACCGCGTCTCGCTCGGCGTGCAATCGCTCGATGACGCCGCGCTGGCACAGCTCGGCCGCCTGCACTCGGCACGCGAAGCGCTCGAAGCCGTGGCGGTCGCCCGCGAAACCTTCGAGCGATTTTCGTTCGATCTCATCTATGCGCGGCCGGAGCAGACCCCCGACGCCTGGCGAACCGAACTCGATCGGGCGCTCGACGAGAATTCCGAGCACCTGTCGCTTTATCAGTTGACGATCGAGGCCGACACGCCGTTCGCAACGCTGCAAGCGGCGGGCAAGCTGCGAATTCCCGATCCCGATGCGGCGCGCGCGCTTTACGATGCGACCCAGGAAGTCACCGCCGCGCGCGGGCTTCCCGCCTACGAAGTTTCCAACCACGCCCGCCCCGGCGCCGAGTGCCGGCACAATCTGATCTATTGGCGCTACGGCGAATATGCCGGCGTCGGTCCGGGCGCCCATGGCCGGCTCCAGGTCGATCGAGCCCGCATCGCCACCGCAACCGAAAAACATCCGGAACGCTGGCTGCTGCGGGTCGAAAGCCGCGGCCACGGCCTTGTGGTCGAGGAGACCCTGAGCCGCGAGGAGCAGGCGGACGAACTGCTGCTGATGGGGCTGCGACTGACCGAAGGCATCGATCCGGCCCGGTTCGCCGCGACCGCGGGGCGCCCGCTCGATGCGAGCCGCATTGCCGATCTATGCGCGCAACATCTGCTCGAGATCGATGACTGCGGACGGCTGCGCGTCACGCCGGCAGGGTTTCCGCTGCTCGATGCGGTGGTGGCCGATCTCGCCGCCTGACCGGAACCCGCCAAAGTTTGATCGCTGTCACGTCCCGGCGTTGAAGGCGCGCGGTGCCGGACTGACCACCTGTGGGCCTGCGGGAGCCACGCGCAGCACGGCGAGCCCGCGCTGGTTGGTGCCGTCCGCGCGGAAACGAAAAATTCCGTCCACTCCCGAGAAGCCCGACGGATTGGTCAATATCTCCGGCGCAAAACGCTGGGCGCCCTGGGTCTTGACCAGCGCGGCGACGAGCGAGACGGCATCATAGGCGAGCGTGGCGGTGCGCACCGGATCCTGGCCGAATTTCGCGCGGTAGCGCCCGGCGAAAGCGCGGTACCCGGCCGGGTCGGGAGCCGCGAACCACGCGCCCTGGAGCGAGGCGTCGGCGAAGATCTTCGGGTCGTCCCACAACCCGGTGCCGATGAGCTGAACGCGCTTGCGATCGAGCCCGCCGGCGGCGAGCCCCTGCACGACGGAGGTGACCGCATCGGCGGTATCGGGAATGAAAATGCTATCGGCCTGGCGCGCCGCTTCCGCCACGCGCCGCACCGGTTCCTGGATTTGCTGCCTGTCGGCCGGATAATGCTCGAGGCCCACGACCCGGCCGCCCTTGCGCGCCACGGCCTGGCGGAATTCCGCATCGACCACGCTGCCATAGGCATTATCCGGCAACAGCGCCGCAAACGAACGTTTGCCGTTGCTCGTCGCGTAATCGACGACGCGGTCGACATCGGATTCCGGCAGGAAGCTCAGCAAGTAGACGCCGTTGGCGGCCACATTGGCATCGGTGGAAAACGCGATCAAAGGCACGCCGCGCGCCCGTGCGATCTGGGCCGCGGCTCCGACCGAATGCGCGAACAGCGGGCCCAAGATGATCTCGGCACCCTCGCCGATCGCCTGCTGGGCGGCCTGCTGCGCCCCGGGCGCGGTTCCGCCGTCGTCCTTGACCAGAAGCTGCAGGTTCGGATTGTTGAACTCGGAGAGCGCCAATTCCGCGGCGTTCCTCATCGACTGCGCCGCGAGTCCGGCGTTGCCGTTCGCCGAAAGCGGCAGGATGAGGCCGACCTTGACCTGACCCGTGCCGATCGCGGTCCCGGACTGGGCCGGCGGCGGGGGCGGGGCACCGCTCCAGAAACTGCTGCCCGGAAACCCCGAGCAGCCGGCGGCCAATGCGGCGAACCCCAGCGCAACGGCCAGCAAAGCGCGCCTTGTCGCCCCGGCGTGCCGCATCTCCCCGTGCGCTCTCCCGGACACGGCCGCCCTCCTACCGCCAACGCCGGCGCCCGTTCATAAAGGCCATAATGTGGGCGAACGTCAGGCAAGTCAAAGCGCGCACAGCGGGGTGGCGCGCGTGCGGACACCGTCCTAAAAGCTAGCTTGATCGTCCGGCGAAGCGCTCCGCACAATCGCGGGGCAAGGGCCGGCATCGGCGGCAGATCGAGCCGAAGGCGCGCGAGACTCCAGGGAATGGCGGATTACCCTGATCATGACCAATCTGCCTGCATGGTCGGATTGACTGGCGGAAGGGATCCGGAGCGCAGCCATGAACAAGATGGGCAGCCCGGCTCGTCATGAAACGTCGAAGCGCTACGCTCTCGCCGGGGTCGAGATCGATGCGCCGAAGCTCGCGCCCGGGCTGTATGTGGTCGCGACTCCGATCGGAAACCTGCGTGACGTGACCTTGCGGGCGCTCGAAATCCTGGCCGCCGCCGACCTCATTGCGTGCGAAGACACCAGAGTGAGCCGCAAGCTGCTCGATCGCTACGGGATCAAACGGCCGCTCACGCCCTATCACGATCGCAACGCGGAAAAAGCTCGGCCGAAACTGCTCGGCGCGCTCGCCGAAGACGCGGCGGTGGCGCTGATCTCCGACGCCGGAACGCCGCTGGTGTCCGACCCGGGATTCAAGCTGGTGCGCGAGGCGCAAAGCGCGGGGCATAAAGTCACGGCCGCACCGGGCGCGTCCTCGGTGCTGAGCGCGCTCGTCCTTGCCGGGCTGCCGACGGACCGCTTCCTGTTCGACGGCTTCCTGCCGGCCAAATCTGCCCAGCGGCGGGCGCGCATCGCCGAGCTCGCTCGTATTCCAGCGACGCTCGTCCTGTTCGAGACCGGCCCGCGGCTCGCGGCGGCGCTCCAGGATCTTGCGTCAGGTCTCGGCCCGCGGCGGGCGGCCGTGTGTCGCGAGCTCACGAAACTCCACGAGGAAGTCCGTCGCGGCGATCTCTCGACGCTTGCGCGGCATTATGAGCATGCCGGCGAGAAGCGCGGTGAGATCGCGCTCGTGATCGCGCCGCCGCAACGCGAAGCCAGCGATGCCGAGCCCGCCGAGACCGGCGATCTGCTGCGCGATGCGCTCGCCCGCGGATCGGTGAAGGACGCGGTGGCCGAGGTCGCGACGCTGACCGGGCGTTCCCGGCGCGAGCTCTATCGGCAGGCGCTCGCCCTTCGAGAAGGCAGCAGGCATGACCCGGCGGATTGAGCGCCCAATTTCGGTCCGGCCGCGAAACTTGGGCCCCAGTCCGCAGCGGCGAGCAGCCTTTCGCCGCGGGCTTTCGGCCGAGACCCGCGCCGCGGTCCTGCTTGTGGTCAAGGGCTATCGCATCCTGGCGCGGCGCTGGCAGAGCCCGGTGGGAGAGATCGACATCGTGGCGCGGCGCCGCCGCGTCCTCATCTTCGTCGAGGTCAAGGCCCGCGCTCGGCTCGACGATGCGGCGGAAGCGGTGAGCCAACGCCAGCGCCGCCGCATTGCCGCGGCGGCCCAGGCCTGGCTCGCCATTCATCCCGAACACGCATCTGCCGAGATCCGCTTCGACGCGGTGCTGGTCATGCCGCGGCGATGGCCTCGCCACATCATCGCGGCGTTCGACGCGAGCCCATGAGCGAAGTACACCGTTCATCAAGGGGTTTCGGCTGAAGACAATTCGATGCAATAAATCGTCGTTTGCGGGCGCCTTCCCGCAGCACGGCAAAGGCGGGCAGCAGCCATGGGCCTGAAGGTGGCGGTGCAGATGGATCCGATCGAGCGGATCAACATCCGCGGGGATTCGACCTTCGCCCTGTTGCTGGAGGCGCAGGCGCGCGGATTTCCCGTCGCCTATTACACGCCCGACCAGCTGGCGATGCGCGACGGCACCTTGTTCGCGCGGGTGCGGCCGCTATCCGTGGTCGACCGGCAGGGCGAGCATTACACGCTGGGAGAAGCGCGCCGCGTGGAGCTCGCCGGCTTCGACGTCGTCCTGATGCGGCAGGATCCGCCGTTCGACCTCGCCTATGTGGCCGCCACCCACCTGCTCGAACGCATCCATCCCGGCACGCTGGTGGTCAACGATCCCGGGCACGTGCGCAACGCGCCGGAAAAGCTGTTCGTCATCGAGTTCGCGGACCTGATGCCGCCGACGCTGATCACTCGCGACCGCGCCGAGATCAAGCAGTTCCACGCCGAGCAGGGCGAGATCGTGATGAAGCCGCTGTTCGGCGCCGGCGGCGCGGCGGTGTTCCGGCTCGCCCGCGAGGACATGAACTTTGGCTCGCTTTAC